>OFDN01000889.1_pt1 | contig 22107 bp, 16 predicted proteins | sample 1520971 | NCBI WGS metagenome assembly OFDN01 (sample SAMEA94257418, study PRJEB24077) | hot springs metagenome | biome: Aquatic biome; feature: Geographical feature; material: Water | place: India | collected 2012-06-12 | depth 5 m
GAAAGCCCGGCCTTTGGCCGGGCTTTCGTGTTTTCTGGCGTTGGTGACCCGACACCGGGCGGACGGGATGGCCATCCCGTCCGCCCGGTGTCGTCCGTCAGTGCCGCAAGGCCGCCAGATCGTAGCGGTCGGCGTTCATCACCTTGGTCCAGGCGGCGACGAAGTCCTTGGCGAACTTCTCCTTGGAGTCGGCGCAGGCGTAGACCTCGGCGAAGGCGCGGAGCTGCGAGTGCGAGCCGAAGATCAGGTCGACACGCGTGGCCGTCCATTTCGGCGCCTTGGTAGCGCGGTCCAGGCCCTGGTAGACCCCGGCCCCGTCGGGCGGCTGCCATTCCGTGTCCATGCCCAGCAGGGTGACGAAAAAGTCGTTGGTCAGTGTGCCCGGCCGGTCGGTGAAGACGCCGTGCGGCGACCCGCCGGTGTTGGCGCCCAGCACGCGCAGGCCCCCGACCAGCACCGTCATCTCCGGCCCGGTCAGCCGCAGCAGCGCCGCCCGGTCCACCAGCGCCTCCTCCGGCTTCATGAACTGCGTCTTGCCGCTGTTGGTGTAGTTGCGGAAGCCGTCCTGCCGCGGTTCGAGCGGGGCGAAGGACTCCACGTCGGTCTGGTCCTGCGACGCGTCGGTGCGGCCGGGGGCGAAGGGCACCTGGACGGTAAGCCCGGCGTCCTGCGCCGCCTTCTCGATCGCCGCACCGCCGGCCAGCACGATCAGGTCGGCCAGCGAGACCTTCTTGCCGCCGGTGGCGGACGCGTTGAAGTCCGCCTGGATCGCTTCCAGCTTCTCAAGCACCGACTGAAGCTGCGCCGGCTCGTTCACCTCCCAATCCTTCTGCGGGGCGAGGCGGATGCGGGCACCGTTGGCGCCGCCGCGCTTGTCGGAGCCGCGGAAGGTCGAGGCCGATGCCCAGGCGGTCGAGACGAGTTGCTGCACCGTCAGGCCGGAGGCGAGGATCTTGGCTTTGAGCGCCGCCACGTCCGCGTCATCCACCACCGGGTGATCCAGCGCCGGCACCGGGTCCTGCCAGAGCAGCGTCTCCTTCGGCACCAGCGGGCCGAGGTAGCGGGCGACCGGCCCCATGTCGCGGTGGGTCAGCTTGTACCAGGCCCGCGCGAAGGCGTCGGCGAACTGGTCCGGGTTCTCGTGGAAGCGGCGCGAGATCTTCTCGTAGATCGGGTCGAAGCGCAGCGACAGGTCGGTCGTCAGCATGGTCGGAACGCGCTTCTTCGACGGGTCGAAGGGGTCGGGGATCGACGGCTCCGCGTTCTTCGCCTGCCACTGCTTGGCGCCGGCTGGGCTGGTCGTCAGCTCCCACTCGAAGCCGAACAGGTTGTCGAAGAAGTGGTTGCTCCAGCGCGTCGGCGTCTGCGACCAGATGACCTCCGGCCCGCCGGTGATGGCGTCGGCGCCGAAGCCCGTGCCGTGCTTGCTCTTCCAGCCCAGCCCCTGGTCCTCCAGCGCGCCGGCCTCCGGCTCCGGTCCCATGAAGGACGGGTCACCGGCGCCGTGCGTCTTGCCCAGCGTGTGGCCGCCGGCGATCAGGGCCACCGTCTCCTCGTCGTTCATCGCCATCCGGCGGAAGGTCTCGCGGATGTCCTTGGCCGCCGCGACCGGGTCGGGGTTGCCGTTCGGCCCCTCCGGGTTGACGTAGATGAGACCCATCTGCACCGCGCCCAGCGGCTCGGAGAGCTGGCGTTCGCCGCTGTAGCGCTCGTCGCCCAGCCAGGTGCCCTCCGGCCCCCAGAACAGCTCCTCCGGCTCCCACACGTCGGCGCGGCCGCCGGCGAAGCCGAAGGTCTTGAAGCCCATCGACTCCAGCGCGACGTTGCCGGCCAGGATCATCAGGTCGGCCCAAGACAGCTTGCGCCCGTATTTCTGCTTGATCGGCCACAGCAGGCGGCGCGCCTTGTCGAGGTTGGCGTTGTCCGGCCAGGAATTGAGTGGCGCGAAGCGCTGCTGCCCCGCCCCGGCGCCGCCGCGCCCATCGGTGATGCGGTAGGTGCCGGCGCTGTGCCACGCCATGCGGATCATCAGACCGCCGTAATGGCCGAAATCCGCCGGCCACCAATCCTTCGAGTCCGTCATCAGGGCGTGCAGGTCCTTGATCACGGCGTCGAGGTCGAGGGTCTGGAACTCCTTGGCGTAGTCGAAATCCTTGCCCATCGGGTCGGACAGGGACGAATTCCGGTGCAGCATCTCGATGTCGAGCGCCTCCGGCCACCAATCACGATTGTTGCGGCGGCTGCTACCGCCGGTGAACGGGCATTTTCCGGCGCTCTTGTCGGGCAGCGTGTCCATCACGTCCTCCTCGGGGGGATTGTGCGTCTTCTCCGACAATGTTTATGCACCGACCCATATTGGGTAAAGACGGCTGTTTCGATCGCTCCGATAAGTCCTGCCTATGGCCGACTCGCGACCGGGGAACGGTGGGCGCCGGCGCGGTGCCCACCGTTCCCACCCGATCACTTGTAGTAGCCGACGGCGCAGACCTGGTCGCCGATCTTGGTGACGTAGCTGATCTTCTGTACGGGGTCCGTGCTGCCGGGACGGGGCCACATGTAGCTGACCTCGCTGATGGCGCCGTCCTTGGCGGCGGCGTAGATGTCCAGACCCAGCGGCTTGCCGGTCTTGTCCTGAAGATCGCGCAGGCTCTTGCCGGTCAGCGTCGGATGGGCGGTGAACAGGCCGTCCGGTCCGCCGCAGAATGGGTAGAGGTCGCGGTCCTTGAATCCGCCTTCGCCCTTGGCGAAGGCGGCCAACGCCGCGGCCTTGTCGGCCTTCACGGCGGCGACGGCCTTTTGCAGCATGGCCTTGGCTTCGGCGGCGGAGCCGAACTGCGCCTGGGCGAAGGCGGCACCGGCGGCGAGCATCATCGACAGGCCGGCCACGGCGGCGAAACGTTTCATGCGTCCTCCATCCTTATCGTTGGTGTCTTTGTTGTTGGATCCGGCCGTGTCGTCGGTGGGCGATCGTACCGGCGGGGACGCATAGTGTAGCAGCGGCGGTGAGAGCGGAACATCCGTTGTCTGAACCATCCTGCGGCATCCGGTAGCAGGTTCTGGTGCCGAACGATCCAAGCGGTCTTCCGGTTCAGGAAGGCTCCGGCAGGGGGGCGTGCCGGCGGCGGGGGCGGACCCAGGGCGTGGTAACGCCGGCCTGCTCGGCGCACGCGTAGTGCCAGATGCGGCCCTGCGGGTCACCCGCCCAATGGGGTTCCCCGATCCGCAGCAGGCGTCCGCAGCGGCAGCAGGTCGGCCGCGGGTTGCGCGCATGCCCCCGTCCTTGCCGGTCCACAGGCGGCTGGGTGTTCATCGGCTGATGCCCCTATTCGCGTTCTTCTATGTCAATGGAGCAACATTGCCGATCCCGCGCTGCAGAACCAACGTCACGTCGGGTGTAACTCCGCCCTTCGTCTATGCCCTAGGGCTATGCCACCCATCGCGGATCAACCGGTTTTCGGTGCGAAGATCCGCTAAAAATCAACGACTTGCCATGTTTTGGAAAGTGCCGCGACACTCTGTGGGACAAAATTCGGACTAGGTATCCGGGTGCCGCACCGGCCTTCGGATGTGTTGCGGGTGCGAAATCCGAGGCCGCCCCGCGACCGCTTCCGGCCACGGGGCGGTTCGGGAGGTCAGCGCTTCGCTTCGCTCGCCGGCATGGATTCGCGCCGGGTCAGATAGGTCTGGGTCACCTGGGGCAGACGCTGCTCCAGCCAGCCGGCCATCTCCAGCTCCTCGTCCAGGCTCTGCTTCAGAATGCGGGCGATCTCCGGCTTGCCGGCCGCCTCGGACGCCGCGATCAGGGCGCGGTAGTTGGCGATCTCGAAATGCTCGAAAGCGTAATTGAACACGCTCGCCTTCACGATCTCGTCGGGCGCCACCACACCGGACAGGGACTGGGCATTGCCGATCAGCATCTGGATGCCGGTCTTGATCGAGGACGGCTGGGTGCCGAGCTGTGCCAGACAGTCCTTCAGGCGGTCCGCCTGCCGCTTCGACACCTCCACATGCTCCTTTGCCTTGGCGAGAAGCTCGGGGTAGTTCTCGATGCGGCCGACCTGGCGCTCCAGCATCTCGACCGCTTGGCTCTCCATCGCGTAGGCGTCGCGCAGCCAGTCCTTCAACACTTCGGTCTTGTCGGTCACCGTCAGCTCCATCAATGAATCGGTTGTACGTCCCTAACAGCGAAAGCGGCCGTTGGTCGCGTGACGTCCCCCAAGGGGCCACCCCGGCCGCATGCCGGAACCGTGGCGCGGGACCGGCCGTTGCTTGATGACGCTGGGTGCACCGACGGGTGGGGAGGACGGACATGGCCGACGCGGAACTCGACAAGACCACGATCATCGATACGTTGAACGACCTCATCCACACCGTCGAGGACAGCCACGAAGGGTACCGTCACGCCGCCGGCCGTGCGGAGAGCGACGACATCAAGGCGCTGTTCAACGATTTGGCCGCACAGCGCGGGGCGGTCGTGCGCGAGCTTCAGCGGGCGGTGGCGGAGGTCGGTGGGGCGCCCGACATCGGTGGCACCGTGATCGGCGGCGCCCACCGCATGTTCCTCGGCGTGCGCGAGGCGGTGCTGGGCAGCGACCGCGCGGCCCTGCTCGCAGAGGTGGAGCGCGCCGAGAGCGAGTGCGTGCGCCTCTACGAGGAAGCCCTGGCGAAGGAGCTGCCACCCGGCATCGCCGGCGGCCTGTCCGAACAGCTCGCCCGCATCCGGACGGACCGCGACCGTATGGCGGCGTTGCGCGAAGCCGTGGTGTGAGCGGTGGCGTAGCGGTTGCGCGGTGCGCTACGCCGCCCCGGCCATCACCTTGCGCAGGTCGGAGGGGAAAACCGGCTTGTGCAGGATCCGGAAGCCACCCTTCTGCGCCTCCTTCAGCCGCTCGGGCGTGGTGTCGCCGGTCAGGATGACGCCGGGCACGTCCTTGCCGAGCATGCCTTGGATGGCCACCAGCGCCTCCGGTCCCGTCTCGCCGCCCTTGAGCTGGTAGTCGGCCAGCACGATCTGCGGGCGGCGGCCGTCGCTGCGCAGCCGGTCCAGCGCCTGCTCGCGCGAGCGGGCGGTCAGCACGTCGTAGCCCCAGCCTTCCAGCATCGCCTTCAGCCCCAGCAGGATGATGGCCTCGTCGTCGATCACCAGCACGACGCCGCGCGCCTGCCCGTCGTTGGCGGGAATGCGGGTGCGCGGCATCGCCGGGGCCGGAATGCCCGGCAGCTCGATGGCGAAGACCGAGCCGCGCCCGACCGCCGAGCGCACCGTCACCCGGTGGCGCAGCAGGCGGGACAGCCGCTTGACGATGGCGAGGCCTAGGCCCAGCCCGCGGTCGCGTCCGGTGTCGTCGAGCTGGGTGAACTCCTCGAAGATCTCGTCCAGCCGGTCAGCCGGAATGCCGATCCCGGTGTCCCACACCTCCAGCCGGATCTGCCCGCGGCGGCGGCGGGCGCCGATCAGGATACGGCCGTCGCGGGTGTAGCGGAGCGCGTTCTCGATCAGGTTGCGCAGGATGCGGTCGAGCAGGGCCGGGTCGGTCAGCACCCAGGCGCCGCAGGGTATGACCGACAGCTTCAACCCGCGCTCCAGCGCCCGCGGCGTGTACTCCGCGGCCAGCCGTCCCAGCACGTCGGCCAGCTTGACCGGCCCCGGGGCCGCCACGATGCGCCCCGACTCCAGCCGCGACATGTCCAGAAGCCCGTCCAGGAGCTGCTTCAGGGCGTCCAGCGACTGGTTCATGGTGTCGAGCAGCGGCAGGGCGGCGTGGTCGGCCAGCCGGTCGCGCAGCGCCGCCGCGAACAGGTAGAGCGACTGCACGGGCTGGCGCAGGTCGTGGCTGGCGGCGGCCAGGAACTTGGTCTTGGCGAGGTTGGCGCGCTCGGCGTTCTCCTGCGCGGCGCGGATGGCGTCCTCGCCGCGGCGGCGTTCGGTGACGTCGATGGTGGCGCAGACCACGCCGACGATGCGGCCCTCGCGGTCGAGCTGCGGGTCGACGATCAGGTCGAACCAATGGTCGGTGCCGTTCCAGGGGATCAGCACCTCCTCCTGCGCCGCCTCGCCGGTCTCGATCACCCGGCGCTTGATGGCGGTCAGCCGTTCGGCCGTCTCGGGGAGCGTGGCGAAGAACTCGTCATCGGTGCGGCCGACGAGCTCGTCCGGCTGGATGCCCAGCACCGGATCATGGACCCAGGTGTAGCGCAGGTCGCGCGACTGGTTGAACACCGACACGCCGCTGGTGCGCAGCGCCGTGCGGAACCGCCCCTCGGCGACACGCAGCGCGTCCTCCGTCCGCTTGCGCTCGGTCACGTCGATGCCGGACGCGACGATGTTGGCGATGCCCCCGTCCGGGTCCAGCATCGGGGTCAGGGTGAAGTCGAGGACCACCGCCCGCCCGTCCACCGAGGTCGGCAGGTCGAAGCGCGAGGTCTGGCCGAAGGCGGCGGCGCGCAGCGCGGCGCGCAGCCGCGCCCGCAGGCCCGGCGGTTCCGACCAGCAGGCGCAGTCCGCGAAGGGATGGCCCACCAGGCTGGCCGCGTCGCCGCCGGCCACGTCCAGCGCCGCCCGGTTGATCCGTTGCACCACCCCGTCGGGGCTGAGCACGCCGACGAAGCCGGGCAGCGAATCGAGCACCGCGCGCAGATGCCGCTCGCTGCGCGCCAGCGCCTCGTTGCGGGCCTCCAGCGTCTCCGCCATGGCGTCGAAGGCGGCACCGAGCTGGCCGATCTCCGAATTGGTGTCGGTCAGCCGCGCCCGCACGGCGGAATTGCCGTCGCGCCAGCTCTGGGCGGAGCGGATCAGCGTCTCCACCGGCCGGCGGATGAACATCATGCCGCCGACCCACGCCGCCACCAGGGCCGCGGTGATCCCGGCAAGGATGAGGGCCAGCGAGTTGCGGGTGGCGCGGGCCACATCGCGCATGGCCGCTTCCCGGTCGATGCCGACGGCCAGGAACAGGCCGGCGATGTCGCCGGACATCGGGGCGTAGGCGACGATGCGCTCGATCCCGTCCGCGTCGATCTGGTCCACGGTCTCGCGCGTGCCCGAGTCCCGCAGGCGCCGCTCGGATTCGGGAAGCGGTGCGCCGGCCCTGCGCCCGGCCGGGGGCAGGCCGACCAGGACCGCGCCGTCGGGTCCGGCGACGGTCAGGCTGGCGTTGGGCGGCAGGCCACGGCTGGTGAGCGCGTCGGCGAGCCAGGACAGACTGACGGCCATGGACACGGCCCCTGACGGCCGACCGTCGGCGCCACGCACCGGCACCGCCAGCGGAAGCACCGGCTCGTCGCTGCCGGGCCAACGGGTGCCGGCGCCGATCACGAATCCGTCGCGCTCCATGGCGTCGCGGGCCAGGGTGCCGGCGCTTTGGCCGACGACGCCGGGATCGGCGCTGCACCGGATCGTCCCATCGGGCTGGATCACAGCGAGGCGTTGCCGGCCCGGCAGGCGCTGCCCGAGGCGGGACAGGTAGGACTGGCAGGCGCCGGAATCCGACCCCCACACGGCCGGCGCCTCCGCCACGGAATCGAGGGTGTGACGGGCGGCGTCGAGCACGCGCGCCTGCTCGCCCTCCACCAGCCGGAGCAGGCGTTCGGCCTGGGCGACGATCTCGCGCTGGCGTTCGTCGCGCCGATCGAGGACGCTGAACGCCTGGATCGCGATGGCCGGCAGCACGGCCAGGAACACCAGCAGGAACAGGCGCGTCAGCAACGTCATCGAACCGGCCATCCGCAGGCTGTTTCCACGGATCGGGCGGGGGATTCCGCCTCAGCCGTCGACAGCGTTCCTCGTTTATTCCGATCGTAGTTAAATCACGGTTAATGCGTCCGTTCGGATCATGATGAGCCGATGGATTACTCAGTATTCCCCAAAACAAAAGTGGTAGCCTTTATCGTGAATGTGCCAAGAATTGCGGCGCTTTCTTCGCAAATCCAGGCGCAATTTTGTCGTGGGATAACCCGGCAGCCGCCGGCCCGGCCGCGTCACGGAACGACCACGGGCGTGATGGTTGGCAACCCGTCGGACCGCGGGTTAAGGTCCTGCCCTTCCGACAAGGACCGATGGATCACGCTTCGATGCCGAGCACACGCCAGCGGTGGACACGCGGGTTCGCCGCCGTCCTCCTTCTTCTTCTGATCACGCTGGCCGGCTGGCCGGCCGGTGCCCAGACGGTCCCGGCCGCGCCGGCTCCCGCGTCCACCCCGGCCACCAGTCACGCCGCCACCCCGGCCGCGGCCGGGCCGACGGTCGAGCAGCTCCAGGGCGTCGTCCGGACGCTGCAGGACGAGGCGGCGCGGGCCAAGCTGATCGAGCAGCTCCAGGCGATCATCACCGCCCAGCAGGCCGCCGCACCGGCCGCCGCTGCCGGCGGCGCCGTCGATGACCGGCGCGACACGCTGGGCGGCCGGCTGCTGGCCTACGCGGCGTCGCGGGTCGAAGGCCTCAGCCACCAGCTCATCCAGGTCGCCAACGTCTTCGCCGACCTGCCGCGGGCCGCGGACTGGGCGGTGCGCCAGGCGACGGACCCGTCGGCGCGCGAGCGCTGGGTGCAGCTTTTGAAGACGCTGGGCATCATCCTGGTCGCCGGCTGGGTCATCGCGCGGGGCGTCGGCTGGACGCTGGCGCGTCCGCGCAACGCGCTCGGGTCCCGCCAGCTCCGCTCCCCCCTTGCCAAGCTGCCGTTCCTGTTGCTGCGTGCGGTCCTCGAACTGGCCCCGATCGCGGCCTTCGCGGTGGTCGGCTACGGCGTGCTGTCGGTGGTCGATCCGGCGCAGCGGGTCCGGCTCGCCACGCTGGCGGTGGTCAACGCCTCGATCATCGTGCAGTTGCTGCTCCTGCTCACCCGGGTTGTCCTGTCGCCGTCGGCTCCCGGCCTGCGGCTGATCCGGATGGGGGACGAGACCGCGGCCTACGCCTATGTCTGGGCGCGCCGGCTCGCCTTCGCCGCCGTCTATGGCTATTTCCTGACGGAAGCGGCCTATGTGCTGGGGCTGCCGCTCGGCGCCTACGGCGCGATGATGAAGCTGCTGGGGCTGCTGATCGCCACCATGCTGGTGATCCTCATCCTGCAGAACCGCGTCCCGGTGGCGGAATGGATGCGCGGCACGCCGCTGTCGGGCGACGGCGACCCCGCCGTCACGGCGGAACGGGAGGCGGAGGGCAGCGGTGCCGTGCTGCGCACGGCGCGTGGACGTCTGGCCGACGTCTGGCACGTCATCGCCATTCTCTACGTCGTCGTGACCTTCGGCGTGTGGATGCTCAACGTCTATGGCGGGTTCGAGTATCTGGCCCGCGCCACCGGGCTGACGATCCTGATCGCGGCGGCGGCGCGGCTTCTGGTCGGCGGCATCGGTCGGGTGCTGCGGCGCGGGTTCCGCATCTCCGCCGAATACCGCGAGACCTTCCCGCAGCTCGAGGAGCGCGCCAACCGTTACCTGCCGCTGCTGCACCGGGTGTTGAAGGCGATCGTCTGGATCGTGGCGCTGCTGGCGATCCTGAACGTCTGGGGCGTCAACACGGTGGATTGGCTGGAGTCGCCGGTCGGCCGCCGGGTCATCGGCAGCGGCGTGACCATCGCGTCGATGCTGGTGCTGGCCGTCATCGCCTGGGAGCTGGTCAGCGCGCTGATCGAACGCTTCCTGTCGGAGACCGACCGGCACGGGGTGCGCATCGAGCGGTCGGCGCGGGTGCGCACGCTGCTGCCCCTGCTGCGCAACGCCTTCCTGGTGGTGCTGGTGACGGTGGTGGCGCTGATCACCCTGTCGGAGCTGGGCATGAACATCGCCCCGCTGCTGGCCGGGGCCGGTGTCGTCGGCCTGGCGGTCGGCTTCGGGTCGCAGACGCTGGTCAAGGACGTGATCACCGGCCTGTTCATCCTGTTCGAGGACACCATCTCCGTCGGCGACGTGGTGGACGTGGGCGGCGGCCATTCCGGTGTGGTGGAGGCCATCTCCATCCGCACCATCCGCCTGCGCGACACCGCCGGCAGCGTGCACTCGGTGCCCTTCAGCGCCGTCACCACGGTGAAAAACCTGACGAAAGACTTCTCCTTCGCCGTCTTCAACGTGTCGGTGGACTACAAGGAGGATCCGGACCGGGTGATCGAGGTGCTGCGCGAGATCGGCAGCGGCATGCAGGCCGACCCCGCCTTCGGTCGCGATATCCTGGCCCCGCTGGAGGTGATGGGGCTCGACAAGCTGGCCGATTCCGGCATCGTCATCATGGCCCGCTTCAAGACCCGGCCGATCAAGCAGTGGGGTGTGGGGCGCGAGTTCAACCGGCGCATGAAGAAGCGCTTCGACGAGGCGGGCATCTCCATCCCCTACCCGCACATGCAGCTCGTCATGGCCGGCGGCGGCGACAAGGCGTTGGGGGAGGCGCTGAGCCAGGGGTCGTGATCGGCTCCACCGGCGCCCCCGGCCAGCCGATCACAAGGCGGCCGGCGCCTCCTCCGTGACGATGACGGCCAGGAAGGCGTCGACCACCCGCGGGTCGAAATGCCGGCCCGCCTCGCGGCGGATCAGGTCCAGCACGGCGCCGCGGTCCCAGGCGTGCTTGTAGGGGCGGCGGTGGAGCAGCGCGTCGTACACGTCGGCCACCGCCACGATGCGGCCCGACAGCGGGATGGCGTCGCCTTTAAGTCCCTGCGGATAGCCGGTGCCGTCGAACTTCTCGTGGTGGGATTCGGCGATTTCGGCGCCAAGCGACAGGTAGTTGCGCCCGCCCACCATGTCGGCCGCCTCGCGCAGGATGCGGGCACCCATGCCGGCGTGTTCGCGCATCACCCGCAGCTCGTCCGGGTCGAGGGTGCCGGGCTTGCGCAGGATGCTGTCGGGGATGCCGACCTTGCCGACGTCGTGCAGCATGCTGGCGAGCCCGATCTGATCGCAGAACTGCTCGTCGGCGGTGTCGGGAAAGCTGCCGCGCGTCTGCAGTTCGCGGGCGACCAGCGTCGCCCAGCGGCCGATGCGGCGGACATGGTCGCCGGTTACCTCGTCCTTGTACTCCGCCAGCTTGCCCAGAGCGTGCACGGTGGCCCGCTGGGCCTCCTGGAGTCTCTCGTAGAGATGGACGTTGTCGAAACCGATGGCGACCGTCGTGCAGAACAGCGCGATCAGCCGGCGGTCGGTCTCGTCCAGCGGCCGGTGCCCCTCGACATACAGGGCGCCCGGCGCCCCGCTCCGCGCCTGGAACAGCAGGACCGACCAGTCCGGCCCGTGCCGGCCGCCATGATCGGCGAAGGCCCGCGCGACGGCGTCCAGAGCGTCCGGGTCCAGCGCCCCGGCATCGAGCGCATCGGCCAGCGGGCGGCCGTCCAGCCCGGCGAAGACGCCCGACCCGGTCACCGCCCGCGGCGCCCCGGAGCCGTCAGGGCCGGCGGTGCACAGCAGCGTTCCCCGGGCGTCCTGGAAGAGCGCCGCCACGTGTGACATCACCCCGTCCAGGAAGGCGTCCCGCGTCCGCCGCTCGAACAGGGTGAGCGAGGCGTCCACGATGCGCTCCAGCCCGCGGCGTCCATGCTCGATGGCGGAGATGTGCTGGTAGGAGCGCAGCGCCGCCACCGTCGCTGTGAACAGCTTCTGCGCGGTCAGCTCGCTCTTGGCCTTGTAGTCGTTGATGTCGTAATCGACGATCACCTGCCGCTCCGGCGCCTGCCCAGGCTGGCCGGTGCGCAGGATGATGCGGACCTGGTGGTCGCCCAGCTCCTCCCGGATGAAACGCACCAGCTTCAGGCCGGCATCGTCGGTCTCCATCACCACGTCGAGCAGGATGGCGGCGACATCGTCGTGCGCGCGCAGCAGAGCCCGCGCCTCCGACGCCGAATGGGCGGAGAGGAAGACCATGGGCCGCCCTTCGAACAGCACGTCGCCCATGACGACCCGGGTGATCGCATGGACCTCGGTGTCGTCATCGACGATCAGGATCTTCCAGGGCGACAGCGAAACCTCGTCCGCCGCGGGAATCCTTTCGGGCTCCTCCTCCGCGAACAGCAGTTCGTCGTCGTCGCCGTAATCGGGCTCGGCCATCGGGCCCCTGCTTCATTCGATGCGCGCGGTCGAATGTCCGGTGCGTTAGCACAAATGTCAACAACGCCCACGGGAAGTCCTTCCGAAATGGCTAGCCCGACTGCCCCGCCGCTGGTAACCACCAAGAGCTTGCCGACGTCACCGCCCGGGCGTGTGATGGACGCTGGCGCACCGGGCCCGCACCCGCCGGCAGGCCAGGCGGCGGACCACGCGCCGCGGCCCGCCAGCGACGCGGCCTGAGCGGTCGCCTACTTGCCGACCGCGTGCACCGCTTTCCCCGCCGCGGCCGGCAGCCGACCGCGCGCGGCCGCGAGCGCCGCGGCGAAGGGCAGGGCAAGCAGCAGTTGGAGCGCCGCCCAGGACAGCGCCTCCAGGTTCGGTTGGCTCCAGTCCACCTCGTGCAGCGCCTCCAGGAAGGGAAGCTGCCCGTGGATCAGCGACTCCAACGGCACGAAGCCCTCGGCGATCACGGTGCCCACGGCACCGGCCAGCAGCACCGCTGCCAGCACCGCCTCAATCCGCATGCGCGCGGTGGGGGTGCCCGCTGGCAGCGTGGTGGTGAACAGCGACCCGGCGGCGAACGCCGCCGTGGGCGCCGTCCCCTCCGGCCGGCGCCACGCGCGCACCGCGCCCAGCACCAGCAGCCCGACCGCGGGGATCACCATGTCGGGGTTGGGGAAATCGCGGTAGCGTCCGTCAACGATGATCAGCAACGACCAGACCGCCGCCAACCCGGCCAGCGCCAGCGCCGCAACGGCGCCAGCCCGGTCAAGCCCCAGGTTCCCGGCGAAGGCGCCGACCGGCGGCAGAGGCCCACGCTCCGGACCCGGCCCGGCCAGCGTGCGGCGCACCGCGGCCATCAGCGCCACCGCCAGAACCGCCTCGGCCGCCAGCATGGCGTAGCCCAGCGTTACATCCTGCCAGTAATAGTTCCAGTGCAGCGCCCGGTCGAGGGCGCGCACGAAGGCGCTGCCCAAGCCCAGCCCCAGCGCCGCCAGCAGGGCGGTGCCGCCGGTGGACAGCCCGGCCCCGGCCCGCCCGGCGACGGCGAACAGCGCCAGTCCGAGCCCGGTGGCGGCGGCGAACAGCACCGGCCACTGCGGGTTCTCGACCACCGGCCCGGCCAGCGAGAATTTGGCCTGCCGGTCCACGGAGTAGAGACCCCAGTGGCCCCCCACCGTGCCTTCCAGTTTCTGTTTCCAGTTCTGGTCGAACGCCTCGATCACGTTGTAGTCGAAGCCCTCCTGCTGCGCCAAACGGACGAAGCCGTTGACGAAGGTCGCCTTCTCGACCAACCCGGTGACGGCCGCCCCGCGCGACCGCCCGGCGGTGGGCCACCCCGTCTCGCCCACCAGGATCGGCTTGCCGGGGAAGCGTTGGGCGATGATGCGGTAGGACGTGCGGATGCGCTCCTGCGCGCTCTCCACGCTGGCCGGCACATCCTCCCAGTAGGGCAGCAGGTGGATGGTCAGGTAATCGACGTGGGAGGATATCTGCGGGTATTTCAGCCACCATTCCCACACGTCGGCGTAGGACACCGGCTGCTTCACCGCCGCCTTCACCCGGTCGATGTAGCCGGCGACCTGATCGGCGGTCAGCTCGCGCCGCAGCAGCACCTCGTTGCCGACGATCACGCGGGTGATCACGTCGGGGTAGCGGTTGGCCAGCGCGATGAGGGCCGTGATCTCCAGCTCGTTGCGGTCCAGCTCGCTGGACAGCCAGGCGCCCATGGTGACCTTCAGCCCGTGCTTGCGCGCCAGCTCCGGCACCACCTCCAGCCCCTCGCCGGAGGTGTAGGTGCGCACGCCCGCCACCTGCGGCGCGATGGCGGCCAGATCCTCGTCGATCTGCGCCGGCGTGGGAAAGCTCTTGGTCAGCGGGCTCTGGCCATCGCGGAAGGGGGCGAAGGACACGCTGGTCAGCTTGCCGCCCGGCGGCGCTTCGAGCGGAACCGGGCGGTTGGGAAGCCACCACACGGCAAGGTTCGCGAGGCCGGCCACGAGAAGCACGGCGAAAATCGTCAGGATGCGCATGGGTCCCGGAAAATCCGCTGCTGACAGGGAGGCCGCGTACCCTACCCCAACGGGGGGCAAAAGAAAGGGGCGGCGCGTGGTTCAAGGGAGAACCGCCGCGCACGCCCCGTTCAGGTCCCTCACGGGCAGGTTGGAACGTGCCATCGTCCACAGGCATGAACGCAGGGGGTGCCGGATTATTCCGCGGGCATGGTCAGCGCAGGCTGGCGCGCAGATTCGCGTTGGACCACGACGGCCAGCCGGTTCCGGCGAAATCCCGGTCATGGCTCCAGATGTCGGCGTCCAGCGTCCAGGCCAGCGCCAGGATGTGGGCGTCCCGATCGCTGCCGTTGCGCGACGCGGCCGCCAGACGCAACACCTCGGCAGCCGAGGGGAGATGCGCGGCGTAGAGGCCCTCGTCCACGACGGTCACGATTCCCAGCAGGTCCGACGCGATGGCGACCGCCTCCGCGGATCCGCCGGAGATGTCGGAAGCCCGCCCCACGACCTCCCGCTCCGCCCGCGCGCTGGTCAGCAGCGCGCGCTTCTCCAGCACGGCCTCAAAGACCGGCCGTGACCGTTGTCCGAACGCGACGCTGAGGATGATGTTGGCGTCGACGACCAGGGCCGACGACGGACGGCGTGGGGTCATTCGTCCCCGGTCTCACCGAGCAACGCTGCGATCCGCGCCGTCTCCTCGGGCGACCGCTTGGCCGCTGCGGCATCGATGCGGTCGAGGAGGGCGGCCACGGCCTCCCGCGGCACCGCGTGGACGGGGACCAGCAGGGCCACCGTGGCGGCGCCGTTCTTGATCGGCACGGCGTGCGGCAGGTCCTGGATGCGGCCGGCCGACATCTTCTGGAGTTCACGCATGGTGATGGCGGTCGTCATCGCAAGCCTCCGTCTCCCGGCACCCGAGGTGTATGTAACCCTGTAGGGCGGGCGCGGCAAGAGCCGCCTCACCCCGGCGGCGCGAACAGGTAGGGCGACAGGCCGCGCAGGTTCTCGTCCACGATCAGCCGGTGGCTGAGCGGCGGGAAGGCGCGCTGGGAGCAGTCGAGCCGCGGGCACAGGCGGCAGTTGACGCCGATGGGCGTGGCGGTGTCGGTGGCCGACAGGTCGGTGCCGTCGGCGTAGACGACCTGGGACGCGTGGTCCACGTCGCAGCCCAGCCCGATGGCGAAGAGCTGCGGCGGGCTGCGGTAGCCGCCGCCGGCCTTCACCACGGTGCGGGCGAGGCAGAAATAGGCGGTGCCGTCCGGCATCTGGGCGAGCTGGGTGTGCACCTTGCCCGGCGTGCGGAAGGCCTCGTAGACGATCCAGCGCGGGCAGCCGCCGCCGAACCGGGCGAAGTGGAAGCCGGCGCCGGAGAAGCGTTTGGACACGTTGCCGGCGCTGTCGACCCGCAGCAGGAAGAAGGGCACGCCGCGCGCCCCCGGCCGCTGCAGCGTGGTCAGCCGGTGGCAGACCTGCTCGAAGGAGGCGTCGAAGCGGCGCCGCAGGATCTCGATGTCGTAGCGGACCTGGGTCGCGGCATCCAGAAACCGGCCATAGGGCATCATCACCGCGCCGGCGAAGTAGTTGGCCAGCCCGATGCGGGCAAGGCGCCGCGCCTCGTCGCCGGTCAGGCTGGCGGAATCCACGATCCGGTTCAGCAGCTCGCGGTGGCGCACCAGCGCGATCTGCGCGGCGAGCTGGAAGTTGCGGCCGGAGGGGGCCAGCATCTCCGACAGCAGGATGCGCTTGCTGTGGCGGTCGAAGCGGCGCACGGCGTAGCCCATCACGTCCGACGGCAGCAGCCGCACCCGCACCCCGGCGTTGTGGCGCAGCCAGTCGGTCAGGCCGCGGTAGAGGTCGCCCTGCTCAAGCTTGCCCTCCTCCCACAGCGCTTCGGCCGCCTCCTCCAGCTCGGGGAAATGGTTGTTCCCGGCGTGGAACAGCTCGCGCACCGCGTCCACCGGGAAGCTGGCGTTGTGGACCAGGTGCGGGCCCTCGCGGTCGGTGCGCTCGGCCGCCGCCTGCATCTCGTCGCGCTGCTCGCGGAAGGCGCGGTAGAGGGCGACCACCGCCTGGCCCAGCGTCGGGGCGACGGCGGCCAGCTCCTTGAAGTCCTGGTTCTTGATGTCGTTGCCGTCGAAGAGCGGGTCGGCGAACACCTCGCGCAGCCCGGCGACCAGCCGGCTCTCCTCGTCCTCGGCGAAGGTCTGGAGATCGACGCCGAAGCTCTGCCCCAGCTTCAGCAGCAGGGGCACGGTGACCGGGCGCTGGTTGTGCTCGATCAGGTTCAGGTAGCTGGGCGAGATGCCGAGCTGGTCGGCCATCTGCGCCTGGGTCAGGCTGTGGTCGCGGCGCAGCCGCCGCACCTTGGCCCCCAGCATCGCCTTCTTGTCCATGCCTCGGCACCCGTGGCTGGAATTTACAAACTTTACCGCTTTACAGACGGAGTGGGCTGGGACTTTACAAACAGACCACTTTACAAACAAGCACTTATTGCCGATCGGGCATCCCCGTCGTTACCTTCACATCAGCGCTGCACCGCGGCAAACGCGGGGCGACAACGGAACGAACGAAGGGGACCACTCCGATGGCGAACGACGATACCACCAAGGCCGCCCTCCACGCCAAGCGCTGGGAAGGCGTGCGTCGCGACTACACCGACGCGGACGTCAAGCGCCTGAGCGGCTCCGTGAAGATCGAGTACACGCTGGCCGAGCGCGGTGCCCGCAAGCTGTGGGAGCTGCTGCACACCGAGCCCTACATCAACACGCTGGGCGCCCTGACCGGTAACCAGGCCATGCAGGCGGCCAAGGCCGGGCTGAAGGGCATCTACCTGTCGGGCTGGCAGGTGGCGGGCGACGCCAACAACGCCGGCCAGATGTACCCGGACCAGAGCCTGTACCCGGTGAACTCGGTGCCGCAGGTGGTGGAGCGCATCAACAACACCTTCAAGCGCTGCGACGAGATCCATCACGCCGAGGGCAAGAACGACATCGACTGGTTCCTGCCGATCGTGGCCGACGCCGAGGCCGGCTTCGGCGGCCCGCTGAACGCCTTCGAGCTGATGAAGGCGATGATCCGGGCCGGTGCGGCGGGCGTCCACTACGAGGACCAGCTGGCGTCCGAGAAGAAGTGCGGCCATCTCGGCGGCAAGGTGCTGATCCCCACCCAGCAGCATGTCCGCACGCTGAACGCCGCCCGTCTGGCCGCCGACACCTGCGGCACCTCGACGCTGGTGTTCGCCCGCACCGACGCGGAGAGCGCGCAGCTCATCACCTCGGACGTGGACGAGCGCGACCATCCCTTCATCGATTTCGACAGCGGCCGCACCTCGGAGGGCTTCTACCGCCTGAAGAAGGGCACGGGTGTGGAGCATTGCATCGCCCGCGGTCTCGCCTACGCCCCCTACGCCGACGCTCTGTGGTGGGAGACCTCCAAGCCGAACCTGGACGAGGCCCGCCGCTTCGCCGAGGCGATCCACAAGGAGTTCCCGGGCAAGCTGCTCGCCTACAACTGCTCGCCCTCCTTCAACTGGAAGGCCAACCTGGACGAGACCACGATCGCCAAGTTCCAGCAGGAAATCGGCGCCATGGGCTACAAGTTCCAGTTCGTCACCCTGGCGGGCTTCCACTCGCTCAACTACTCCTCCTTCATGCTCGCCAAGGGCTACAAGGAGCGCGGCATGGCCGCCTACTCCGAGCTCCAGCAGGCCGAGTTCGAGGCCGAGGCGATGGGCTACACGGCGACCAAGCACCAGCGCGAGGTCGGCACCGGCTACTTCGACGCCGTGTCGGTCGCGGTGTCCGGTGGCACGTCGTCCACCACCGCCTACAAGGACTCCACCGAGGCCGACCAGTTCCACTGATCCCTGTTTCTTTGCTGTTGTCCACTGTCTGGCTGACAAAACTGGACGGCCGGGGATGTTTCCCCGGCCGTTTTTTTGTGCCCGTGCCGCACCCCGGCAAAACCGTTTGCTAACGTTTCGATGGCAAACTGATGGTGACGCGTCGAATGTTGGAGGAGATCGCCATGCTCGGCGGGAAGATCATCGGGAGCCTGAAGAAGGACAAGGTGGACCGGCTGCTCGCCCCGGAGGAGATGGACTCCGCCGCCCGTCACCGCGTCATGCGCTTCAAGGAGGCGATGGACGGGGCGATCCTGGAGGCCAACCGCGACGTCTGCCGCCGACAGATTCCGGCGGTGAAGCGCCAGGACTTGCTGCGCATGGTGGTGCGCGTGGCCGAGTTGCGCGCCGATTACATCGAATGCGGGCTCCACCTCTCCGAACAGCGGCACCCGACCGTGGCGCAGATCGAGGAGCTGGAACTTCGTCGGCGCGCCTTCGAGGAACTCAAGGCCGCCTATGGCGCGACGGAGCGGCTGATCGAGCGCGGTTACGTCACCGTTGCCGAGTGAGTCCCCGTCGGGCGCGTTCCGACGGAAGTTCATGGCTGACATGCAGTCGCCTGCGGCCGTGGCCGGTTGAACCGCCGTTTCGGCCGGCCATCTGATGCATCGCCCATGATGCGAGAAACACAGATCTGGCCTTCGCTGCACCGCGGAATATCCCATTGACTTGGGACCTTGATGCGGCCACTTCTGTTCCATGCTCAAAACGATTCGAACAGGGCCTATCGGCTCACCCGCCGGCTCCCCTTGAGGGCTTGGCGTCCGAAGTCGTTTTGCCGTGGCGCCGGGGCACGGTGCCGCGGCGCGCCGGGGCGTTGCCCAAGACCCGCGAGAGGAGCGGTGGAACGTCGGCGGACCGGGTGCCGCCGGGCGTGACGCCACCATCAGGACGAACAGCGAAAGGACCAGACAGTATGGATCAGCCCCTTGCAGGAAAAACCATTGCCATCCTCGTGGCCAACGGCTTCGAGGAGACCGAGATGACCGAGGCGCAGCGCGCGCTCCTGAAGGCCGGTGCCACCCTGCGCACCATTTCCCCCGAGCAGGGTCTCGTCAACGGCTGGCACGGCAAGGCCTGGGGCCATTACTTCCCGGTGGACAAGCAGGTCGGCGACGTTCTGGCTTCCGACTTCGACATGCTGCTGCTGCCGGGTGGCGAGCGCAGTGTCGCCAAGCTCCAGCAGTCCCCGCACACCCGCCGCATCGTCGGCCACTTCCTGGACGCCGGCAAGCCGCTGGCGGCCATCGACCAGGGCGTCGGTCTGCTGGCGATCCCCGGCAAGCTGAAGGGGCGCACGGTCAGCGCCGACGAGGCGTTCAAGGCCGATCTGGAGGCCGCCGGCGCCACGTTGGCGGAGGAGCCGGTGACGGAGGTGAACAGCATGGTCACCGCCCGGTCGCTGGACGATCTGCCCGCCTTCGTCGAGCAGGTCGTGAAGACCTTCGGCGAAGCGGCTTCGGTGCGCAAGGCAGCCTGACCGCCGCCTGGACCGTCGTCGGGGGCTGGTCCGCAGAGTTCGACGAAGGGGGCGGCCCGGGCAACCGGCCGCCCCCTTCGTCGTTCCGGGTTCCCGTGCCGGCCCGGGTCGCCGTCAGTCGGGATCGCCGTGGCCGTCCGGCAAGTCCCAGTAATGGCAGGACACGCGGTGGCCCGGTGCCACCGGTTCCAGCACCGGGGCGTTGGCGGTGCAGAAGGGCCGTGCCTTCGGGCAGCGGGTCCGCAGCCCACAACCGCCCCGCACCAGCATGGCGGGCACCGGATCGCCGTCCAGGACCGGCCCGGACGCGTGCGCCGCCGCCAGCATGGCGCGGGTGTAGGGGTGGTGGGCATCGCGGGCGAGCGTCGCGGCGGGTGCCAGCTCGACCGGCCGCCCCGCCATCATGACCAGCACGCGGCGGCCGACGTGCAGGGCCTGGCCCGCATCCTGGGTGGCGTAGACCAGGGTCAGATGCCCGTCGCGCCGCAGCTCCAGCAGCCGGTCCAGAAAAGCCGCGCGCTCATCGCCGTCCAGGCGGGACAGCGGCTCGTCGCAGACGAGCAGCCGCGGCTCCGGTGCCAGGGCGCGGGCGAGGCCGGCCAGGGCGGCCTCCGCCGCGGTCAGGGCGCCGATCCGGCGATCCGCCGTGGAGGAGGGCAGCCCCACCTTCCGCAACGCATTCATTGCTGAATCAGACCGTTCCGCTTTCGAAATATCGGGCCGCAACGAAGCCAGCGTTTCGGTGATGTGGTCGCCGATGGTCCGCAGCGGGTCGAAGGCGCCACGGGCGTCCGGGAACAGCATCTGCATCTCGCGCCGCAGCCCGCGCATGGCGGCGTCGTCGCAGGACAGAAGATCGCGCCCACGCCACGTCACCTGTCCGGCCGATGCCGGAACAAGGCGCAGCAGGGCGCGGGCGAAGATCGATTTGCCGCTGCCGGATTCCCCCAGCAGAGCCAGCGTGTCGCCCTCCGCCAGCTCGAAGCCGGCCCCGTCCAGCACCGTCATGCGGGCGCGGCCGACCGGAAAGGACACGGCGAGATCGCGCACCGACAGCACCGGCGGCCCGGCGGGCGCCGCGTCGGCCGCCACCGGTCGGGGGCGTGGCGCCGGTTCGGGGTCGAGGCGCCCGTACCCGAGACGGAGGACGCGGTCGGCCACCGCGTCCGCACCCCCGTCCGGCCGCCCGGCGATCAGGAGACCCGCTCCGGTTTCCCGCGCCCAGCGGGCGAGACGGTCGAGCAGGGCGGCGCGCACGCTGGGGTCGAGCCCGTCCGCCGGTGCGTCGGCGAGGACCAGCCGCGGTCCGGGAGCGATCGCCAAAGCCAGCGCGGTGCGCCACAGGGCGCCGTCGGAGAGGTCGGACGGATGCAGGGGCAGCCGCCGCAGCGCCCCCGTCATGCCCACCCGCTCAAGCAGCGATACAGTCTGTTCGGAGGCCGGAATGATGCCCGCCCGATGCCCGCCGCCGCCCAAAGCTTCCGCGAACAGATCGGCCAAACTCCGATGGGATGCCAGCGCCGCAGCGCCATGTTGCGGTATCAGAACGAGTTGGCTTCCCAACAGGTCGGCCGTGGCGTCGGCGCCGACCAGCGCCCGTCCGTCCAGGGCCGCGGCACCCTCCACCCAGACATCCGGGGGCGGCAGGCCGGCGAGCGCACGCAACAGCAGGCTCTTGCCCGACCCCGCCGGCCCGACGAGCGCCACCACTTCCCCCGGCGCCACCTCCAGGCCGACCCGGTCGACCAGGGCGCGTGTGCCGCGACCGACCGTCAGGCCCGCGACCGTCAGCCCCGCCGTCAAGGCTCCTCCTCCGCGACCGTCGCCAGCAGACCGCGGCCGATGCCGTGCAACGCCAGCAGCAGCCCGCCCAGCACGGCCGCCGTCGACGCCAGCATCGCCAGATCGCCGTGCGCCGTGGCGTTCCCCATCACCGTGCCCAACGTGCCGGCCCCCCCGACGGCGCTGAACCCCAGGAAACCGGCGAAACTCTCGATCGCCAGGGCGCGCGGCAGGGCCGGCCAGCCGGCGACCGCCAGACGGGCGGCGGCGTTGGGCAGCAGATGCCGCCACAGGATGCGGCGCGGCGGGATGCCGGCGGCGTGCGCCGCCGTTACCAGCTCCCGCCGCATCAAGCCGCGCATCACGGCGTGCGCCGGACCCACGGCGGGAACGACCACGACGACGGCGATGGCGATCAGCAGCCCCGGCAGGTCGCGGCCGAAGGCGACCACCCCGCCCACCGCCACCAGCGGCAAGGGCAGGATGGACAGCCGGTGCGCCAGACCCGTCGCGGCGCGTTCGGCCCACCCGCCGGCCGCGGCCGCGAGCACCCCGATGGCGCTGCCCACAAGCGCGCCCATCAGTGCGGCGGCAACCGCCGCCGCCAGCGACAGTGGCGCCGTCACCAGCGGGGTCACCACCGGGCTGTGATGGTCGTCGGGCAGCAGCAGCGACGCGACCAGAAGCCCCAGCACCGCGAGCAGCCCCACGGTCGCCGGCCGGTCCGACGAGAACCGCCGCCATGCCACGCGCACGGGCGACGGCGATGCCGGCGCGTCGGGCGACAGGACGCTCATCGCAGCCGTCCCGGCGGGGCCAGCCGGTCGGCCAGCACGGCGCCCGCCGTCTCGATCAGCAGCGCCACGACCGCCAGCGCGGCCAGAGCGGCGGACGCCCCCGCGACATCGCCC
>OFDN01000890.1_pt1 | contig 22064 bp, 22 predicted proteins | sample 1520971 | NCBI WGS metagenome assembly OFDN01 (sample SAMEA94257418, study PRJEB24077) | hot springs metagenome | biome: Aquatic biome; feature: Geographical feature; material: Water | place: India | collected 2012-06-12 | depth 5 m
TTTTTTGAATTACATGAATGATGCTTTAGAGCTCTATGCGCATGAAGATCATGTTTTCCAAGTATCTGGTTTCAATTACGACTCTTCTAATTCTCCATCGAATTGCTCATATTTCCTACCAGTCACCACCTCATGGGGTTGGGCAACTTGGAAATGTAAATGGCAGTTATTTCAAATTAACCCACATCACGCAATTAGTGTTCTTCAAAATTCAAAAGTAAAAGAAGAATTCAATCTTGGCTCAACTAGTACTTACAGTGATATGCTCTACTCTCAATTGATCACTAAAACCATTGATTCGTGGGCTATTCGATGGTGGTGGACTGTTTTTGAAAATAATGGGCTTGTTCTCTATCCCGACAAAACTCTCGTGTCAAATATTGGATTTGGCCAAGATTCTACTCACACGAAAACAGTGCTAAGATACTCTTACCAATTCGACCCCTCATATAAGGTTACTAAATTCCCACAATCAGTGCGCACTGACAATGCAAACTTCAAAAGATTTAAAAAAACACAAGTCGCATTGCCAACAAAAAAAAATAGAAGTATGATCAAGTCAGTCTTCAAGTCATTTATAAAAAGAGCATTACGTTCAATCATCGTTTCGATCTTAGAAGAAGAAAATAATTATAAAACTAAACTACAGACAAGCAAAAAGAGAAATAACATTCTAATCCATGAAACATCCATCCTCTATGACGAAGCAACAATTTTAAACTTGTCAAAACGACCTGAGGCAATTCAAATAGGCCAGAACAGTCATATCAGAGGAAGATTGCAAATTTTTGCATACGGAGGAACAATTAAAATCGGGGAAAACTGCTACGTAGGTGAAAATTCTTATATATGGTCCGGAGAAAATATTACTATTGAATCCGATGTCCTGATTTCACACAATGTAAACATAATAGACTCCAACTCTCATGAAATAAACCCAAGCGAACGCAGTATTGGCTTCCTTAATTTGATAAAAAACGGCCACCCTTCAAATAAGGGTTCAATAATAACTAAGCCAATAAGGATCAAGAAAAACGCATGGATTAATTTCAATTCTATCATCCTAAAAGGCGTCACAATTGGCGAAGGATCTATAGTCGCCGCTGGCTCGGTAGTTACTAAGGATGTACCTGACTGGACTATTGTTGGAGGAAACCCTGCACAAATCATCAAATACATTCCGGAGAATGAACGCTGAAAATAAAACATGGGAGCAAACAATCGAATATATTAGAACACTTCCAGAATATCGGGATTTAGTAAAAGAAGCTTACTTCGAAAGTAATCTGAAGTTGAATGTTGAGCGATTTGAAACCTCTATAGAATTTGCTATCACACTTGAACTCATAAATGAGTATTCGCCCGATGCAGAAGAAATTCTCGATATTGGAGCGGGTAATGGAATAAGTACAATTAGCCTTGCCAGGGAAGGTTTTACTCTAACAGCAATAGAACCCGATCCATCTTCGACCATTGGGGCAGGAGCAATTCGAATCCTTGCTAAAGAATATAACTTATCAAATCTTGATGTTTACGAAAAGTATGCTGAAGAACTTAATCTTCCAGCCAACCATTTTGATGTAGTATATGCCAGACAATCGATGCATCACGCTTATGATTTGCAGTCATTTATCAATGAATGTTCGAGAGTATTAAAAAAAGGGGGAATACTAATTACTGTTCGAGATCATGTTGTCTTCGACAAGGCTGACAAAGAGTTCTTTCTTAAAGAGCATCCACTTCATAAATTCTATGGCGGTGAAAATGCATTCCATCCTAATGAATACAAGGCAGCATTCTCCAATGCTCAACTAGAAATAATTAAGGAAATCAAATACTTTGACAGCCCAATCAATTATTTCCCAGCCCCACATGACGAAAAAGTTGCTAAGTACAACTTACTTCGAAACAATGCTCTCAAAAAACTAGAAAAAAAAATTGGACCACTGGCGCAAATAAACTTCTTAAAGAACCTTTACCTTCGTAAGAACAGACTTACCTATGAGCAATACTTTGATGAATCCAAAATTGCAGGTAGAATGTACACCTATATCTCAAAGAAATTATGAAAATTCTCATCATTGGCTCAGAAGGTTTTATAGGTTCTCATGCTAGAATTCATTTCGAAAAAATCGGCTGGACAGTATATTCAGCTGACATTTTAGACATACATCGCACTAACTATAAAAAACTTCTTACAAAAGAAGAAACCTTCTTTGAATTATTCAAGGAAGAGAAGCCTGATGTTTGTATTAATGCTTCTGGCTCAGCGAATGTAGGTTTTTCGTTTGATCAACCACAGTTAGACTTTGAACTAAACGTTCATAACGTCCAAAAGATATTGATCGCTGCAAGAGATTATGCGCCTAATTGTAAGATAATAAATTTTTCAAGTGCAGCTATTTATGGCAATCCCGAGTCACTTCCAGTCAGCGAGGTTCAATCAGCCAATCCACTATCTCCTTATGGATTTCATAAACTTCAATCTGAACTCTTGATGTCCGAGTATCACAAATTTTTCGGATTAAAAACATGCAGTCTCAGAGTGTTTTCAGCCTACGGCCCCTTTCTAAAAAAACAGCTTTTTTGGGAGCTATATCAGAAAAGCCTCACAACGACTACTCCAGAATTATTTGGAACAGGGAACGAAACTAGAGACTTCATCTATATTGATGATCTTGTTACGATTATTCAGCTTGTAATCGAACAATCCAATTTTGAAGGTTCCATATTTAATGTTGCCAATGGTGAAGAGGTTACCATCCAAAAAGCAAGCTCTGTTTTTTACAACCAACTAAATCCGAAAATTAAACCTAAGTTCAATAACAAAGTGAAACAAGGTGACCCGCTCAATTGGAGAGCGGATATAAGGAAAATTTCAGAATTGGGATATACACAATCAATTAGTTTTGACGAAGGGATTTCTCGCTACATAAAATGGTTACTTTCTTAAAGTAGCTATGCTCAAGAACTCATTAGCAAAATTTAAAATCAAACTATCGTAGTTTGTTTTGTAAACATTCAATTCTTTTCCCTCGAGCCTAGACCTCAAATGATCTGCTAAACTTGAAGCATTATTAGGGTCAAAATAATTTCCTTCATTTCCTAGCTGCTCCCGATGTACTGCTATATCAGACGCAATAATAATTTGATTTAAAGCTTTAGCATCTTCAATCACTGTGGACCATCCTTCAAAGAAACTAGGCTGAATAATTGCCTGAGCATTCTTCATCAAAGCGATTTGATCATTGCGGTCAATAAAACCTAGAAACTTGACCATTTCCTCTATATCCAAGTCTTTAGCTAAATTCTTTATTTGATCAGTGTAATCAGGATTTCGGTAATCATATTCCTTTCCCGTAAATATAATTTGAAACTTAATTTTCTCAGCTTTTAGAATTGCAGCAGCTCTTAAGATGATAGCATGATTTTTATGTTGCCAAAACTGATTTGGACTCATAAAATAATCTGAACTTAAGTCATACCTTTCTAGAACATCCTTAATTCCAGGAAGATTTCCAAAATCATGACTAACAGCAAACTTCAAAACGTATGTTTTTGCATTACTCTTCGGATACAACATATTGAAATCCTTTAATGCAGAAACGCTGCTAAAGACAAGTTCTTCCGCATTCTTTGAGATGTAATCATAACTTTCCGATCTTGTTTTTAATTCACTCTCACTAAAGAATGATTTTAAAAATTTATCCTGAAAATCTGGAATCCAATAGATTTTTCGTCTAACATTTTTAAAATACTTATCCGTCCCGTTTAGTGGGAAAATAAGATCAACTGGTGTGTCACGCTTGATGATATTCTTCCCTAAAATAAACCTACCCAATTTATTAATAAGTCGTTCAGCTAAATTATACTTCGGAAACAAATCACCCTTCTTAATATCAGCATACCGAACAAGCTTTTTGACCCTTTCGAAAGAAGCTTCGTCAGAAAAAACAACTAGCTCTAGGTTATTTACTTGATTGGACCTATCTAACGCTTTTATGAGATTTTCAATGTAGTATGTTCCTCCAATCCAATTCTCATTATAACTATATTTTACGCCGATTTTCATAATTCTTCTATTTTAACTTCCGTTTCAAGCGTTCAAAGAATCCAAGCTTAACCGCAGCATGCGCCTTCTTGAATTTACGCAAATCATACAACTCGAGATAATCCTCATACAACATAGGCAAACGTTCTTTATAGAACATCATCCGCTCTTGCTGCATCAGATCACCATTTCGAGTCACGTCGGTGCTTAATCCACCAAACTCACATACCGAAATAATTTCCGAAACATGCCGGTAGCTGCGCTTTTCATTAAAAATCGCATCCCAAATAAATACTGAGTCAGCAATGAACTTATAACGCAAATCATAACCACCCTTATCCTGCAGTACTTGTCTTTTGGTCAACGTCGCTTGATGTGGTAAAAAATGATTGAACAAACCACTCAATCGTAAACGGTCAGGAAACGTGATTTGCTTTCTTCGACCGTCTTTATATTCAAAATAAATATCACCGTAAATGAAATCTGGATATTGCTCCGCGCCACGCACCAACTTCGACAATGAATCTTCTTGGAAAAAATAATCTCCACTATTCATAAAGATCACATATTCACCCACAGCGCGCTGAAGTCCTTTATTCATTGCATCGAACACACCACTATCCTTTTCTGAAATAGCATACGATACTTTATCACGAAACTGCTCCACAAGATCTGCGCTCCCATCCGTACTCCCACCGTCCATGATGATATAATCGACATCCACTCCTGTTTGATTTAAAACGCTTTTAATCGTCTTTTCCAAACCTGAGCGATCATTGTAACATACAGTTATGACGGACACTTTCATAGAGGCAAATTAAAGACATTTGTCGCTAAATTAGCCATCTATTCAGACCTTAGCGCCCAGTATGAAAATTGCCATTTTATCCCCCCGAAAAGGAGCATTGACAGAAACATTTATTTCTGCTCACATCGAACTACTCGATGGGAATAAAATCGTTTATCATTCCGGTCGACTTCCAAAAATGAAGGATGATGAAAAGCTGACCGCCGCCAATCACATCGCAGTGCGTGCAGCACGAAAGATTCAGTCCGTGCTATTTTCAGGAAACACTCTATTGCTTCAAGAAAAAGCCTTTTTGAAATCTCTGCTTCGCGAAAAACCCGACGTGATCCTTGCTGAATACGGCACTACCGCAGCTTATAATATCCATCTCATAGAAAAAAGCGGCATTCCATTGGTCATTCATTTTCATGGGTTCGATGCCTCTGAAAAACAGATTCTAGAAGAATACAAATCTCGCTACGCACAAATGTTCGCGTACGCCACGGCAATTGTCGCTGTGTCCTCGGTGATGAAAAAAATGCTCATCGATCTCGGTGCACCAAAAGAAAAAATCGTTCAAACCTGCTACGGACCAAACGAATCATACTTATCCATTCATTCTACATTCGATAAAAAGAAATTCCTCGCTATCGGTAGAATGGTCGATAAAAAAGCACCGCACTTATTAGTACTCGCCTTTCAAAAAATATTGACGCAACATCCAGATGCAACACTCACTATCATTGGCGACGGTCCGCTTCATCGCATCACTTCAGAACTTGTAGCGAATCTCGGACTTGAAAAAAACATTCATCTGAAAGGCGCTCAGGGAGCGGCTTTCATTCAAAATGAAATGAAAGATTGCATTGCTTTTGTGCAACATTCTCGCACTGCTGAAAACGGTGATATGGAAGGAACGCCGGTTGCCATTCTCGAAGCTCAAGCCGCTGCATTGCCCGTTATTTCTACCATTCACGCAGGTATTCCCGATGTTGTGATGCATGGAAAAACAGGATTCCTCGTCAACGAGGGCGACGTAATGTCAATGAGTAAACACATGATTGATATTGCTAACGATTTCGAAATGGCCCGCCAAATGGGACTTGCAGGACGTCAACGCATCTTCGAACATTTCACGATGAAGCATCATATCGATACCCTCAACGAGGTGCTCCAAAAAGCGATTCGCTAAATTCTATTTAATCAAAAAGATCGCAGCGTCTTTATACGTCTGCAACTTCAAAAGATAAGACCCATCCGATTTTACCGATTGGAATAAACTACCAATGGCTTTCATGCGCTCCTTCTCTCGGTGATGCGCGTAAGCTTTCCAGCGATACATATCTGCAATTCTCGATTCAAAAAATCTCGCGGGGAATATTTTTCTAAACTCCTGATTTTCTGCTAATACAAATAAATAGCGCAATCGACTCTCATAGTAGAATGGCTTCGACTGATAAAATTTCTCCGAATTACTATCGTGAATCACATAGATCACAGTGTACACTTCAATTGTAAATACCGGGTATTCCAGCGCTACACGGAAAAAGAACTCCGTGTCCTCTCCTGCGAAAATATCTACTCGAAATTGATGCTTTGCTGTAATATCGCGATGAATCGCCGCGCTGTGAATCAATATTTCATTCTTCCAAATCTTGTACACGGCGTGCTTTCCCTCGAGTGGAGTAATGATTTGTTTTTTCTCTGGCTTGTCAGTGTACACGCGCGTTGCCAAAGTATGATACACACCTACTTGAAAATTTTCTTGTGCGATGCGATCGTACAAGGTTTGTAGATGATGCTCCAAATAATAATCATCTGAATCCAAAAGGCAAATAAATTGTCCCTTGCTTCGAGAGATACCATTGTTTCGTGCAGCGCTTTCCTTCGCATTGTCCTGATACACGTATTGAATGCGTGCATCACCTAAGAACTTAGAAACGACTTCTTTGGTGTTGTCCTTCGATCCATCATCCACCACCAACAATTCCCAATCCGTAAACGTTTGAGCGATCACACTTTCAATCGCCTTTGAAACAAGGTGAGCGCGATTATAAGTTGGTATGATGATGGAAAAAAAAGACATAATATTTCTTCTACAAATTATGATAATTGGTCATAGCTACTCGCGTATGGCCTGATTCTATTGGCTTTCCACGATGTATCATGTTTGTTTCAAAAAGAAGCAACGTTCCTTTTTTAGCAGTACATGTTACGATTTTGCTTTCGTCGCCTCCAATAATCTGAAGGAGTTCATCGTGTGTAAACTGATATTGATCTGCTTTAATCACTTTGGCAAAATGAAAGTTTGCCGCAGCAGAGCCCGGTAGATATTGAAACGGACCGCTATGTTCATCGACATCAGTCAAATAGACCATGGCTTTAAAGCCACGTTTATAAACCATATCCCGATGCCATCCACCACCGCTTCCTAAATTATTTTCCTTGAATTCAAGACGATTGCTCATCGTGAACTTCACAAAAATATCTGCTTCAAGATAGGCCGCTCCAACATCTAAAATTTCTTTATTTGAGTTGAATGCCGCAATCAATGGATGTACGAGTTCTGCTTTGAAAATGCGGTAGTCCGCTTCATTGCGATCCTTCCATATACTGAATCCACCCGCTTGCTCCCAACCAAACTTCGTTTGTTTGGAATCATCCAGCGTATGCTGGTTGGATCTAAATTCCTCAATTCTATCTTGAATGCTCTGACTTATTTGGTCGCATTCATTGTTTGATAAAAAATCAGGAATGATCACTGCGCCATTAGCTTTCAACTCCTCCAACCACGCTTGCTGCTTCTGATTTAAGTTGCGTGAAGTAAAAGAAGGCTTTACGGAATAGCGATTCCGATAAAGTTGAAGCAATGTTTTATAGCGCTCTTTGAATTTCATTTTACATTCTTGGTTGATCGATGGGAGTAGCCAAAAAATAAAACTCTTCTGTCCTTTCCTCTGCGCTCAAGTCCGCTTTCCATTGCGTATCGAGCTTTCGAAGATTTGGGAGATATGCTTTTTTGAATTTTTCATCAGAGAAAAAATTCAACACTTGATCGATATTCTGACCGCGCTCCTTCAAATCTTTCGGATGCACTTCAATAATAAAAGTTGTTTTCGCTAGCGCAATCAACGACTTCGCGCCATTAAACACGTTCACCTCTTCTCCGTCCACGTCCATTTGAAAAACCGTTGGAACTATTCCATCTTTGATATACTGATCGATCATCACAAAATCCTTATTCGCGTGATCCCCCACCATTTTATTGATAGGATACCAGTTGCTAGGTTGAGGACTTTTCAGTCGATTAGATTCTTGAAAAGAAATAGTGAACCAATTTCCTTCAAAACCATAGAATTTCACTTGTGGACAAAGTTGTGTAGCTAGAATACCGTAGAATCCGAAATGTGCACCGACATCAAAGACCACGTCGTCATTTTTGAGATTTCTCTCAAACCATTTTACCACCTCAGGCTCGTGGCCATAAGGCTTAGCGAGGCGATTCACCCAAGTGTTTCCCTTTGGTGGAATCACCACATCCAACGCGATATTCGGAGTGAGTGCCGCGTTTGGAATGACTTTCTGTCCTGTCTTTTGCAAGATGATTCTTCGCTGCGTAGATAAAGGCAACAGCGAAAAAACAAAACTTTTAATACTCATTAAGGTCTAGCTATTTCCGCAAATATAGCATCTCAAACCACTGCTTAACCAAAAAAAACGCCCCCAGACGAATCCAGAGGCGTGATACATAATCTATTGGTTCAGGTTTACTTTCCTAATCGAATGGTGGTGCGCTCTCCCGTGGTCATATTAATGATATCCACCAATGAATGCGCTCCATATACGTCATCACTAAATGTGACAACATTCTTCGAATAATTTCCTACAAAACTTTCTGTCAATTGTTGACCCAACATATTGTATGCTGTGATCTTGAAACTGTATTCTTGATCATAATCAAATGTCAACTGAATACCATCTGCTGTTAGAATTCCGCTCACACCGCCCTTTGTAGGCTCGATTGCAGAAGGAACAGCTTTCTTCTTCCAACGAATTTGGAAACGTGCATCTGATCTATTCGCTTTGATTTCCGCAAGGAATGATTTCGTTTCATTCATGTTGTAAGCATGGCCATGAAGCAAGTCTTCGAAAATCATTTCGTAGCCTTCTACCTCAGGAACGCCTTTCCAACTGATCGCAGTTTTGCCGCCTAGAGCCGACTCAATTTTTACAGGAATAATGAATTCTTCTTCTTGTAAATTCATATTGCTAATACTCAAATCAAATCCATCAGAACTCACGGTTGACAAGTATGGCGCTTCATTGATCTGACTTTCCAATTTGAAACCATCCTTATCATTTTCATAAATGCTTGATGCATTTTCATCCCATACTAAAACAGTTTCATCTGTATAATCGCCCATTTTAATTTGGATAGATGTAACAGCGTCGGTGCGCAAGCTCTTGAAAGTACCGATATTGCTTGTCTTCACTGTTTCGCTCACAGCGAGTGTTGGACTCGCAGCGTTTGCTTGTACATAAAAACTTTGGCTACTTGGAATAATTCCGGTTCCACCATTAGCCCCTACACCATTGATATATGTAGAGTATTGCGCGATAGCAGCATTCCAAACATGCACAGCATTGTTCATATTTGTTTTCGTCCATCCTGCATTATCCCAATCAATAGCCGAAGGATAAGGATTCGCAACAAGACTCCATCCATCAGCCGTTACATCACCGTTATTGGTAAAAGTAACTGGCAGTGTTTGTGCGCCTTTGAAGATGCTTCCATCCACATCCAATTGCAGCAATCCTGCATTCATGTAGATGAAATATCCACGACCAGCAGCGAGCACTTCTGCAAGAGAAGTAACGCCCACAAATCCTTGGTTTCTGTTACCAGGCGCTGATTCGTTATAATATTGAATGTTGTTAAAATTATAGTTTGGAAAATCTGATCCTGTAAATCCAGTAGTGATCATATCGTCATTCCAATCGCTCACTGTTTTGCTTTGAATAGGTGAGCCAATATTCACCCAACCCGCATTGGTAGCGTTGTGGTAGCGTTGAATGGTTACATTTCCAAGAAGATCTCCAGTAGTTAATGGACCGATGCTTCCAGTATTCGTAGCGTTTGATACAAGCGTCAATTTTCCATTCGTACTAAACACTCCTGAATTCACTTGAAGTACTCCTCTTACGCGAAGTCCCAAACCAGCGATTGACACCCCAGCAGCATTGTTACAATTCACATTAAAAAACTCTGGAATACCAGTACCATTAATAGATTGACTGACTGTACCGTTGAAGTTTACATTGCCTGTTCCTACTGTATGCGTACCATTGCAGAGGTATGTTCCGTGCAGGGTAATGTTCAGATTATTTTGGGTAAAATTGGCGGTGTTTGCGATAGAGAAATTACGAGCCGTGATCGTCACATCATTCGTTATCGTATGCCCCGCTTGGATAACAATGTTGATCCTGCTGCAGAGCGTTGTGATTGCTTGTGGTGTGCCTGTGACAGTCTTCGCCCAAATAGCATCGCTCGTATTTCCACTAGATTGTGAGTACCAAGTAGCAACACCTTCTCCTAATGTATAATACGAATTATCAGCAAAGTTGACTCCGCTGAAAGTCAAGTATGGTGCGGCATATACACCTTCAACAGGTGTTTCATCATCAAAACCATCACCATCATTATCTACATAAAGTAATAATTCTTGAGGATTAGAAACACTTAGAGAAGTGAGATCGAAACGAACTGTAGTAGTTCCCGTTTCGCCCGTCTCCTCTACCTTCCAGCGTCTGTTAAGCAAAGAAGCGATTGTGCAATTAGAGCCACCATACGCGGCAAAAGTGAGTGCACCATCATTATTTCCTGACACTAAATAGTCGCCATTATCTAGACTGCTTGGGCTTGAGAACTGCACCATGTCATCAGGGTTTTCGCTAGATGAAGTGGTTTGATTTAGTCCTTGCGTTGCAGAGTTTCTACCGATACCAAATAAGTCAAAAGAGTATGTTGCATCATCATAGTAATCGTGTTCAGTAACAGCGATTGTTAGACCGTATTTCACAGAAAGGTATGTATTGATGCTCGCTTTTTCAGTCGCCGTTAAATTTCTATTGTACATGATTGCCTCCACCAGATATCCAGAGAAGCCGCTTGTGGTGAAGCCTCTGCCGATAACACCATTAGTCATTCCTGGACCCAGCGCTCCAACAATATTTGTCGCCGAAACAGTAGTACCATCTTTAATTTCAGTAACAGCTCGACCACCAGAAGCAAGGTTTTCTCCCATTACGATTGCAGGCACTTCAGATGCACCAGCATATCCTGATACAGTAACATCTGCGTTACTAGTAGCAGCACCTTCGCTCATGCGAAGAGATGTATTCGAAACATATCCAAGGTGCAAGCCTCTTGGAAGCGTTGATTGCACGCCAATTACATAGCGTAGCGTTCCGTTGTCGATTCTTTTAAGGACCGTAATGATCGTGTATTCTGTACCAAGTGAAGAGAGGTTGATATTAAAAAACTTACCACCGCCGTTGAATTCAATAGCGGGGTTACCATTCATAATATTCGTTGCAAAACGAGGACGTGGGGTATTGGATGGGTCCGATTGCGTCGCATTGATTCCATTACCAGATTGGTCATTCCATGATGATAAGAAAGCTCCATTGGTGGAGCTCGATGTACCAGCATCGGCTTTGAGCCAAACAGCCAAGCCCGACGAAACGCCGCCTGGGGCCTGCGATAGGCTGGCTAGCGAGAGAGCTAAAGCATAGATGGTGAGTAGTACATTTTTCATTTTTGTCCTCTATTAGAAAGTTCTTTACACTTGGGTATGGCACTTTCTACGACCTACTCAGAAAAAAGGTTGCAATGCCGCAACTCATACTCAAAAAAAAGCACCTCGTGCCGGAAGGGATGGGGGTTTGGGGAGAGGAGTTTGGGGATTGGGGATTGGGGATTGGGAGGGGTAAATGGGAAGACAAAACTCGAATTGAACATCAATCTAATTATATTAGCAGTACTGAAATTTTCGTGTGAAATTGAAACTAGAAACTTTACTCAATACATAGAAGAATGCAACTTTACCCAAAACTACTTTTCTACTTTTCTCTTTTTATGTGCTCAATTTCGACAAGTGCAGAATGGAAAGAATGGATGGATCAGTCTGATATTATCGCATTTGTTGAATATGGTCAAAATGATGAAGGTGTTTCTGTAGCGAAGGTCATTAAATGCTATAAGGGCGCGCTTAATAAAGGAGCAGAGATTGGTCTAAGTGGAATGTATAAACCCCAAAAAAGTGGATTAGAAAACCTATTTAAGTCAAGATATATTCTTTGCTTATCAGAAAGCCAGTCTGATTATTTTGATGTGTTGGCATCGGCTCCAGTTGTGATGAACAGAGTAGAATGCAATTTATTTAAATATCGAGAGCATGAAACACTCAGAACTACTTCATTAAAACAATTCGAAAGTTTTCTAGAAGCCTATTTAGACCCCACAAAAAGACCAGAGGTATGTAAAAAAATCGTTAGAAAACTTCACCTTGTAGACGATGCTGAAAAGGCTACACTTTGGCTTATGCAGCTTTACATTCTTGAGTATAATCAATACCATGACGTTTTTCAAAGCTGCTTGATTTATTCTAAAAATAGCACGCGATACGCATTATTAAAGTTGATGGGAAATATCCATTCTACCGAATCAAGAAGAATAATTGCTGCCTATTTAAAATCCAGAGATCTTTGGCTAGTCGGTTTAGCAATTCAAGCATTGGGAAATGAACCTCCAGAAACCGTAGGGCCGCTCCTATTAGAGCAATTCAAAATTTGGAAAGAAAAAGGGCTTAAAAATGACATTCATTATAACATTACCGCAGTAAAAGATGAACCCAAAAATGAGTTTGGTAGAATCTGGGATCAAGTGTTCGGAGCAACTTACATCAGCAATGGTGATAGCCGAGTGCTTAGCGAAGGGTATTGGGAAGTAATTCAGGCTTTGGGCAAACTTCAATACAAACCTGCCGTTCCAGAACTATTAAAATTTGCTGATGAATGTCGCCGATGGGACCGAGAAGAAGTTTTAGAAGTAATTAAACAAATTGAGTCCGGAGAGTATGTAAATTATTTGAATGGAATACTTGAAAGCCAAAATGAAGAACTAGTTTCCCTAGCAATTAAAAAAATTCTAGAAGATAGTTTGAAAGAATGTTTACCCAGTCTAATGAATTATATTAGTAGTATTGACCGAAATGCCAATTGTAACAAGTCATTCATTGTTTCTAGAACTTCAGGGCTGGGTGCTTTTAACGACTCAATTACAAGAAATTTTTTAGTTGTTGATTTTAAAAAATTCGAAAACTCTCGAGCCAACTTTACTTGTAGTAACATCGAAGAGTGGTATCTAGAATATATATCTTCATTTAAACCCCATGGCGAAGACTGCGCGCATTCCGTTGCAAATGAATATCTCTTTAATACATACGCCTTAAATGAAGACTTCGGAAAGTACCCTTCATTATTTAAAATAAAAAAAGATCTCGAAGAAGCGGCGATAGCAAGATTTCAAAAGATTCTTAATGAAAACGGATATGAATGGCTTTCAATAGTTAATGCAATAGCTTACATTGAAAATACCGAAGAGGTCATATTGGGAAAAGCACCCAAAGTTCACTACGCTATATTATCCGATGTGATTGAAAAAAAATCCTCATGGGATAAGAGGGACAGCGCAAAAATTTATGCTGAAATACTACAGAACGAATTGGGCTTGAGCACTGATTCAATAGCAATTAAAATTGGCGGGTATATCTACTCCGACTATGAACTTCCCGAATACGGATGGTATTATAAAGGCTCTGATTGGCGATCGATTAGTAAAAGTAACTTCTATGATTATACCAGTTATCTTTTATCATGTCAAAAATTATCGAATGAAGATTTCTTCCAAGCACTACTTGATTATAAATACGTTATTATTAAGCCAGAAAGAGCTTCTATTGAACAAATAATTTCAGATTTAAAGGAAGACAGGCTGAGTAAAGAGCGCTCAAGGCAATAATTTCAATGAGAAACCTATCACGCAACTTGAAAATGAAGCTAAAAAATCTACTAGGCCTAGGACTGCTTCTTATCACGAACGGACACGCGCTATCTCAGTCAGATAAGGGCAAATGGGGTATAATATTGATGTATGGTGGCGGGGTGGCAGATCGAAAATTAAAAGTCAATGAAAATTATGACTACCCCACTGGATATAATGCACAAGGAGCGATAGATGGCCTTCTTTCCCTTGAAAAGGGAGGGTACTCTGGTCAGTATAGTTTATTAATGAGCCTTCAATGGAAGCCTCGTCTGTCATTGCAAGCGGGATTTCAGTACCATACCTTTAGTAGGTCCTTAGAGTTTTCTTCATTCTCCAACATCATTGATCCACGGCGGCCAGACTATGATCCGAGCGTTGAAATGATCGATGAAGTGACTGTGACTGATGAGGACCGATTTGTTGGGTTACCATTAATCCTTCAATATGATTTTATTCAAAAAGAGAAAGTAAAATTCTGGTTGTCAGCTGGCGCCGCTTTTCACTTCTATACAGATACAAAGCAGCAAATTATTTACGACTACACATCAGGTGAAAAATCAGACATCTCAAAATTCAAACAAGATAATTATTCAGATTTCAATATTACTCCTCATGTAGGACTTGGTACTGATATCAAATTGACCTCTCGGATAATGCTTATCACAGGGCTTCAAGCCAATACCCACATCCTCTCCGAATTCCTCCCCGACCATCCTCAAAACCAATCACAACAGTCGGTCTTGTTGTTGATGGGATTATGCTTGAAATAATCTTTGTTACTTTATTGAAGAAATTTTTCGACTTTGTCGGCGTCACCTTTACTTTCTGAAAGTTCAAGTACAGGAAGTACACATAAAACATAGTAAGAAGTTTTTCTTAAGCATAAAAAAAGGCTGCAATTTCTTGCAGCCTTCGCACTACTGTGCTCCCCAGCCTGGGCTCGAACCAGGGACCCCATGATTAACAGTCAAGATTTAAACTGGTTTGATATGGTTTGATATGGCTTCAAATAGTTGATTTTGTGCATTTTGAACTAATTTGAAAACCCAATTGAAAGCAAATTAAAACAAGATTTGCGTGCAAATTGCGTGCAAATGGTTTTTATCTTCGGATCATGAATACCAGCATAGTCGTATCACTCGACACCAGAAGGACAAAAAAGGATGGTACTTTTCCCATAGTGCTCAGACTAACCCACAACCGAATGACAACAGCTATTCCTATTGGAATTAGCATAAAAGAAAAGGATTGGGATGAGAGGGCTCGTGTGGTTAGGCGCTCATATACAGGTATTGAAACTGTCACAAGATTGAATAACCTTATTCAAAAAAAGCGTTCTGAGGCACTCGAAACCATCGTAAAGCTCCATGAAAAGGGACATTTGGATAGTTTGAGTGTTTCGGAATTGAAAAATCGAATTTTCCAACCAAACCAAAGCAGCTCCTTTTTTCTTTTCACCCGCCAGATTATTGAAGATTTGGAAAGGGCTGGGCGTTTTGGCACAGCCAAATCATATAAGGAGGTGCTTCACGTAGTTCAAGAATTTATGCCAGAGCGGGATTTGACATTTCAAGGTATTACATACGATTTCTTAGTAAAGTTTGAAAATCGTCATGTTGCCAAAGGAAACTCATTTAATGGTCTAGCAGTCTACATGCGAACTATTCGCGCAATCTACAATAAGGCCATAAAGTCAGGACTGGTTGAAAGAGAATACTATCCTTTTGAGATGTATAAAATCAAAACAGTGCCAACGGAAAAGAGAGCATTGGATATCGAATTGATTAAGCGGATTATAACGTTGAATCTGGATGGCAGTAGCACTTTGTTTAATGCTCGCAATTATTTTGTCGCTAGTTACATGATGTACGGAATGAATTTTACCGATATGGCCTTTCTTAAAAAGACGGATATTAAGGATGGTCGTATTGTTTACCGCCGCCGAAAAACTAGCAAAATTTACGACATCAAAATTGCCGAAAGTCTGGCTAAAATATTAGATCACTATTCGGAATTGTCCATCAATTCGGAGTTCCTATTCCCGATTCTGAAAAGCACTGTACCAGAGCAGCAGTATCGTGAAATTCTATGGGCAAGGAAGCGATATAATAAAAAACTGAAGGCATTAGGAGAGTTACTTGAAATTGACAAGAAACTGACGAGCTACGTTAGTCGGCACTCTTTTGCAACTCAAGCAATGCTTAATGATGTGCCAATAAATGCAATTAGCGCAATGCTAGGCCACTCGAACATAAAGACCACTGAAATATACCTTAAGAGCCTTCCATCTTCAATTTTGGACAACTACAATGAGAAGGTTTTAAATTTCTAAATTCGCAGGAAAATACAATTTTATGAGAAGAGTAATACGTTTTGATTCAGATGCGTATGTTTTGTACGAAAATGTAAATGACCCTAATGTCATGCATGCTGTTGCCAATCACGATAATGAGATCATGTTGCAGCAAATACGTGGCTTTGAAGCCAATATGGCTGCCCTACCAGACAACATTGTTGTTCCTGCTTATGATGTGATCGTAGTGGATCGTCCAAACAAGTTTGAGGAGCACTTGGATATTGAAACGAATATTCCAAGAGAGGTTAAAGTCAACACTCTAAGTGGTACTTGGATTAAAAAATAGAATTAGATGGAGATCATTTGTTTACATGATGAAGCTTTCTTCGCTCTGGTTGAGCAGGTTGTTGCGCGAATTAAAGAAAAGGAGAAAATTCATCATGACAAGTGGATAAGCGGAGAAGAGGCTATGAAAATGCTACGAATACAAAGCAAATCAACTCTACAGAAGTATCGAGATGAAGGTAAGGTCAGGTTTACCCAGCCAGACAAGAAAACTATTCTGTACGATACAGCTTCTATTCTCGATTTTCTTGAAAAAAATGTTCGAAATACCTTTTAAATATGGATGATTCAACTCACAACATTGACCCCCTTTTCATCAAAGGTTTTAATAGCGGTTATCTTATTCAAAAGCACGAAGAAAAGTTAATGACAATGATTCTCAAGGGCTTGGACACCTCAGAGTCGGCCTTTTTGAACGGAATTAAAGCTGGAAGTAGTCTATTCAAAAAAGAGAAGTTTTTAGAGGCAATTAGCAAGGCCAAGGGAAAAGAAAATCAGAATGATAATGACAGAGATTTCGGCTTGGAGCATAGTATAAAATGAATACCTCCGTATATACTTTGGTATATCTTTAGTCAGTTATTCGTTCTATTTTCTCGAATATTGCCTTAATGATGAATGCGTGACGTTTAAGCTTATTCCTTGCAAGCGGTTGTTTGCTTGCGTACAGCGCAACTGCCTTGTCTATTGCCTCTAGTTCAGATTGCCAAAGTTTCAGCATGATTGGCTTTTTCTTTTCCTTGCCTTGATCCTTTGCTAGCACAACTTGATTTACTGCTGCCTTCTGAATAAAGGCCAAGGCTTGGTCGGAATTTATAATTTGTTCCGCTTCGTTTTTATCTGGCTTCTTCCTAATAACCATTTTAGGCCTCCACAGGGGCTAAGATTGACGAGAACAGGGCTTTCGCTTCCTGTGTTGCCTTTTCGTCCGTTGGTTTCATTTCCTGCACTCCAAGGCCTATTGTCATGGCATTTGCAAAGGCTTTACGATTGCATATTGTTTTTTCGAGAAAGACAAAGGCTGAGGATTGCTTCAAAACCTCGGCTGCCTCAAAGTTATCCTTCCCTTGTGTATCCGCACGATTGAGAAAACTAAAAGCAATTAGGAAGGGATTTGGAATTTTAGCATCGTTGATGAGTTGCTCAACCTTTTGGAGCGTCCAAATATCAACGCTTCTGGGCACGAATGGAACTAGAAAAACATCACTTAGTAAAAGTGCATAACGTTGTGTATCTGTATCCCTGCCGCCCGTATCGACTACAATATCATCATACTTGGATTTAAGCTTCGGGATTTGGTCGTAAATTGCCTTACTCAAAAGGGTAATTGCAGTGATGTCAGATTTGCCAGCCTCGGCTCTTATTGCGGCAAAATCTGTGGCACTTTCCTGATCGTCCGCATCGACTAGAAGCACGTCCCTACCCTGTGATGCTAGGAATACTGATAAGTTTGTGGCTATGGTTGTTTTACCGCTTCCCCCCTTTATTCCTCCAACTGTATATATCATGATATACCTCCTTGTATTCATCACGGTATATACTTTGACAATGTTTGTCAATTAAAAAGATAAGGCTGATTTCGCAGCCTTATTTCACAATCCTAGTTTGGGCGTTATTTCAGGACTGCTTTTTTTTAGCCTTTGAGAAGCTTGATCCAATTCACTCTCCTCTTCGGTAATGTACTGATTAAGCCTAGCGGCATCGTAAAAAACACTCATTGGGTATTTGGCATCGAAATGTAAATCTCTTTCAACAGGCATGCCCCATTTGCCTCTAAGAGACATGATTTCTTGAATGCTGATATATCCAAGTTCTGGCTCACATTGACCAATATCACAAAGTCCAAAGGCGGTTTGTTCGTCAACGATTTCCGAAACAAGCCAAGTCATATCTGCATCAGGTGTAAACCATTTAACAACTGGCGCGTGATCCTTGTCTCTATTCTCTGGAAGCCCATTTCTGACGAGTTTATCGTATTGGGCTTTTGTAAAAAGTTTCATTCTATTTCTCCTTTTGGTTAGGTTAGTTAGGACATAAAAAGAGCCTAACAGAAAGCAACTGAAACAACAAGAATTTTGTAATAGCGGGGAATTGCTTGCAAGGCGAAAATTGTTGTTAGAGAACAGGGGCGTGTTAGGCATTATGGCCTAGTGTTACTGACCTAGAAAAAGAGAATCTTGAAACCGATTTAACCAATACGATACACCTAAGACAATACCAGAGGATATACCCAAGTATCTACTTCAAGCGCAACAATAGACGGTTTAGGCTTGTCCTGTGCCATGTTTTGCCTCGAAAGCTTGAGATACCGCGTTGATTCAGCAATTGGACTTTCTTTCGAATACTGGTTGCTCCAGAATTTTGGAGTTCATCAAGAACTGGCTTCATTGTCATGGCAAAATGGCTAGCCTGTTGCTTATTTATTTCGGCCAAGACTCTGCCATGTTTTCCTAATATCTTTCCACGCTTTTTCGATGCTGCCAAGGCTTCCTTAATGCGAATTCTGATCAAGTCACTTTCATGTTCGGCAAAGGCAGCCAGCATGTGAAGCATGAGCTTATTTGCCTGAGGATTGTCCAGAGCTATGAACTCAGCCTTAGCTTCAATTAATGAGGAAATAAAAAACACATTTCTTGCTAACCTATCCAGTTTTGCAATAATCAGGACAGCCTTTTTCTGCTTACACTCTTTCAAGGCTTGCTCTAGGGCAGGGCGGTTTTTCCGTCTTCCGCTTTCAATTTCTGTGTATTCATTTATCGCTTCATATCCTTCCTGAAGAAGATACCGCGTAACAGACTCTCTTTGTGCCTCAAGCCCAAGACCGCTTCGGCCTTGGGCACGAGTTGAAACACGATAATATGGGATGGCAAGCCGCATCTGTCCACATATAAACTGTTGTTTACTCGTGGACAAGCGGAAAATTATATCTTAGTACTTAAGTTATTATTCAAGTAATTTTTGCAATATCTCAATCATGGAAAAAAGCAATACCATCCAAGTTCTTTCATCAAGTGATCAGCAATTGATAATCAAATTGGACTACACACAACCAATTGGACTTTCAGACCTTAGTAAATCCCTCATGGCTTTTGAGAATGAGTTTGAAACTTTTGTTCAGCGTCATTCTGATCCTACAATACCGAAGGATTTAAGTTTAAAGATTAGAGAGATTCGAAAAGGTAGTTTAATCTTTGACATCGTGCAATTTGTAGCTGGAAATCCACTACCCTTCATAGAGGTCGCTAGTAACATTGGAAAGTTTATTGAACACATCCAGACCATTATCGAAGTGTTGAAAGATGGGGGTGAACCAGAGGCATCGGTTTCTGAAATTAAAAATGTGCATCAAATAATTGAACCTGTCGCAAAAGATGGAGGGGCACAAATGATTATTTCCACAGGAGATAACTCGCCAGTAACGGTAAACTACGTTATCAATAACAATGATGCGAACGTGGTTCAGAATAGAGCCTCACAACTTCTGAAATCACTAAACCAACCAATAGAAGCACCTGACGAATACAAGAGTGTTGTACTTTCACTTGAACAGGCTAGAAACCCAGATGCCAAAACAGACAAAGGCAATAAAGCTAAAATTGAGGAGATCGGAAAACGAGCACTGAATCTCACTTTTGAAAACGATCACGTTAAGGATGCTATTCTTTCAGGACATGATAACCCGTTCCAAAAGGCTTTTGTGGTCGATGTTAAAATTCAAACTGTTGACGGTAAGCCTATAGCCTATAAAGTACTCGGTGTTCACGATGTCTTTGACCGAGGCATAGAGGATTAAAAGAAGCCTTTGATGTATTGAACAAGCGTATCCAAGTACATTTTTCCCAGCGTGATTATAGGAACAATAACCTCAAGAGAATTATCCTTAAATTTCTTAAGAGTCGAACCCTTATCCTTTTCTCTGGTAATATCTGTGTCGTTTTCCTTTTTCATGTTCTCCTGAGCAGACTTAAGCTTTCGCTTAAAAGCTTCTTTAGGATCAGACGTTATTTCTTGTTTGGTCTCAACAAACTTTTCGGCCTTTTCGGAGCTCTTATTATCATCTTTCATAGCGTCAAGGTTTGCATCTCCCCTTGATGAAGCTCCCATGTCAAAGGAATTCTCGGCGAATTTTTCTGCTTTAAAAACAAAAACTGAATTATCCAATTCTTGCGGTATTCCTTGTTCTTTCAATCTGTATTTTGGTTCTCTGATTTCATCTTTTCCTTTTCTAGTTTCATCCTTCGTTTTCGACTTAGAGTTTTTCTTGAAATCAGAGGAGATTTTCGAAGCCTCAGGAAGAGGGCTTTTTTCAATTGCCAGAAACTCGTTTAAGGCGGCCTGATTAACTTTTTTACCAAGTTCCTTTTCAAGGTTGTAAACTTGCCCTGAGTGCTTATCAACTAAACAAATTCCAACTTTTCCCTTCGCCAAAGTAAGGCCGTTCTTTTCCAGTGCCTTGGCAAATTCGCTGCGGTCATTTGAACGAGAATAGAGCTTTTGAACCAATTTCTTTCTCTCATCAGGCTTTAGTTGACTCGCAGTCCTTGCGGCCTGATTTCTCTCCTTTTCGGAATAGGCGGTTTTAGACTTTTCATTTGAGAGAATTCTATGCCCGAATTCCTTTTCAAGTTCCCTTGAAAGGTTTTTACACTTTACATTATATCTATATATCTGGGCTTGAATTTGCTTCGTATCTGTGTTTGTCGTTTGCCAAACAACATGATAATGTTCTCTATCTGATTTGTGATGTCGTACAATTGCCTTCGGAAGTCCCTCTAAATTGAACAGACTTTCGATCTTTTCAATTGATCTAGCATAATTTTCTCCTGTCATTTTCTCGCCAACCTCAGGGTTAATGCTAACCATGAAAAGGCCAGTATCCCCGTTGGTAAGGTTTACCATGTCATAGTAATCGACTAAGGCCGCTCTGAGATCATCAAGTCTTGCATGCCCGTCAATGTCAACAACCTCGCATATATCGTTATCATTTGCTTTCAACAAATGATTAGCAAGATTTACTGCTCTTTGTCGGTTCCGAATAGCAGTTCCTTTGAGAATCATGAATTTGAGAGCTTCGAAATTTCCTCGTAACACATTGCCAATGCATCTAAAATTGCTTGCAGTTGTGCTGGAGTCACTTCCTGTTTGGTATTGGCTACTTTGGCGATTTGATTGACATTGCTACCTATTTTGTTCAGCTCTGCTTTAAGCAACAAAATAGCCTCAGCCTTAGCGCTGCTCCTCTTCACGACATGAAGAGGCTTTTGCCCGATTGCAACAGATCGAAGGTAATCCCCAAGCGATAGCCTTTGATTATTGGCGTAATCCAAGGCTATTGCCTTTTCTTCTTCTGTGCATCGGGCAATCAAGAAAACTTTGCGCTGGCGCTTTTCGCTGCGATTTGAACTCTTAAGTGTGCGCTCTTCCATGTAAGCATACATTTTTTCTTTTCCCCAGCGCGCCAAAAGTTTTCTAGCTAGGG
>OFDN01000891.1_pt1 | contig 22063 bp, 20 predicted proteins | sample 1520971 | NCBI WGS metagenome assembly OFDN01 (sample SAMEA94257418, study PRJEB24077) | hot springs metagenome | biome: Aquatic biome; feature: Geographical feature; material: Water | place: India | collected 2012-06-12 | depth 5 m
TGACCAGCTTGCGGCCGTCGAGCAGTTCGCGGGCCAGCCGGCAGGTGCGCACCGCGTCCTCGGCGGTGTAGCAGCCGGCGGTGTTCGGCAGGATCGTGTAGCGGCTGGGCGGCACGACATCGAGCAGGCTGGGCTCGCCCGGGTTCTGGCCGATGTTCACCCGGCGGATGGCGACGGTGATGATTTCAGCGCCGCTGGCCTCGGTGGCCAGACGCGTTTCGTCGAGGCTCTTGTACTTGCCGCTGCCGACCAGCAGGCGCGAGGCATAGCGGTGGCCGGCGATCACGAGCGCATCGTCGGCAGGGGTCAACAGCGATTCAGCCTGGGTCATCTGGAATCTCGATGTGTTGCCACTAAAGCCCTCTCCCCTCGGGAGAGGCTTGGGTGAGGGACTCGGGTCGGGTTCAGCGCACGGCCTGTCCAGCGTCCCTCATCGCCGACCCTTCTCCCGGGTGGAGAAGGGAGCCTGCTCTTCAGCCGCCGCCAATCGCACGAACCACTTCAACGCGATCGCCAGCAGCAACGGCGCGATTCGGCCAGTCGCTGCGGCTGACGATGTCGCCGTTCAGTTCGACTGCGCAGCGCTGGCCTTCGAGCGCCATCACGCGCAGCAGGTCGGCAACGGTGCAGGCTTCGGGCGCATCGAACGACGCGCCATTGACGGTGATCTGCATGGCGGCAGGAGCAGGCAGCGGGAGGCCGCGAAGTTTACCCGACGCCACCGCTGCCGATTCCCGAGCATCGCTTGTCAGGCTCGGGCGGCGCGTGCATCCTTCACGCCTGCAGGGCACCCGAGCGGGTGTAGTTCAATGGTAGAACTGCAGCTTCCCAAGCTGCTAGCGTGGGTTCGATTCCCATCACCCGCTCCACTTCGACTTTCCACGGACTTCCAGAAAAGACCATGGAGTGTCGCAAGTGATTGTCACGGTTCAGCTTTTTCGCCATCGTTGAATCCAGTGACTGCCAGCGAAAACCACTGACTGCCGGTACAAAGCGGTACATCAAGTGGTACATCGGAACGCGGAGCTTCCCGCTTCCGCATTCTTGCTGGAGGAGCGCGGGGTCGAACAGGACCATGCATCCAACTCGCCTCTTAGGAGTTGGGCTCATGCTCTCAGACCTCATGGTTCGTCAGGCCAAGACGACCGGCAAGCCGTACACGCTGGCCGATGCCGACGGCCTCTCCCTCTTCGTCTCCGCCAACGGCGCCAAGGCTTGGCACTTCCGCTTCACTTGGAGCGGCAAACGCGACCGCATGTCCTTCGGCAGCTACCCGGCGCTCTCCCTGAAGGACGCACGCGAGCTTCGTGATGGAGCCCGCACGCTGCTCACCAAGGGCGTCAATCCGCACACCGAACGCAACCGCAAGCGCCACGCCATCGTGCTGGCGGGCGAACACACGTTCAAAGCGGTCTATGACCAGTGGCTGGCACATCGCAAGCTGTCGTTGGAGGAAGGTCGGCAGACCAGCCTGGAGCAGATCGCCCGCGTCTTCAAGAAAGACGTGTTCCCGGTACTGCGTCACCTGACGATCTACGACATCACGCGTGCGCACCTGCTGGACATCATCGGCAAGGTGGAAAAGCGCGGCTCGCTGTCGGTGGCCGAGAAGCTGCGGACGTGGTTCACGCAACTCTTCACCTACGCCACGGTGGCGATCCCGAACATGCATGACAACCCGTCCAAGGACTTGGAGGTCGTCGCGCTGCCGCTGCCGCCGGTCGAACACAACCCGTTCCTGCGCATGCCCGAGCTGCCGATCATGCTGCAGACGCTGCGCAAGTACCGCGGGCGCCTGAACACGCAGTTGGGGATTCGGCTGCTGATGCTCACCGGCGTGCGCACCGGCGAGCTGCGCTTCGCCACGCCCGACCAGTTCGACCTGGAGCAAGGCCTGTGGATCATCCCGGTGGCCAGGCTCAAGCAGCGCGCACTGCTCACCAAGAAGAAGCGCAAGCGCCTGGTGGACATTCCGCCCTACATCGTGCCGTTGTCGGTGCAGGCCCAGGAGATCGTTCGCCACCTGCTGGACCAGTGCAAGCCGGCCCAGGTCTACCTCATCCCCGGCGACTGGTGCTTGAAGCACACCGTCAGCGAGAACACGTTCAACGGCGCGCTCAAGCGGATGGGCTACGAGGACCAGCTGACGGGGCACGGCATCCGCGCCACGATGTCGACCGCGCTCAACGAACTCGGCTACCCGAAGAAGTGGGTGGATGCCCAGCTCTCGCACGCCGACCCGGACAAGATCAGCGCGACCTACAACCACGCCGAGTACGTCGAGCAGCGCCGCGTGATGATGCAGGATTGGGCGGATCGCCTGGACCTGTTCGAGCAGAACCAGGTCGAGATCGCCAGCCGCCACCTGACCATCACGCTGCAAGGTCTGCCGACCATCGCCGGCCAGGCGGCCGTGCAGCCGCCGGTTGTCGACCTCACCGCGCCGCAGTTGATCGTGACCGCGCCGACGCCCAATATGCCCACAGCGCCGGCATCGGTGCAGCGGTTGTCGGCCGTGCGCATGCCCGAATACGCGCGGCCGCGGCTGTCGGACGCGCAGCGCGAACGCCTGCAGGTGCTGGAGACCTTCGAGGCGCCGCACAACCTTTCGGTGGCGAACTACGCCAAGCTCGCGGGCAAGTCGCGCCGCTGGATCACCTATGAGATCCAGGCCGGCAACCTGCTGTCCATCCACATGGGCCATCGGGGGCAGCGGGTGCCGGACTGGCATCTCGATCCGCTCAAGCGCAGGCTCGTGCAGTCCGTGCTCAATCAGGTGCCGCGGGGTCTCGACACTTGGTCCATCTACCGCTCGCTCCTGCAGTCCTATGACGCGCTGGGCGGACGCTCAGCCATCGAGGCCGTCAGCCCGAAGAACCTGCATCTGGCCGCGCGGCTGGTCGCGGCGCGGAGCGTCGCGGTGGACGACCCCGCAGAGGCTTCCAACATCCCGGTGGAAGTGCGGCAGCGCGTGCAGCGGCTGGTGCGTGACGCCATTACGGCAGATGTGTCGGATGACCTGGTAGCGCCATGAGGCACAAGACTGGGCCGTACCTCGATACGGTGCGGCGCTTCATAGGAGACATAGCGAGTGATCCAGCCCAGCGTCAACCTGCTTCAGGGTCTTTGGGCTTTTCGCCCGTGGTCGCTCCTTCGCCGTAGAACTGCACGCCGAGTTCGATGCGTGGTCGGCCCGAGGCGATGCGATGACGGTTGGTGTCCCGCAGCGAGTAAACACAGCCGCAGTATTCCTGCTGGTAGAAGTTCTCGCGCTTGCTGATCTCGATCATGCGCGCCGAGCCGCCACCCTTGCGCCAGTTGTATTCCCAGTACATCACACCTGGGTACTTGGCCGCCGCACGCACGCCGCAGTCGTTGATCTGCTGCATGTTCTTCCAACGCGATATACCCAGAGAACTGGTGATCACCGGAAAGCCATGCTCATGCGCATACAGCGCCGTGCGCTCGAAGCGCATGTCGAAGCACATGGTGCAGCGCACGCCGCGCTCGGGCTCGTGCTCCATCCCCCGGGCCCGCTCGAACCAGTTGTCCCGATCGTAGTCGGCATCGATGAAGGGCACGCCGAACTGCTCGGCGAAGCGGATGTTCTCGTTCTTGCGCAGCTCGTATTCCTTGAGCGGATGGATGTTGGGGTTGTAGAAGAAGATGGTGTAGTCGATGCCAGAGGCCAGCATGGCCTCCATGACCTCGCCCGAGCACGGCGCGCAGCAGGAATGCAGCAGCACCTTGTCATGGCCGCCGGGCAGCGCAAGCGGTTTGCGTTCGATGGTGGTGTTCATCTTTTGGCTCCTCGCGCGGTGGCGGTGGCTGGCTGGCGGGCCAGTTCGATGAAGGCCCGCACGTAGTCGATGGCCGTGTCCGCCTCGCGCGCGCCCAGGAAGATCTGCTTGGCAATGCCGCGCGCACCCAGCCGCACGGGCACCACGTCCATCTTGGCCGCGTACTCCTCGACCAGCCAGCGCGGCAGGGCGGCCACCCCGCGGCCGCTGGCCACCATCTGCAGCATGATGTCGGTGGTTTCGATGGCCTTGTGGCGCTTGGGCGTGACACCGGCCGGCAGCAGGAACTGGTTGTAGATGTCCAGGCGCTCGATGTCCACGGGATAGCTGATGAGCACCTCTTGGGTCAGCTGCTGGGGCTTCACGTAAGCCGCCGAAGCCAGGGCATGGCCCTTGGCCACGACCAATACCTGTTCGTAGTCGAACACCGGCTCGAACTTCAGGCCCGGCTTGTAGAGCGGATCAGGCGTGACCAGCAGGTCGATCTCGTAGCCGAACAGCGCGCCGATCCCGCCGAACTGGAACTTCTGCTTGACGTCCACATCCACGTCGGGCCATGCGGCCAAGTAGGGCGACACCACCTTGAGCAACCACTGGTAGCAAGGGTGGCATTCCATGCCGATGCGCAGCGCACCGCGCTCGCCCTGCGCGAACTGGCCTAGGCGCTCTTCGGCCAGGTCCAGTTGCGGCAGCACACGGTTCGCCACCGCCAGCAGGTACTGCCCGGCTTGTGTCAGGCGCAGGCTTCGGCCTTCGCGCAGCCAGATGTCGGTGCCCAACTGTTGCTCTAGCTTCTTCATGCTGTGACTCAGGGCCGACTGGGTGAGGTTCAACACGCCCGCGGCAGCCGTCAACGACCCTTGCTTTTCGACCTGCTGGACGATGCTGAGGTGGATGCGCTCAAGCATTCAAATGACTCGCGCTCATGGATTGTTGAAATAAGACCATTTTACTTCATTGACTCACATCAATACCATCCGTTCCCATTGTTCGTTTGCACTCTGGGAGCGGCCATGGCAAGGCCGGGCGAATTTCCCGGCGCGGCGCGAACCCATCCTCATGAAAGCAAAGATGACACGTCCACTCCGCTTGGTCGCGGTGTCCGGCGGGCTGCAACGCCCCTCCAGGTCGGCAGCCTTGGCAGAGCACCTGCTGGACCTGATCGCCGAAGAAGTCCCGTGCGAACAGCGCCTGGTCGAACTGGGTCAGCTCGCACCGCAGCTCGCCGGTGCCGTCTGGCGCTCCCAACTGCCCGATACAGTGGAGCGGGAACTGGCGGCGGTCGAGCGCGCCGATGTTCTGGTGGTGGCGACACCGGTCTTCCGCGGCTCCTACACGGGCTTGTTCAAGCACTTCTTCGACTTCATCGACCAGGACGCCTTGGTGGACAAGCCCGTCCTGTTGGCGGCCACAGGCGGCAGCGAGCGTCATGCCCTGGTGATCGACCACCAGCTGCGGCCGCTGTTCAGCTTTTTCCAAGCACGCACATTGCCGCTGGGCGTCTACGCGACCGACAAGGATTTCTTCGACTACCGCCTGCGGGACGAGGCCTTGATCGCCCGGGCCGGACTGGCGGTCCAACGGGCATTGCCGCTGGTCGAACTGGCGCGCCGTGCCAAGCCATCTCCGATCGAGGAAGTGCTTGCGGCCTGAGGCACGCATCGACCTTCATCTCCACCATCCGCGCAGCAGATCGTCATGAACGAAGAATTTACTTTCAGCCTCAAAAGCATTTGTTTCGATGAGAACTACCACCCTTCGGACAGCACACGCATCACCACCAACTTTGCCAACCTGGCCCGGGGGACGAGTCGGCAACAGAACCTGCGCAACACGCTGAGGATGATCGACCATCGCTTTAATGACCTGGCGCATTGGGACAATCCGACGGGAGACCGCTACTCGGTCGAGCTTGAGATCGTGTCCGTCGAGATGAACATGGACGCCGAGAGCAGCCATGGTGCATTTCCATTGATCGAGATCCTGAAGACCTACATCATCGACAAGAAGACGAACCGACGCATCGACGGCATCGTGGGAAACAATTTCTCCTCCTACGTGCGCGACTACGACTTCAGCGTCCTGCTTCCGGGGTACAACGCCGATCGCGCGGAATTCAGTACCCCGGACGATTTTGGCGACCTGCATGGCAAGCTGTTCAAGCAATTCGCCAACTCGCGCACCTACAAGGAGCGCTTCCACAAGCCGCCCGTCATCTGCATCAGCGCCTCGACCAGCAAGACCTACCGACGGACCGGCAACCAGCACCCCATCCTGGGCGCCGAGTACCAGCAGAACGAACTGTCCTCCACCGACCAGTACTTCGCGAAGATGGGGATGCAGGTCCGCTTCTTCATGCCGCCCAATGGCGTCGCGCCGTTGGCGTTCTACTTCCACGGCGACCTGCTGAACGACTACACGAATCTGGAGCTGATCGGCACCATCAGCACGATGGAGACCTTTCAGAAGATCTACCGCCCCGAGATCTACAACGCCAACTCCGCGGCGGGCATCTTCTACCAGCCGAGCCTGAAGAACCAGGACTACTCGCTGACGCAGATCGTCTACGACCGGGAAGAACGCAGCCAGCTGGCAGTCAAGCAGGGGAAGTTCGCGGAAGAGCACTTCATCAAGCCGTACAAGAACGTTCTTGAACAATGGGCTGCCAGTTGCGCGCTCTGACACCACCGCATTGCTTCGCAAATCGGGCAAAACGGTCCCCAAAGTACGCCCGCCACCCTCATCCTTGTTAGAAAGAAATCCTCAGATGTTTGAAACCTCCATCGTCGGCAGCCTGCCAAAACCCGCCTGGCTGGCCGAAACCAACAAGCTCTGGCCCCAGTGGCGGGCCGAAGGCGATGCGCTTGTGCAAGCCAAGGCCGATGCGACCCTGCTGTGGATCAAGGCCCAGGAAGACGCAGGCCTGGACATCGTGTGCGACGGCGAGCAGTCGCGACAGCACTTCGTGCACGGCTTCCTGGAGCAGATCGAGGGCATCGACTTCGAGCACAAGGTGAAGATGGGCATCCGCGACAACCGCTACGACGCGATGGTCCCGCAGGTGGTGTCGGCCCTGCGCCTGAAGGGTCGCGTGCATGCCTTCGAAGCGCAACTGGCGCGCGCGCACACGAAGAAGAAGCTGAAGTTCACCTTGCCCGGCCCGATGACCATCGTCGACACCGTGGCGGACCGCTTCTACGGCGACAAGGTCAAGATGGCCTTCGCGTTTGCAGAACTGCTCAACCAGGAGGCGCTCGCGCTGCAGGCCGACGGAGTGGACATCATCCAGTTCGACGAGCCCGCCTTCAATGTCTACATGCAAGATGCCGCCGACTGGGGCGTGCAGGCGGTCGAGCGCGCGGCGGAGGGCTTGACCTGTACGACGGCGGTGCACATCTGCTATGGCTACGGCATCAAGGCCAATACCGACTGGAAGAGCACCCTGGGCGACGAATGGCGCCAATATGAGGCGGTGTTCCCCGCGCTTGCCCGCAGCCGCATCGACCAGGTGAGCCTGGAATGCATCCACTCCCATGTGCCGCCCGACCTGATGAAGCTGCTGGCAGGCAAGGACGTGCTGGTCGGCGTGATCGATGTGGCCAGCGACGTGGTCGAGACACCCGAGGAAGTTGCTGACACCATCGGCCGGGCGCTGGAGTTCGTGCCGAAGGAGCGGCTGTTCCCATGCACGAATTGCGGCCTGGCGCCTATGGGGCGGGACGTGGCGTGGCGCAAGCTGAAAGCGCTGGCAGAAGGCACGAGGCTGGCAAAGGAGCGGTTCACTGGGATGTGACGCAGGCCCGGTCTCGTCACGCCCAAACTTTTGATTCCATCCGGAGTGACCGGGCAAGGCCCCTGGCTCAGGATTGCCTGGAACTCAACATGGCCCGATGGCCCGATGGATGTGCTCCAGAACAATTGAGCAGAATTCATGGATATGTGAGATAAGACCATTTTACTTCATTGCCTGGCTTCCCTAGGATTTGCGTCATTCCACGTTTCCTGTTTTGAGAGCAGACCATGACGACGATCCATAACCTCGGTTTCCCCCGCATCGGCGCCAAGCGCGAACTGAAGTTCGCGCTGGAGTCTTACTGGAATGGCGAGTCCTCGCGCGACGAACTCAAGGCCCTGGGTGCGCAGCTACGCCAGCGCAACTGGGAGAACCAGACCGGCCTGGACCTGGTGCCTGTGGGCGATTTCGCCTTTTACGACCAGGTGCTGGATATGAGCTTCACACTGGGCAACCTGCCCGAGCGGGTGCAGGGCTTCCACGGCGATCCGCTGGACAACTACTTCCGCGTGGCGCGCGGCCGCTCGGCTAAGGGTATCGACGACCATGCGGCATGCTGCGGCGGCGTGGCCGCTGGCGAGATGACCAAGTGGTTTGACACCAACTACCACTACATCGTCCCCGAGTTCACCGCCGCCACAGCGTTCATGCTCGACGCTTCGCGCCTGCTGGAGCAGTTAGCCGAAACCAGGGCGCAGGGGTTGAAGGCAAAGCCGGTGATCATTGGACCAGTGACCTATCTGGCGATCGGCAAGGCTAAGGACGACTCGAACAAGCTGGCCCTGCTGGAGCGCCTGCTCCCCGTGTACGCCGAGCTGCTGGACACGCTGGCGGCGCAGGGCGTCGAATGGGTGCAGGTCGACGAACCCATCCTTGTGACGGAACTCGATGCCGACTGGCAGCACGCCCTCAACACGGCTTACCACCAGCTCAAGGACGCCAAGGTCAAGCTGCTCCTGGCGACCTATTTCGGTCAGCTACAGGAAAACGCCTACCTCGCGGCCGGCCTGCCGGTAGCTGGACTGCACATTGATGCCATCAACGACCGTGAGGGCGTGCAGACCCTGATCAACCTTCTGCCGGCTTACAAGGTGCTGTCGCTCGGCGTCATCAATGGTCGCAATATCTGGAAGACCGACTTGGCGGCCGTGCTCGACTGGATCGAGCCGCTGGTCGAGCGGCTGGGTGAGCGCTTGTGGATCGCGCCGTCGTGCTCGCTGCTGCATGTGCCAGTGGACCTCGCGAGCGAGCAGAAGTTGGACGCCGAGGTCAAGTCCTGGCTGGCCTTCGCGCTGCAGAAGCTCGAAGAACTGCGCGTGCTCGGCAAGGCCCTGCGCGAAGGCCGAGCTGCGGTCCAGGACGCGCTGGCAGCCAACCAGGCTGCGCTGGCTGCCCGCCGCGCCTCGCCGCGCGTGAACAACCCGGCGGTGGAGGCCGCGGTAGCCCGCGTCAACGTCGACATGGGCCAGCGCAAAAGCGCCTACGCCAATCGTGCGGCCAAGCAGGCGGGATTCCTCAAGCTGCCGGCGTACCCGACAACCACTATCGGCTCCTTCCCGCAGACCGCCGAAATCCGCCACGCGCGCAGCGAATTTAAGGCCGGCTGCCTGGACTACCTGGGCTACCAGGCCGCGATGCGGGCCGAGATCGAGCGCAGCGTGCGCGAGCAGGAAAAGCTGGAACTGGACGTGCTGGTGCACGGCGAGGCCGAGCGTAACGACATGGTCGAATACTTCGGGGAGCAACTCGACGGCTACGCCTTCAGCCAGTTCGGTTGGGTGCAGTCCTACGGCTCGCGCTGCGTCAAGCCGCCGATCCTGTTCGGCGACATCAGCCGCCCGAAGGCGATGACGGTGGAGTGGATCACCTATGCCCAGTCGCTCACCAAGAAGCCCATGAAGGGCATGCTGACCGGCCCGGTGACGATACTGAACTGGTCCTTCGTGCGCGACGACCAGCCTCGCTCGGCGTCGTGCAAGCAACTCGCGCTTGCCATCCGCCAGGAGGTACTGGACCTTGAGCAGGCCGGTGTTCGCGTGATCCAGATCGACGAGGCCGCGCTGCGCGAGGGCCTGCCGCTGCGCAAGTCGCAATGGCAGGAGTACCTGGACTGGGCCGTCGAATCCTTCCGCATCACTGCCAACGGCGTGGGTGACGAGACCCAGATCCACACCCACATGTGCTACTCGGAGTTCAACGACATCATCGCGTCCATCGCCGACATGGACGCCGACGTCATCACGATTGAGACCTCGCGCTCGGACATGGAGTTGCTGGATGCTTTCGACAGCTTCAAGTACCCCAACGAGATCGGTCCAGGCGTCTATGACATCCACTCGCCCAATATTCCAACGCAGGAGCATATCGTCCAGCTCATGAAGAAAGCTGCGGAGCGCATTCCCGCTGAGCGGCTGTGGGTCAACCCGGACTGCGGCCTGAAGACTCGCCAGTGGGCCGAGGTGATTCCAGCGTTGACCAACATGGTCGCGGCTGCGAAGACGCTGCGTCAGTCCGTCTAAACCTCACGCGGAGCCCATCTTCCCCGGTATCCAGGGCGGACCGCCGATGCACGTCATCGCTGGCAAGGCCGTAGCCTTCAAGGAGGCATTAGCGCCCGAGTTCAATATCTACCAGGAACAGGTTATCAAGAACGCCAAGGTACTAGCCAAGACGCTGATCGCGCGCGGTTTGCGCATCATTTCCGGCCGCACGGAAAGCCACGTCATGCTGGACTTGCGTGCCAAGAAGATTGCCGGCATGGAGGCAGAGAAGGCATTCGGCGAGGCGCGCATCACGGGCAACAAGAATGCGATCCCGAGCGACCCAGAGAAGCCGTTCGTGACCTCGGGCATCCGTTTGGGCACGCCCGCCATGACGACACGCGGTTTCTGCGAGGATGAGGCACGCTTGGTAGGCAACCTCGTGGCCGACGTACTGGATGCACCGCATAATGCTGACAGAATCCAGCGCGTGCGGGAACAAGTTGCTGCGCTGACGAGGCGCTTCCCTGTCTATAAATGAGTCGATGCTTGCCGGTCGCGCCAGCCAACATGATGCAGCCAAGTATGCGGGGCGCGTAGCCGCGGTGGACTGGAGCGCGGCCTTTCGCGCCGAGGTGGAACATGCGCTCGGATCAGGCCAGCCGAACCAGATCGAGCGGATCTACCGGGATGCTCTGCGCAAGAGGTATGCGAACGCAGCCCAGTTGCAACTAGGTATCCTGATCGTCTGCGCGCAACTGGGCAGCAAGCGGGCAGCGCGTCCGTGGATGGAGCGGCTCGCGCAGCGGCCAGAAGCGCTTCGGCCGGATGAGTTGGCGCACGCGATCACGATGGCAGTGGAGATGCGGCAAGCAGAATCCACTCTCCTGCTGTGCAGGTGGCTCGCAGCCACCGATCCCGGCGCCAGCGCCCTACACCGCCTCGACGCATCGCACCGGGTCATGGCGCTTGCCAAGCGCATGCGCCTGCCCCATGGGCGCAACGGTGCGTGGACTATGCACCTCCGATTGCTGGCGGTGGTGTGCGAGATGCTGGAGCCCGCGCTGCCGCGCCTGCCTGACGCTTGTCGATGCCAAGCCTGCCGGCTGCTTGATGGTGTGCGGCTGTTGCAGCCAGCATCGTCACGTCACTGAGGATCGGAGGCTTGCGGGGTGCTGCGACGGGCACACGCGTCTTGCAGCACATCATGGAACCGTTGCGCCGCCACATCGAGACGCCACGGCGCCCATGGCACACCGCCATACCGGGCGGCCAGCGGATCAGCGTCGATGATGGGCGCTTCGATTCGCAGGATGTCGCGAACCTCCCCGTGAGTCCAGCCCACGCAATGCACCGCTTCGCTGGCCGCCGCCGCCAGATCGGCCTGCTTGTGCAGCCGGTAGCGTTCGGGTGTCCAGGGCGGCAGTTCGTAGCGCTGTGCAACGACCTGCATAAGGCGGTTGGCAACCGCGCGGAAGGGCTCACCCAGAACTGCCTTGAGCGGCGATATGCAGTCGAACCCCAGAAACCCCTCTTCCGCGTCGTGCAGCACTTCCAACAGTTCTTCCTCGGGGCTCAGCGGGCCTGATGCGGCCATGCGCCGCAGTTCCAACACCAGCAGCGAATGCTGCGCGACTGACAGGGGCAGCGGCCAGGCGGATTCGCCGCCCCAGCGCGCCGTGCGCGACAGGCGCACCGCCAAGTCCATGTCGGTCCATGTGTCAGGACTCGGATTGATCAGATCGAGGTGTGCACCGGAGGGCAGACGCATCCAGGCGCGTGAAAGCGAGGTGCTGGAAGTCATCTATTCATTGTGACGGCCCCTGCCGTGGCGAAGCAGATTAGACCTTCTCGCTGACAAGTTTGACCACGCTGGAGAAGTCCAGGCTGCCGCGGCCAGCCTGTTTGTTCAGTGCGTAGAGGTTGCGTGCCAGCTCGCCCAGCGGGATCGTCGCACCGACGCCCATCGCCGCCTCGACCGCCAAGCCCAGGTCTTTCAGCATCAGGTCGTTGCCGAAGCCGCCCGTGTAGCCGCGCGACGCTGGCGCGTTCTCCAGCACGCCGGGCCAGGGGTTGCAGACCTCGGTGGCCCAACTGCGGCCGGTGCTGACGGCCATCATCTGCGACAGCACTTTGGCGTCCAGTCCATGCGCGACACCCAGCGCGAGCGCCTCGCCAGTGACGGCCATGATGACGCCCAGCGCCATGTTGTTGCACAGCTTGGCGACTTGGCCGGCGCTGTTGCTGCCCATATGGAAGATGTTCTTGCCCATGGCCAGGAGAACTGGCCGCGCGCGCTCCAGAACCTGGGCTTCTCCGCCGACGATGAAGGTCAGCGTGCCAGCGGCGGCTCCGGCCGTACCACCGGAGACTGGGGCGTCCAGCATCGCCACGCCGCGCGCGGCAGCGGCCTGCGACACCTTGAACGCCGACGCTGGTGCAATGGTGCTGCAGTCAATAACCAGCGTGCCGTGGGACAGTATGGTGAGCAGGCCATCGTCGCCCAAGTACAGCGACTCCACATGTCTGCTGGCCGGCAGCATAGAGATGACGATCTCGGCTGCGTCCACGGCCGCGGCGGCCGATGCGGCAATGGTGACGCCCGGCTGCCCTGCGGCCTTCGCGCAGGCCTCAGAGCTGAGGTCGAAGGCATGGATCGCGTAGCCGGCCTTGGCGAGGTTCACGGCCATCGGGCCGCCCATGTTGCCCAGGCCCAAAAAGGCGATGTGAGGTGTCGTCATGGTCTTGTCTCCGTATGTGGTGTCGTTCAGAACAAGTCCGCGAGCGGGTTAGTGCCGCGCGGCTGCAGATGGGCAGCGACGTGTGCACGCCAGCCCACTTCATCCAATGCGTCAAGGGTGGCTGGCTGCCAGCGTGGCTGCTTGTCCTTGTCGACCAGCAATGCGCGCACGCCCTCGGCGAAGTCCGCGTGCATGCAGCAACCCACCGAGGCTTGCCATTCGAGACGAAAAACCTCGGCCAGGGAGCCGTGGCGCAGCCGTCGCTGCAACGCCAGCGCCAGCTCGGCCGAGCTTGGGGAGCCTTTGGTGAAGGCGGTGCCGGCCTGGGCCAACCAAGGATCGGCATCCGCCGTCAAGGCGGTAAGGCGTGGCGCCAGATCCTGCAAGCGCTGGTGCTGACCAACCAGCTCGCGAATACGATCACGGTGCTCGCGGACCGGCGACGCCGGAAGTTCGGTCGGCCGAAGCGCTTTGGCCTGCAAGAGCCGGCTCAGCGCGGCACGATCGGTTTCGGCATCGCCTTGCCAAAGGGCGGCTGCGATGGCTTTCAGCACGGCACCCTGGTCTTCGTGCCGCAGCACGAAGTCGGCCAATTGGACCTCCAGGGCGTCGGCGGCGTTCAGCGAAACACCGGTCAGCGCCAAGAACTCGCCCAGGCCACCGGGCAGGCGCGCGAGGAACCAACTGCCGCCCACATCCGGGTAGAGGCCGATGGTGATCTCAGGCATCGCCAGCCGCGTCTTCAACGTCGCAACTCGGTGAGAGGCGCCAGCCATCAGCCCAATACCACCGCCCATCACGATGCCGTGGCCCCAGCACACAATGGGCTTGGGATAGGTGTGGATGAGATAGTCCAGCCGGTACTCGCGCTCGAAGAAGGCCGCGGGCTCGGCCGGCACCTCGCCTCGCGGCGTGGCCTTGATGGCGCCATAGAGGCCCACCACGTCGCCACCGGCGCAGAAGGCCTTGTCACCCGCCGCGTCGAGCCAGACGCCGGCAATTTGAGGGTCGACCGCCCAGGCGCGCAACTGTGCATCCAGGAGATCCACCATCGGCAGCGACAGTGCATTGAGGCTAGCCGGCGCATTCAGCGTCGCGCGACCGAAGCAGTGGCTGCCAGCGGTCGCGATCTCGGAAAACAAGACAGGCGCGTCGCTCATTAGCCGTTCTTCCACTGTGGTGCGCGCTTGGAGAGGAAGGCGCCCACGCCTTCACGCTGATCCTCGGTATCGAAGAGAGCGACGAACGCCTCACGCTCAGATGGCAACTGGCCATGCGGGCCAGCGTAGCGTGCTCCCTGGATTAGGCGCTTGCAGGCGCGCACGGCGCTGGGGCTCTGCTTGGCAACCTTGTCGGCCAGCGCGAGTGCGGTAGCCAGGCCCTGACCCTTCTCGGCCAGTTCATCGGCCAGGCCAATTCGCAGCGCCGTGGCGGCGTCTACGCGTTCACCGAGCAGCACCATGCGCTTGGCCCAGCTCTCGCCGATGGTCCAGGACAACCACTGCGTGCCGCCCGCGCAAGGCAGTAGACCCACGCTGGCTTCGGGCAGCGCGAGCTGCGCATGCGATTCGACGACGCGCAAGTCGCAGGCCAACGCGCATTCCAGCCCACCACCCATCGCATAGCCGTTGATGGCGGCGATGCTGACGCCCCGGAAGGCGGCCAGCGTCTCGAAGGCTTCTCCGAAGCGCTGGGCCATCGTCGCGGCGCGTCCCTTGTCGCCATCGGCGAAGAGCTTCAGGTCAGCACCGGCGCTGAAGAACTTTTCGCCGTCGCCAGTGACAACCAACGCATAGATGTCGCGGTCGGCGTCGAGGTCGCGCACGAGACGCGCGAGCCCGGTCAGGCTCTCGGCCGTCCAGGTATGGGCAGGCGGGTTGTGCAGCGTGATGAGAGCCGTATGGCCGCGCTTTTCGAGCAGCAGGCCGGGGTAGTCTTGGGTGGTCATGGTTGGTGGGAGTGGGTTAGCGGATCGCGTCGCCCGCGTCTTCCTGCAGCACACGGCGGGAGACGATGACGCGCATGATTTCGTTGGTGCCTTCGAGAATCTGGTGCACGCGGGTGTCGCGTGCCAGCCGTTCCAGCGGAAACTCATTCAGGTAGCCATAGCCACCGTGCAGTTGCAGGGCTTCGTTGCAGACGGCGAAACCAATGTCGGTGGCGAAGCGCTTGGCCATCGCGCAGTAGGTGCTGGCCTCAACGTGGCACGCATCCAACTTGAATGCCGCCAGGCGCACCATCTGGCGCGCGGCAACCAGCTCCGTAGCCATGTCCGCCAAGCGGAACTGCAACGCCTGCAGACTGGCCAGCGGCTGGCCGAACTGCTGGCGCTCGTGCAGGTAACGCCGCGCGGCGTCAAGCGCGCCCTGCGCGCCGCCAACGGAGCAGGTCGCAATGTTGATGCGTCCGCCGTCCAGCCCCTTCATCGCAATGCGGAAGCCCTGGCCTTCCTCGCCCAGCAGGCATTCGGGGCCGACGCGAACGTTGTCGAACGCGATGGCGCGTGTGGGCTGGCTGTTCCAACCCATCTTGTGCTCCTTCTTGCCGTAGCTGACGCCTAGCGCATCGGCTGGCACCGCGAAGGCCGAGATGCCGGCCGGTCCGGCGCCGCCGGTGCGCGCCATCAGCACCAGCACGTCGGTGACACCGGCGCCAGAGATGAAGGCCTTGCCCCCGTTGATGACCCAGTGCTCGCCGTCCCATTCCGCCTTCGTCTTCAGCGCGCCAGCATCGGAGCCGGCACCGGGTTCGGTCAGGCAGTAGGAGGCGAGTTTGCGGCCGCTGGCCAGATCGTGTCCCCAGCGCTCGCAAACGGCATCGCTGCCCCAGCTACCCAGCATCCACGTGGCCATGTTGTGGATGGTGATGAAGGCTGTCGTCGATGGATCGACCGCGGCCAGTTCCTCGAAGACGACGGTGGCATCCAGCCGCGGCAGCGCGAGGCCACCGATGCGCTCGGGCGCGTACAGCCCGCAGAAGCCCAGCTCGCCCGCTGCCGCGATGGCCTGACGCGGGAATGCCTGCTCGCGGTCCCACTGGGCCGCGAACGGCGCCAGCTCGCTGCGGGCAAACGTGCGCGCAGCCTCCCCAAAGGCGCGTTGTTCTTCGTTCAGCTCGAATTCCATCGCGGTGCCGGCTCGGGCTTACTTCAACGCAATGGTCGTGTTGACGCCCGTGCTGACGTCGTCCTCGAACCAGCGCGCGGTGACCGTCTTGGTCTGCGTGTAGAAAAGGACCACTTGTTTGCCGTAGGGGCCCAGGTCGCCCAGCTTGGAGCCGCGTGAGCCGGTAAACGAGAAGAGCGGCACAGGCACTGGGATAGGCACGTTGATGCCCACCTGGCCCACCTCGATCTCCTCCTCGAACTTGCGAGCCGCCGCGCCCGACTGCGTGAAGATGGCCGTGCCGTTGCCGTTCGGGTTGGCGTTGGTGATCGCGATGGCCTCATCCATCGTCTCGGCCTCTACGATGCACAGCACCGGGCCGAAGATTTCCTGCTCGTAGACCGACATGCCCGGCCTCACGCCGCTGAAGATGGTCGGGCCGACGAAGTTGCCTTCCTTCAGTACGCCGGGCAGCGACGGTATGCGGCCGTCTAACTCCAGCTTGGCGCCGTCCTCGACACCTCGGGCGATCAACGCCTCGACGCGCTCGCGCGCTGCACAGGAGATCAGCGGGCCGACGTCCGTTGATGCCGAGTCGCCGGCACCCACGCTGAGCTTCTTGGCGCGCGCCACCAGGTCAGGCACCCACTTGCGGGCTTCGCCCACCAGCACGGCCACCGAAACCGCCATGCAGCGCTGGCCGGCAGCGCCGAAAGCAGCACCGGCAAGCGCGTTGAGCGTCTGCTCCTTGTGTGCGTCCGGCAGCACGATGGCGTGGTTTTTCGCGCCCATCATGCACTGCACACGCTTGCCGGCCAGGCTGGCGCGCTCGTAGACGTGCGTGCCCACACGGGTGGAGCCGACGAAGGAGATCGCTTTCACGTCCGGGTGGTCGCACAGCGCGTTGACGACGTGCTCGCCACCGTGCACCACGTTCAGTACGCCGGGCGGGACGCCGGCTTCCAGCGCCAGTTCCACAAGGCGCATCGTCACCAGCGGGTCCTGCTCCGAGGGCTTGAGCACGAAGGTGTTGCCGGTGGCGATGGCCATCGGAAACATCCACAGCGGGATCATGGCTGGAAAGTTGAATGGTGTGATGCCGGCGCACACACCTAGGGGCTGCAGCAGCGTGTAGGTGTCTACCCCGCCGGCCACGTTGTGGGCGCGCTCGCCCATCTGCAAGCTGCCGATGTTGGCGGCGTGCTCCACCACTTCGAGGCCGCGGAACACGTCGCCCTCGGCATCAGCCAGCGTCTTGCCCTGCTCGGCGGTCAGCGTTGCGGCGAGGGATTTGATGTTGTCGCGGATGAGTTGCTGCAGCTTCAGGAAGATGCGCGCGCGCTGGCCGATGGGCGTCTTACGCCAGGTCTTGAAAGCGGCCTGGGCCGACGCGATGGTCGCTGCGACCTCATCGGCCGTGGCCATGGGCACGCGCGCCAGGCGTTCCTGGGTGGCCGGGTTGACCACCTCGCGCCATTCGGTGCTCTTGGATTGCACGAATTCGCCGTTGATTAGCAACGGAACATGGGGCAGGTTATCGCGGCTCATGAAGTCTCCTAGACAGGTCAATTGATTTCACACAGAATCTATCCACACGCTTCACATCGATCAACAAGTGGTTGATGTGAAAAGGAAAAACTGCAAATCACTTCGCAATCAATCCGTGAAATCTGCGAACTTTGCAAAGTCGGATGCACCCGGCCGAAAGCTCTTCGTCGGCCCGCGCCTGCGCCGGCTGCGCGAACAACTGGGCTGGAACCAGAGCCAACTCGCGGCCCGGCTGGAGCTGTCGCTGAGCTACATCTCCCAGATCGAGACCAACCAACGACCCGTCACGGCCGGCGTGCTGCTCAAGCTGGCCGAGGTCTTCGGCGGCGACGTCGCGCAGTTCTCTGAGGAGCAGGACAAGCGGCTGCTCACCGAGCTGGATGCCGCGCTGAACGACCGCACGCTCGGCCACGACCCTCCTCATGCCGCTCAGCTTGCCCGCCTCGTTGAGCAGGCGCCCGAACTGGCCGAGGCTTATGTGGCGCTGTACCAGCGCCATCAGCGCCTGCAGGATGAGCACGCCCAACTCATCGACCGCTTCTACGGCGAGCAGGGACAGGATCTCGGTACCGGCCAGCCTCCCGCGTGGACGGCGCCGCTGCCGCACGAAGAAGTGCGCGACTTCTTCAACCGGCGCAACAACTACATTGACGGGCTGGATCGCTTGGCCGAAGCGCTCGCGCAGGATCTGGTGCTACAGCCAGCCGAGCGTGCCGCGTCGCTACGCGAGGCCCTGCTGCAACGCTGCGGCGTGACCGTCGAGCCGCTAACTGACCCAGGCGACGCTGGCCTGCTGCGTCACTACGATGCCCGCCGCCGACGCCTAAGCCTGCCGTCGCATCTGACTGATGCACAACAAGCCTTCCAGATGGCCACGCAGTACGCGCTGCTGGCTGCGGCCGACGCCTTCGCCGCCGAAGTTCGCGAAGCTGGCTTCTCCGATGATGCAACGCGCGCGCTGGCCCGCCAGGGCCTGGCCCACTACTTCGCTGGTGCGGTGCTGCTGCCCTACGGGGCCTTCCTCGACGCCGCGCGCGGCTGCCGCTATGACGTGGAGTTGCTGCAGCAGCGCTTCCACGTCAGCTTCGAGACCATCTGCCACCGACTGTCCACGCTGCAGCGCAATGGGGCTCGCGGCGTACCGTTCTACTTCGTGCGAGTCGACCAGGCGGGCAATATCTCCAAGCGCCAGAGTGCCACGAGCTTCCATTTCGCCCGCCACGGTGGCGCCTGCCCGCTGTGGAACGTACATGAGGCCTTCGCCCAGCCCGGCCGCATCCTGACCCAGATCGCCGAGATGCCCGATGGCAGCCGCTTCTTCGGCATCGCCCGCACCATCGAGCGGCACGGCAGCGGTGGCTTTCGGGCTCAGCGCAAGCTCTTTGCCATTGGCCTGGGCTGCGATCTCGCGCATGCGCGTGAGCTTGTCTATGCGGACGGACTGGACTTCGGCCGCTCAGCACAGGCTGTACTCATTGGGCCCGGTTGTCGCGTGTGTCCGCGGGAGCACTGCGTACAGCGAGCGTTCCCTCCGGCGGGCAAGCTGCTGGTAGCAGACAGCGACAGGGAGTCGCTGGTGTCGTACAGGTTCAGTCCTGGCTAACGACATGACAGAGCATTTGGCCGAAGCAGCATGGCGTGCGACTGTCAGAAATCGTATGCGGCCTGTCGGGATTGGTGTGGTGCAGCACTAGCCTCTTGTCTCCTCAGTGCCCGCAGGTTGATTCGGCCGCCAGCATTCGGGTTCAGTGCTGCTGGCCAGCGCGCGCGTCCGTCGCACTGGCACTGGGGCGCACGCCTGGCAACCGGCGCCACCCTCCCAGCGCGCTGCGCGTGTTGGACGTGTATGGCCTGATAGATGGGAGAAAACAAATATGAACATGCGTCATATCGAGGCGTTCATCGCGGTGGCCGGTGAACTGCACTTCGGCCGGGCCGCGAAGCGCCTGCACATCGAGCAGTCGCCACTATCGCGCCGGATCAGTCGCCTGGAAGCCGACCTTGGCGTGACCTTGCTCCACCGCAACGGACGCGGCGTGCGTCTGACCACAGCCGGGCAGGTATTCCTGGAAGATGCCCGGCGTGTGATGCTGGCCTGCGAGCAGGCGCAGGCCCGCGCGCGGGCCGTCGCGGCGGGCTATCACGGCACGCTGCGCATCGGGCTGGCGGGCGACATCGGGCGCACGCGTCTGGCGGCGCTGCTTGCGCTGTGCCGCCAGGAGGCGCCGGAGGTCTGCATCCGGCTGTCCGAAGTGCCGTTGGCGCAACTCCTGGACGGGCTCGCTGCGAGCCTCTTCGACGCCGGCCTTGCTTCGGTCGGACACGTGGAAGGCGAGATCGTGGCGGTGCCGCTGTGGCGCGACCCGTTCCTGGTGGCCTTGCCGGCGCGGCACCCACTGCTGGCATACAAGGAAGTTCCGCTGCAGGAAGTGGTGAAGTATTCGCTGGTGCTGTGCGACCCGCAGGTGTGCGACGGTTGCCACGAGCAGCGGGAACATCTGTTCCGCTCCGCAGGCGTGCGGCCGACGATCATCGAGTGCGTCAGCACCCATTCGCTGATGCTAGCCCTGGTGGCCGCGGGCTATGGCGTGGGCTTTTCCAGCGCGGCGCATCTCGAAGGCTGCACGCAAGCCGATGTGGTGGCACGACCGCTTGCAGAACGGGACGCCTCGTTGACGACGCATCTGCTGCGGCCGCATGGCGTCATCCCGGAACCCTTGCGTCAATTCATCGACCGCGCGGAACGGGTTGCTGGCACACAAGATGCTGGCGATCAACGTCCGGTATGACATAGGGGCTTTAGATCGGATGATGCAATTTCGGTCTGACGCGAGACCCGACCTGCATCGTTATCCGACACTCATGCGTCACTGCGGTAGACGGCTAAGGACTAGGGCGATCCGCATAGCACCAGAGGCTGATGCCTGTGAACTGCCGAGGTCAGCGCGCTGACGCAGAACGCATGAGCTTTGCATGGATGCAAACCAGCTCATCCGGCAGACGCATTGACGCTTTACCTTGCCCCATTTCCTACGAAAGATTTGCCCTGGTTTTCCGGTTGAGCGCGGCACCGTCGATGGACGCGCGACATTTCAAATCGTTGCGCCGGTAACAAGATTTTTCGCAGGCGCATTATGGTGGGGCGTATCGGGCATCGCAAGAAGTGTTTGCCCCTTGTGCGACGCTCGGCTTCAGCGCCGAACCCAACGCTCACCATGTGCCGGCCGGCCCGCGCTCGATCGGGTTCAGGGCAATCGCCGCGCCCACGTGGGCCGTGCGCGCTTGCCAGTTGTCGATCCGACGATGGGAAGAGCGCGATGACGAAATCGAGTAGCCTTGCCTTTGGTGCTAAGACCTACTACCGCCCGATGGAAGCGGCGATCCGCTGGTGCGGGCTGCTGCGATTCGAGCAACGCATTCTGCAAACGCTGAGGCAGCGCGCGATGCCGGAGCCCGGCGAGTTTCCGCGCTGGCCACTGCTGCGCCTATATGCCGACCGCATCTTCGACGCGCTGACGCATGGCGAGCTGGCCGGCGGCAGGGACGGTATCGTAATGGACGGTCAACGGCCGGCGCTGGATGATCCGCAACTGACCGTGCGCCATGTGGACCTCAAAGCGTGGATGACCCACTACTACCCCGGCGAGCGGCCGGGGTTTTTGTTTGACGAGATTGAACGCGCGGTGCATCCGTTGGTGAGCGTGGACACGCTCAACATCCTGCTGGCCGACCGCGAAGCGGCGAAGGTGCAACTCGCCGAACTCTCGCAGGTGCACGAGGCGCTGCGCGCCGCGCATGAAGCCCTGGCGAAGGAGCAGGCGGCGCGCGGCGATGCCAACGGCACCTCGCGCGAGCCGGGACTGCGCAGCGAAACGACTTATCTCAACATCATCGGCGGGCTGCTGACGCTGCTGCTGGGCAAGTCGCCCTCGGGCGCGGCCTATTCGTCGTTCCATAGCCTGGATGCCGTGGTGAGCGCACTGCTTGCACACCACGAGGGCCGGCCGGGCCTGAGCGAACGCACCTTGTGGAGCAAGCTCGCGCAGGCGCGCCGCCACCTCGAAGCGTCGCGCTGACCTGCGTCCTCGGGCCCGCTCTGCAATTGCAGTCGCGCCTTCTGCAATTGCAGTGATTCCGACGGCGGCCGTCTATTCAATGCGAGGCACTTTCCGAACAGCGCCAGTGAGCGTCAAGGAGTGTCTCTCATGTCTTCGCAGACCACCGCGCCGGCAGTGTCGGCCGAGCACCGCATCCTGCGTCGCGCCGAAGTCGAGGCCAAAACCGGCTTCAAGCGCGCGCACATCTACAGCCTGATGAAAGAAGGCAAGTTCCCCAAGGCGCTGCGCTTGGGCGTGCGCGCCGTGGGCTGGGACTCGGCGGAGGTCGAGCAATGGATCGCCGATCGCCTCAATGAGCGCGCCTGACGCTTTTCCTCGGTACATGCCATTCAACCGGGAGAAGCCCATGCAGGTGGTGTCCATCATTTCGACCAAGGGCGGCGTCGGCAAGACCACGACGGCGGCCAACCTGGGCGGCTTCGCAGCCGACGCCGGGCTGCGCGTGCTGCTGCTGGACCTGGACGTGCAGCCCACGCTGT
>OFDN01000892.1_pt1 | contig 22054 bp, 19 predicted proteins | sample 1520971 | NCBI WGS metagenome assembly OFDN01 (sample SAMEA94257418, study PRJEB24077) | hot springs metagenome | biome: Aquatic biome; feature: Geographical feature; material: Water | place: India | collected 2012-06-12 | depth 5 m
CCCCGCCCCGACACACGGGCCGGGGCGGGGGGCCGGCGGATCACTTCTTCGTCCAGACCTCGGTGCCCTTCGAGCCCTTGTCCAGGCGGCGCCACCACGGGCCGCTCAGCGAGCCGTCGGCACCGATGGTCAGCAGCATGATGCTGTTCTTGCCGTCGGCCACCGACGCCACCGCGAACACGTTGCCGGTCACCTGGCCGACGCCGACATAGGCGCCGTCATCCCAGCTCACTTCCAGGGCCCCCGACGGAGCCTTCTTCACCACGACCTTGCCGGACTCGGAGTACTTGGAGCCGTCGGTGTCGGTGCCCGAGTAGCTGTAGTTGCCGACAACCGAGTCGGCGCTCTGGGCGAAGGCCGGAGCCACCATACCAACGACCAGGGCCGCACCAAGAGCGATGCTGCGAACCATGCTTTTCCCCCATGAAGCACGCGAGCGGCCGGTTGCCCCCTGGCGACCGCATACCACTTTCGTGCAGTCCGGACGTTAGATCGGATATTCCGGTAACGTCAAACCCTATGATTGTGATGGATTCAGTCCAGGGTCTGCCGATAGCGCTTCAGCGCGATCACCGTCACCACCACCAGAAAGGCCAGCAGCGGCCCGATTTCCGGCAGGATCTCCGCCCAGCCGTTGCCCTTCAGCAGGATGCCGCGGACGATGCGCAGGAAGTGGGTGAGCGGCAGCACCTCGCCGATCGCCTGCGCCCAGCCGGGCATGCCGCGGAACGGGAACATGAAGCCCGACAGCAGCATCGACGGCAGGAAGAAGAAGAACGACATCTGCATCGCCTGGAGCTGGTTCCTGGCGATGGTGGAGAAGGTGAAGCCGACCGCGAGGTTGGCGGCGATGAACAGGATCATCACCAGCGACAGCAACCCCAGGCTGCCGACGACGGGCACATGGAACAGCACCCGCGCCGCCAGCACGATGATCACCACCTGCACGTAGCCGACCAGGATGAAGGGGACGATCTTGCCCAGCATCACCTCGAACGGGCGCACGGGCATGGCCAGCAGATTCTCCATGGTGCCGCGCTCCCGCTCGCGGGTGACGGCGAGCGAGGTCATGATCACCATGGTCATGGTCAGGATGGTGCCCATCAGGCCGGGCACCACGTTGTAGGCGGTGATCCCCTCCGGGTTGTAGCGGCGGTGGATGCGCAGATCGACCGGATCGGCCCCGGCCTTCAAGTGGGCGAGCGGCCCGTCCAGCTCGGGGTCGAGCGCCGTGCGCGCCACCTGCATCAGGGCGGCGATGGCGTTGGAGGTGGCGGCCGGGTCGGTGGCGTCGGCCTCCACCAGCAGCACCGGCCGGGCACCGCGCTGCAGGTCACGGGCGAAGCCGGCGGGGATGGTCACGGCGAACTGCACCTCCCCCTCCGCCAGCAGGCGTCCCAGCTCCGCCTCGTCCATCACGCCGCGGCCGATCTCGAAATAGCCGGAGTTCTTCATGGCCGCGACGATCGTGCGGGCGAACACACTCTGGTCGGCCGCCAATACCGCGGTGGGCAGCCGCTTGGGGTCGGAGTTGATGGCGAAGCCGAACAGGATGAGCTGCATGATCGGGATGCCGACCATCATCGCGAAGGTCAGCCGGTCCCGCCGCATCTGGATGAACTCCTTCACCAGGATGGCGAGGAAGCGCGCGGGCGAGAAGCGGGCGGACATGGGGACCTCCCCCTCACGCGAAATTGTCGGTGGAGCGGTTCATCAGATGGATGAACACGTCCTCCAGCGTCGGTTCGGCCTTGGCGACGGTGAGGCCGGGCCGGTCGCGCAGGGGTGCCAGAGCCGCGGCCAGCGCATCGCCGTCGCTGCCGCTGACGTGAAGGCGGGCGCCGAAGGCGGCAACCATCTCCACCCCCGGCCGGCCGGCCAAGTCGCGTTCCAGCGGGCCGAGGTCCACGCCCGCAACTGTCCAGGTGTGCAGGCCGGAGCGCGCGACCACCTCGTCCACCGTCCCCTCCGTCATCAGCCGGCCATAGGCGAGGTAGGCGATGGCGTGGCAGCGCTCCGCCTCGTCCATGTAATGCGTGCTGACCAGCACGGTCAGGCCGTCGCGGGCGAGCGCGTGGATCTCGTCCCAGAACTCTCGCCGCGCCTTGGGATCGACGCCGGCGGTCGGCTCGTCGAGCAGCAGCAGCTTCGGCTCGTGCAGGATGCAGGCGGCGAGCGCCAATCGCTGCTTCCAGCCGCCCGACAGCTCCCCCGCGAGCTGGCGGCGACGGTTCCCGAGACCGAGCCGATCCAGCGCGTCCCCCACCCGCCGCTTGCGGTCCGAAAGGCCGTACATGCGAGCGACGAAGTCCAGATTCTCGGCGATGCTCAGATCCTCCCAGAAGCTGAACTTCTGGGTCATGTAGCCGACCTGCCGCTTGATGGCGGCGCTTTGGCTGCGGATGTCGAGACCGAGGCAGGTCCCCTCCCCCGCGTCGGGGGTGAGCAACCCACACAGCATGCGGATGGTGGTGGTCTTGCCCGAGCCGTTGGGGCCGAGGAAGCCGTGGATGCGCCCGTGCCCGACGCGGATGGAAAACCCGTCCACCACCGTCTTGGTCCCGAAGCGCTTGACCAGCCCGCGCACGTCGATGGCCGGGCCGGTGTCGGGAGCGGCGGGTGCCGTCATGGCTGCAGCCCCACATCCACCGGCAGCCCCACATCGACCGGAAGGCCGGGCGCGGCGGACCAGGACGGGTCGGGCGCCAGCTCCATCCGGAACACCAGCTTCTCGCGGCTGCCGACGCTGTAGATGACCGGCGGCGTGTACTCGGCGCGCGGTGCGACGAAGGCCACGCGCGCGGACAGCCCGGCCGGGCAGCCGTCGCAGGACACCGGCAGCGCCTGCCCCGGGCGCACCCGCGCCACCAGCGGCTCCGGCACGAAGACCACCAGCTTGCGCCGGTCCGGCGGCAGCAGCGACACCACCGGGGAGCCGGCCGGCACCCATTCGCCAGGGTTGTAGAGGGTGTCCTCCACCAGCGCCGTGGTGGGGGCGACGGGAGCCATCTCCACCAGCCGCCGCTCCTGCTGCGCCAGCGCCGCCACCGCCATGGCCAGCGCGCCCTCGGCCGCGGCGATCTGGTCGGCGCGGGCCGGCAGGCGGGCCGTGTCGAGCTGCGCCGACAGCTCGGCCAGCCGCGCCACGTCGCGGTCGCGCGCGGCGCGGGCGGCCTCCAGCCGCTCCACCGCACCGACGTTGCGGCGCACCAGCACCTCCTGGCGCTCCAGCTCCGCCTGGGTCTGGCGAAGGCTCGCCTCGGTCTGGGCCGTCTGGGCGGCGATCACGGCGATCTCCTCCGGCCGCTTGCCCTTGGTCAGGTCGGCGCGCTGGGCACGGGCCTGCTCCACGGCGGCGGCGAGACGGTCGCGCTCGGCCTGCGCCATAGTCCGGTCGAGCGCGAAGAGCGGCTCCCCGGCGGCCACCGCCCGGCCGCGCGCGGCGTGCAGCGTGTCCAGGGTGGCGGCGACGGGGGCGGCGATGCGCAGATACTCCCCCTCGACATAGCCGTGCGCCACCGGGCCGGCGGGCGGGCCGGACAGACCGAGGAACAGGGCGACGGCGGCGATGGAGTCGGTGAACCAGGTCATGGGCCCCCTCCCTCCGGAGTCGCGGCGGACAGGGATCGGCGGAGATGGTCGAGGTGGGTGTCGAGCAGCGCGGCGATGTCCAAAGGCTCGGCGGCCACCGGCTCGAAGGTGGATTTCCACAGGGCGGCCAGCAACAGCGGCCCGATGATCACCGGCACCATGGCGCGCGCGTCCACCGGCCGGAATTCCCCCCGTTCCATCCCACGGCGGAGCACGGCGGCCACCGTGGCGAAGCCGCGGCGCGCCACCTCGTCATGATAGAAGCGGGCGAGCTCGGGGAAGTTGCCGGCCTCCGCCACGATCAGCTTGGGGATGACACCGGCGCGGGTGCCGACGATGCGCGCCGCCAGCCGCCGCACCACCGTCTCCAGCAGCGCGAAGGAGCTGCCGGTGAAGCTGCCGGCCAGCCGTTCCGCCTCGTCGATGGTGGCGACCACGGCGTCGCGGACCACCGCCTTGAACAGCTCCTCCTTGTTCGGGAAGTACAGGTAGAGCGTGCCCTTGGAGATGCCGGCGCGAGCGGCGACGTCCTCCAGCCGGGCCACGGCGAAGCCGCGCTCGGCGAACAGCTCCAGCGCGGCGGCGGTGATCTCGTGCGGGCGCGCCTCCTTGCGGCGGCGCCAGCGCGGCGACGGATCGGCACCCATGACAGTCCTGTTTATTAATGACCAGTCAGTTATTAACACGGACAGGGACACCGGCACAAGCGCGCGGAGTGACGCAGGCCGACCGCACAACCCCCCGACAAAAGAGTTGCTGCGCCGCAGCATTCCCGCTACGAAAGCTCTTGCCTTTGCGGGCATAGTCGCCGATGCTCACATCGTCCGCGTCGTCAACTGAGGGAATGCTTCAAGCATTTCAGGGCACGCGGGCAAAGGACGGACCCCGGTCCCGGCCCATCGACGGGGTCGCAAACCGGGGCCGACAACGCGCTCGAAGGCGACGCACAGGGTTAGGGTCCAGGGTTGCGGCCGGCTGCAGCGGCACCATGCGGTGCAGCGGGCCAGCGTGACGGCCATTGGAGGTGTGATCCATGCGGGTTGTGTCGCGCCAGTCCTCGTCAAATCTGGAATTGCTGGCGATCTACGAGGTCAGCAAGATCCTGGGCTCCTCGCTCGATCTGCAGCAGACCCTGCGTGAAGTGCTGCGGGTGCTGTCCTACCATCTCCAGATGCACCGCGGGCGCGTCTACCTGCTGGGTGACGACAACGTGCTTCGGCTGGTCGCCGTGAACGGCCTGTCGAACGAGCAGATCACCGCCACGGCCCTGAGAGAGGGCGAGGGCATCAGCGAGGGCGAGGGTATCAGCGGCCGCATCCTGAAGACCGGCATGCCGGTGGTGATCCCGAACCTGGCCGAGGAGCCGCTGTTCCTCAATCGCAGCGGCGGGCGCGACGATCTGGACGAACAGATCGCGTCGCTGGTTGGCGTGCCGATCAAGGCGGCGGGCAGCGTCATCGGCGTGCTGACCATCGACCGCATCTCCGACGACGGCCCGACCACCCATTTCGGCACCGATGTGCGCTTCCTGTCGATGGTCGCCAACCTGATCGGCCAGACGGTGCGGCTGCACCGCACGGTGGCCGAGGAACGGCGCTACATGATGCGGGAAACCTTCCGCATGCAGAAGGAGCTGCGCCAACCCGAACCGATCGCCGACATCGTCGGCGGCAGCCCCAGCATGATGGAGGTGCTGTCGCAGGTGCACCGCGTGGCGCCCTTCAAGTCCACCGTGCTGATCCGCGGCGAGAGCGGCACCGGCAAGGAGCTGATCGCCCGCGCCATCCACAACCTGAGTCAGCGCAAGGACGGCCCCTTCATCCGCGTGAATTGTGCGGCGCTGCCGGAGTCGCTGCTCGAATCGGAGCTGTTCGGCCACGAGAAGGGTGCCTTCACCGGCGCCCAGAAGGATCACAAGGGCCGCTTCGAGCTGGCGTCGGGCGGCACCCTGTTCCTCGACGAGATCGGCGACATCTCCAGCAACTTCCAAGCGAAGCTGCTGCGCGTGCTGCAGGAGCAGGAGTTCGAGCGGATCGGCGGCACCAAGACCATTCGCACCGACGTGCGCATGGTCTGCGCCACCAACGCCAACCTTGAGGAGGCGGTCGGACAGGGCAAGTTCCGCGCCGACCTGTATTTCCGAATCAACGTGATCAGCATCATGCTGCCGCCGCTGCGCGAGCGGCCGGGCGACATCGCCACGCTGGCCCGCCATTTCGTCACCAAGTTCGGCAAGGACAACGGGCTGAACGTCAAGCTGGCCGATGACGCGGTCGGCGTGCTGGACCGCTGTCCGTGGCCCGGCAACGTACGCGAACTGGAGAACTGCATCGAGCGTGCCGCCACGCAGTGCACGAACGGCGTCATCAAAGCCGTCGACCTGTCCTGCAGCATGAATCTCTGCAACTCCTCGATCCTGTTCCAGTACCGCACCACCGGCACGCCCGTGGGCGGCCTCGCCCCCGCCGCCGCGGTCACGCCGACCGGGCCACGACCGACCGTCCCGAACGGGCACAACGGCCACAATGGCGGCGCGCACCCCTTCGCCCCGCCCTCCCCGCTGCCGTCCCCGGCGGCATCGCCGGGGGGCAAGCCATGGCCGGCCTGCGCGTCGGCTTGCGCGGCCAGCCCGACCTGCGGCTCCGCCGCCGGCAGTGTCACGGTGCCGCTGGTCCCTCTGCCCGAACCGGAGCCGCCCGACGACGCCGACCCCGATGCCGACGCCCTGTCCGACGTGCCGGACAACGGCTCGCTGCGCGAGCGGCTGCTGTGGGCGATGGACCGGACGGGGTGGGTGCAGGCCAAGGCGGCGCGCCTTCTCGGCATGACCACCCGCCAGGTGAGTTACGCGCTCCGTAAGTACAACATTGAAATCAAGCGCTTCTGAGCAACCGCCTTCCATGGTATCGTATCCGACGGGACGCGCGCCGGTGACCGGTGCCCGTTTCCGTTTTCGGTAAGCCGCGACGATCCATGGAAAAGCCCCTCGCCATCCTGTTCGTGGACATCGCGGACAGCACCCAGCTCTACGAGCAGATCGGCAACATGCGCGCGTCGGCGTTGACGCGGAAGATGCTGTTCCACCTGCGGCTGGCGATCGAGGTGAACGGCGGCACCGTGATCAAGACGCTGGGCGACGGGCTGCTCGCCGCCTTTCCCACCGCCGACGACGCGGCCTGGGCCTCCCTGAGCATGATCGACAGCGCCCCGGTGTTCGGGCTGCGGCTGCGCGTCGGCATCCATTACGGCGCGGTGGTCGAGCGGGCGGAGGATCTGTACGGCGATGCCTGCAACGTCGCGGCGCGGGTCGAGCACATCGCCAAGCCCGGCGAAATCCTGGCGACCGACGCCTTCGTGCAGCAGCTCACGCCACGCATGCAGGCGCGCAGCAAGCCGCTGTCCAACGTGTCCGTGCGCGGCAAGTCCGCCCCCATCCGCATCCACGAGCTGCGCCCCACCATTCCCGGCGAGGACACGACGGTCGACAGCACCACGCTCGGCATCTCGCTGCCGAAGCCGGGCGGCGAAGGGATGCTGGTGCTGCGCATCACCTACCGCGGCCACACCTTCACGGCCAACCGCCTCTACCCGCGCCTGACCGTGGGCCGGGAGGAAAGCAGCGACGTGCGCATCCTCTCCCGCCAGACCTCCCGCCAGCACGCGGTGATCGACTTCAGCCGGGAGAGCTTCATCCTGACCGACCATTCCACCAACGGATCCTTCGTGCGCAACGGCAACGCCCACGCCGTGGCACTGCGTCGCGACAGCACCAAGTTGAGCGGCTCCGGCCTGATCGGATTCGGTGCCGAGCCCTTCGAGGCGGACCAGGACCACGTCGCCAGCTTCACCTGCGACATAGCCTAAAATCCAGCATTCCTGCGGGCTTCACCGCTTCGCCGCCTTGCAACAATCGGTAACAAAGAGTGATTTGTTCTTGTGTGGGGCGGGTGTTAGCTAGTGAGTGCGGTCATTCGCGACACTGGATGGAAGCAAATCCAACCATTGGGATTGCCAACAACCAGAAAAACGGATTGGGGCCGCGGTCACAGCAGGACGATACCGTGCAACACGCCCGCAGGATCACCGAAGGATTGTTCCAGCGCACGCTGAAGCGGCCGGTTCGTTTTTCCGGTGTCGGTCTTCATTCCGGCGCGCGGATCACGATGACCCTGTCGCCGGCGGAGGCCGGCAGCGGCATCACCTTCCTGCGCACCGACAAGCGCGGCCCGGCCGCCGTCCTCGCCGCCAGCTGGGACCGGGTGGTGGACACCCGCCTGTGCACGGTTCTGGGCAACGACGCCGGCACCACCGTCGGTACGATCGAACATCTGATGGCGGCGCTGCGCGGCTGCGGCATCGACAACGCGGAGATCGCCATAGACGGGGCCGAGGTCGCCATCATGGACGGCAGCTCCGCTGCCTTCGTGGAGGCCATCGCCAGCGCCGGTATCGCGCGGCAGTCCATGCCGCGCCGTGTGATCCGCATCCTGAAGCCGGTCACCGCGGTGGAAGGGCAGAAGACCGCCTCCTTCACCCCGGACGACTCTGAGATCTTCAGCTTCGAGATCGATTTCGACAGCGCCGCCATCGCCAACCAGACCTACTGCTTCGAGCTGACCGACGGCGCCTTCGGCGACGAGATCGGCCGCGCCCGCACCTTCGGCTTCCTGCACGAGGTGGAGATGATGCGGCGCATGGGGCTGGCCCGCGGCGGCTCGCTCGACAACGCCATCGTCATCGACCGCGACCGCGTGATGAACGAGGGCGGCCTGCGCTACAGCGACGAGTTCGTGCGCCACAAGATCCTCGACGCGGTGGGCGACCTCTACCTCGCCGGCGCCCCCATCATCGGGCGCTTCCACGGCCATCGCTCCGGACACGCGCTGAACAACAAGCTGCTACACGCGCTCTTTGCCGACAGCTCCGCCTGGTGCTGGGACACCCCGGCCGAGACGCTGGTGCCCGCGGTGTGGAGCCGGCGGGAGAAGCGGCTGGCGGTGGCGTAGGCCACCTCCCCCCTGTTGACCGGTCCGGACACCGGGCTCGTGCGACCGCCGAGCCCGGTGTTTCTTTTCGGGCGGGTCCCCACGGGCCCAATGCCCTTGCCGCCCTGCCCCCGCGCCGTGCTATACAGGCGCCACCTCAGACCGACTACGCCGAAACGCCGATGCCCCTCCACCCGTACCGCCCTCTCCTCGCCACCGCGCTGATGGTGCTGGCGCTGTCCGGCTGCTCGTCCACCAAGGACGAGCTGGAGTATGTGGAGCGCCCGCCCGAGGTCATCTACTCCGAGGCGGAAGCGGCCATGAAGGCCGGCACCTACAAGACGGCGGCCAAGCTGTACGACGAGGTGGAGCGGCAGCACCCCTATTCGCAATGGGCGACCAAGGCGCAGCTTATGGCGGCCTACGCCCATTACGAGGATCTGAAGTACGACGACGCCATCCTGGCGCTCGACCGCTTCATCCAGCTTCACCCCGGCGCGCCGGAGGTGGCCTACGCCTACTACATGCGGGCCCTCGCCTACTACGAGCAGATCACCGACGTGCGCCGCGACCAGCGGATGACGCGCAACGCGCTGAACGCCTTGCAGGAGGTCGTCCGCCGCTTCCCGGAGACGGAGTACGCGCGCGACGCCAAGCTGAAGATCGACCTGACCAACGACCATCTCGCCGGCAAGGAGATGGAGGTCGGCCGCTTCTACCTGCGCCAGGGCCAGTACACCGCCGCCATCGGCCGCTTCCGGGCGGTGATCGAGAATTTCCAGACCACCTCCCACACGCCGGAGGCACTGCACCGCTTGGTCGAGTGCTATCTGGCGCTCGGCATCACCGACGAGGCGCGGACCGCGGCGGCTGTTCTCGGCCACAACTACCCGGGAAGCGAATGGTACATGGACAGCTACGCGCTGCTGGTGGACGCCAACGTGCGTCCGGCCCGCAACGAACAGTCGTGGATCAGCCGGGCCCTCAGCTCCCTCTCGCCGTTCTAGGACGGTCCATGCTGGTCGCGCTGTCGATCCGGGACGTCGTCCTGATCGAGAAGCTGTCTCTGACCTTCCGCCGCGGCCTGTGCGTGCTGACCGGCGAGACCGGGGCCGGCAAGTCGATCCTGCTCGACGCGCTGGGTCTGGCGCTGGGCGCGCGGGCCGACAGCGGGCTGGTGCGGCACGGCGCCGATCAGGCCTCGGTGACCGCGGAGTTCGAGCTGTCCGGCGATCACCCCGCCTTCGCCCTCCTCAAGGAACAGGGGCTCGACCCCGACGACCGGCTGGTGGTGCGGCGCACCGTCAGCGCCGACGGGCGCAGCCGCGCCTGGGTCAACGACCAGGCGGTCGGCGTCGGGCTGCTGAAGCGGCTGGGGGAGGAGTTGGTCGAGGTGCACGGCCAGTTCGACACCCACGGCCTGCTCAACCCGCAGACCCACCGCGGCGTGCTCGACGCCTACGCCAAGCTCGACATCCAGGCCGCCCAGGTCGCCGCCGCCCACCGCGGCTGGCGGCAGGTGGAGGACGCCCGCGCCAACGCCGCGGCCGAGATCGCCCGCGCCCGCGCGGAGGAGGAGTATCTGCGCCACGCGGTGGCCGAGCTCGACAGCCTCAACCCCCGCCCCGGCGAGGAGGAGGAGCTGGCCGAGACGCGCGCCGTGCTGATGCACCGCGAGAAGCTGGTGGACGCCATGAACGCCGCCTTCACCGAGCTGTCCGGCGACCGCGGCGTCGAGCGGGCGCTGGCCAGCGCGTCCCGCGTGCTGGCGCGCATCGCCGACAAGGCCGCCGGCAAGCTGGACGCCGCCATCGACGCGCTGGACCGCGCCGCCAACGAGGCGGCGGAGGCGGTGGCCGCCCTCCAGGCGGCCTCGGCCGACATGGATCTGGACCCGGCCGCTCTGGAAAAGCTGGAGGAGCGGCTGTTCGCCCTGCGCGCCGCCGCCCGCAAGCATTCCGTGGATGTCGACGGGCTGGCCGCCCTGCGCCAGGATTTCGCCGGACGGCTGGCCCTGATCGAGGACCAAGGCGACCTGCTCGCCCGCCTCGCGCGGGAGGCGGAGACGGCGCGCGCCGGCTACCGCAAGGCGGCCGACACGCTGAGCACGGGGCGGCGGGAGGCGGCCAAGCGGCTGGACAAGGCGGTCGCTGCCGAGCTGCCGCCCCTGAAGCTGGAAAAGGCCCGCTTCCAGACCACGGTGGAGGCGCTGGAGGAGGCGGACTGGGGACCGCACGGCATCGACCGCGTGGCCTTCCAGGTCGCCACCAACCCCGGCGCCCCGGCGGGTGCCCTGAACAAGATCGCGTCCGGCGGCGAGCTGGCGCGCTTCATGCTGGCGCTGAAGGTGGTGCTGGCCCAGACCGGCACCGTCGGCACGCTGGTGTTCGACGAGGTGGACACCGGCATCGGCGGCGCCGTCGCCGCCGCGGTGGGCGAGCGGCTGGCAGCACTGGGGCAGGTCCGGCAGGTGCTGGTCGTCACTCACAGCCCGCAGGTCGCCGCCCGCGGCTCGGTCCACCTGAAGGTGCAGAAATCCACCAAGCGCGACGTCGTGACCACGGGGGTCGCCGAGTTGGACGGCGACGAGCGGCGCGAGGAGATCGCCCGCATGCTCTCCGGCGCCACCGTCACGCCCGAGGCCCGCGCCGCCGCCGACAGCCTGATCGCCGGCCGGGGCTGATCGCCGGCCGGGGCTGATCGCCCGGCCTTGCGGCCGGGCGGCTTTCCTCACACCGTGAAATACTTCGCCCGCGGGTGGTGGCAGACGATGGCGGACGTGCTCTGCTCCGGGTGGAGCTGGAACTCGTCGGACATCTCCACGCCGATGCGGCCGGCGTCGAGCAGGCGCAGCAGCGCCTCCTGGTCCTGCAGGTTCGGGCAGGCGGGGTAGCCGAAGCTGTAGCGGCTGCCACGGTAGTCCTGTTGCAGCAGCCGCTCCTTGTCGCGGCTGTCCTCCGCCCCGAAGCCGAGCTCGGAGCGGATGCGGGCGTGCACATACTCCGCCATCGCCTCGGCCATCTCCACCGACAGGCCGTGCAGGTACAGATAATCCTGGTAGCGGTTCTCGGCGAACCAGTCGCGCGCCACGTCGCTGGCCCGCTGGCCCATGGTGACGATCTGGAGACCGATGACGTCGCGCTGGGGATCGGTCACGTCGCGGAAGAAGTCCGCCACGCACTCCCCGTCTTCCCTGCCCTGGCGGGGCAGCGTGAAGCGCGCGGTCTCGGTCTTGCCGTCCTCCTCGAACAGGATCACGTCGTTGCCGTCGGCGGCGCATTTCCAGTAGCCGTAGACCGCCTGCGGGACCAGGATCTCCTCCTTCGCGGCGATGCGCAGGATGCGGTCGAGCACCGGGCGCAGCTCCTTCTTCGCCCACTCCTTGAACTCCTCGAAGGACTTGCCGTCCTTCCGGTAGCCCCACTGGAGCTGGTAGAGCATGCGCTCGTTCAGGTAGGTGACCAGCGTCTTCAGCGGCACGAACTCCACCAGCTTCGGCCCCCAGAAGGGCGGCGTGGGCACCGGCACGCCCTCGGCCAGACGCGTACGGCGGGCGCGTACGGCCTCCACATCCACCGGCCCGGTGGCGGCGCCCGTGGCCTGTCCCAGCACGCGGCGGCGGTTGGTGGCGCGCCCCTTGCGCTTGGCCTGCTGGATGGCGAGCTGGGTGTCGAACTGGCCGGTCACCACCTGGTCCATCAGGGTCAGCCCGTCGAAGGCGTCGCCGGCGTACGCCACGCGGCCGGACGCGTAGGAGCGCACGCAATCCTCCTCGACATAGGCGCGGGTGAGGGCGGCACCACCCAGCACCACCGGCACCTCCAGCCCCTCGCGGCTCAGCTCCTCCAGGTTCTCGCGCATGACCACGGTGGACTTCACCAGCAGGCCCGACATGCCGATGGCGTCCGCCTTGTGCTCCTTCGCCGCCTGGATGATGGTCGCGATGGGCTGCTTGATGCCGAGGTTGACGACCTTGTAGCCGTTGTTGGTGAGGATGATGTCCACGAGGTTCTTGCCGATGTCGTGCACGTCGCCCTTCACCGTGGCCAGCACCATGGTGCCCTTCTGCTGGCCCTCCACCTTCTCCATGAAGGGTTCCAGCCACGCCACCGCCGCCTTCATCGTTTCCGCCGACTGGAGCACGAAGGGAAGCTGCATCTTGCCGGCGCCGAACAGCTCGCCCACCACCTTCATGCCGTCGAGCAGGAAGTTGTTGATGATCTCCAGCGGCGGGTAGGAGGCCATCGCCGTCTTCAGGTCGTCCTCCAGCCCGGTGCGGTCGCCATCGACGATGCGCTGCTTCAGGCATTCCTCGATGGTGTCCGGTCGCACCTTCTTCTTGGCGTCCGCGGCCTTCCGCCCCTCGAACAGCGCGATGAAGGCCTGCAACGGATCATACCCTTCCGCCCGGCGGTCGAAGATCAGGTCCTCGGCCGTCTTCACCTCGGTCTCGGCGATCTGATGCAGCGGCATGATCTTGGAGACGTGCACGATGGCCCCGGTCATCCCCCGCTTCACCGCGTGGTCGAGGAAGACCGAGTTCAGCACGTGCCGCGCCGCCGCGTTCAGCCCGAAGGACACGTTGGACAGGCCCAGGATGATCTGGCAGCCGGGCATCGCGTCGGCGATGGCGCCGATGCCGTCCAGCGTCTCGATGGCGAGGCGCCGGTCGTCCTCGTTGCCGGTGGCGATGGTGAAGGTCAGCGGGTCGAACAGCAGGTCATGCGGCTTCAGCCCGTACTCGTTGACCGCCATGTCGTAGAGGCGCTGGGCGATCGCCAGCTTGCGCTCGGCGGTCTTGGCCATCCCCTCCTCGTCGATGGTCAGCGCGATCACCGCGGCGCCGAACTTCTTGGCGAGCGCCAGCCGCTTGCGGGCCGGCTCCTCGCCGTCCTCGAAGTTGATGGAGTTGATGATGGCCTTGCCGCCATAGAGGGCCAGCGCCGATTCCAGCACCCCGTATTCCGTGCTGTCGATCACCAGCGGGGCGGTGACCGAGCCGACGAAGCGCCGCACCACCTCGTTCATCTCGGCCACCTCGTCGCGGCCGACGAAGGCGGTGCAGACGTCGAGCGCGTTGGAGCCCTCGCGGGTCTGCTCGCGGGCCATGTCGACGCAGCCGTCCCAGTCCCCGCGCTCCTGCAGCTCGCGCCACTTCTTGGAGCCGTTGGCGTTGCAGCGCTCGCCGATGGCGAAGAAGGCGTTCTCCTGCCGCAGCGTCACCTGCGAGTAGAGCGAGGCCACCGCCGGCACCCAATGCACGCTGCGGTTCTTCGCGTTGGGACGGAGCTGACCGGCCGGGGCCAGCTTGCGCAGCATGGCGTCTGCGGCGGCAATGTGCGGCACGTTGGTGCCGCAGCAGCCACCCACCATGTTGACCCCGTCCTCGGCCACGAACCGCTCCAGCCAGGTCGCGAAGTCGCCGGCCTGGAGCGGGTAGTGGGTCTTGCCGTCGACCAGCTCCGGCAGACCGGCGTTGGGCTGGACGGAGATCAGCCCCGGCCAGTTCTGCGCCAGCCACTTCACGTGCTCGCCCATCTCCAGCGGCCCGGTGGCGCAGTTGAGGCCCATCAGCGGCACATCCAGCGCGTCGATGATGGTGGCGGCGGCGGCGATATCGGTGCCGACCAGCAGCGTGCCGGTGGTCTCCACCGTCACCTGCACGAAGACCGGCGTGTCGGTCCCCGCTTCGGCCCGCGCCCGCTTGACGCCGTTGACGGCCGATTTCACCTGCAACGGGTCCTGGCAGGTCTCGATCAGGATGGCGTCGCAGCCGCCGGCGATCAGCCCGGCCGCCTGGACGTAGAAGGACTCTTCCGCCGCGGCGTAAGCGATGTGGCCCAGGCTGGGCAGCTTGGTGCCCGGCCCGATGGAGCCCAGCACAAAGCGGTCGCGCCCGTCGCCGAAGCTCTCGGCCGCTTCGCGCGCCAGCTCCACCGCGCGCTTGTTGATTTCGTGCGCCTTGTCGCCGATGCCGAACTCGCCCAGCGTCACCGGCGAGGCACCGAAGGTGTCCGTCTCCACCATGTCCGCCCCGGCTTCGAAATAGCCGCGGTGGATGTCGCGCACGATGTCCGGCCGCGACAGCGGCAGGATGTCGGTGCAGTTCTCATGCCCCCAGAAATCCCGCTCGACGTCGAGGTCGATCGCCTGGATGCGGCTGCCGAACCCGCCGTCGCAAAGGAGCACGCGGTCGCGGAGGAGGTCGAGGATGTGCGGCATGGGGCTCGTCTGTTCTTCTTGGTGAAAGGGCAGGTTCAGTCGAGGGCGTGCCGGTTCGCCGGCCACCAGTCTTCATCGAGCAGCTGGTCCAGGTCGTACGGACAGTCGGCGGGCAGCCGCCGCTCGTCCACCCGATCCTGTTCGAGCCCGTCGGCGGCGAGGCCGCGACCACGCCGCCACGCGGTCGCGAGGTCGATGCGGCCACGCAGGGAGGGGCTGTCGCCCAGCGCGTCCAGGGCGACGGCGCGGTGCTCGCGCACCGATTTGCGCCAGCCGCCGCGTGGGTCGGCGGCTGGGGAGAATTCCAGCTTAACGAGATGCTCGATGACACGGACGAGCGCCGACTGCACCGTCCGGCGGTCGCTCTTGCCCATGTCCTCGATCTCCTCGGCTAGATGCGCAAAATCGAGCGGCAAATTGACCCGGGCCGCGGACGCCTCGCGCAGCAGACGGGCCTGTTCCTGCGTCCAGGCGTAGAAATCGTCGTCGTAGGCGGGGTGGCGGTCCATGGCGTCAACCCTCCAGCCCGTGCCGGTTCGCCGGCCACCACGCGCGGTCGAGCAGCCGATCGAGGACATAGGGGCAATCTTCGGGCAAATCCTCCACCCGGACCCCGTCGCGGGCGAGGCCGAGGGCGGCGAGTTCGCGGGCCGTGCGGTACTCGCCCTCCAGGTCGATGCGGTTGCGCAGGGAGGGGCTGGCCTTCAGGTCCTTGACGGCGCGGGCGCGGTGCTCGATCACCGACGCCTTCCAGCCGGCGCGCGGGTCGGCGGGCGAGAATTCCAGCTTGAGCAGATGCTCCATGACCCGCATCAGCGCGCTCTCCACCGCGCTCAGCTCCGACCGCCCCACGCCTTCGACCTCCTCCGCCAGATTCTCCCAGTCGATGGGCGTGTTGGTCCGCTCGGCGGCGGCCTCGCGCAGCAGACGGGCCTGATCCTGCGTCCAGGCGTAGAAATCGTCGTCGTAGGCGGGGTGGCGGTCCATGGGTGGGGTTCCCTTGCCGGACTCCGGATCACTCTAGCACGGGTAGGGTCTTCAAGCTCCCGCCACCACCTCCGCCGGGGCCACCTTCGCGCGCACCCCCAGCAGATGGCAGATGGCGACCGTCAGATCGGCGCGGTTCAGGGTGTAGAAGTGGAAGTCGTGCACGCCCTGGGCCCGCAGCGCCTGGCACTGCTCGGCGCAGACGGTGGCGGCGACGAGGTGGCGGGTCTCCGGATCGGCGTCCAGCCCCTCGAAGGCGTCGGCCATGGCGGGCGGGACGGCCGCCCCGCAGCGGCCGGCGAACTCCACCGCGCGGGCGAAGTTGGTGATGGGCAGGATGCCGGGGACGATGGGCACGTCGATGCCGGCGCCGCGCGCCCGGTCCACGAAGCGGAAATAGGCGTCGTTGTCGAAGAAGAACTGTGTGATGGCGCGGGTCGCCCCGGCGTCGATCTTGCGCTTGAGGTTGTCGAGGTCGGCCTCGGCCGAGCCGGCCTCCGGGTGCTTCTCCGGATAGGCGGCGACCGACAGCTCGAAATCGGCCACCCGGCGCAGGCCGGTCACCAGATCGGCGGCGTAGGCGTAGCCGCCGAGGTGCGGGGCGTACCGGCCGGCCAGCCCGCCCGCCGCCTCCGGCGGGTCGCCACGCAACGCCACGATGTGCCGGATGCCGGCGTCCCAATAGGTGCGGGCGATGGCGTCGATCTCGTCGGCGGTTGCGCCGACGCAGGTCAGGTGGGCGGCGGCGGGAATACCGGTCTCGCTCTGGATGCGGCAGACCGTGGCGTGCGTGCGCTCGCGGGTCGAGCCGCCCGCCCCGTAGGTGACGGACACGAAGGCGGGCGCCAGCGGGGCGAGCCGCCGGATCGCCTGCCACAGGCTCTGTTCCATCTTCTCCGACTTGGGCGGGAAGAACTCGAAGCTGACCGTCGGCGCGCCAGACGTCATGAAAGGGCTCCGGTGATGATGGGTTGCGGGGTGACGGCGGACCGCCGCAGCGGTCGGAAGGCCGGCCAGATGGACACAGTGAGGGGATCGCCGGGCAGATGCACCACCGGGCCGCAGTCGAGCCCAGACTGCCGGCACCAGTGGACGATCTCGTCCTCGGCGAAACCCAGCCGGCGGTGGGCGTGCTCGGCGCGCAGGCTCTCCAGCCCATGCGGCGCGAAATCCACCACCAGCAGCCGGCCGCCAGGACGCAGCACCCGCGCCGATTCGGCCAGCACCTCCGCCGGGGACTCGGCGAAATGCAGCACCTGATGGACGACCACGGCGTCGAAGCTGCCGGTGGAGAAGGGAAGCTGATACATGTCCGCCTGCCGCACATGGCAGTGGCGCAGCCCCGCCTCCTCCAGCTTCAGGCGGGCGATGGCCAGCATCTCGCGCGATTGGTCGACGCCGACGGCGCGCTCGGCACGCGGCCCCAGCAACTCCAGCACCCGGCCGGTGCCGGTGCCGATGTCGAGCAGCGAGCCGATGCCGTCGAGCGGCAGCAGGCGCAGCAGCGCCTCCTCCACCTCGCGTTCGGGCACATGCAGCGCGCGGATCTCGTGCCAGCGCGACGCGTTCTCGCGGAAATAGGCGGCCGCCGATTCGGCGCGCCCGCGCTTGATCGCCTCCAGCCGCTCCAAATCCAGCGCCAGCACCGGGTCGTCGGCGGGAATGGCGTCGACCAGCACGCGGGCCAGAGCGGCCGACGCGCCCGATTCGGCCAGCCGGAAGAAAGCGAAGGTGCCCTCCCGGAAGCGGTCGAGCAGCCCGGCGTCGCAGAGCAACTTCAGGTGGCGGGACACGCGCGGCTGGCTCTGTCCCAGTATCTGGGTCAGCTCGGTGACCGTCAGCTCCCCGTGGGCGCACAGCGCCAGCAACCGGAGTCGCGTGGTCTCCGCCGCCGCCTTCAGGGTTCCCAACAGATCGTCCATGCGTCGCCAGCCTCCGTCACGCCGCCGAATACAGATATAAAGATATCTTTATGCAGCGTAAACCGGTTTTTGCCGTGCCCCCTCCCCCATCGGGGTTACCACCCTGTGCAAGGTTACCACAGCTGTGGCCAAATCAGGCTTGTGCACCGCCGCGTGCCCTGGCAAAAGGGCAAAGAGGGTGTTAGATCAACCTTCAGGACGGGTGTTGCCCGGTGCTCTCCGGGAAATGTCCGCGCTCTTCAGCCAGTTTCGCCTCGCGCCCGCAGCACCCCCACCGGCCGCTTCGGGACGTTCCAACAACAACCGACGTGAGACGAGCCCGTTCGATGCCCGCTTCGATGTTCCGCTCCCCGATCCGTGCGGCGGCTGCCGCGACCCTCGCGGCCTGCCTCGGCGGTTGCGCCACCCAGCCCGCGACGGACACCGCCGTCTACGACCCGCTGGAACCGGTGAACCGCGGCGTCTTCGCGGTGAACGAGGCGGTGGACAAGGCGGTGATCAAGCCGGTCGCGCAGGGCTACGTCTATGTGGTCCCCGATCCCGTCCGCGATTCGGTGCAGTCCTTCATCCGCAACCTGCTGAGCCCGCTGACCATCGCCAACAACTTGTTGCAGGGCGATTTCGACGGTGCGGTGCAGGCGACCGGCCGCTTCATGACCAACACCATCCTGGGTGCCGGCGGCATCGCCGACGTGGCCACGCAGGCGGGCAACCCCTGGGTGTCGGAGGATTTCGGCCAGACCCTGGCGGTCTGGGGCGTGGGTGACGGCCCCTACATCGTGCTGCCGCTGCTGGGTCCGTCGAACCTGCGCGACACCACCGGCTATGTGGTGGACACGGTTGGTGACCCGGTGCGCATCTGGGGCGTCAGCACCGATCACGAGGAGTTGCTGTACGCACGCACCGGAGCGTCCGGCGTGGACCGCCGCTCGCGCCTTCTGGACGAGGTGGACGATCTCCGCCGCAACTCGATCGACATGTACGCGACCGTCCGCAGCCTGTACGCGCAGCAGCGCGCCGCGGCGATCCGCGACCAGTCCAACACCGCGCCGCAGCCGGACTTCCCGGAATACACCACCGACGCGGCGAAGAAGTGACGGTCGGCACGGGCGGAGAGCCTTTCGCAGGCTCCCCATTGACAAGGGGCGTGTAGTCGATACTTGATCCATACCATGCTGACACGCCGTTCGTTCATCGCGTGCGCGGCCCTGCTCGCGTTGAGCAGTTGGGTCGTGCCCCCCGTCTTCGCCCAGTCCGGTGACAAGGGCGCCACCGCCTTCATCCAGACCCTGGGCAATGAGACGATCGCCACCTTCGCCGACAAGAGCCTGTCCCGCCAGCAGGCGGTGGACCGCTTCAAGTCGCTGCTGAACAAGGGCTTCGACGTTCCCTACATCGGCCGCTGGGTGCTCGGCCGTTACTGGAACCAGGCGAGCCCGCAGGAGCAGCAGGAGTACCAGCGGTTGTTTGAGCAACTGGTGGTCGAGACCTACGCCAACCGCTTCGTCGATTACGCGGGCGAGACGTTCAAGATCACCGGGTCGGCCCCGGCCGGTGAGAACGACTCCATGGTCGCCACCCAGGTCGTCCGCACCAACGGGCCGCCGATCAACGTCGAATGGCGGGTGCGCAGCCGCGACAACGGCCACAAGATCATCGATGTGGTGGTCGAGGGGGTGAGCATGGGCGTCACCCAGCGCTCCGAATTCGCCTCGGTCATACAGTCCAACGGTGGACGGATCGCCGGGCTGATCGATGCGCTGCGCCAGCGCGTGAGCAAGGGCTGAGCGGGTCCATCGGGTTCCGCCGGACGAAGGGCCGCACCACCGAGTGCGGCCCTTCGTCGTTTCAAGGACCGACCAGGACTGTGCGCCCCGGCCGGGTCGCGGGGTGGCCGCCCTACCCTGCCGCGTCGAACACCGCGCCCAGATCGGTGGCTGTTCGCCGAAGCCGCGGCAGCAGCCCCCGCAGATCGCCGGCGGGCAGCCGGGCCGTCGGGGCATGCACCGAAAGCGCGGCGAGGAAGCGTCCATCGGACGCAAGCACGGGCACCGCGATGGCGACCATGCCCACGACGAATTCCTCCAGATCGATGCCGATTCCCTCGGCCGCCAGTTCGTCCAGATGCGCGATGAAGGCCGCACGGTCGGTGTGCGTCCGCGGCGTGCAGGGGTGCAGGTCCATCCGCTCCAACAGCAGCGCCCGTTCGGCGCCCGTCAGACGCGTCAGATACAATTTGCCGGCGGAGGTGCAATGCAGAGGCACCCGCGTGCCGATCCCGAAATGCAGCGTCAGCGGCCAACCCGCCTCGACCCGGTCGAAGTAGGTAGGGGTGGCGTCGGGGAAGACCACGAGGTTGCAGGTCTCCCCCACCGCCGCCCCAAGGTCCTGGAGCAGCTTGTGCCACAGCGGGTGGATGGGCGACCCGCCGGCGATGCGGAGCGCCGCCGCCGCCAGCCGCGGGCCGAACATCAGCCGCCCGCTCTTGGGATGGCGCGTCAGCACGCCCTCCTCCTGCAATGCCGCAGCGATGCGGTAGGCCTGGGCGCGGCTCAGCCCCAGCGACGCACCCAGCTCCGCCACCGTCGGCGCCTTGCGCGCACCGGCCAGCGCTTCGATCACGGCGACGATCTTGCCGACCGCCGACCGGGTTCCACCATCCGCCGTCATTCCGCCATCTGTCTCATTCCATGCGACAGTTCGTTATCATATTGCGGGACTGCGCCAAATTCCAGATTGCCGATCATCCGCACACAAAATAACCTGACCACCGAATTTTCTTGCGGAGAGACCGCCCGGGGGCAATGGCCGGCTCTCCAACCCGGAACGAAAAACGACAATACAATCGGAGGGATGATGAGCAACCCCGCAAGCTCGAGCGCGCACGAGCCTGTGTCGATCGGTAAGATCGCTTTTGCCAGCGCCGTCGGCGCCACCATCGAATGGTACGACTTCTTTCTGTACGGGGTGGTCACGGCGCTGGTTTTCAACAAGCTGTTCTTCCCGTCCTACGATCCTTTGGTCGGCACGCTGCTGGCCTACACCACCTTCGCCGTCGGCTTCGTCGCGCGCCCGGTGGGCGGCGTGATCTTCGGCCATTTCGGTGACCGCATCGGCCGCAAGACCATCCTGGTGCTGACCCTGCTGATCATGGGTCTGGCGACCTTCTTCATCGGCCTGCTGCCCACCTACGAGAGCATCGGCATCTGGGCGCCGATCCTGCTGCTGTTCCTGCGCGTGATGCAGGGCATCGGCATCGGTGGTGAATGGGGCGGGGCCGTGCTGATGGCGGTGGAGCATTCGCCAAAGGGCAAGCGCGGCTTCTACGGCTCCTGGCCGCAGATCGGCGTGCCGGCGGGCCTGATGCTGAGCGCCGGCGTGGTGGCGCTTCTGTCGAACCTGTCGGACGAGCAGTTCCTGTCCTGGGGCTGGCGCGTGGCCTTCCTCCTGTCGGGCCTGCTGGTCGCGGTCGGCCTCTACATCCGCGTTAAGATCATCGAGACACCGGACTTCCAGAAGGTCAAGGAAACCAAGGCGGAAGCCGCCGTCCCCTTCTTCGAGCTGTTCAGCGCCCACCCGAAGAACGTGCTGCTCGGCATGGGTGCGCGCTACATCGAAGGCGTGTGCTTCAACATCTTCGGCGTGTTCATCATCACCTACGTGACGACGACGCTGCAGTTGCCGCGCTCCACCGCGCTCATGGGGGTGATCATCGCCTCGGCCATCATGATCGTGATGGTTCCGCTCTACGGGATGCTGTCGGACCGCATCGGTCGGCGCACCATCTACTGCTGCGGCGCCGCGGCCATCGGCATCCTGGTGTTCCCGTCCTTCTGGCTGATGAACACTTACCGTGAGGCGGCCTGGGTCTGGTTCGCCATCGTTCTGCCCTTCTCCTTCGCCTACCCGGCCGTCTACGGCCCGCAGGCGGCGCTGTTCTCGGAGCTGTTCAACCCTCGGGTGCGCTACACCGGCATCAGCTTCGTCTACCAATTCTCCGGCATCTTCGCGAGCGGCCTGACCCCGCTGATCGCCACGGCCCTGCTCGGCTACGGCAACGGCCAGCCCTGGCTGATCTGCGCCTACGTCGCGGTGGTGGCCGCCATCAGCTTCCTGTGCGTGGCCGCGATGCGCTTCCACCACAGCACCCCGGCCCCGGACGCCCACCCGGCTCCGAGCGGCCGGCTGGGAGCCGCGATCCCGAAGTGAGGTGAGCCACAACGAAAAAGCCCCTCTCCCGCGGGTGGGAGAGGGGCTTTTTCGTTGCGCCGTGCGTGGAGGCTTGGGTCAGCCCCGCACCAGCGGCTTGTACTTGATGCGGTGCGGCTGGTCGGCGTCGGCGCCCAG
>OFDN01000893.1_pt1 | contig 22049 bp, 20 predicted proteins | sample 1520971 | NCBI WGS metagenome assembly OFDN01 (sample SAMEA94257418, study PRJEB24077) | hot springs metagenome | biome: Aquatic biome; feature: Geographical feature; material: Water | place: India | collected 2012-06-12 | depth 5 m
GGCGCGCAGCTTGGCGATCTCCATGAAGAAGTTCATGCCGATGCCGAAGAAGAAGCTGAGCCGCCCCGCGAAGGCGTCGATATCCAGCCCCGCCGCCATGGCGCGCTGGGCATATTCCTTGCCGTCGGCGATGGTGAAGGCGAGTTCCTGCACGGCGGTCGCCCCGGCCTCGTGCATGTGGTAGCCCGAGATGGAAATGCTGTTGAACTTCGGCATGTTGGCCGAGGTATATGCGATGATGTCCGAGATGATCCGCATGCTCGGCTCGGGCGGGTAGATATAGGTGTTGCGGACCATGAACTCCTTGAGAATGTCGTTCTGGATCGTGCCGTCGAGCTTGTCCTGCGACACCCCCTGACGCTCCGCGGCGACGATGAAGAAGGCCAGCACCGGGATCACCGCGCCATTCATCGTCATCGACACGCTCATGGCATCGAGCGGGATCTGGTCGAACAGGATCTCCATGTCCGCGACCGTGTCGATCGCCACCCCCGCCTTGCCGACATCGCCGACCACGCGCGGGTGATCGGAATCGTAACCGCGGTGGGTGGCAAGGTCGAAGGCAACGGAAAGCCCCTTCTGCCCCATCGCAAGGTTGCGGCGGTAGAAGGCGTTCGATTCCTCGGCGGTGGAAAAGCCCGCATATTGCCGGATCGTCCACGGACGGCCCGCATACATCGAGGCCTTCACCCCGCGCGTGAAGGGCGCAAAACCGGGAAGGCCCGGATCGAACCCCGCGTGATCTTCCGCGGTATACAGCGGCTTGATCGCGAAACCTTCGGGCGTGTGCCAGGTCAAATCGCGGCCCTTCACTTCCCTGGCGGCGAGGGCGTTCCAGTCTTCGAGCGTGGGTTTGTCGGTCATTGGATTACCATATCCGTTCGCCCTGAGCCTGTCGAAGGGCTGTCCTTCTTTTCGCGGCACAGGGCTGGAAGAGGAAGTGCAGCCCTTCGACAAGCTCAGGGCGAACGGTGGTGGGGGCGATTACGCCCCCTTGAACTCCGCCTTGCGCTTCTGGAGGAAGGCCATGCCGCCCTCCATCGCGTCCTTGGTCGCGCCCGCGATGCGCTGGCCCTCGGCCTCGGCGAGCAGCACCATCTGGAGGTTCTGGTCGAGCGCGGTGGCGATGTTGCGCTTCATCGTGGCGTAGGCGACCGTCGGGCCGTTCGCGAGCTTTTCGGCCAGCGCGCGGGCCTCGGTCATCAGGTCACCGTCCTCGACGCACTTGTAGACGAGGCCCCATTCCTCGGCCTGCGTGCCACTGATCTTCTCGCCGAGCATCATCATCCGCGTCGCACGCGCGCGGCCGATGGCGCGGGTGAGCAGCCAGGTCGAGCCGCCGTCGGGCACGAGGCCGATATTGACGAAGGCCTGCAGGAAATACGCGCTCTTGGCGGCGATAGTGAAATCCGCAGCGAGTGCCAGCGAGCAGCCGACGCCCGCCGCCGGGCCATTGACCGCGCAGATCACCGGAACGCTCGCGCGGATCAGCTGGCTGATCGCGGGGTTGTAATGATTGATCAGCGCCTCGTGGCTCCCACCCTTGCCGCCCAGCGCCGAGCCGTCGCCGCGCGCCGAAAGGTCCGCGCCCGAGCAGAAGCCCTTGCCCTCGCCGGTGATGAGCACCGCGCGGGCGTCACCCAGGTCGTAGAACGCCTGCCCGATCTCGTCCGCCATCTGCGGGGGCATGGCGTTGAGCCGCTCGGGACGGTTGAGGGTGATGGTGAGCAGCGGGCCGTCACGTTCGACGCGGATGGTTTCGTAGGACATTCTTCTCTCTCCAGTTCTGTCATCCCCGGGAAAGCGGGGACCCAGGGTCAATGGCACCACATGCCGCTCTGGGTTCCCGCTTTCGCGGGAATGACAAGCCGTTCAATTTGACCAATGCGCATCCTCGCGCGGCGTCTCCATGATCTCGGTAAGCATGCCGCCCATGTCCTTGGGATGGACGAAAAAGATAGGGGTGCCGTGCGCGCCGATGCGGGTGGGGCCGAGGATGCGCTTGCCGAGCGCCTCGAACTCGGATCGCGCCTCGGCGATGTCGGGAACCTCGAAGCACAGGTGATGCTGCCCGCCCAAGGGGTTCTTGGCGAGGAAGCCCGCGAGCGTGGAGTTCTCCCCCAGCGGCTCGATCAGCTCGATCTGCGTGCCGTTCATAGCGCCATCCGCTCCGGGCGTATCGACGAAGCAGACCTTAACGCCCTGCTCCTCGAGATCGAAGGGCTCGGTAATCGAGGTGGCGCCCATCACGTCGCGGTAGAAGGCGATGCTATCGGCGATGGAGGGCGTGGCGACCCCGATGTGGTTGAGGCGTCCGAGTTTCATAGTTTATCCAAACCGTGGCTTATCCTGAATTGTTCGATGGTTTTCTGAACGCCTGCATATCCGTCGGGACCCAATATTGCGGCAAATTCAGCGTCCCAATCTCGCGACGGTTCAAATGGGATATCGTGCGGGCCGTGGTCCATCCACTTCTCCAACGCTCTGGCATCGGTCTCCAGATATGTTGTGAGTAAGACCGCCTGCTGTTCGAGGCCTACCGTCCGAAACGCAGCTACCCATTTCGCGAGTTCGGCTTCATCCGCCTGCGTAACGGCTGTCCAGAAGCTCTCTACATAAAGGCCGTCAGCGCCGTTGTACGCGTATTCGTAAGCTTCGGCAAAATCAGACATGGCAGTTCGTTCCCCAGTTAAAGAGGGATATTGTCATGCTTCTTCCAAGGGTTCTCCAGCTGCTTCGTCCGCAGCTTCCTTAGCCCCAGCGCGATCCGCCGTCGTGTCGAGTGCGGGTGGATCACTTCGTCGATATAGCCTCGGCTAGCGGCCACGAAGGGGTTGGCGAAGCGGTCTTCGTATTCCTTGGTCCGCTCGGCGATCTTGGCGGGGTCGTCCTTTTCCTGGCGGAAGATGATCTCCACCGCGCCCTTGGCGCCCATCACCGCGATCTCGGCGGTCGGCCAGGCGTAGTTGAGGTCGCCGCGCAGGTGCTTGGATGCCATCACGTCATAGGCCCCGCCGTAAGCCTTGCGGGTAATGACGGTGATCTTGGGCACGGTCGCCTCGGCATAGGCGAACAGCAGCTTCGCGCCGTGCTTGATGATCCCGCCCAGTTCCTGCGCGGTGCCGGGGAGGAAGCCGGGGACGTCGACGAAGGTGATGATCGGGATCTCGAAGGCATCGCAGAACCGCACGAAACGCGCGGCCTTCTTCGAGGAATTGATGTCGAGCACGCCCGCGAGCACCATCGGCTGGTTCGCCACCACGCCCACGGTGCGGCCTTCCACGCGGCCGAAACCGCAGATGATGTTGCCGGCATGCGCGGGCTGAATTTCAAAAAAGTCGCCCTCGTCCAGCACCTTGGTGATGACTTCGTGCATGTCATAGGGCTGGTTGGCGTTGTCGGGGATCAGCGTGTCGAGGCTGTTCTCCAGGCGGTCCCACGGGTCGCTGGTGGGGAGCGTCGGCCCTTCCTCGCGGTTGGAGAGCGGCAGGAAATCAAAGAAGCGGCGGGTGGCGAGCAGCGCTTCGATGTCGTTCTCGTAGGCGAGGTCGGCAACGCTCGTCTTGGTGGTGTGGGTGATCGCCCCGCCCAGCTCCTCCTGCGTGACGACCTCGTTGGTGACGGTCTTCACCACATCGGGGCCGGTGACGAACATGTAGCTCGAATCCTTCACCATGAAGATGAAGTCGGTCATCGCGGGCGAGTACACCGCCCCGCCCGCGCACGGCCCCATGATGAGGCTGATCTGCGGCACCACGCCGCTTGCCAGCACGTTCCTCTGGAACACCTCGGCATAACCGCCGAGGCTCGCGACGCCCTCCTGAATGCGCGCCCCGCCCGAATCGTTGAGCCCGATCACCGGCGCGCCGACCTTCATCGCCGTGTCCATCACCTTGCAGATCTTCTCGGCATGGCGCTTCGACAGCGAGCCGCCGAACACGGTGAAGTCCTGCGAGAACACGAACACCAGCCGCCCGTTGATCGTGCCCGAACCGGTCACCACCCCGTCGCCGGGGATGCGCTGGGTCTCCATCCCGAAATCGATGCAGTCATGTTCGACATAGGCATCGACTTCCTCGAAGCTGCCCTCGTCGAGCAGCACGTCGAGCCGTTCGCGCGCGGTCAGCTTGCCCTTGGCGTGCTGGGCATCGATACGCTTCTGCCCGCCGCCCAGACGAGCAGCTTGCCGGCGGCGTTCCATTTCGGCGATGTTGGCGGACAAGGATCTTCCTCTCTCGTCAGGTCTCTCGGGCACATGCGTTGCCTTAGGCGCGGCGAGGCGTCAACGTGGCAAAAGTGGCGGAACGGGCGAAGGGAGGCCGCGCGATGTTTGTCTCTGACGTGCTGGTGATCGGCGGCGGGATCGCGGGGCTTTCGGTCGCGGCGCGGCTGTCGGCACAGGCGATCGTGACCGTGCTCGAGGGCGAGAGCGCTTGCGGATACCACGCTTCGGGCCGCTCGGTGGCCTTTGCGCATTACGGGCTGGGCAACGAGCCGGTGCGCACCCTGACCGCGCTCAGCATGGGCGAGCTTGCCGCGCATGGAAGCGTGCACCGCGCGCTTCACATCGCGGCCGAGGGCGAGATCGCCGCGCTCGATGCGCTGGAGGCGGTGCACCGCCAGTACGGCTGCGATTTCACCCGCATCGGCCCCGAGGAAGCGCGCGCGCTGATGCCCTGCCTCAAGCCCGAGGCCTGCGCCGCGGCGCTGGTCGATCACGGGTCGCTGAAGCTCGATACCCACGCCATGCTGCAGGCCCATGTGGCCACGATCCGCGCCAATCGCGGGGCGGTGATCCCGGAGGCGCGGGTCATGTTCATGGGCCACGATGGCGACCGCTGGGTCGCGGTGCGGGCCGACGGCAGGCGGCACGGCGCGCCGGTTCTCGTCAACGCGGCGGGCGCATGGGCGGACGAGGTTGCGCGCATGGCCGGGGTGGCTCCGATCGGGATCGAGCCGCGCCGCCGCACCGTCATCAGCTTTGCCGCTCCGCAAGGCGAGGACGTGAGCCGCTGGCCCTTCACCAAGACCGTCGGCGAAGGCTTCTACCTGCTGCCCGAAGGCCGGGGGCAGTTGCTCGCCTCGGCGATGGACCAGACCCCTTGCGAGCCGTGCGACGCGGCGGCCGAGGAACTCGACAAGGCGATCGCGGCGGACCGGGTGGAGCAGGCCACCACGCTCGCGATCCGCCGGATCAGCCACAGCTGGGCGGGCCTCAGGAGCTTTGCAGCAGACGAATTGCCCGTGATCGGCGCGGCGGCGGGTGCGCCCGGCTTCGTTTGGGTAGCCGGGCAAGGCGGCGCAGGGTTCCAGACCGCCCCTGCCCTCTCGGCGATCGCGGCGGCGGCGGCGCTGGGCCAATCCTTCCCCGAGGATGCGGCGGCGGCGGGGCTCTCCTTCGAGACCTTCTCTCCGGCGCGCCTCGGCGCCTAGAACCGCCGCATCACGCTGCGCGCCAGCGCAGGCGAGAGCGAATAGACCGCGCGCAGCAGCTTCACCATGCCGACATTGGCCTCGTCGCGGCCCTTCTCCAGGGCAGCGATGATCTGGCGCGCGCATTCCTGCGGGGGCATCTTTGACATGTCGCGGTCGGCGGTCATCTGGGTATCAACCACCGGCGGCAGCGCCTCGATCACCTGGATCGGCTCTCCGGCCAGCTGCGCGCGCAGGGCCATGGTGTAGGAGCGCAGCCCCGCCTTGCTCGCGCAATAGACCGAGCTCGCGGTGTTCGGCGCGATGGCAAGGCCGCTCGTCACGTTGATGATCGCCGCTTGCGGCGCCGCGCGCAGGCGCGGGAGCAGCGCGGTGATGAGCCGCACCGGTGCGGAGAGGTTGGCATAGAGGCAACCGTCCGCCGCATCGGGATCGGGCAGGCCGTTCCTCACATCATGCGGCACCCCGAGCCCGGCGTTGTTGATGAGGATATCGACCGGCCGCTCGCCCAGCGCCGCCACCAGCGCATCGACACCCGCCGCGCTCGAAAGGTCGGCGGCGAGCACCTCAAACCCCTCGGCCTCCATCGCCGCCAGCCGCCCCGGATCGCGGCCCGTGAGCAGCACCTTGGCGCCCTTGGCCTTGAGCTGCCGCGCGATCTCGCGCCCTATCCCTGCGCTGCCGCCGGTCAGCAGCACCGCCTTGCCGTTCACGTCCATCTCAGACCTTCACCACCCCGTGTGCAATCAGGCTCTCGCCGCAGTCCGCGATGGTGTCCTCGACGGGGCGCATTGTCCAGCCGAGCCGCTTGGTGGTGTGGCTGGCGTCCACATGGCGCACCTTGCCGATCTCGGTCTTGATGCCGCGCACCTCGGGGTTGAACAGGGCGAGGATGCTGACCAGCCAGTCGGGCATCGGCCGGGTCGGAGCCTTGCGCGCCTGCTGCCCCAGCCGCGCCCGCAGCACGCCCGCGACCTCAAGTGCGGTCAGGAACTTGCCCGCCCCGAGGAAGCGCTCGCCTGCGAGGCCAGGGGTCTCCAATGCCAGCACATGCAGCGCAGCGATGTCGCGCACGTCGACGATCGGGAAGCCGAGATTGGGCGCCATCGGCATCGCGCCGCTCAGCAATTGCTGCACCAGTTCGACCGAGGCCGAAAAGTCCCCGCTGTCGACCGGGCCCAAGACCATGCCGGGGTTGACCGAGACGAACTCCATGCCGCCCCCTTCCGCCGCGACCCAGTCGCGCGCGGCGCGCTCGGCGATGGTCTTGGACTTGACGTAGGGGTAGGCGTCGGGGTGATCGATGTCGGTCCAGCGGCTCTCATCGAAGGTGTAGCTGCCGCGGTCGACCCCGTAGACCACCGCGGCGGTCGAGGAGGTCTGGACGAAGCGCGTGACGCCTGCCTCGCGCGCGAACCGCAGCGCGCGCAGCGTGCCTTCGCGCGCGGGGACGATCAGCTCGTCCTCGTGCTTGGGCGCCTGCGCGGGGATCGGCGAGGCGACGTGGGCGACATGGGTGCAGCCCGCGGTGGCCTCGGCCCAGCCGCGATCGGACATCAGCTCTGCCTCGAACAGCCTGAACTGTTCGGGCGAGGGGTTGCCCAGCCGCGCGCGCAAGCCAGCCTCGCTTCTGGCGACGTTGCGGACCGTGCCGTGCACAGTCCAGCCCTTACCCAGCAATTGCCGGATCAGCTCCCCGGCGATGTAGCCGGTCGCCCCCGTCACCAGAACCGTGCCTGCCATGCGAACCCTCCCCGTGGTGTAGCGGATGCTTCGCCTTAGCATATACGTTGCCGATTGCAACCTATTTGAACAGCACCAGCTCCTCGGCCATGGTCGGGTGGATCGCGACCGTCGCGTCGAAATCGGCCTTGGTGAGCTTCGCCTTCACCGCGATCGCGGCGGCCTGCATGATCTCGGGGGCCTCGGGGCCGATCATGTGGATGCCGACGATCCGGTCATTCGCAGCATCGACGATCATCTTGTAGAGGCTGCGCTCGTTGCGGTTCGCCACCACATTCTTCATCGGGCGGAAATCCGACTGGAAGACCTTGATATTGCCGAGCGTGTTGCGCGCCTCGCTCTCGGTGAGGCCGACGGCGGCGATCGGCGGGTGGCTGAACACCGCGGAGGGCACGCAGGAGTGGTCGACCGCATAGGGCTCGCCCGGGCCGAACAGGCTGTCGGCGAAGGCCTGGCCCTCGCGGATCGCCACCGGGGTCAGCTGCACCCGGTCGGTCACGTCGCCCACGGCATAGATGTGGTCGACCGAGGTCTTGCTGAAGGCATCGACCACGATCTCGCCCTTCTTGCCGAGTTCGACGCCGACCGCCTCGAGCCCCAGCCCTTCGGTGTTGGGCACGCGGCCCGTGGCGACCATCACCGCATCGAAGTCCCGTTCGTCATGGCCGGTGAGCTTGACCTTGAGGCTGCCGTCGTCCTGCTTCTCGATCCATTCGAACTCGGCGTTGAAGCAGAACTCGATGCCCTTCACCATCGAGATCTGGAGCAGCCGGTCGCGCAGCGCCGCATCATAGCTGCGCAGGATCGTGTCCGAGCGGTTGGCGATCGTCACCTTGCAGCCGAACTCGTTGAAGATGCCCGCGAACTCGTTGGCGATATAGCCCCCGCCCGCGATCAGGATGCGGCGCGGCAGGGCTTCGAGATGGAACGCCTCGTTCGAGGTGATGACATGCTCGCTGCCAGGGAAGATCGGCACCAAGGGCCGCGCTCCGGTGGCGACGAGGATGTATCGGGCGGTGACTTGCCTGCCGCTCGCCAGCGTGATCTCGTGCGCCCCGGTGATGGTCGCGCGTTCGGCGAAGACGGTGACATTGTGGTTGTCCAGGGTCTGGCCGTAGAGCCCCTCCAGCCGCGTCACATCGTTCTGCACGTGATCGCGCAGGGCCGCCCAGTCGAAGCTCTTTTCGCCAATGCTCCAGCCGAAATGCTGCGCGTCGACGAGGTCCTCGGCGAAGTGGGCACCGTAGACGAGCATTTTCTTGGGGACGCAGCCGCGGATCACGCAGGTGCCGCCGACGCGGTATTCCTCGGCGACCGCGACGCGCGCGCCGTGGGCGGCGGCGACGCGGCTGGCGCGCACCCCGCCCGAGCCCGCGCCGATGGTGAAGAGGTCGTAATCGTAATCGTCAGCCATTCTCGCCGCTCCCGTCTGTCCGGCCCCGCATATGGCGCTGTGCACCGGTGGCGGCAACCACCGGCGCGCGGAATGGCGTATTTCAGACAAGAGCGCGGCGCAGGGCGCAGTTACAGCCCCGCCGCGGATCGCCCCCGCTCCGCGTCGGAGATGAATGTCATGGTCTGCCTCAGGCACGCGCTGTTGCTCAGCACCCTTGCGCTCGCACTCGCCAGCTGTTCCCGACAGGCGGACACGCCCACGCCCAAGGACCCCGCGCCGCAAGCGATCCTCGTCAGCGATGCGAAGGGCCAGATTTCCCTGCCCGAGGGATTCGATCGCTGGCCGACCCTCGGCAGCTGGGCAACCGCATCGGCGGGGCCGGGCACACCGGTCGACGAAATGCACACGGTCTATGTCTCGCCCGGCGGGATCGAGACCTTCCGCAAGGATGGGGTGTTCGCCGACGGCACGGTGCTGGTGAAGGAGGTGCGCGGTGCCAAGGCCGCGCAGCTCACAACCGGAAACGCCCATCGGGCAAGCGCCACCAAGGTCTGGTTCGTGATGGTCAAGGACTCGACGGGCAAGCACAAGGACAACCCGCTGTGGCGCGAAGGCTGGGGCTGGGCCTTGTTCGAAGCCGACAATCCGCGCGAGCAGGTCGCGCCTTCGTTCGAGGAGAGCTGCCAGACGTGCCACGAGCCGGCGAAGGGCAGCGACTGGATCTACAGCGCCGCCTACCCCGTCCTGCACGATGGCACGCCCCCGAAAGCGGCCTGGGACCCGAACTAACGCCGCTTAACGGCAGGTCCCGATTGCCGCGCCGATTTAGGCGCGGCGCTGTCCGCCCGGCGCGCCGTTGCGATTGCGATTGCCGCCGCCGGGGCGACGATCACCGCCGCCCGGACGACGATCTCCGCCGCCGGGGCGGCGATCACCGCCGCCGTTGCCGACACCGGGCTTGGCACCAAAGGCGCGGCGATCCCCCTCGGGACGACGCTCGCCCTCGGGACGGCGCTCGCCCTGCGGGCGGCGTTCGCCTTCGGCCCGGCGTTCGCCCTGCTGCGGGCGACGCTCACCGCGTTGCTCACCCTGGACTTTGCGCTCCCCCTGAGCTTTGCGCTCGCCCTGGGGCTTGCGCTGCCCGAGCGGGCGCGGCTGCACGCGCTTCATCGGCTGGCGCGGCGCGGGCTTTTCCGGCCCCTCGCCTTCCACCACCGCGCGGAAGTTGTCGGGGAGCGGCAGACGCTCCAGTTCGGCGCCGGTGACCTTGCGGATGTCCTTGAGATAGGCGCGTTCGTCCTCGGCGCAGAAAGCGATCGCGATCCCGTCCCGCCCGGCGCGCGCCGTCCGCCCGATGCGGTGGACATATTGCTCGGGCACGTTGGGCAGCTCGTAATTGATCACGTGGCTCACGCCCGGAATGTCGATCCCGCGCGCGGCGACATCGGTCGCGATCAGGATCGGCACGCGCGCCTTCCTGAACTCGTCGAGCGCACGCTGGCGCTGCGGCTGCGACTTGTTGCCGTGGATCGCGTTGGCCTCGATCCCGGCCTGCGAAAGCTTCTTCACCACCCGGTCCGCGCCGTGCTTGGTGCGGGTGAAGATCAGGATGCGCTCGAACTCGCCCGGCACCTGGTGGCGGCGCTGGAGGATCATCTGGAGGAGGCTCAGCTTCTCGTCCTGCTGGACCATGAACAGGTACTGGTCGATGCGCTCCGCCGTGGTGCTCTCGGGCGTCACCGAGACCTGAACCGGGTTGTGGCAATAGCCGCTCACCAACTCCTTGATCGCCTTGGGCATGGTCGCGCTGAAGAACAGCGTCTGGCGCTCCTTGGGGGCGAGCTCGCGGATCTTCCTCAGCGCGTGGATGAAGCCGAGGTCGAGCATCTGGTCGGCCTCGTCGAGCACGAGGATCTCGATCCCGGCAAGGTTGAACGCCTTCTGGTCGACGAGGTCGAGCAGGCGGCCGGGGGTGGCGACCAGAATGTCGGTGCCGCGGTGGAGCTTGTTGCGATCCTTGCCGACGGACGTGCCGCCGACGATGCACTGCACCTTGAGGCCCGCGAGCGCGCCGTAATCCTTGGCGCTGTCGGCGATCTGCACCGCGAGCTCGCGGGTCGGGGCGAGGACCAGCATCCGGCAGGACTTGAACGGGATCGGCTTGTCGGCCTCGCGCAGCCGGTCGATCGAGGGGAGCATGAAGGCGGCGGTCTTGCCGGTGCCGGTCTGCGCGATGCCGAGCAGGTCGCGGCCCTTGAGCACCGGCGGGATCGCCTGCGCCTGAATCGGCGTCGGCGTATTGTAGCCCTTCATGTCGAGGGCCTGGAGCACGGGCTGCGACAGCCCGAGGTCAGCAAAAGTGGTCATGTGTATGAAACTCGCAAATATTCTGCGACGCGCGCTGGGCCGCTCGGGACGACAATCGTCCACAAGGCACGCCACGCGCGGCGCGGGGGTTGAAACCGCCCGCGTGAAAAGGGAAGTCTTAAAGGTAGAACCGAGGCGCGGCCGGGGCGGACAATTTCGGAGAGGTCCGCCGCTTCACGCAAGGCTAGCGCGCTTCGATGGGGGGCATGTGGGGGAGCGGGGGGCGAAAGTCAATCGAATACGCGCTCACCCCAGGCCCGCCGCCGCCATCAGCGCGCGGGTCGACGGGTCAAACTCCCCCTCCCCGCTCTCGATCTGCTTGGCGATCGCCTTGCCGAGCTCCACGCCGAACTGGTCGAAGGGGTTGATTCCCATCAGGACCGCGTTGGCGAAGGTGCGCTGTTCGTGGAAGGCGATCAGCGCGCCCAGAGCGGCCGCGTCGCAATCGTCGAGGAGGAAGGTGGTCGAGGGCCGGTCGCCGGCATAGGCGCGCGCGGGGTCGTCGGAAGTCTTGCCCGCCATCAGCGCGGCGCCTTGCGCCAGGCAGTTCATCAGGAGGATGCGGTGGTGCGCCGGATCGAGATCGTCGCCGGGCGCGATGCTGGCGATGAAGTCCACGGGGATCAGGTGCGTGCCCTGGTGCAGCAGCTGGAACACCGCGTGCTGGCCATCGGTGCCCACCCCGCCCCAGGTGATCGCGGCGGTCGGCCCGTCGACGGGCGAGCCGTCGATCTTCACGCTCTTGCCGTTCGACTCCATCTCGAGCTGCTGGAGATAGTCGGGCAGCAGCGCGAGGCGTTCGTCATAGGCGAAAACCGCGCGGGTCTGGCAACCGCGCAGGCGCGTGTAGTACTGGTCGGCGAAGGCCGCGAGCAGCGGGGCATTGGCGCGGCCCTCGGTCTCGCGGAAGTGATCGTCGACCGCCTTGGCCCCGGCCAGCATCTGGCGGAATTCATCCATCCCGATGGCGAGCGCAACCGGAAATCCGATGCTCGAGAACAGCGAATAGCGCCCGCCGACGCTTTCGGGGAACGGGAGGATGCGGGTCTCGTCCACCCCCCATTCGACCGCCTTGTCTGGCGCGGCGGTGAGCGCGACCACGCGCCCGCCCGGATCCTCGACGCCGTTGTCGGCGAGCCACTTCAGCGCGCTGGCCGCATTGGTCATGGTCTCGATGGTGGTGAAAGTCTTGGACGCGACCGCGATCAGCGTGGTCTCCGGATCGCAGGCGGCAAAGGCCTGTTCCAATGCGAGGCCGTCGATGTTCGAGACCACGTGGACATCGACCAGCGCCAGATCGCGGGTCAGCGCGTCGATCGCGAGCGCGGGGCCAAGCGCCGAGCCGCCGATGCCGATCGCGATGCAGTGATTGATCTCGCCCAGCGCGCCTTCGTGGATCGCCTCGACCAGCATTCCCATGCGGGCGAGCAGGGCCTCGGCCTCCTCGACGGCCGCGGGGGTGCCGCTGCCGCGCAGCGCGCCATGGGTGGCGGCGCGGCCCTCGGTCACATTGACGATCCCGCCGCCGAACAGGCTTTCGCGCGCCGCGGCAAAGCCCGCCGCTTCGGCGAGCGCTTCGAAGGCGGTCAGGGCTTCATCCGATAGATGGGTCTTGGAGAAATCGATCCGCATCCCCGCCTCGGCCGCGCTGCCGGGTTCGACCGGCCATGCGATCCGGCGGGTCAGCGCTTCGTGGCGCGCCGGATCGGCGGCGAAGAGTTCGCCGAGCGTCCGATGCGGCAAACCGCGCAGGGCCGCCCACGCCGCCGCCACCGCTGCTCCGCTCGTCGTTCCGCCCATGACCGTTCCCCTTTGCGCAAGTGTGCGGCTGCGAGTAAGGGCAAGGGCGATGGATGTTAAGACCCAATCGCTCGAGGGATCGCCGCCCGCCGCATCAGGGGCCCGCACGGGCGAAAGCTGGGGCAGCTTCGGGTGGTTCCTTCTCAAGCTGCTGGCGCTGGTGCTGGTGTTCCGCACCCTCGTGTTCTCGCCCTTCTCGATCCCGTCGGAGTCCATGCTGCCGCGGCTGATGAATGGGGACTACCTGCTCGCGGCAAAGTGGCCCTACGGCATCTCGCGCCACTCGCTGCCCTTCGATCTCGCGCTGCCGGGCGGGCGGCTGCTGCCGGGGACTCCCGAGCGCGGCGATATCGTGATCTTCAAGCACCCGATCGACAGCCGCGACTACATCAAGCGCGTCATCGGCCTGCCGGGCGATCGCGTGGCGGTGGTGGACGGGCAGGTGGTGCTGAACGGCACGCGGGTGCCGCGCGTGCCCGCCCCCGACGTGCTCGTCCCGCTCTCGCCCAACACCGGCTGCGCCTGGGGCGGCGCGGCCGAACCTGCTGCGGTCGGCTCGGGAGAAGTGTGCCGCTACAAGGCCTTCCGCGAGACGCTCCCCGGCGGGCGCAGCTACACCGTGCTCGATTTCGGCCCGTGGTCGGCCGATGCCTTTTCCGAGCGCGTCGTGCCGCCCGGCACGCTGTTCGTGATGGGCGACAACCGCGACAGCTCGATGGACAGCCGCTTTCCCGCTTCGGCGGGCGAGGGCGTGGGCTTCGTCGCGCAGGACCTGCTGGTCGGGCGCGCGGCGGTGATCGTGTGGTCGACCGACGGCAGCGCCGACTGGCTCGATCCCGTCTCGTGGTTCTCGTCCGCGCGCTGGAGCCGGATCGGGGACAGGCTGTGACCACCCTTGCCCCCGAGACCCGCGCCTGGCTCGAGGAACAGGGCTTCGCGCCGGTCGCCGACGCCGCGTGGCTCGAGGCGCTGACCCATGGCAGCTTCAACGGCTCGGGCGCCGAGGTTGCCGACTACCAGCGGCTCGAGTTTCTCGGCGACCGCGTGCTCGGCCTGTCGGTCGCCGCGTGGCTGTTCCGCGCCGGGGACGCGCCCGAGGGCCGTCTGTCGCAACGCCTCAACGCGCTCGTCAGCGGGGCGACCTGCGCGCGGATCGCCCGCAGCATCGGGCTGCCGCCGCACATCCGCCTCGGCAAGCAGGCGCGCGACGATGGCGGGGCGGACAGCGACAAGATCCTCGGCGACGTGATGGAGGCGCTGATCGGTGCCTGCTTCATCACCCACGGCTTCGACACGGCGCAGGCGCTGATCTACCGCCTGTGGGCGCACGAGCTCGAGGGCGACGTCGGCAAGGCCAAGCACCCCAAGAGCGCGCTGCAGGAATGGGCCGCGGGCAACCGCCGCATGGCGCCGCTCTACGAGGTCACCGACCGCTCCGGCCCCGATCACGCGGCGCGCTTCACCGTGCGTGTGACGGTCAGAAACGTCGGCAGCGCCGAGGCGACCGCGACCAGCAAGGGCGAGGCCGAAAAGCTCGCCGCCAAGGCGTTCCTCGAGCAGTTCGGGTGATTTTGTTCTCTAAATGTTTCACGTGAAACATTGGCTCTTCCCGGCAAGGCGCGCGCCACGGCTTGGCAACCGCATCGCCACCACCCGACAATTACCGGCATAGTGCCCTTCGACAACGAGCGTTCAAACGGATATGGGCGCGGCATGACCGACGCCCCCCCTCCCCGAACCACCGCCCCCACCCGCTGCGGTGTCGTCGCCGTGCTCGGCGCGCCCAATGCCGGCAAGTCGACCCTCGTCAATGCCCTCGTCGGCCAGAAGGTCGCGATCACCAGCGCCAAGGCGCAGACGACGCGCGCGCGGATGCTCGGGATCGCGCTGCACGAGTTGGGCGGCACGCCCACCCAGATGATCCTCGTCGACACCCCCGGCATCTTCGCGCCCAAGCGCCGCCTAGACCGCGCGATGGTGAGCGCCGCGTGGGAAGGTGCCGAGGCGGCGGACGCGGTGCTGCTGATGGTCGATCCGATCAAGCAGCGCCGCCATGAACTGGAGCCGCTGCTGGAGACGCTCGCCGGTCGGCCCGAGCGCAAGATCCTCGTCCTCAACAAGGTCGATCGCGCCAAGAAGGAGCCGCTGCTGGTGCTGGCGCAGGAACTCACCGCCAAGGTGGACTTCGCCGAGGTGTTCTTCATCTCGGCGCTAACCGGCGACGGCGTGCCGGAACTGAAGGACAACCTCGCGAAGCTGATGCCCGAGGGCGAATGGATGTATCCCGAAGACCAGGTCTCCGACGCCTCCGAACGCCTCCTCGCCGCCGAAATCACCCGCGAACAGCTCTACCAGCAGCTCCACGAGGAACTCCCCTACGACAGCGCGGTGCGCCCCGAGAAATACGAGGTGCGCAAGGATGGCAGCGTCGAGATCCACCAGCAGATCGTCGTCACCCGCGACAACCAGCGCGCGATCGTGCTCGGCAAGGGCGGATCAAAGATCAAGGCGATCGGTGCGGCGGCGCGGGCGGAACTGGCCGAGGTGCTGGGGGTGAAGGTGCACCTCTTCCTGCACGTGAAGGTGTTGGAGAACTGGGCCGAAGACAAGGAAATCTTTGAGGAAATCGGGCTGGATTGGGTGCGGTGAGGCCGGGGGGGATGAAATGACGGAGGCAATTCCGTAACCTGGCCTCATCTTGGCGGCGCTGCTCGCGCCTGACTTCCCCCGCGCAAAGCATCGGCCAGTCCCCGGCTGATGGAGACGGGCCGTGCCGCGCGCGACGCACTCTTCGCGATCCGGCGAAATCGCTGCCGCCAAAGTAAACTGCGGCAACAACTACAGTAAGGGCCGCGATTTTTCCAACCCAGGTTAAATATCTTATTAGTCCAATAAATTACCTGCGCCAGTGGCTTTAACGAAAGCAACGGCCTATAAATCGTGAAGATCTCCGCCGCCCAAGAGGCTCATGTGCCAGCTTCGCGCTCCGTCTCGCTTTGACATGACTCCACGCAGCGGCAGCCTCGGCGAGCAGGCCGATAGTCAGGCTTTACCCGGCGCGGCGAAGGCTTCACTGGTGGCTCTCGCGCTCTTTGCTGTAGGCACCCTGCCCTTTGCACGACTGCCCGGACCCGAGCTGCCCGGTGTCACCTCGGTGTTCTGCGCCTCGCTATTCGTGACCGAACTGGCAACCGCGATGCTGCTGCTGGTGCGCTTTCACGCGGAACGCCGCCCGTGGCTGGTGCTGGTGGTGTGCGGCTATTTCTTCTCGGCGCTCATGGCGATTCTCTACCTGCTCGCCTTCCCCGGCGCGCTGCAACCGGGCCGCTCGCTGATCGGCGAGGGACAGACCGCCTCGTGGCTGTTCGCGGCATGGACCCTTGCCATGCCGCTCGCGGCCATTGCCGCCTGCCTGCTCGAGATGCGCAGGCCGCAGCTTGTCCTCGAACCGCACCTCGCCCGGCGCGTGATGGCGGGCAGCCTCGCGCTGACGATCGGCGGCGCCGCGTTGTTCACGGCGCTCGTCCTGCGCGCGCCGGTCCTGCCCGCGCTGATCGCCGAAGGACGATGGACGGCGCTGTTCATGGTGATTCACGGCCTCTCGACGTCGCTGATGCTGCTGGGCGTGGCAGTGATCGCCTTCGGGCCGGGCAAGCGGTCCGATCTGTTCGCCTGGTTCGGCGTCACGCTGATGGCGATGGCGGTCGCCAACCTGTTCGCGGCCGTCGGCGGCGAGCGCTATTCGCTCGGCTGGACCGGGGCACGGATCGGCTATGCCGCGGGCGCGGGTGTGCTGTTCGGCTTCTTCCTGTGGCTGTTCTCAAGGCAGCAGCGACTGCTGGCGAGCGCGCGCGAGCGGCTCGAAGCCGAAGTCGAGGTCCGCACCGCCGAGTTGCAGGACATGGTCCGCGAGCGGGACACGCTGCTGAGCGAGGTCTACCACCGGGTGAACAACAACCTGCAGGTGCTCAGGTCGATGCTCAATCACGAGCGCCGCAACCTTGCCGCGCCGTGCGAATCGGCGGCGCTTGCGCGGATGGACCGCCGCACGCTCGGCATCGGCGTCGTCCATCGCAAGGCGATGGAGGCGCGCCACGCCGACGCGATCGATGTCGGCGCGGTGATCGAGGAGCTGGCCGTCAGGCTGCAGGACGTGCTGGCGCAGGACGGGCGCGCGATCCGGATCGAGGTGCAGGCGGCGACCGTGTGGATGAAGCTCGACTTTGCCGTGCCGCTCGGCCTGCTCATCCAGGAGCTGGTGACGAGCCTCGTCCAGGAGCCAGCGCCGGGCACCGCCGACCGCACCATTCGCATCACCTTCGAAGAGAGCGGCCGCGTCCGCCGGCTGGCGGTGCAGAGCAGCCACCCCACCCGCTTGCCGGATCGGCAATCGCCCGAGGCGCTGATCATTTCCGGACTAGTGGGCCAGCTGGGGGGCAGCGAGGATTTTGCCGACGCGACATCGCCGGGATGCGTTGTGAACTTTTGACGGAGCGTGAAGATGAAGCAGGCCATCAGCGTTCTGATCGTGGAGGACGAATACATCGTCGCCATGACGATGCAGAGCGAACTCGCCGACGCCGGCTACGATGTCGTCGGGCTGGCAGCCACGGCAGACAGGGCGGTCGAGCTGGCCGCGGGCAACAGGCCCGACGTGATCCTGATGGATTTGCGCCTCAAGGGGACCGGCGACGGTGTGGATGCCGCGTTCAGGATCCACGACAAGGGCATCAAGTCCGCGGTGATCTTCGTGACCGGCTCGGCCGAACCGCAGTCGCTCGCCCGGATCGCACAGGACCATCCCGACGGGATCGTGTTCAAGCCGACGACGATGAGCGATATCGAAAAGGCGATCCGCAAGGCGCTCCAGCACTGAGGGCGGACGCGGTCCGTGGCGGATGGCCGGGCCCCGTTCCCGGAGCGGCCGGGGCTCAATCGCGCCCCAGCTTCTCCAGCCTGGCGTGCAGAGCCGCCTCATCGAAGGGCTTGACGATGTAGTCGTCCGCGCCCGCGGCGATCCCGTCATGGATGTCCTTCGCCTCGCCGTTCGAGGTGCAGAACACCACCACCGGCTCCTTGGGCGCGGGATTGAGCGCAGCTGGCGCAGCTGGCGCAACTGGCCGAGGTGCCGGAGAACTGGGCGGAGCAACGGTAGATTTTCGAGGAAATCGGGCTGGACTGGGTGCGGTGATGGCGAGAACGAAAAGCCAGGCCCCGCGCTGAGCACGGGGCCTGGCTGATCGACCGCTCCCCCCGAAGCCTACTTTCCTCCGATTTCGTAGGAGAACTTCACCCCGAATTCGCTCGCGTCGTTGGCGAGGATGTTGAGGATGTACGGCCCCACATCCAGCGCCGCCTGCACGTAGCGTTCGTCGAAGATGTTCTTGCCATAGGCCGAAAGCGTCCACGGCGCATCGTCGGGCTCGTAGCTGATGTTGAAGCCCACCAGGTCGCGGCTGGCGATGAAGGCGGTCGGCGAATTGTTCGGCTGGCCTTCAAGGTCGCCGCGGTAGGAGTAATCCGCGCGCGCCGTCACTGTGCCGCCGCCGGTGCTGAACGCGACCTGCGGGCCGATTGCCACCGTCCAGCGCGGCGTGAGGGCAGCACGATCCCCGTTGGTGAGGCTGCTGCCCGGCTCGACATTGCGGAACTCGGAATCGATGAAGCCGACCGAGGTGTTGAGCGAGAACGCACCGAGACGGACATTGCCTTCCCACTCGACACCGATCGAGCGCAGATCGCCCGCATCGTCGGTCACGGTGATGAACCCGCCGGGCCCGATCGAGCTGACCTGAGCTGGGAAGGAGGTGTAGTTGGTGTAGAAGCCCGCCAGCGACATCTGCAGCCACTCGAAAGGCTCGCCCTTGATGCCCGCCTCGTAGTTGGTGGCGATCACGGGGTCGGTTGCGAAGAACGTCGCCGCGCCGCCGAAGGGACGCGCGGGGAACTGGCCCGACTGGTAGCCGCGCGCGATCGTGCCGTAGACATTCAGCAGGTCATTGAGCGCATAGGTCGCCGAGACCTCCCACGTGACTTCGCTGAAATCGGCCGAGCCGCCGAACGGCGGGGCAAAGCCGAGGTTCGCGGTCGCGTCCTTGCTGTCATCGGTGTAGCGGATCCCGCCCGCAAGGCGCAGGTCCTCGGTCACCTGCGCGCCGAGGTTGGCGAAGATCGCGTAGCTGGTGGTCTCCTGGGTCTGTTCGAAGAGGCCGTCACCGAAACCGTTGAAGGTGGTGGGCTCCTGGAAGTTGAAACCTTCCTCGTTGAAATAGTAGAGCCCGCCGACATAGTCGAAGATCCCCGACTTGCCGCTGAGTTGAAGTTCGAAGGAGTATTGCTCCGCCTCGCCGATTTCGGGGAATGACAGGAAGTCCAGTTCGGCACCGTCATCGTCAAGCCCGCCTTCATATTCGGAAAAGCGGTAGCTGCCGATGAACTTCAATGCGAGGTTGTCGTTCAGCTCGTAATCGACGATCGCGCTGAAGCCATAGGCCGCATTGGTCGCGCGGGCGAGATCGGCCTGGCCGGAGTTGGAATCGAAGGGATCGGCGGACTGGCTGGTGATCGGATCGAGCCCGCCCGCGCAGGCGACGGCGAAGGGCCCGAACAGATCGGCGATCTGTTCCGGCGTGCAGCCCCCGGGCGGGACGACGATGGTAGTGGTGAAGGGGTTCTGGCCGTTGTCGCCTTCGTTGCCATCAGCGGTCAGCTGGATCGACAGGCGATCGGTCGGGGTCCACTTGATCGAGGCCCGCCCGGAAATGTCCTGGAGCTCGCCGACGCGGGCTTCGGGATTGGGGATGTTGAGGAAGTCGCCAAGGCCGTTGCGGCGATCGATCCCGATGCTGAAGGATGCGGCCAGCGTGTCCGACAGGCGGGTGTTGACATAGGCATCGCCGGCGATCCTGCCGCGCGTGCCGATCTGCCCGTTGAAGCGCGCGACTTCCTCATCGCCCGGCTGGGAGGTGACGATGTTGATCGCCCCGCCGATCGAGTTGCGACCGAACAGGGTGCCCTGCGGTCCGCGCAGCACTTCGAGCCGCGCGATGTTGGCAAGGCCCAGGTTCTGGCCGATCTGGCGGCCCAGATAGACCCCGTCGACATAGACCCCGACGGTCGGATCGATCACGATCAGGTGATCCTGGAACCCGATCCCGCGAATGCTCGGAAACTGCGAGCTGGGGTTGCCCGCGCCGAAGTTGGTGACGGTGAGGTTGGGCACATACTTGCCGATATCGATCACGCTGTCGGCATTGCGCGCATCGAGCGCTTCGGGATCGAACACCGTCACCGCGACAGGCGCTTCGTAGACGTTCTGTTCGATCCGTTTCGAGGTGACGATGATCTGGTCGAAATTGCCGGCTTCTTCGGGTTCGCTCGCGGTGTCCTGGGCAGACACCGTGGCGGGAACCGCAGCCAGAGCGAGCGCGGCGGCGCTCAAACGAAGGAAATTCTTGGCCCGATTTGTCATCTTCATTGTTAGCTCCCCAAAATCTGGCGATGGTCAGGCGATGCTCTGCATCTGGCTGGCCCACCGCGTCGCGCAGTCGTCAAAACAGACTGCGGTTAGATTCGCAGGATGGCGAATTGTAGGGACGCCTGTGGATTACGGAAAAATTTTCGTCAGAGTGTAATAATTCCGCATCGCGCCAGCCCGGGGGGACGCGGCGCAGACGCCGGAACTCGGCCCCGCGCCCGCTATCCTCGCTCCGCCGCCACAGCCAGCCCGCGCGCCAGCAGCGCAAGGCCGCCAAAATACGTCAGCCAGGAAAGCCAGCCCCACGACCCCGGATCCGTCGACGCGGTCATGTCCACCACAACAACCGCATCGGACAGGAAGAATATTCCGTACCCCAGCGCCACCAGCGCCAGCGGCAGGGTGCTGCGCGCGGCAAGCGCGGTGGCGATGGCCGAGAACAGCGGGAAGATCGCAAACAGCGGCGATCCGCCGAGCTGCCACACCGTTACCAGGCTCGCCAGAGCGAGGCCCAGCACCAGCGCCGCAAGCGCCAGTGCGGGGCCCCTGGCCTGCTGGCGCAGATCGAGCTGCGCAAAGGTGCTCGCCGCGACCACATGTGCGGCGGTAAACACCACGCCCGAGGCTATCGCCTGCCCCAAGGCGAGCAACAGGTCAGCGAACCAGATCAAGGCGAAGGTCACCGCAAGGCGCTGCAACCGCGTCCTGCGGGTGGCCAGAAAGGTGCTCAACACCAGCGCGCCGGTCGCCGCGCACTTCCAGCCAACCACGAGCGCGCCCGGCAGGTCGGCAAGAAATGCGAAGGCGAGCCCCGACCTCGCGGCCGCGCCGAACCAGTAGCCCGTGCCCAGCACAAGCCCGAGGAGCCAGAGATTGCGTGCGGTTGAACTCTGGTCCATTTCACCCCCGACGCTGACGTCTCGGGTGAGCTAGACCTCGGCGGGAACTATCGCAAGGATCAGGCTCCTAGTCCCGCCCCAGCTTCTCCAGCTTGGCGCGCAGGGCCGCCTCATCGAAGGGCTTGACGATGTAGTCGTCTGCTCCGGCCGCGATGCCGTCATGGATGTCCTTGGCCTCGCCGTTCGAGGTGCAGAACACCACCACGGGCTCCTTCGGCGTGGGGATGCCGCGCAGCTTGGTGACGAAGGTGATGCCGTCCATCTCGGGCATGTTCCAGTCGGTCAGCACCAGATCGGGCATCGACTTCTTGCAGCGCGCGAGCGCTTCCTCGCCGTTTTCGGCCTCCACGGGGACATAGCCGAGGCTGATCGCGATCTTGCTCGAAACCTTGCGGATCACGCGGCTGTCGTCGACGATCAGGCAGGTGCGCTTCGCGGCTGCGGGCGCCTCGCGGCCCGGGTAGCGGTCGCGCATCGCCTTGGCGGCGGCGACGATCGCGGCGGTATCGTCGGGATCGACTGCGGACGCAGCCGAAGCGGGCCTTGCCGGCGGTTCGGCGGCGGGCCGGGCCGAGGGTGGGGCAGCGGGCTGGGGCGCGGCTTCAGCCTCGGCGGCGCGCGCGGCGTCCTCCTCGGCGGCGGAGAGCCCGGCCTCGAGCAACTTCTCGTTCTGCGCGAGCTTTTCGGCGAGGGTCTTGCCCTCCATCGGCGCGCGGCGGTTGGGGCCGGTCTGGCGCTTGATCAGGTTCTGCATCTCAGCGCCCCCCGCCCATGCTGGCATAGCCCTGTTCGTAGCCTTGCGCGGCGTAATCGTCCGAGAAAGGATCGGCCTCGATCGTACCGACCACCTCGCCGGGCGTCACGCGGACGTGGAGATAGGGCATCCAGACATCGCCGAATTCGGCCTTCTGGTACCACACGTCGAGCACGTCAT
>OFDN01000896.1_pt1 | contig 21938 bp, 19 predicted proteins | sample 1520971 | NCBI WGS metagenome assembly OFDN01 (sample SAMEA94257418, study PRJEB24077) | hot springs metagenome | biome: Aquatic biome; feature: Geographical feature; material: Water | place: India | collected 2012-06-12 | depth 5 m
CGAGGAAGTCGGCGTGACCTGCGTGATGGTGACGCACGACCAGGAAGAAGCCATGACCATGGCCTCGCGCATCGCGATCATGAGCGAAGGCAAGGTGCTGCAGGTGGGCGCGCCGGCCGACGTCTATGAGACGCCGGCGACGAGATTCGTGGCCGATTTCATCGGCAACGTGAACCTGATGGATGGCACGCTGAGCGAGGACCACCCCGATCACGTGGTGATCTCCTGCAAGGACTGCAGCCACTTCGTCGGCCACGGCATCACGGGCACCGAGGGCATGACGGTCAGCGTTGCGGTGCGGCCCGAGAAGATCGGCCTCGGCCCCGATGAGCCGCCAGGCCCGCACAACCGCGCGCGCGGCACGATCAAGGATCTGTCCTACTTCGGCAGCTTCACCGTCTACCACGTCGAGCTGCCCAGCGGCGCGCGGCTGAAGGTCAGCATGGCCAACACCCAGCGCCACAAGGACGACGAGCTGACCTGGGGCGATGCGGTGTGGGCACACTGGTCGCGCTCGGCCCATGTGGTGCTGACGCAATGACGGGGCCGCGCTGGCTCAACGGCCGCAGCGCCCTGATCGGCGCGCCCTATCTGTGGCTGCTGTGCATGCTGGCGGTGGCGCCCAGCGTGCTGTTCTGGGACAACTCGCAGGTCCTGGGCATCTTCATCCTGTTGTTCGGACTGTCCTACACCCTGCTGTACGGGATGATCGTGCGCTTCAAGGCCCCCCGCTGGCTGGTCCTGAGACGCTGAAACCCGGCTGGCCGATAATGGCAGCCAATGCAAGACGATCTCACGATGGCGTCACCGGCCCTGCCGGCCGAGGCGCCGCCCGCCCAGCCGCCGGCCCCGCCGCGTTCCCCGAACTTCGGTTGAGGCGGCACCCGGTCGCAACCGGAACCATGCCGGAACGATCCGCTGCCGGAACGCCCCATGTCCGAAACCGTTCTTCCCTTCCCCCGGCCGTCCGAGCCCCCGCCCGCTTCCGGGCCGGAGCCGGGGCCGCCGCCCGACACCGGGCTGACCTGTCTGGTCATGGTCGGGCTGCACCACGGGCTGCGGCTGTCGGTGGAGGCGCTGCGCCATCGCTTCGCCCTGCTGGCCGGCGAGCCGGCGGCGGACGAGCTCCTGCGGGTGGCGAAGGGCAGCGGCTTCAAGGCGGAGCTGCGCCGCCTCGGCTGGGAGGAGCTGGTGGCGCTGCCGCACGTCTTCCCGCTGCTGGCGCGGCTCGCCAACGGCAACACGGTGGTGCTGGTCGGCATCAACCGAGCCGGGCAGGAGCCGCTGGTGGGTGTGGTGGACCCGCTGGCCGACCGGCCGGGCGTGATCGAGCTGGACCGCGAGCGCTTCACCCGGACCTGGACCGGCGAGCTGCTCTTCCTCAAACCGACCTTCGGCATCACCGACCCGGACCAGCCCTTCGGAATCAAGTGGTTCATCCCGGAGGTGCTGCGCCAGGGCCGCGCCTTCCGCGACGTGGCGGTGGCGGCGGTGGTGCTGCATCTGCTGGCGCTGGCGGTGCCGGTCTATTTCCAGATCGTGATCGACAAGGTGCTGGTGCACCAGGCCGTGACCACGCTGGAGGTGCTGACGCTCGGCGTGCTGGCCGCACTCGCCTTCGAATCGGTGTTCCGCTTCCTGCGCCAGTTCATCCTGCTGGCCGCCGCCAACCGCATCGACATACGGCTGCTCAACCGCACCTTCAGCCATCTGCTGGACCTCCCCGTCGGCTTCTTCGAGGCGCACCCGGCCGGCGTCACCGTGCGCCACATGCAGCAGGTCGAGCGCATCCGCGAGTTCCTCACCGGCCACCTGCTGTCCACCGTGCTGGACAGCCTGGTGCTGGTGGTCTTCCTGCCCTTCCTGTTCTTCTACAGCGTCAAGCTGACGCTGATCGTGCTGGGCTTCGCGGCGCTGATCGCGCTGGTGGTGGTGGCTCTGGTGCCGGCCTACCGCTCGCGGCTCCAGGACCTCTACACCGCCGACGCCGAGCGTCAGGCCATGCTGGTGGAGACCATCCACGGCATGCGCACGGTGAAGTCGGCGGCGGCCGAGCCGGTGCAGCGCCGGCTGTGGGACCGCCGGGCGGCGCGCGCGGTCGGCATGCACTACCGCGTCGGCAAGCTGTCGCTGACCGCCCGCGCGCTCACCGAATTCCTGGAGAAGGCCATGATGGTCGCGGTGGTGGCGGCCGGCGCCTTCGATGTTTTCGATCGCGAACTGACCGTCGGCGCGCTCATCGCCTTCCAGATGCTGTCGGGCCGGGTGGTCACGCCGCTGGTGCAGATCGTCGGCATCGTCCACCAGTACCAGGAGACGCTGCTGTCCGTGCGCATGCTGGGCACCGTGATGAACCAGCGGCCGGAGCCGCGGCGCGAGGGCACGGGCGCTGCACCCGCCTTGCGCGGCGCCATCGAAATCGACTCCGTAACATTCCGCTACCGGCCCGACCGTGCACCGGCGCTGGACGGGGTGTCGCTGGCGGTCCGCCCCGGCGCCGTGGTCGGCATCGTCGGCAAGAGCGGGTCCGGCAAGAGCACGCTGATGCGCCTGCTCCAGGGCTTCCACCCCCTGCAGGAGGGGCGCATCCGCTTCGACGGGGTGGACATCCGCGAGCTGGACCTGTCGCACCTGCGCCGCTCCATCGGGGTGGTGCTGCAGGACAATTTTCTGTTCCGCGGCTCCATCCGCGAGAACATCGCGCTGACCCGCCCCGACGCCCCGCAGGAGGCGATCATCGAGGCGGCAAGGATGGCCGGCGCCGACGAGTTCATCGAGCGGCTGCCCGAGGGCTACGACACGCTGGTGGAGGAGGGGGCGAGCAACCTGTCCGGTGGCCAGAAGCAGCGCCTCGCCATCGCCCGCGCCCTGCTGACCCAGCCGCGCATCCTGATCCTGGACGAGGCGACCAGCGCGCTCGACCCCGACAGCGAGGCGATCGTCATGACCAACCTCGCCCGCATCGCCCGCGGCCGCACCGTGCTGATCGTCACCCACCGGCTGTCGACCCTGACCGGCTGCGACACCATCGCCGTCCTCGACCAGGGCCGGCTCTCCGACCTCGCCCCCCATCCCACCCTGCTGGAGCGCTGCCCGCTCTACCGCCACCTCTGGCAGCAGCAGAACCGCGGACGGTGAGGGGGTGGCGTTGACGATGATCAAGTATGCGCATTACCCTTGCGCATAAAACCTGTGGAGGTTGGTCATGGATGGTGGACCCCGGTCCCGATCCGAAGGACCCCGGCGCGCCACGAACCTTTCCATCGACGAGGCCCTGCTGGCCGAGGCGAAGGCCCTGTCGGTGAATCTGTCGCGGGCGGCCGAGCGCGGCATCGCCGAGGCGGTCGCCCAGGCCCGCGGGGAGCGTTGGCTTGCGGAGAACCGGGAGGCGCTGGAAAGCTCCAACGCCTATGTGGAGGCCCATGGCCTGCCCCTGGCGCGCTATCGCCGCTTCTGATGGCCCGTCTCGACGTCTACCGGAACCCGCAAGGCCCCGGCTACCTGCTGGATGTGCAGGCGGACCTTCTGGGCATGCTCAACACCCGCATGGCGGTCCCGCTGCTGCCGCCGGCCGAGGCGCCCAAGCCCGCCGGGCGACTCAATCCGGTCTTCGAGGTCGATGGGGAGACGGTGGTCATGGTCACGCAGTTCATGGCGGCGGTTCCGGCCGCGGAGCTGCGCACCCCCGTGGCGTCGCTGCTGCCCGCCCATACCGCCGTGGTCGACGCCATCGACATGCTGCTGAGCGGCTTCTGACATGACCATCCCGGTCACCCCCGCCATTCCCCTTCTCCGCCGCCTCGGCTTCCGCCGCGGCGCGCCGGCCTTCGCGGTGGAGTTCCTGCCGGACGGGGAGGCGATCGAGCGGGCGCCGATGCCGTGGCTGGCGCGCTCCACCCTCTACGCCCTGACGGCGCTGCTGGCCGCCGCCGTGCTGTGGGCGGCGCTGGCACAGGTCGACCGCACGGTGTCGGCGGGCGGGCGGCTGGTCACCACCGCCCCCCTGGTGGTGGCGCAGCCGCTGGAGACGGCTGTCGTGCGCGCGGTGGCGGTGGAGGCGGGCGACGCGGTGAAGGCGGGCGAGCTGCTGGCCACCCTCGACCCCACCTTCGCCGCCGCCGATCTGGCCGACCTGTCGGCGCGGCTGTCCGCGGTGCAGGCGCAGATCGGCCGGCTGGAGGCGGAGCTGGAGGGTACCCCCTTCGACCCCGCGGCGGCCGGGGCGGACGGGCCGGTGCAGGCCGCCATCCTTGAGCGCCGCCAGGCCGAGCACCGCGCCCGGCTCGACGCCATGGACGAGCGCGCCGCCCAGCTCCGCGCCGAGATCGCCACCAGCCAGAGCGCCCGCAAGGGCTTGACCGAGCGGGTGGCGCTGATGGCGGAGGTGGAGGACATCCGCCGCCAGCTCGTCGAGAAGCAGACCGGCTCGCGCCTGTCCTGGCTGGACGCGCGGTCGGAGCGGATGCGGCTGCGCGACGAGCTGGAGTCCATGGCCAACCGCGAGCGCGAGTCCGGGCACGAGCTGGCCCGCGTCGCCGCCGAGCGCGCCGCCTTCACCGACGAGTGGCGGCGCAAGGCGGCGGAGGAGCTGGTCGGGCAGCGGCGCGAGCGCGCCACCCTGGTCGAGCAGATCGCCAAGGCCGAGCGGCGGCGTTCGCTGGTCACCCTGACCGCGCCCGTCGACGCGGTGGTGCTGGAGGTCGCCAAGCGCTCGGTCGGGTCCGTCGTGCGCGAGGCCGAGCCGCTGGTCACCCTGGTCCCCGCCGGCGTGCCGCTGGAGGTGGAGGCCGAGATCCCCTCGGCCGACATCGGGCTGGTGCGGCCGGGCGACACCGTGCGCGTCAAGCTCGACGCCTTCCCCTTCCAGCGCCACGGCACCCTGACCGGCGAGGTGCGCACGATCAGCGCCGACGCCTTCCAGCGCGGGGCGGGCAACGCGGGCGCCGGGGAGGGTGCGGCGAACGGTCCGCCCGCCCCGCGCGAGGGGGCGGCCGTCTTCCGCGCCCGCATCCGCCTGACGCAGACGGCGCTGGAGGGCGTGCCGGCGGGCACCCGCCTCAGCCCCGGCATGGTCGCCACCGCGGAGATCCGCATCGGCACCCGCTCGGTCCTGTCCTACTTCCTCTACCCCGTCATCCGCGCCTTCGACGAGAGCATCCGCGAGCCGTGAGCCGGCCGCGGCCCCGACCCCGGTGGCGGTGTGGCGGTGTGGCGGTGTGGCGGTGGGGTGACGCCGTCCTACCGTCCGGTGAAGCCGCTCCAGCCGAGGTCGCGCAGCATCGCGGCGCGGGCGCGCACCACCCCGGCGTCGGGGTAGATCAGCGTCAGGCAGCTGTCGGGCGCGCTGGCCGCGGCGGGCAGGCAGGCCAGCCCGGCCGCGAGCTGGCCGGAGCGGGCGTCGAGGTAGGGCTTGCTCTGCCAGCCGGCCAGCAGGAGCAGTCCCGTCACCAGCACCGCCAGCCCGGCCCCGGCCACGCGCGGCAGGGCCCCGTCCGGCAGGCGGCGCAGCGCCAGGATGCCCAGCGCGATGGCCGACAGGGCGAAGAGCTGGCCCAGCGTCACGTAGCGGCTGCCCAGCCCCTGGGCCACCCCGAAGACGACGCGCCCCAGCCCGGTGACCAGCGCGTTGGCGCCGGTGAAGGCGGCCAGCGCCAGCCAGGGCAGCAGCCGGGCACGGTCCTGCCAGCCGGTGGCCAGAAGCCAGCCCGCGGTGCCCAGCACCGCCGCGAGCATCAGGAACCCGTACAGGTGGGGTGCCAGGCCGAGCAGGTCGCCGCGCACCAGCGGGCTGACGAGATAGCTGGCGATGTAGGCCAGCAGCGGCCCGGGGTTCGCCAGCACCTCCAGCGGCGGGACGGAGCCGGGGATCACCGGCCGGAACCAGCCCGCGAAGAACACGGCGCAGCTCGCCACCCCCACCACCACCCAGGCCGCGGCCAGGGGCAGCCGCCGGGGGCGCGGGTGCAGCAGGATCATCAGCAGCCCGGCGGGCCACAGCATGATGCCGCTGGCGACGCTGAACTGCACCACGCCGGCCGCCGCCGCCGCCCCGGCCAGCGCCGGCCACGGGTTGCGCGCCGCCAGCGCGCGGTCGAGCAGCAGCACCGTGCCCAGCGTCGCCAGCAGGCTGAGGAACCACTGGATCTGCCAGCCCCACAGCCAGTTCTCCCACTGCGCCAGCGAGAACAGCAGCAGCGACAGGGCGAAGGGCGTCCACAGCCGCAGCCCCGTCCCGGCCCCCGCCAGCAGCGGCCGGACCATCACCAGCGCCACACCCAGCGCCGCCACCGCCAGCGCCAGGCTGACCGCCAGCTCGGCGCGGATGTCCCAGCCGGTCAGCGGCGCCAGCCCCACCATAATCAGGTTCGGGAAGAACATCCGGTGTTCGTTGTGCTGGTGGAACAGGTCGGCGAGCGCCAGCGTCCCCTCCCGCTGCTTGACCAGCAGCGGCACCAGCTCCCACTGGTCCCAGAAGGGGACGTTCACCCCATAGGCGATGATGACGGCGGCGGTCACGGCGACCGGCAGGGCGGCGAGGAGGATCTGGAGCGGGCGGATCATCGGATGCGGGCAGGGGGCGGGGGAGGAAGGGGCGGAGAGCGGGGAGGACGGCGCGGCGACCGCGCCCGGGACGGGGTGCCGGCACCTTAGCGGTCCCGTCCCGCCGAAACCAGCCGGATCCCGCCGGACGCCCCGGTCCCGGGCCGGTCCGCGACCTTTCGGCCCGCCCGCCCTCGCCCCCTTCGGGTGCCACCTTCGCTCCCGCCGGCGGCGCGGCCGGCGGGGGCGGCCCGGCCGGGCTACCCCATCGCCGTTGGTTGGTCGGGCCGTGAGTGCGTCGATAGCGTGTTTTCCGATCACTCCCGAACGGCACGCTCGACCTTCCCGCTCCACGCCTGCCGCCGCCGCAACCGGTGCGGTGCCGCCGTCGCTGCCGGCTTCCCGCCCACAGGACAGGATCCAGCCCCATGCGCGGATCGCTCACCAGGACCGGTCTTCCGTTCGCCCGGAACGGGCGGGGTTTCCTGAAACAGGCGGAGACCGTCGCGGTCGTCACCGCCGCGCTGTTCGCCGCCGGCGCGGCGCTGGCCGGCATCCTTCTGGGGATGGGCGAGTTCCTGGCCCTGCTGGGCCGGCTCAGCCCCTGGCTGATCGGCGGCATGCTGGCGCTGTCGCTGGTCAACTACGCGCTGCGGGCGTGGCGCTGGCACCTGTTCGGCCGCAAGCTCGGGGTGGAGCTGCCCTTCGGGCGCACGCTGCTCTACTACACCGCCGGCTTCGCCCTGACCACCACCCCCGGCAAGCTGGGGGAGCTGCTGCGGCTGTGGCTGCTGGAGCGCGGGCACGGCCATCCCTACCAGCGCACCACGCCGCTGTTCATCGGCGACCGGGTGGGCGACGCCAACGCCATCCTGCTGCTCTGCCTCGCCGGGCTGGGCGCCTTCGGCGGCCATGTCTGGATGATGGCGGGGGCGCTGGGGCTGGTGGGGGCGGGAACGCTGCTGCTGCTGAAGCCGCGGCTTCTGGCGCGCCCGCTGCTGCTGGCCTACGGCGCGGTCGGGCGCTGGCCGCGGCTGTTCGCCGGTGTGCGCACCAGCCTGCGCCACACCGCCCGCTTCTTCACCCCGCGGCTCTATCTGGCGGTGCTGCTGCTCGGCACCGCCGGCTGGCTGGCGGAATGCCTGGCCTTCCACGCGCTGCTGGAGGCGCTGGGGGCTGTGGTGACGTTCCAGCAGGCGGTGTTCGTCTTCGCCTTCTCGATGCTGGTGGGGGCCGCCTCGATGCTGCCGGGCGGGCTGGGCTCGACCGAGGCGGTCATGGTCGGGCTGCTGGCCGCCATCGGCGTGGAGATCCCCACCGCCGTCGCCGCCGCCGTGGTCATCCGCGCCACCACCCTGTGGTTCGCGGTGGGGCTGGGGCTGGCCGCCCTGCCGGTGGCTTTGGGCCGCGCCCGCCGGGTGGCGGTGGCGGGGGGATAGGGCGCCCCGCTCACGCCGCCGGCCGCGTCTCGGCGAATTCCTTCTCGGCGTCCCAGATGTCGACGGCGCTCTGCAGGTTGACCCAGAGCGAGGGCGAGGTGTCCAGCGCGTGGGCGAGCCGGACGGCGATGGCGGGGGTGATCCGCTTGTGGCCGTTGACGATGTCGCTCAGATGCTTGCGCGAGATCTCCAGCGTCCGGGCGAAGTCCGACACGGTGATGCCGCGCGGTTCGAGGTAATGGCCCACGAGGATCCGTCCGGGATGCGTGGGCCTGCGTTTTCTCGTGAACATGGGATTGACGACGCTCCTCATCCGGATCGGTGATTGTAGCCATCCGGTGTTTGCAGGGGCGATGGAGTCCGTGCTCGCCGCTTCTCAGTGATAATCCTCGAAATCGACATCGGACGCCTCGCCGTTCTGGAAGCGGAATGTCAGCCGGTAATTGCCGGTGACGGTCCACGCATGGGTGCCTTTGCGATCGCCCTTCAGCTCGTGGTGTTTGGCGATCTCCAAATCCTTCTCGGTCGTGGCGGCGTCGAGATGGTCCAAAAGGTCCAGGATTTTTTCCCGCAAGTCGGCAGGGATTTTACGCCCTTCTCCATCTATGAAAAATTTTTCCAGATTCTTGTTCCTGAAGCTGACAATGGGCATGGCCACTTCTCCTTGATCACCTGAAAGGCGCGCATGATTTTCTCCTTTTGGGTGAGGACAGGCCAAAATGCCTGTAGGTCATAAAATTTTCTGGGGGTGCCTCAAGTGAAATCTGACACCTGAATGGTGACAGAATGTCATTGTCACCATTCAGGTGTCAACCAAAAACACAGACAGGGTTTTGGGCCGACCAATCCCATGGCCGTCCCCGCCTCACGCCGTCTTGCGGCGGGCGAAGCTGAAATGCTTGTGGCCGAGGTAGCTGGTGAAGACCGGGATGACCACGCCGATGGCGTGCGCCACGGCCTCCGGATGGAACGCGAAGCCCGTGGCCGGGAAGGCGTATTCCGCCAGCCCCACCGAGACCAGCCAGACCTGCGCCGCGGCGACCAGATTGACCAGCCCGAAGCGCAGGAACTCCTCCCGCCGGGAGCGGCCGGAGGCCTGGAAGACGAAGAGCCGCGACAGGATCCAGGCGGTGGTCATGCCGCAGAGATAGGCGGCGATCACCGCCCAGCGGTAGTCCATCACCACGCTGAAGCCGAAGCGGCTGCCCAGATTGACCAGCGCCGCCAGCCCGCCGGTCACCAGGAAGCGGGCGAACTCGTTCCCCGCCAGCCGTCCCAGCGCGGCCCTCACGCCACCCGCTCCGCCATCTCGCGGGCGATCCGCACGCTCTCGGCGATGCCGCGGTCCTCGGGGTAGTAGACGGAGGTGTCGGCGATCTGCAGCCCGCGCACGGCGCTCACCACCGGCGGCAGGCTGTCGAGGAAGCCCGGCGGGCAGACGGGCTGGGCGTGTTTCAGCCGCCCGACCGCGGAGTCGAGGCGGTCGGCCTCCGTCAGCTCCGGGTTGATCGTCCGCAGATAGCCGAAGGACTCACTTATGAACGCCTCGTCGTCCCGCGCGAAGCTCGGGTTGGTCACCGGCATGTAGTAGGGGACATAGACGATGTGGTCGTCGCCGAGCGACCGCAGGTTGGAGAACTCGACGATCCCCGGCACATCCATGCGCCGGTCGTTGATGTTCAGCCAGAAGTTCTTCGTCACCGCACGCTTCAGCTTGTGGATGACGCAGACCACGCCGATGTTGCGCTGCGCCGCGTAGCCGGCCTTCGCGTCGGCCGGCAGGCCGGGGATCATGCGCGGCACCAGCGGCAGCGGCACCGTGCTGATGACGGCACCGAAGGGCCGGCGCTCGCCGCCGGCGGTGACGCCGGTGACGGCGCCCTCCTCCACATGCACCTCGCCCACCGGGCAGCCCAGCCGGATCGCACCGCCCATGGCCTCGATCCGGTCGACCAGGGCGCGGACCAGCGTCTCCGACCCGCCCTCGATGTAGCCCAGCTCCTCCTGCATCAGGCTGCGGCGGGAGGTGCCGACGCGCTTGATGCGGGTCCACAGCCAGGCGGCGGAGATGTCGTGGCTGTGCTCGAAGAACTTCAGGGTGAACAGCTTCTCCCACAGCACCGACCACACCCGCTCGCCGCCCCAGGCGCGCACCCAGTCGTCGGCGGCGATGCGGTCGAGCTTTGTCCAGTCCGAGCGCTTGGTGGAGGTGAACATCTGCGCCCCGTAGCGCAGCTTGGAGACGATGTCCAGGTGCGGGAAGCGCAGCAGCGACACCGGGTCGCCCCAGGGGTGCAACTCGCCCTCGTAGAAATAGCCCATGGAGGTCGGGCGCCAGCGCATGGCCTGGCCGATCCCCAGCTCGTCCATCAGATCGAAGGTCGGCCGGTCGGCCTTGCAGACGAAGTGGTAGAAGCGCTCCAGGCTCAGCCCGCCGAAGTCGAAATGGGCGGCCATGCCGCCCGCCACGCGGTCCGCCTCATAGACGGTGACCCGGTGCCCGGCCTTCAGCAGATGGTAGGCGGCGGCGAGCCCCATGGAGCCAGCACCGATCACGGCGACGTCGGTCATCGTCCTCAAGACTCCAGACTCAAAATTCCAGGATCACGTCGGCGTAGGGACCGGGCCCGTAGGTGCGGCGCACCGCCTCCTCGAAGGGCGTGGCGGGCACCTGGAAGATGTCCCACCAGGGGATCAGCTCGAACTCGTCGGGGGTGACGAGGGCCTTGAGCTGCTTGGTGGTGAAGGGGGTGTTGGGGTTGGCCAGCCCGGCCGCCTTCAGGATCGCCCAGAAGCTCCAGTAGGGGATGCGCAGGATGGGTGCCCGGGCGCCGACGGTGCGCTTGATGATGCGGATGATGTCGATGTAGTCCACCCGCTCCCGCCCGGTGATGTTGTAGGCGCCGGTGGCGTGCGTCTTCAGGCAGGACAGGATGATCCGGCAGAAGTCGATGGCGTAGAGCGGCTGGCGCATGTAGCGGCCGGAGCCCGGCACCGGGAACACCGGCACCCGCCGCATGAAGCGCGACAGCCAGCCCAGATGCTTGCGGTCGAACCAGCCGAACATCAGCGTCGGGCGCAGGGTGCAGTGGAGGATGCCGCTGGCGTCCACGATCGCCTCCTGCGCCTTCTTGGTCTCGGTGTACCAGTCGCGCGCCATGGAATTGACGACCGAGGAGCTGATGTGGACGAGGTAGGGCACGCCGTGCGCCTTGCAGGCGGCCAGCGCCCGCTCCGTCGAGACGATGTTGTTGCGGCGGAACTCCTCCTCCACCTCGCCGCCGATCTGGGCCTGCAGCATCACCGCGGCGGCGGCCCCCTCGGTCGCCTGCTCCCAGGCGCCGGGCCCGGCCATGTCGGCCTCGATGGCGGTCAGCTCCGGGTGCAGGCGGCGCAGGATGGCGAGGTTGGCGCTGTGCTTGTCGACGATGACGAGGTTGGAGAACCCCTCCTCCTTCAGCAGCACCACGAGGTTCTGGCCGACCAGCCCGGCGCCGCCGTAGAGCACGATCTTGTCGGTGGGCTTGAGCATCTTTCGGAAACCTTACAGGCGGGTGCGGCGGAAGACGGCGTCGGGCAGCAGGCGGATGACCAGCAGGATCCAGCGCCAGAACCAGGGGGTGTAGAGCACCGCGGGGCCGCGGTCCAGCGCCCGGCGGATGTCGGCCGCCACCCGCTCCGGCTTGGCCCACAGCGGCCCGCCCTTGGGCAGGGCGGCGGTCATGGGGGTGTCGACGAAGCCCGGCTTGACCAGCGTGACCGCCACGTTGCTGCGCCCCAGCCGGTGCCGCAGCCCCTGCACGAAGACGCCGAGCCCGCCCTTGGCGCTGCCGTAGACGTAGTTGCTGCCCCGCCCGCGGTCGCCGGCGACCGAGCCGATGACGGCGATCGAGCCGCGGTTCTGCCGCTCCATGACGGGAGCCAGCGCGGTCAGCAGCGACACCGGCCCCAGGAAGTTGGTGGTCAGCTCGGCCCGCGCGAGGCTCGCGTCCCTCTCGCAGGCGGCCTGGTCGGACAGGGTGCCGTGGGCGATCAGCACCGCGTCGAGCCCGTCCAGCGCGGCACGCGCGCTCTCCACCAGCTCCGGATGGCGGTCGAAATCGTTGAGGTCGGCGACCGCGGTGGTCACCGCCGCCGCGCCGCGGGCGCGCAGGTCGGCCGCCAGCGCCTCCAGCCTTGCGGCGTTGCGCGCCACCAGGAACAGGCGGGCGCCCTCGGCGGCGTAGAGGCGGGCCACCGCCCCGGCGATGGCCGAGGTGGCGCCGAAGACGGCGAGGCGGGTCATGGGCGGGAACTCGGGCTGTGGGAAGGATGGCCAAGGGAAGAGGGCGCGACCGGAACACCCACCCGCCGCCAGAAGCTGGACGAGAAGCGCGGGTCGATGTGGGCGGCGAACTCCCGCCAGCGGGGATAGCCGCTCTGGAAGAGGCCGGCCGGCATGCGCCCGTCCTTGGCCGGGTAGAGGCGGCCGCCGGCCGCCGCCACGATGGCGTCGAGCCGGTCGAGCAGCGCGTGGGTCGCGGCCCCGGTGTTGGGGAAGTCGAGCGCCAGCGTGACGCCCGGCATGGGGAAGGACAGCAGCCCCGGCGACGGCACGTCGCCCAGCGTCTTCAGCACGGCGAGGAAGGAGCCCTGGCCCGCCGCGGCGATGGTCTCCAGCAGTGCGCGGACCGTCTCCGCCGCACCGGCGGTGGGAACCGCGCACTGATACTGGTAGAAGCCGCGGGCGCCGTACAGGCGGTTCCACAGCCCGATGGCGTCCAGCGGGTAGAAGACGGGGTCGTAATGCACGGTCCCGCGCTTGCCGCCGGCCGGGATGCGGCGGCGGTAGAGCGCGTTGAAGGCGGTGATGCTGAGCGTGTTGAGGGCGAAGCCGGGAAAGTCCAGCGGCACCGACAGGCGCGGCTCGTAGGCGGTGTGTGGTTTCGCCCCGGCCGGCGCGGCGTCCGTGTGGCGGGAGCGGGTGAAGATGCCGCGCCCGAGCTCCCGGCCCTTCGCCAGGCAGTCGATCCAGGCGACCGAATACTCCCAGCCCGCCAGCGACTCCGCGCTGAGCGCGAAGAAATCCTCCAGCGTGTCGTAGCGGATGTCCTCGCTCTCCAGCCACGGCCCCGGCACCGGCTTCAGCCGGATGGCGGCGCGCAGGATCAGCCCGGTGAGGCCGAGCCCGCCGATGGTGGCGGCGAACAGCTCCGGATTCTCCGCCATCGAGCAGTCCAGCACCCGCCCGTCCGAACGCAGCAGCGTGAGCCCCGCCACATGGCGGCCGAAGGTGCCGGCCTCGTGGTGGTTCTTGCCGTGCACGTCGTTGGCGATGGCGCCGCCGACCGTCACGAACTTGGTGCCGGGGGTGACCGGCAGGAACCAGCGCCGCTCCCCTGGTCTCGCCCCGTCCAGCACCCGCAGGATGTCGGCCAGCGTGACCCCGCCCTCCACCTCCAGCAGGCCGGTCTCCCGGTCGAAGGCGACGAAGCGGTCGAGCCCGCGCGCGTCGATCAGCCCGCCGTCGCGGTTCAGGCAGGAATCCCCGTAGGAGCGCCCCATGCCGTAGGTCAGGACGGAAGCGGGCCCGTCCGGCGCGGCCAGCAGGGATGCCGCCTCGTCGGCGAAGCGGGGGCGGGCCACGGCGTGGGCGAAGCGGTGCGCGCGGCCCCACGCCCTGTAGCTTCGGCTGTCCTGGAAACCGGTCACGGCAGGCGGATCACGAAGGGTCGGAAGGGATCGGTCAGAGGTGCGCCAGCGCCACGGTCACCGCCACGATCCCGGCCAGCGCCAGCGACAGCCGGTCCTTCAGCGCGAAGAGGACGGGGTCGTCGTTCATCTCGCCGCGCAGGGCCAGGAGCCAGGCCCGGCTGAGCCAGTAGCCGAGAACGATGCAGATGAGCCACAGCCACTCCGGGCTGTTGTATTGATGCATCGGCGAACGCTCGTCAACCAGGTAGATGAAGAAGACCAGCGTCGAGCAGAAGCCGCTGGCCGCCCCCATCGCCATCAGCCAGGGCGCGTCGCCCGGCCGGTAGCCGCGCCCGGCCACCCGGTCGCGCCCCTCCGCCGCCATCACCTGGCATTCCGTGAAGCGCTTGATGCCGGCGAGGCTGAGGAAGAAGAACATGGAGAAGGTCAGCAGCCAGGGCGTCAGCTCGGTGCCGACCGCCGCGATCCCGGCCATGATGCGGATGGTGAAGAGGCCGGCCAGCACGATCATGTCGAGGATCGGCACCCGCTTCACATGCAGCGAGTAGGCGAGCGTGACCGCGAGGTAGAGCAGCGCCACGCCGGCGAACTTCAGGGGCAGCAGCAGCAGCAGCAGCGCCGCCCCCAGCATCAGCACGGGGGCCGCCAGCAGCGCGTCGCGGATCGGCAGGTCGCCCGCGGCCAAGGGTCGCAGCCGCTTGCTGCGGTGGCGGCGGTCGGCCGGCAGGTCCAGCAGGTCGTTGATCAGGTAGGTGGCCGACGCCAGCAGGCCGAACAGCAGGAAGGCGGCCAGCGAGGCGCCCACCGCCGCCGGCTCGCCGATCAGCCCGGCCAGCAGCGGCGCCACGAAGACCAGCCCGTTCTTCGCCCACTGGTGCAGCCGCAGCGCCTTCGCCCAGCTGCGCAGGCGCATGGCGGGGGAGGGGAATTCCCCGGCCACCACCACGGCGGGGGACAGGCAGGCGCGCATGCGGGCCACCCGGTGCCCGGCCAGCATGGCCGAGCGGCACCCCTCCCACACCGCCAGATCGTGGCGGCTGTCGCCGACATAGGTGAAGGCATCCCCGAAGCGGGCGCGGATGGCGGCCAGCTTGGCGGTCCCGGCGAGGTTGACGGTGCCGTCGCTGCCCTCCACCGCGTCGAACAGGCCGAAGCGGTCCGCCACCGCCTCCACCAGGCTGTGGTCGGAGGCGGAGATCAGGGCCAGGGTCCGGCCGCGCGCCTTCTCCTCGCGCAGCCAGCCGAGCAGCCCCTCGTTGACCGGCATGCCCTCGATGTCGAGCTCCACCTGTTCCGCCAGCCGGCGCTTGAACACCGCCTTGCCCGCCAGCAGCCAGACGGGCAGCAGCAGAAGCATCCACGGCTTCTGCCGGACCAGCGCCAGCAGGCATTCGTAGAGCAGATCGGTGCGCAGCAGCGTGCCGTCGAGATCGACGACCAGGGGGATGCTCACCGCCGGGGCGGCGGCGGGAACATCCGGTTCGGCGATGGCTCCCTGACCCTTCATCGATTCCTCGGCCTGCTGCCCGTACGCCGGGCACGGCGCCGGCTGGCCGGACTGTAGCCATCCCCCCCCGCCGCCGCAACGCACAAGCGGCCGCGGGGGCCTGCGCGGGCGGGTGCCGGAGGTAGCCGCCGGGGCCGGACGGGGTGCCGCCGACGGGACGGCCGCCGTTCCGGGCATCGCCGGCCGGTCAGAGGCTGTACTGGTAGAGCGTGACCGCGGCCTGGAGGACCAGCGCGGCCGCCACGGCGTGCCGTGGCCCGAAGCGCTGCGCCAGGACGAGTGCGATGACGACCAGGGCGAGTTCCGGGAAATAGCTGCCCTGATGCACGGCGGTCTCGCCGCGCTGGAAGATCAGCAGGGCCCAGACACACAGCGACAGCAGCACCACCGCGGCCAGCGCACGGGTTCCGCGGTGGGCGAAGGCCAGGGGCAACGCGTACAGCGCGATGCCGAGAACCCCCACGCTGCAGGGAAGGGTGAGGAACTGGCGGAAGCGCACGGCCTTCAGCGCCCCGGCCGCCTTGTCCGTCTCGCCCGCGGCCAGGAAGGACAGGGAGCGGGCTGTGTTGACGGCGACGCTGGGCACGTCGTGCAGCGCGAAGGCGTACAGGTTGAACAGCCGCCCCTCCGCCCAGTCCGGAAAGCCCAGGGTTCCCAGCTGGTCGGCGAGCGTGCGCAGGACACCGCGGTCGTCGATGGCGACGACGCCGGCGATGTGCCACTTCATCAGGCGGTTGCCGGGCGGGTCGTAGAGGGACTGGTAGAGGCTCCAGGGGGCGTAGAGGACGGCGAAGACGGCCGCCGCCATGGCGGCCTGCCGCCACGGGCCGACGCGCCGCAGGCACAGGGCCGCCAGGCCCATGCCCAGCAGAACGAAGGCGGTCGCCCCATGCCCCAGCATGGCCAGGGCGCAGCCGGTGCCGGTGACCAGCGCCGCCGCCGGCGACGGCCCGGTTTCCGCCGGGCGCAGGAAATGAACGGACACCGCCACGCACAGCATGGCCGCGGGCAACAGCTTCGGCCACACATAGGCGCCGTTGACGATCACCAGCGGGGAGAAGAAGGCCGCGGCCATCGCCGCCGCCGCGGTGCTGCGGGCGGCACCGCAGGAGCGGGCCAGGATCCACACGCCCGCGAGGCTGAGCATCTGGAGGGTGATGGCGCAGAACTGGTAGACCGGGACCGTCGGGCCGGCGGGCAGCCCGAGCAGCAGATAGAGACCGGTCTGCAGCGGCGGCCGGTCGCTGCTCAGCCAGTCGCCGATCATCGGCGACGGGATGTGGCCGGCGCGCAGGAAATCCGCCAGCACCAGCGGCAGTTCGTTGTCCATGGGCAGCGGCGGGTCCAGCCAGCGGCCCGCCGCCACCGTCAGCGGATCGGCAAGGCCGGTGGCCCCGTGCGTCCACAGCGCCAGGACGACGGAGGACAGCACCAGCCCCAGCAGGGGAATCGCGGTCTCGCCGCGCCACGCGCCGTCGCGCACCGCCCGCGCACCCAGGACCGCCGCGGCCGACCAGACGAGCCCCTTCAGCCCGAGCGACAGCGGGTGGGACAGGAAGGCGGCCCAGAACTGCAGATAGCCCAGCCCGCCCAGCACGACCAGCCCCGCCGCCAGCGCGAACACCGGGTCACCGGGCCGCCTCCGTTCGATCCAGGCGGTGATGCCGAACAGGAAGCCGCCGACGGCCAGCGCCTGGAGCGACGCGAAGACGAGAACGTCCGCCACCCGTCCGGTCTCAGGCGAAGAAGCGGTCGCGGAAATAGCGGATGGTGCGGTCCAGCCCGTCCTCCAGCGGCACCGTGGGTTCCCAGCCCAGCAGATCCTTCGCCTTGGTGATGTCGGGGCGGCGCTGGCGGGGATCGTCGGCGGGCAGCGGCCGGTGGACGATGGGCGACGCGGAGCCGGTCTTGCGGATCACCAGCTCCGCCAGCTCCAGCATGGTGAACTCCGCCGGGTTGCCGATGTTGAGCGGGCCGGGGATCGCGGGGTCGGTGTCCATGAAGCGGACGAAGCCCTCGATCAGGTCGTCCACATAGCAGAAGGACCGCGTCTGGGTGCCGTCGCCGTAGATGGTGATGGGATCGCCCTTCAGCGCCTGGACGATGAAGTTCGACACCACCCGGCCGTCGTCCGGGTGCATGCGCGGCCCGTAGGTGTTGAAGATGCGCACCACCTTGATCGGCAGCCGGTGCTGGCGGTGGTAGTCGAAGAACAGCGTCTCGGCGCAGCGCTTGCCCTCGTCGTAGCAGGCGCGCGGGCCGATCGGGTTGACGTTGCCCCAATACTCCTCCGGCTGCGGGTGCACGGAGGGGTCGCCGTAGACCTCGCTGGTGGAGGCCTGGAGTATGGTCGCCCCCAGCCGCTTGGCCAGCCCCAGCATGTTGATGGCGCCGTGCACGCTGGTCTTGGTCGTCTGCACCGGATCGAACTGGTAATGGATGGGCGAGGCCGGGCAGGCGAGGTTGTAGATGCGGTCGACCTCCACATAGAGCGGGAAGGTCACGTCGTGGCGCATCGCCTCGAAATGCGGGTTGTCCAGCAGGTGCAGGATGTTGTCGCGGCTGCCGGTGAAGTAGTTGTCGGCACACAGCACGGAATGCCCGTCGGCGAGCAGCCGTTCGCACAGGTGCGACCCCAGGAACCCGGCGCCGCCGGTGACGAGGACGCGGGGGCGGCTGTAGCGGCTGCGCATGGCGGGCCTTCCGTCGGGAGGGGGCGGGGCCGTTGCCGGCGTCCCGTGCAGGCCGATGGCTTATCCGAGCGGATTCCCCGTCGCAAGCGGAAAGCCGGCAAGGGCCGGCAATCCTTCCTTAACCGGGGGCGCCGTATTCGGCGGGCCCGGCCGACACACGGCACGCTGTCTGGGAAAGGCCGCCACGATGCGGATGATGGAACGATGCGGTCCACCAGTGGGCCGGATCGCGGGCCGGATCGCGGGCCCCCTCGCCCTGGCGCTCCTGGTGACCGGCGTCCTGGTGCTGCGGCGGCCCGACCAGCTCCTCGATCCCTATGTCTGGATCGAGGAGGTCCTCACCATCCCGCAGATCCTGCATCACGGCCTGCTCGCGCTGTTCCTGCCGATCCAGGGCTACATCATCCTGCCGCCGAAGGTCATCGCGCTGGCCGCGACCGGGCTGTCCTTCTTCCATTACCCGGAGCTGGCCTACGCCCTGACCCTGCTGGTCTCGGCCGGGGTGGCGCTTCTGGTGGCGCTGGCCCCGACCCTGCTGCGCTGGCGCTGGGCGTGCGCGCTGCTGGTCTTCCTGATCCCCACCGATCCGGAGATTTTCGGGCTGGCGCACATGACCTTCTGGCTGACCAGCCTGCCGGGCTTCCTGGTCCTGCTGTGGCGGCAGGGGGAACGGCCGCTCCTGCGGGCGGCCTGCGTCCTGGTCGCCGGGCTGTCCTCGCCGGTGATGATCGGCCTGCTGCCCCTGTACGCCCTGCGCGCGTGGTGGACCCGCCGCCGCGATGACGCGCTGCTCTGCCTGCTGGGGGCGCTGACCGGTGCCGCGCAGGTCGTGGCGATGCTGCCCTGGCTGGGCTACATGGAGTCGCCGCGCCTTGCGATCCTGTGGGATCTGATGGCGCGCCGCCTGTTCGGTGGTTTCGTCGCGCGGGCGGGCGGCCTGCCGCCGGACTGGGAGCTGGCGGCCGGGCTCGCCCTCTGCGTCTTCCTGCTGGCGGTCGTCCTGGCCGCGGCGCTGCGCCGGGACTGGGTCCTTCCCGCGCTGGGCGCCTGCCTGGGTGTGGTGATCGTCCTGGTGGTCGCCCGTGCGCCGGCCGACGTGATCACCCCGGCCGGACCCGGCCCGCGCTACTTCTTCTTTCCCTATGTCCTGCTGATGTGGATGCTGGCGCAGATGGCGGCGCGGGGGCCGCTGCCGCTGCGGGCCGCCGGCGCCGGGCTGATCCTCCTGGCGCTCGGCAACCTGCCGGGCGTCTTCGCCCGCCATCACGAGCATCTGGACTGGCGTTTCGCGCTGGCCGCCTGCCTGGAGGGGGATGAGCGGCCGATCCCGATCCACACCACCGGCGAGCGCACCGGCCTGTGGCCGCTGCGCCTGACGCCCGCCGAATGCCGGGACCTGCTGGGCCGGGGGCTGTTCGGCCCGCCGGGACCGGCGACGCTGGCGAGAACTTTGGAGCGCGGCACGATCGCCTTGCCGCCGTCACGGCTCGGCCCGCCGCTCGCCGGGCCGACGGTGGAGGCCGAGGGCTGGGCGGCGGGGGCGGTCTTCTCCGGCATCCCGACGCCGGCGATGGTGGCGCAACCCTACGGCTCCTTCGTTCCGTCCGACGCCGGCACGGGCCGCCTGTTGCTGGGCCCCCTGCGGGCGCCGGGCGGGGTGGTCGCCCTGCCGGTCGTCGTCGGGCCCAGCGTGGGCGGCCTGTCCCTGGCGGTGATCCGCCGCGGCACGGGCGAGACGGTCCGCCGGATCGATCTGGCGGGCATCGAGCCGCAGCGCTGGCGGTTCCTGAAGCTGGAGCTGGGAAGCGGTGCGGAGGATCTGGCGATCCTGGCCGTCGATGCTGGCTCCGGCTGGGGCCAGTGGTTCGCCATCGGTGCGCCGATGGCGGTCACCGATGGTGGTTGATGCCGGCACGCCGATGGATCGGCGTGCCGTAGCGCGTTCAAACGCCACGCAGGCTTTCCGCGCCCATGGGGGCGCGCCGCCGCGGTCGTGGCGGTGTGGGCCCGCCGTTCAGCCGAGCAGGCTGAGCAGGTAGCGCCCGTACTCGTTCTTCTTCAGCGGCTCGGCGAGGCGGGCCACCTGTCCGGCGTCGATCCAGCCGGCGTGGAAGGCGATCTCCTCCGGGCAGGCGATCTGCAGGCCCTGGCGGTTCTGGATGGTGCGGACGAACTCCGCCGCCTCCAGCAGGCTGTCGTGGGTGCCGGTGTCGAACCAGCCGTAGCCGCGGCCCATCTGCTCGACCTCGAGCTGCCCCATCTCCAGATAGGCGGCGTTGACCGAGGTGATCTCCAGCTCGCCGCGCGCCGACGGCTTGATGGTGGCGGCGATGTCCAGCACCTGGTTGTCGTAGAAGTAGAGGCCGGTGACCGCCCATTTGGAGCGCGGGGCCTGCGGCTTCTCCTCGATGCTGATGGCCTTGCCGGTGCTGTCGAACTCGACCACGCCATAGCGCTCGGGGTCGCGCACCCCGTAGGCGAAGACCCGGGCGCCGGCCGTCTTTTCCCCGGCGGAGCGCAAGAGGTCGGTCAGCCCGTGGCCGTAGAAGATGTTGTCGCCCAGCACCAGCGCGCTGGTGTCGTTCCCGACGAAGTCGCGGCCGATGATGAAGGCCTGCGCCAGCCCGTCGGGGGAGGGCTGCACCGCGTAGGACAGGTTGATGCCCCACTGGCCGCCGTCGCCGAGCGCCATCCGGAACAGCGGCTGGTCGTGCGGGGTGGTGATGATCAGGATGTCGCGGATTCCGGCCAGCATCAGCGTGGTCAGCGGGAAATAGATCATCGGCTTGTCGTAGACCGGCAGCAGCTGCTTGCTGATCGCCCGTGTCACCGGATAGAGCCGGGTGCCGGAGCCGCCGGCCAGGATGATGCCCTTCATGATCGCGTCACATCCGTCGTGGTTGGCACTCTCTACCCCGTGTCGTTGCCGGACTGCAAGGAATGGTGGCCGTACGCGGCGACGTGCTGCGCCAGGGCGTCGGCCATGCGGTCGATCACCGTGCCCCAGTCGCCCGGCGCCGGCTGGCGGAACAGGCGCATCGACCCGTACCAGGGGGTGTCCTCGCCGTCGAGCCGCCAGGGGAAGCCCGCCTCGTGGCGCATCGGCACCCACACCGGGACGCCGAGAGCGCCGGCCAGATGGGCGACCGCCGTGTCCACCGCGATCACCAGATCGAGCCCGGCCATCAGCGCCGCGGTGTCGGCGAAATCGTCGACCCCGTCCATCAGGTCCAGCAGGTCCAGCCCCGCGGGCGGCGCGGGGGGTGGCGCGCCGGGCTCGCCCTTCTGCAGGGACAAAAAGGCGACGCCGGGAACGCGGCCGAGCCGGCCCAGCAGGTCGGCCGGCGGGTTGCGGCGGCGGGCCATCGCCTCGTCGAAGCCGCCGCGCCTTGCGGCCGACGCCCAGGCCAGCCCGACCCGCGGACGCCGGACGGCGGCGAGCCGCGCCCCCCAGGCCGCGACCAGGGCGGTGTCGGCGGCGAGGTAGGCAGGGGCAGGAACCGGCCCTTCCGGCGGCTCGTCCGGCGGGCGGGCGCCCACGAACAGGCGTGGCAGGTCGAGCATCGGGCACTGCCGGTCGAAGACCGGCGGCGGGTCGTCCAGCGCCGTGCAGCCGGACAGGCCGGGGATGCCGGCGAGCAGCCGGACCAGCGGCTTCTGCACCATCGCGACCACCCGGCCGCCGCGGCCGGCGGCCCCGACCGCCCAGGCCAGGTAACGGGCCACCAGGATGGTGTCGCCATGGCCGAGCTCGGCGTGCAGCAGCAGCCTGCGCCCCTCCAGCGGCCCGCCGTCCCAGGCGACCGCGTCGGGGAAGCGTGGCGTACGGCCGGGGCGGCGGCGGTGCCAGGGCACCTTGGCCCAGCCGGCCCGCGCGTCGCCCAGCAGCAGCAGGGCCTTGGCCTCCCCCCACTGGGCCTCGGGGAGGTCGGGGGCCAGCGCCTGCGCGCGCCGGAACAGCCGCCCCGCCACCGCCGGACGGGCGGTCTCCAGAGCCACCGAGCCGAGGTTGCTCCAGCCGGCCGCGTCGGCCGGGGCCAGGGCCAGCGCGCGGCGGTGGGCGGC
>OFDN01000899.1_pt1 | contig 21898 bp, 22 predicted proteins | sample 1520971 | NCBI WGS metagenome assembly OFDN01 (sample SAMEA94257418, study PRJEB24077) | hot springs metagenome | biome: Aquatic biome; feature: Geographical feature; material: Water | place: India | collected 2012-06-12 | depth 5 m
GCGCCGCCCAGGCGCGGCGCGCGCAGCCCGAGCAGCTGCAGCGCCGTGACGAGCGCGGCCGGCAGCACGATGCCGAGCAGCACGAACGGCAGCAGGCGCGAGCCGTCGAGCGCGATGAAGTTCTCGGTCGCGGTGAACAGCAGCATGAACGCCGGCACGGTGATCGCCTGCAGCACGAGCAGCAGCGGGGCCAGGGCGAGCAGCGCTTCGACGGCGCCGCCCGCGCGCCGCAGGAACGCCGCGACCAGCCCGACGCCGGGCGCCAGCAGCATGAGCAGCAGCCCCGCCTGCAGGTCGGGATCGTTCACGAGGATGCGGCTCAGCACGTAGGCGAGCGGGGGTGCGATCGCGAGGTTCAGCAGCAGTACGGCCCCGAGCAGGCGGCGATCGAGCACGGCGCGCCCGAACGAGGCGAGCGGGACATCCAGCAGGGTGATCGCGATCGCCAGCGCGACGACCGCCAGCAGCACGCCGTCGTCAACGCCCGCCGCCGCGGGCACGAGCGCGCCCACCAGAGCGCCGACGCCGATGCCGGTGAGCACGACGACGATCGTCGCCGCGGGAGTCAGCACGCGCGGTGCGGTCGTCACGGCACCCGCGCGAGCCGCACGTAGTCGGCCAGCCCCAGCTGCTCGCCGCGCGCCGTCGGGTCGAGCCCCGCCGCTTCGAGCGCCGCCGTCGCCGCGGCCGACGAGCCGTACACCTCGGCGAGCGCCTGCCGCAGCATCTTGCGACGCTGCCCGAATGCGGCGTCGACCAGCTCGCCGACCCGCAGCCGCTCGGCCTCGGTTCCGGGGGCGTCGGCACGGGTCATGCCGACGAGCACGCTGTCGACGTTCGGCACCGGCCAGAACACCTGCCGGCTCACCTGCCCCTCGACGCGCCACTGCCCGTACCAGGCCGCCTTCACGCTCGGCCCGCCGTACACCTTCGAGCCCGGCTCGGCCGCGAGGCGGTGGCCGACCTCGGCCTGCACCATGACGAGCACGCGGCGGATGCCCGGCTCGAGCGCGAGCAAGTGCAGCAGCACCGGCACCGAGATGTTGTAGGGCAGGTTCGCGACGAGGGCGGTGGGCCGGTGCCCGCCGGGGGCGTCCGGCACGGCCTCCACGCGCAGCGCGTCGGCGGTGACCACGGCGAGCGCGGCCTCGGGCTGGAGTGCGCCGACGGTCTGCGGCAGCTGGGCGGCGAGCCGCGCATCCACCTCGATCGCGACGACGGGATGCCCCGCCTCGAGTAGTCCGAGCGTCAGCGAGCCCAGCCCCGGGCCGACCTCCAGCACGGGCTCACCGGGCAGCAGCGCCGCGGTCTGCACGATGCGCCGCACCGTATTGGCGTCGTGCACGAAGTTCTGCCCCAGCTTCTTGGTCGGCGTCACATCGAGCAGGGCGGCCAGGTCGCGCACCTCGGCCGGCCCCAGCAGGCCGCTCATCGCTCGCCCGGGTAGTCGGGGCCGGGGTGGTGGTCGGGGCTGCCCTCGTCGGCCGCGTCGAGCGCGGCGGCCTGCGCGGCTGCGGCCAGCTCGCTCGGCGAGCCCGGAACCTCGTCGGGGCCCGCCCAGGGGTCGCCCGGCGCGGTCACCGGCTCGGCGTCCCACGTGCCGTAGACCTGCTCGCTGTTCGACGCGATGAGGGCGCACAGCGTCGGCACGTCGGTGCCGAGATGCTCGGCCATCGCCCGAACCGTGTGCGGCATGAGGTACGGCCCGTTCGGCCGCCCGCGGAGCGGGTGCGGGGTCAGGAAGGGCGCGTCGGTCTCGACGAGCACGAGCTGCCGCGGCATCACCTCGAGCGCCTCGCGCAGGTTCGCCGCGTTCTTGAACGTCACCGTTCCGGCGAAGCTGGCGTACCAGCCGTTGTCGGCCAGCACGCGGGCGAGCGCGGCGTCGCCGCTGAAGCAGTGGAACACCGTGCGCTCGGGCGCCCCCACCCGCAGCAGCGTCGCCACGATGTCGTCGTGCGCGTCGCGGTCGTGGATCTGCAGCGCCAGGCCGTGCTTCTTCGCGATGGCGATGTGGGCTCCGAAGGCGGCGAGCTGGGCGTCGCGTCCGGGGCCCGGCTCGGTGCGGAAGTAGTCGAGGCCCGTCTCGCCGATGGCGACCACGCGAGGCTGCGCGGCCAGCTCGTCGATGACCGCGAGAGCGGCATCCAGCTCGCCGGATTCGGCGAGCGCCGGAGCCTCATTCGGATGCAGGGCGACGGCCGCGAGCACCCGCGGCTCGCGCGCCGCAACCGCGGCCGACCAGCGGCTCGTGAGCACGTCGGTTCCGACCTGCACGACGCCGCGCACGCCGACAGCGGATGCCCGATCGAGGTGCTCGCGGTAGTGCAGCGGGTTCTCGCCGTCGGCGATCTCGAGGTGCGTGTGGTTGTCGTACACGCCCACCGTCAGCGCTTCGGGGCTCGGCGGGTAGCTGAGGTCGCGCGTCGTGCCCTCCATGATCGCGCGGGCGCGCACGTGCGGATCAAGCGCGGCGGGGTCGAGCTGCTCAGTCACGGTATCGCCTCCGCAATGACCGTACCGCGGGCGGCTGAGCGGTCTCGCCCTACTCGGCCTCGATGCGCGGGAAGAGCGCCTCGAGCGGCTGCGTCTGCGCGCCGGCGGGCAGCTGACCCCAGCGGGCGGCGTCCGGGATGCGCTGCTCGCGCAGCCCGCCGAGCGCGGCCTCGGCGCCCAGGGCGACCCACAGCTTCTGCGTGGCCTGCGGCATGACGGGCGAGAGCAGCACGGCGAGGGCTCGAAGGCCCTCGGCGGCGGTGGACAGGATGGTGTGCAGTCGGCCCTCGAGCGCCGGGTCTTTCGCGACCTTCCAGGGCTCCTGCTCGGTGAGGTAGCCGTTGAGCTCGTCGACGAGGGTCCACACCGAGGCGATCGCGTCGTGGATGGCGAACGCCTCGAGGGCGCGCTGGGCGCCGGCGAGAGCATCCGCCGCCACCTGCTCGATGCGGCGGTCGGCGTCGGTGAGGCCGGTCGCGGCGGGTACGACGCCGTCGCAGTACTTGCCGATCATGGCGACGACGCGCGAGGCGAGGTTGCCGAAACCGTTGGCGAGCTCGGCCTGGTAGCGGGCCGACAGGTCCTCCCACGAGAACGAGCCGTCTTGCCCGAACGAGATCGCGCTCATGAAGTAGTAGCGGAACGCGTCACTGCCGAAGACCTCGGTGATCTGGTGCGGGGCGATGCCGGTGAGCTTCGACTTCGACATCTTCTCGCCACCGACGAGCAGCCAGCCGTGGCCGAAGACCTTGGCGGGCGGCTGCAGCCCCGCAGCCATGAGCATGGCGGGCCAGATGACGGCGTGGAACCGCGCGATGTCCTTGCCGACGAGCTGCACGGCCGGCCAGCGGCGGGAGAAGTTCTCGTCGTCGCTGCCCCAGCCGATCGCCGAGATGTAGTTGAGCAGGGCGTCGAACCACACGTAGGTGACGTGGCTGTCGTCCCACGGGATGCGCACGCCCCAGTCGAAGCTCTGGCGCGAGATCGACAGGTCGTCGAGGCCGCGCCGCACGAACGAGACGATCTCGTTGCGCAGGCTCGCGGGCTGGATGAAGTCGGGCTGCGACTCGTACAGGTCGAGCAGCTTCTGCTGGAAGGTCGAGAGCGCGAAGAAGTAGTTCTTCTCCTTCAGCACCTCGATCGGGCGACCGTGGATGGCGCACACCCGCTGGCCCGCGAACTCGCCCACTCCGTCGACGAGGTCGTCGTTCTGCTTGTACTCCTCGCAGCCGACGCAGTAGTAGCCCTCGTACTCGCCCTCGGTGATGAACCCGTCGTCGTAGAGCTTCTGGAGGAACTGCTGCACGACCGTCTCGTGGCGCTGCTCGGTCGTGCGGATGAAGTCGTCGTTGGCGATGTCGATGGTGTCGAGCAGCGGCTTCCACGCCGACTCGACGAGCTTGTCGGCCCACTCCTGCGGTGTGACGCCGTTGGCAACTGCGGTGCGGAGGATCTTCTGACCGTGCTCGTCGGTGCCGGTGAGCGACCAGGTGTCGACCCCCGACTGGCGGTGCCAGCGGGCGAGCACGTCGGCGGCGACCTCGGTGTAGGCGTGGCCGATGTGCGGCACGTCGTTGACGTAGAAGATCGGCGTGGCGATGTAGAAGCGGTCAGCGGCACCCATGGTGCGCCCAGCCTACCGGCGCGAATCTCTGCATTAAGCGGTACCATGAGCGCTCGTGAGGATCACTAGATTCTTCGCAGGGGGGATCGTGGGCGCGGCGCTGGCCGTCGCGCTCAGCGGCTGCGCGGGTGGCACGCCGCCGCTGACCGTCTACGGCGGGCTCGTCGACCGCTGCGTCGAGAACCGGACGACGACCGAGGGGCCGATGGCCCTTCTCGGCACGACCGTCGTCAACGAGACCCCTCGCACGGTCATCCTGCGGGATGCCCGCCCTCTCGACCTCGTGAACGCCTCCGTCGACGACATCTCGGTCGTGCCGCTGCCGAGCCCCGAGTCGGGCTTCGGCGTCGCGCCCGGCGGCACGATGACGCCCGAGCAGCTGGTGCTCTGGCGCGATCGCGGCCCGCTGTACGGCGCGACGATCGGCCCGTACGGTGCCGTGAGCATCGTCGTGCACCTGCGCGCCGACGACTTCCGCGAGTACGCGGGGCTCGGCGGCCTGCGCCTGAAGTACGACGACGGCTGGTTCTCGGCGACCAGCGTCGGCGGCGGCGACACCGGGTTCGTGCCGCCCTGGTCGCACTGCGGCAGCTCGTGAGGCAGGCGCGGTAGCGTGCTGAGCGTGACCGCCGCCCGCGCCTTCGCCGCTCTGCCCCTTGTCGCTGTGCTGGCACTCGCCGGCTGCAGCGGCTCGCCGACCGACCCGCTCGGTCTCGGCGGCTGCCTTGAGGGCGACCGCGGCACGATCGCGGTCGGCGTCAGCAACACGTCGGGGGACCCGATCGTCATCGAGGGCGTCGAGCTCAGTGGATCCTCCGGCGTCGAGATCGTCGACCGCTTCCTCGCCCTCGACGACGAGGCCCGCAGCACCGCGGTGCTGTTCGACGACGGCGGCCGTGCCGCGTTCGACGGCGTCGACCTCGACCAGCAGGCGATCGATCCGGATGCTGCCGCCTACGTCGGCGTCGAGGTGCAGCGCACCGGCTCTGAGCCGGGGCGCGTCGGCGGCCTCACGATCACCGTCGACGGCAGCCCCCAGGCCGTGCCCGTCACGCTCGACCTCCTCGACGCCTGCGGCTGACCCTGCCCCGCACCGGAGTCGCAGACCTACGGTGTCGCGCGGCGTGCCGTGAGCGCGGCCTCGTAGAGCTCGCGGCGGCCGAGACCGGTCGTGGCGGCGACGGCGGCAGCGGCATCCTTCAGGCGCTCCCCCGCCGCGACGCGGGCCAGCACGTCGGCGAGCGCCGCATCCGGGTCGGCGGATGCTCCGGCCGGCGCCCCCGCCACGACGAGCACGATCTCTCCGCGAGCGCCGTCGCTGAACTGGGCGGCAAGCTCGGCGAGGGTGCCGCGCGCGACCTCCTCGAACTTCTTGGTCAGCTCGCGGCAGACCGCGGCGCGGCGGTCGGGCCCGAAGGCGTCGCGCGCGTCAGCGAGCGCCGCCCCGATGCGGTGCGGTGACTCGAAGAAGACGAGCGTGCGTGGCTCGGCGGCGAGCGCCCGCAGGGCTGCGGCGCGCCCCGACCGCGGCAGGAAGCCCTCGAACACGAAGCGGTCGGTCGGCAGGCCGCTGAGCACGAGCGCGGTGAGCACGGCGCTCGGGCCGGGCAGCGCCGTGACGGCGACGTCGGCGGCGATGGCGGCCTCGACGAGCACGTAGCCCGGGTCGCTGATGCCGGGCATGCCCGCGTCGGTGAGCACGAGCACGTCGGTCTCGCGCGCCCGCTCGACGAGCTCGGCGGCCTTCTGACGCTCGTTGTGCTCGTGCAGCGCGACGAGGGCCGGGCGGTTCTCGACACCCAGGGCGCGCATGAGCTGCACGGCCGTGCGCGTGTCCTCCGCAACGACGAGCTCAGCGTTCTCGAGCGCCTCGACCAGGCGCCGGCTCGCGTCGCCGAGGTTGCCGATGGGCGTGGCGGCGAGCACGATCATGCGGCCATCCTCCCACCCGCCACTCGGTGGTCGACCCGATATCCCGACGGACGGGCGGGGCGCGCCGACCTCGCCCGCCCCTCGGCAACCGAGATGGCACCGCAGTGAGTGTCGGCACGGGAGAGAAGAAGCTCATTCTGCAATGTGCCTCCCGCGGCACGTGCCGCGGGAGGCACATTGCGATGACGGGCATCGCGTCAGGAGGAGCATCGACGCGGGCCGAGCCCGCGGAGCGTCCGTCCTACGATGGGCGGGTGACTCACGCACAGGCCGCGGTGGCCGAGACAGCGCCCCCACGGCACGGTTCGTCCGCGTCGCGTGTGCTCAGCTTCGCCGTTCCCGCCGCGGTGCTCGGCGTTGCGGCGGCAACCCGACTCATCGGCCTCGAGCACCCCGCCGAGCTCGTCTTCGACGAGACCTACTACGTGAAAGACGCGGAGTCGCTGCGGCAGCTCGGCTACGAAGGGCGGTGGCCCGACGATGCGAACGCGAACTGGGCGGCCGGCACCCCGGGCAGCCCGAGCGAGCTCGCATCGTTCGTCGCGCATCCCCCGCTCGGAAAATGGGTGATCGCCCTCGGGCTCGCCGCCCTCGGCCCTGAAAACCCCGCCGGCTGGCGGCTCGGCACGGCGCTCGCCGGTGTCGCCCTCGTCGGCCTCGTCATGGTGCTCGCGCACCTGCTGCTCGGGCGTCTCGCGCTGACCGGCATCGCCGGGCTGCTCATCGCGATCGACGGCAACGCGATCGTCATGAGCCGCGTCGCGCTGCTCGACGGCGTGCTGGCGCTGCTGATCGTGCTCGCCGTGATCCTGCTCGTGCTCGACCGACGCCAGGTGCGGCGCGAGCTCGACGAGTGGCTCGCTCATCGCCACGCGCACGAGCGCCCGAGCGACTGGGGCCCCGCCTTCTGGGGCCGCCCGTGGCTCGTCGGGGCCGGCGTGACCTTCGGGCTGGCGATCGGCGTCAAATGGAGCGCCCTCTACCTGCTCGCCGCCTTCGCGGTGCTCACCGTCGTCGTCGACGCGATCGACCGCCGCCGCGCGGGCGTCGCACTCTGGGCGAGCGGAACCCTGCTGCGGCAGGCCCCGATCAGCGCGATCCTGCTGCTGCCCTCCGCGCTCGCCGCCCACCTGCTGACCTGGACGGGCTGGTTCATCACGAGCGGCGGCTACGGCCGCACGCGCGAGGTCACCGACGACAACCGGCTCGCCGGGCCGTTCGGGCTGCTGCCCGACGCGCTGCAGAACTGGTGGGAGTACCAGACCGCCATCTACGGCTACCACGTGGGCGTCACGAGCGAGCACAACTACGAAGCGCCCGCGCTCGGATGGCCCCTGCTGCTGCGGCCGACGTACATGCACTACCACGACCGGGGCGACGGCACCGCCGAGGCCATCACGGGCATCCCGAACCCGTTCATCTGGTACGCCGCCGTCGCCGCCGTGATCGCGCTCATGATCTGGGCGGTCGTCGAACTCGTCGCCCGGGTGCGGGCGGCGCGCGCCGGCATCGACCGCGCGAACGGGATGCCCGCGAGCGGCTGGGCGATCGCCCTCGTGCTCACCGGGGTCGCCGCCGGCTGGCTGCCCTGGCTGCTGTACCCCGAGCGCACGATGTTCTTCTTCTACACGATCGTGCTCACGCCGTTCCTGGTGCTCGCGCTGACGATCGTGCTCGGCGCGATCCTCGGGCCCGCCGATGCCGACCGGTCTCGTCAGGCGATCGGCCGCATCATCGTCATCGGGATGCTCGCCCTCGCCATCGTCGTCAGCCTGTTCTTCCTGCCGCTGTGGACGGGCTCGCCGATCCCGATCGAGCAGCTGCGGCTGCGGTACTGGCTGCCGACGTGGATCTGAACCCGTGAGCAGCGGCACCGGTGCCGTCGGGGCCGCCGCATGAGCCGCGGCGTCCACGGCCGCGGACGACGGCTACCGCCGCCGCCCGTACACCGCTCGGCGCAGCAGCCATTCGGCCGGCCCGCTGCGGTCGGCCGCGGCCAGCAGCCCCGCCAGCACGAGCGTCGCGAGCCACGTGATGACAGCGATCTGGGTGGCCTCGGCGACGCTCGCCGTGGCACCGAGCCCGAACCCGTAGGGCGCGAAGACGATCACGAACACGAGCGACTGGGTGAGGTAGCCGCTGAGCGACCGCTGCCCGAGGGCCGCGAAGAGGCGTGAGATCGGCCCGCCCGGCTTCGCCGTGGGGCTGCCGAGCTCGCGCCCGCTGCCGCGCCCGCCGACGATGAGGGCGATGAGGGCGACGTAGGCCGCACCGCCGACGGCGCCCGTGGCGGCATGCAGCATCGCGGCGAACGGCTCGGCGATCGGCGACAGTTCGATGACGCCCAGCAGGGCGAGGGCGATCGGCAGGGCGCCGAGCACCGAGATCGGCAGGCCGATGCCCGCGACCAGGCCCAGCGCGCGGCGGTGCTGGAAGGACTGCTCGAGAATCCGGCGCCGCGCCGCCCACATGCCGAGGATCATGGGCGCGAGCAGTCCGAGCCCGCCGAACGGCACCGAGAGCATGCCGATCGTCCACTCACCGAGGCGCGCGAGCACCGCGAGCGGATACGTCTCGGCCCCGGCCGAGTTGAACAGCGCGGCGCTCGGCACGGCGACCCCACCGCCCGCCTTCGAGAGCAGCCCGCTGAGACCCTCGAGCGCACCGACGATGATGAGGAACCCGAACGACAGCCAGCCGACGATCGCGAGCGTGCGGCCCGATGCGCGGATCAGCAGCACGAGCGCGAGGCCGAGCAGGCCGTAGGTGCCGAGGATGTCGCCGAAGAACAGCAGCACGCCATGCGCGGCGCCGAAGGCGATGAGCCAGGCGTTGCGGCGCAGCAGCAGTCGCCGCGCCTCGGGCCACTCGGTTCCGCGCGCGTGCTCGCGCGTGAGCAGCTGCGTCAACCCGTAGCCGAACAGCAGGGCGAAGAGCGGGTAGCTGCGGTTGTCGGCGAGCGTCGCGACGAGGGCGTTGACCCAGGGGTCGGCGGCCGCATCCGTCACCGGCTTGAGCAGGATGCCCAGCTCGCGCCCGTACAGGAAGAAGGGCACGTTCGCGACCGCGATGCCGAGCAGCACGAGGCCGCGCGCGACGTCGGGGGCGAGCGCCCGCGCGCCGCGGGCGGTCGGGGCGAGGGGGGCGGGCGGCGTGGGCTGAGCATCCATCGTCATGCCAGCATCGTATTATTACTACATGCGTGTCGCAAGGCCCGGTCGTCGATCGCTCGAACATTACGTCGCGTAACGCCCGCCGGCCCGCCCCGCTCGCGCGCCGATTAGCCTGGGAGGCATGGCCGACCGCGACTATGGCTTCCGCACGCGCGCCGTGCACGCCGGCAATGTGCCCGACTCCGCTTCGGGGGCACGTGCGCTGCCGATCTACCAGTCGAGCGCCTTCGTGTTCGACTCGACCGAGGATGCCGCCGCCCGGTTCGCGCTGCAGAAGTACGGCAACATCTACAGCCGCCTCGCGAACCCCACGGTCGCGAGCTTCGAGGAGCGCGTGGCGAGCCTCGAGGGCGGACTCGGGGCGGTGGCCACCTCGAGCGGCCTGAGCGCGCAGTTCGTCACCTTCGCGTCGCTCGCGGGCGCGGGCGACCACATCGTCGCCTCGTCGAACCTCTACGGCGGCTCGGTCACGCAGCTCGACGTCACCCTGCGCCGGTTCGGGGTCGAGACGACCTTCGTCGCGAGCGACGACCCGGCCGACTACGCCGCGGCGATCATCCCGGGCCGCACGAAGCTCGTCTTCGCCGAGACCATCGCCAACCCGAGCGGTGACATCGCCGACATCTCCGGCCTCGCCGACGTGGCGCACGCGGCCGAGCTGCCGCTCGTCATCGACTCGACCGTCGCCACGCCGTACCTGTGCCGCCCGATCGAGTGGGGCGCCGACATCGTCGTCCACTCGGCCACGAAGTTTCTCGGCGGCCACGGCACCACCCTCGGCGGCGTCGTCGTCGAGTCGGGCCGCTTCGACTGGTCGAACCACAACTTTCCGCTGTTCGAGGAGACCGTCGCCCACTACGGCGGGCTCACGTGGTACGGCAACTTCGGCGAGTACGCCTTTCTCACGCGCCTGCGCGCCGAGCAACTGCGCGACATCGGCCCGGCCCTCGCCCCGCACTCGGCCTTCCTGCTCGCCCAGGGCGTCGAGACCCTGCCGTACCGCATGCAGGCGCACGTCGACAACGCGCGCCGCGTCGCCGAATGGCTCGAGGCCGACCCGCGCATCGAGACGGTCAACTGGGCCGGACTGCCCTCGCACCGCCACCACGAGCGCGCGAAGCAGTACCTGCCGCTCGGGCCGAGCTCGGTGTTCGGCTTCGTCGTGAAGGGCGGCCGCGCTGTCGGGCAGGGCCTCATCGAGAACGTGAACCTGGCGAGCCACCTCGCCAACATCGGCGACGCCAAGACGCTCATCATCCACCCCGCCTCGACGACGCACGCGCAGCTCACCGAGCAGCAGCTCGTCGACGGCGGCGTGCACCCCGGCCTCGTGCGCCTCTCGGTGGGCATCGAAGACGCCGACGACATCATCTTCGACCTCGATCAGGCTCTGGATGCGGCGCTGAAGGGAGCCTCGGCATGAGTGACACCACCACGGCAGCGTCCGACACGGCCGCCGACACGGCGACCGTCACCCTCGCGAACGGCCTGACCTGCGCCATCCCGGCGAGCTCGCCGCTCGCGAAGCTGCTGAAGTCGCAGCGCACGTGGGTGGGGCCCTCCGCGAAGGAGCGGCTGGGCATCCTGCGCCGCGCCCGCTCGGTGGCGATCGTCGGCGCCTCGCCGAACCCGGCGCGCTCGTCGTACTTCGTCGGCACCTACCTGCAGCAGTCGAGCGATTTCCGGGTGTACTTCGTCAACCCGAACGCGACCGAGATCCTGGGTCAGCCGGTGTACCCCGACCTCGCCTCGCTGCCCGAGGTGCCCGACATCGTCGACGTGTTCCGCAAGGCCAGCGACATCCCGTCGGTCATGGACGACGCGATCGCCGTCGGCGCCCCGACCGTCTGGGTGCAGCTCGGCATCTGGAACGAGGAGGCCGCCCGCTACGGCGAGTCGAAGGGCCTCACGGTCGTCATGGACCGCTGCATCAAGGTCGAGCACGCGCGCTTCCACGGCGGTCTGCACCTCATGGGCTTCGACACCGGCGTCATCTCGGCGAAGAAGCAGGTGCGCTGACCTCTGCCGCGGCGGTGGGATGCGGGGCTACAGTCACCCCATGACCATTGCTCTGGCCGCGCTCGCGCGCGACATCGGCGGCCCCTTCGACCTGATCGGCGGCCTGCCGGTGCACCCGCTGATCGTGCACCTCGCGGTCGTCGTGCTGCCGGTCGCCGCGCTCGCGCTCATCGTGGTCGCGCTGCTGCCCCGCGTGCCGGCGCTCGTGCGCTGGGGTGTCGTCGCGGTGCTCGCGGTCGGCGCCCTCGCGGCGTGGGTCGCCGCCGAATCGGGCGAGGCCCTCACCGAGCGGGTCGGCGAGCCGCGCGTGCACGTCGCCGCGGGCGAGATCGTGCCGACCATCGCCGGGGTGCTGCTGCTCATCGGCATCGCGTGGGCGGTCGTCGACCTGTTCGACGCGCGCCGCCGGGCGGCCGGTGCCCCGCGCCCGCCCCTGCTCTTCGCCGCGAAGGTCGCGGTGACGGTGGTCGCGATCGCGTGGTCCGCGTACAGCGTGTACGCCGTGTTCGTGGCGGGGCACTCGGGCGCGGTCGCGACGTGGCTGCCCAGGGTGGGCGGCTAGGGTCGCGGCATGACCACGAGCTCCGCATCCATCGCCGTCACCGTCGTCGGCGGGCCGACCGCCCTGCTCGAGTGGGCAGGGCTGCGTCTGCTGCTCGACCCGACGTTCGATGAGCCGCGGCGGTACGGCGACGAGCCCGACGCACTCGAGAAGACGGCGCCGCCCGCGGTGGCCGCCGCCGACCTCGGGCGCATCGACGCCGCCCTGGTGTCGCACCACCACCACGAGGACAACCTCGACTTCGCCGGCCGCGATCTCGCGATCTCCCTGCCGCTCGTGGTCACGACGGCCGCCGGCGCGCGCGACCTCGCGGCGCGCGGCGGCACGGCCCGCGTGATCGGGCTCGACGACGACGAGGAGATCGCGCTCGACGACCCGACCGTCGTGGGGGCGGCCGTCGCCGACCGCGCACCCGAAGGCGCTCGACTCATCGCGCTGCCCGCGCAGCACGGCCCTGACGAGTGGGCCGAGCGGCTCGGGCCCGTGTGCGGCTTTCTGCTGCGCGCCCCCGGGCAGCCGACGCTCTACGTCTCGGGCGACAACTCGGAGGTCGCGGTCGTCGAGGCGGTCGCCGCCCGCTATGGGCACGTGGATGCGGCGCTCCTGTTCGCCGGAGCCGCCCGCGTCGATGACATCGACGCACCCCTCACCCTTACGGCCGAGCGCGCGCGGGCCGCAGCGCTCGCGCTCGGTGCACGGCGGGTCGTGGGGCTGCACGTTGACCAGTGGACGCACTTCAGCGAGGGCCGCGACGCCCTCGAGCGCGAGTTCGCCGGGCTCAACTCGTCCGCGGGCGGGCCGCTGCTCGCCGCCACACCCCTGGGCGTGCGCACCGAGGTCACGCTCTAGCGCGAGCCCGCATCCCGCCGCCGTCGGCTCGCGTTCTCGGCGAGGCGACGCGCGGGACGGCGAAGAGAGCGCCGCCCATGCCGGGTGCTGCGTGCCTCGCCGAGCGCGTGGCGAGACGCTGCGCACTCATTCGGCTGGCTGTCCTTCCAGAACTGCGGATCGACCTGAACCGTGTTCATTCGCATCCGCAGTTCTGGAAGGGGCTATCTCCCTGACCCGTCACGGGTGCTCGGTGGGCGACGAACCAGCCACCCGGCGGAGGCGAACCCCCGAGTTCAGATAGGCCACACCGACGAGCAGCCACGCTGTGAAGGAGATCACGTCCTCGGCAAGGCTGTACTCGCTGGCCGGTGCAGTGATCAGGTAGACCACGAGAACACCACCAACGGCAGTAGCGACTCCGAGACTCCAACGATGCCTTCCCGTGAACTGCCACCAGGGTCGAGGCTCAGCGCTTTCACCGGCCACTCGGAAGACACGCGCGCCGACGATGAGGAACACGAGAGTCACGAATATGCCCACCGACAGCGCGAGTTCAGCGCTCGAACCGGCGGCGAGGAGCACTACCTCTACGGGCCACCCCGCGAGCAGACCGATGGCGACGAAGAGGGCCTTGGCCCACCACGCCGTGATGCGCCACGGCCGCCAGGACACCGCGAACCTCTAGAAGTCGGTGTTGAGCGGGTGCGCACCCACGCGCTGGTCGCGGTCGCAGGCTGCGATCGTCGCCATCTCGTCGGCCGACAGCTCGAAGTCGAAGACGTCGGCGTTCTCGATGAGCCGCTCGCGACGAGTCGTCTTCGGGAAGACGATGAGGCCCTCCTGCAGGTGCCAGCGGATCGCGATCTGCTGCACGCTCTTGCCGTGCCGCTCGGCGATCGCGGCGAAGCCGGGCAGCTCGGCGAGGTCGTAGTTGCCGCTGCCGAGCGGGCTCCACGACTCGGTCAGGATGCCCCGCTCGGCCTGGAACGCGCGCAGGTCGCGCTGCTGGAAGGCGGGGTGCAGCTCGATCTGATTGACCACCGGCACGACATCCGTCGCCGCGGCGAGGTCGTCGAGGTGGGTCTGCAGGAAGTTCGAGACGCCGATCGACCGGGCGAGACCCGCCTCGCGCAGCTCGATGAGGGCCTCCCAGGTCTCGACGTGCTTGCCGTACTTCGGCGCCGGCCAGTGGATGAGGTACAGGTCGACCTGCTCGAGGCCCAGTCGCTCGAGGCTTGCCTCCAGCGCACCGCGGGCCGTGTCGCGGCCCTGGTCGCTGTTCCACAGCTTGGTCGTGATGAAGAGTTCGTCGCGCGGCACCCCGCTCGCCGCGATCGCCTTGCCGACGCCCGTCTCGTTCTTGTAGACGCGCGCGGTGTCGATGTGGCGGTAGCCGACCTCGATCGCCTCGCCGACGACGCGCTCGGCCTCGTCATCATCGACCTGCCAGACCCCCAGCCCGAACTGCGGGATGCGGTGGCCGTCGTGAAGGGTCAGGAAGGGAGTCGGGATCGCGTCAGTCATCCCACTATTCTCCCCCACCCCGCTCAGTCGCGGCTGGGCACCGCGCGCTCGTCGGGCCCGGTGTACAGGCTCAGCGGGCGGATGAGGGCGTTCGCGGCGAGCTGCTCGCGCACGTGCGCCGTCCAGCCCGTCACGCGGGCGGCGATGAACAGCGGCGTGAAGATCTCGGTCTCGAAGCCCATGAGGTCGTAGGCCGGGCCCGACGGGTAGTCGAGGTTCGGCTTGATGCCCTTCGCCTCGTCCATCGCCCGCTCGAGCGCGTCGTAGAGGTCGAGCACCTCCGGTCGCTCGTAGTGCGCGACGAGGGTCTCGAGCGCGGCCTTCATCGTCGGAACGCGCGAGTCGCCGTTCTTGTAGACCCGGTGGCCGAAGCCCATGATCTTGCGCTTCGCGGCGAGGGCGTCGGCGAGCCACCCGGCCGCCGCATCCGCCGTGCCGACCTCGCGGAAGACGTGCATGACCGCCTCGTTCGCGCCGCCGTGCAGGGGGCCCTTGAGCGCGCCGATCGCACCCGTCACCGCCGAGTAGACGTCGCTGAGCGTCGAGGCGATGACGCGCGCTGTGAACGTCGACGCGTTGAACGAGTGCTCGGCGTACAGGATCATCGACACGTCGAAGGCGTTCACGACGACCAGCTCGGGCACCTCGCCGAAGGTCATGTGCAGGAAGTTCGCCGAGTAGCCGAGGTCGTCGCGCGGCTCGACGAGCTCCTGGTCGCGCATCCGCCGCTGGGCGTAGGCGACGATCGCGGGCAGCTGCGCCCACAGGCGGATGCTGCGCTCGAGCGTGAGGTCAGCGTCGGTCCACGAGCTGTTGTCGGTCAGGGTGGCGTCGAGGGCGCCGAGCACGCTGACGGCGGTGCGCACGACATCCATGGGATGCGCGGCGCGCGGCAGCGCATCCATCGCGTCTTTCACCGTCGGGTCGAGGTGCCGCAGCGAGCGCTCGAGCGACTCGAAGGCGGCGAGCTGCTCAGCGTCGGGGAGCTCGCCGTGCCACAGCAGGTAGGCGACCTCCTCGGCCGTGCAGCGCTCGGCGAGCTGCTGCACGGGGTAGCCGCGGTAGAGCAGCGAGTTCGTCTCGGGGTTGACCTTGCTGATAGCCGTCGTGTCGACGACGACGCCGGCCAGGCCCTTCTTGATGTCGTCGAGCATGTCGGTCTCCTTGTGGGTCAGCGGCCGGTGGAGGGCACGGCCGCGTTCAGCGGCCGCTATAGGTGTAGATGCCCGCGTCGAAGGCGTTGTACGCCTCGTAGTCGAGCAGCTCGTAGAGCCTGCCTCGAGTCTGCATGCCCGCGACCTCGCCGTCGAGGGTTCCGGTCGCCTGCAGGGTGTCGAGCGCCCGCTCGATGGCGCCGAACGCGACGCGCAGCAGCGACACCGGGTGGATCACCATGTTCACCCCGACGTCGGCGAGCTGCTGGTGCGTGAAGAGCTCGCTCTTGCCGAACTCGGTCATGTTGGCCAGGATCGGCACGCTCACGGCCGCGCGCATCGCCGCGAACTCGTCGAGGCTCGCCATCGCCTCGGGGAAGATCGCGTCGGCACCGGCCGCCTCGAGCGCCTTCGCGCGGTCGATCGCGGCATCGAGACCCTCCACCCCGCGGATGTCGGTGCGCGCCATGATGACGAGGTCGGGGTCGCGGCGCGCGTCGACGGCGGCCCGGATGCGCTTGACCGCCGTGTCGAGGTCGACGACGGCCTTGCCGTCGAGGTGCCCGCAGCGCTTGGGGTTGACCTGGTCCTCCAGGTGCAGTCCGGCGACGCCCGCGTCCTCCAGCTCGTGCACCGTGCGGGCCACGTTCATGGGCTCGCCGAATCCGGTGTCGGCGTCGACGAGGGTCGGCAGGTCGCTCATGCGGCTGATCTGGTGGGCCCGCTGCGCGACCTCGCTGAGCGTCGTGAGCCCGATGTCGGGCAGTCCGAGCTCGGCGGCCATGACGGCGCCCGAGATGTAGGCGCCGTCGAAGCCCCTGTCCTGGATGAGCCGGGCGCTCAGCGGGGTGAAAGCCCCGGGGAACACCTGCAGGCGTCCGCTCGCCAGCCCGGCCCGGAAGGCCTGGCGGCGCTGGGTGGCCGTGGTCGTGGTCGAGAGCATCAGAAAAGTCCCTTCGGGGATGCGGGCCGGGGCCGCGCGGCCGTCACGGTGAGGCCGCCGAGCTCGGCCGGGGTCAGCTCGGGCAGGCGCTGGGCGACATCGAGGAAGCGGTCGATCTCGTCGGGGGCGAGGATGCCCTCCGCGAGCATCCGGAACTTGCCGACGTACTCGGCGCGACCGAAGGGCCGCGCACCCAGCGGGTGCGCGTCGGCGACGGCGATCTCGTCGACGACCGTCTCGCCGTTCGTGAGCTCGATCTCGATGCGGCCGCCGAAGGCCTTCTCGCTGAGGTCGAGGGAGTGGTAGCGGCGGGTCCACTCGGCGTCTTCGGTCGTGGTGATCTTCTGCCACAGCGCGACGGTGTCGGGGCGGGCCGCGCGCTCAGGGGCGTACGAGTCGACGTGGTGCCACGCTCCGTCTTGCAGCGCGACGGCAACGATGTACGGGATCGAGTGGTCGAGCGTCTCGCGGCTCGCGGTGGGGTCGTACTTCTGCGGGTCGTTCGCGCCCGAGCCGATGACGTAGTGCGTGTGGTGGCTCGTGTGCAGCACGATGCTCTTCACGGTGGCGGGGTCGCGCAGCTCGGGGCGCTCGGTGCCGAGGCGGCGCGCGAGGTCGATCCAGGCCTGCGCCTGGTATTCGGCCGAGTGCTCTTTGGTATAGCTGTCGAGGATGCCCGTGAGGGGCTCGCCGGCATCGGGCAGCGGCACCGCGTAGCGGGCGCTGGGGCCGGAGAGCAGCCAGGCGATGACGCCGTCCTCCCCCTCGTAGATGGGGCTCGGGCTGGTCTGGCCGCGCATCGCCCGGTCGACGGCCTCGACGGCCATCTTGCCGGCGAAGGCGGGGGCGTGCGCCTTCCACGTCGAGATCTCGCCCTTGCGCGACTGCCGCGTGGCGGTCGTGGTGTGCAGCGCCTGGCCGATGGCCTGGAAGATCGTCTCCTCCGGCAGCCCCAGCAGCGTGCCGATTCCCGCGGCGGCGCTCGGGCCGAGGTGGGCGACGTGGTCGATCTTGTGCTCGTGCAGGCAGATGGCGCGCACGAGGTCGATCTGGATCTCGTAGCCGGTCAGGAGGCCCTTGAGCAGCTGGGCGCCGGTGGCTCCGGCGTGCTGGGCGACGGCGAGGATCGGCGGGATGTTGTCGCCGGGGTGCGAGTAGTCGGCGGCGAGGAAGGTGTCGTGGTAGTCGAGCTCGCGCACGGCGACGCCGTTGGCCCACGCGGCCCACTCGGGGCTGACCCGCTGCTGCGGCGGCAGTCCGAACACGGTGGCCCCGGGAGTGTAGGGATGCGCTTCCGCCTGCCCGCGCGCGCTCACGACCGGTGCCCGCTCGAGGCTCGCGACGGCGACGGCGGCGTTGTCGATCACGCGGTTGATGACCATGTCGACGGCGCGGTCGTCGAGCGGGCGGTGCTGCTCGGCGGCGAGCGCGGCGAGCTTTCCGGCGAGCTGCTCGGCGGGCGGTAAGTGCTCGCTGCTCTTGTGGGTGCGCACGGTGTGGGTCGTCGTCATGCTCGTTCCTCCGGTCGGTTCTCGCCGCGGCGCGGCAGATGGGTGTGGATGCTCGTGAGGGCTTCGTGCAGGTGCAGCCGGGTCGCGGCGGCCGCGCGTTCGGGGTCGCCGTCGGCGATAGCGCGGGCGATGGCGGCGTGCTCCGCGGCGCTGCGGGCGAGACGGTCGTCATCGTCGCGAGCGAGGCGGCGCACGCGGGCGAGGTGCACGCGCGTGCTCTGGATCGCCGCCGCCAGGTACGGGCTGCTGCTCAAGCTGTCGTCGAGGGCGGCGTCGAACTCGGCGACAAGCGCGTAGTAGCCGTGTCGCTGCGGATCATCCGCGGCGAGCGCAGCCTTGTCGACGGCCGCGAACCGCGCGGCGAGCGCAGCGAACCGGGCCCGCGCGGTGTCGCTTCCCAGCCCCGCATTGCCGTCCGACCGTCTGTCGCTTCCTGCCCTCGCCGCGCTGGTTCGCTCCCCCACGCGGCGGGCGGCGATGCGCGCCGCCTGCTCGTCGAGGGCGGTGCGCAACTCGAACAGCGCGTCGACGTCGTCTGCCTCGATCTCGCTGACGACGAGCGTGCGGGGGCCCCGTTCGGTGACGAGTCCGGCGGCGATGAGGCGCGCGAAGGCCTCGCGCACGGGAGTGCGGCTCACCCCGAGACGTGCGGCCTGCTCGACCTCGGTGAGCGGGGCACCCGGCGCGAGCTCGCCGTCGATGATCGCCGCCCGGAGGGCGTCGAACGCGCGATCGGCGGCGGTGCGTGCTGATCCACCGGGCCCACCCTGCGCACCGGGCCCCGGCGGCCAACCGTGGTCCTTCCCAGCGATCATCATCTGTCTAATGTATACATTGCATGACTGGGGCGCTATGGCCTGCGCATTTTCGTGGCTTTCTGAATACACCAGCAGGGCGGAATCGGATCGAAGGCGTCCTCCTCATCCTCCGAACCGGCGACCGCGTCTTCGCCCAGCACGATGTCGTCGTAGTACCCGCCCTCGCGATAGGCGTCCAGCCCGTCGGCCAGACGGCGCAGGAGCCCGGTCAGTCGCGGATCGAGGCGATAGATGCGATTCGACCAGTCACGACGCACGCGAATCAGCTCAGCGGTCAGCAGGCGACGCAGCTGGTGTGAAACCACCGTGCGCTCGACGCGCATGTCGCTGTACAGGGCCTCAGCGATCTCACCCGCGGTGTGCGGACCCCCGGCGAGCACTTCGACGATCCGCCACCGCACGGGATGCCCAAGCAGAAACAGAATCTCCATCGCGCGAGTGTGTCCCCGTTGTCATGTGACAACGGGGACACATCGTGTGAGCGGGGTTGCGGTGGCGGAGGACGTGAATGGGGAGGAGGGGCGGTCAGCGGTAGCGGCGACCCTCGTCACGGCGATAGAGCCAGAGCGCGAGAGCCGCTGCAACGAGGGTCCAGGCGATGACGCCGGCGAGCATCCACCATTCAGGGCTCGCCCCCTCGACGGCCGCGATCACCAGGTCGCGGGCGTGCCGCGCCGGCACGAAGCGCGAGATCGCGTCGAGCCAGTCGGGGAAGAACTGGGGAGGGAAGAAGAGCCCGCCGGCGAAGGCGAAGCCGAACATGCCAACCTGGATCACGGCGATCGCCGCCTTCGACGGAAACGCGTAGCCGATCGAGGCGCCGAGCAGCAGAAACGGGATGCTCGTCAGAGCCAGCACGACCAGCCCGAGCAGCAGGCCCGCAAGCGAGACCGTCGCCTCGGTGAACAATGCACCGATGACGAGCACCGGCACCATCGACGCAAAGCTCAGAACGCTCGTCGCCGTGAGCTGCGCACCGATTCGCACCGAGGCCGGCAGCGGCAGGCTCCGCAGGTAAGGGTCCCAGGGCTTCTCGCGAGCTTCGGCGACCGTCAGCCCCAGGTTGAACAGCGCGCTCACCATGACGGCGAAGACAGAGAGGGAGATGACGGCCTGAGTCGCGGAGCCCGGATCGTCAGCCACCGCGCGATTGGGGACGACGAAGAACAGCAGCGACATGGCGGGGAACGCCATCGATCCGATGACCGCGATCGGCACCCGAAGCGTCTCGAGCAGCAGCGTACGAACGTGGGCGGCGAAGAGCGGCAGCGGCGCGACCGTGGCGTTGCCCGCAGTCGGGGTGCCCGGCGACCGAGTGGTGAAGGGTGCGGTGGTCATGCGGCAGTCCTTTCCGCGTCAGTGGCGGTCATGGCGAGGAAGGCCTCTTCGAGCGTCGCGCCGCGCACCGTCAGCCGCTCGAACGGAAGCGCCGAACAGACGAGTGCGCGCACGAAGGCGTCGGAATCGGCGACGACCAGGTCGAGTCGAGCAGTTGAGGAGGCGGAAGCGACGGCATCGGAGTCTGTCGTGCCGTCAACGCCACGCACCGGGGTTGCGTGCACGACGCCGTCGAGGGCTGCGACCTGCTCGACCGCCGAGGTCGACAGAGTGACCACCGACGACTCGACGCGCGAGCGCACGGCGTCGAGACTGTCGTCGACGAGCACCCGCCCGCGGTCGATCACGACAACGCGCTCGGCGAGCGCCTCGATCTCTTCCAGGTAGTGGCTCGTGACGACGACCGTCGTGCCCGCGGCACGGTATCGACGGATAGCCGCCCACAATCCGTGGCGAGCATCCACATCGAGTCCGGTGGTCGGCTCGTCGAGCAGCACGAGATCAGGGCATCCCACGAAGGCGAGGGCAACGGCGATGCGGCGCTTCTGCCCGCCCGACAGTGCACCGCACTGACGCTTCAGCAGGTCGGTGAAGCCGAACTCCGCGGCAAGTTCGTCGGTGGGCACGCGGGTGGCGAAATGCGCGGCGACCAGGTCGACAACCTCACGGACACGAAGGGTGTCGGGCAGGGCAGTCTCTTGCGGCGTGCTGCCGAGCCGTGCACGGAATCGCGGGACGGTCGGGTCGCCGCCGAACAACTGGACGGTACCGCTGGTGGGCCGGCGACGACCTTGCAGCAGCGTGAGCAGCGTCGACTTGCCGGCGCCGTTGGGCCCGAGGAGTCCGAGGATCTCGCCCGAACGAATCTCGACACTCACGTCGTCGAGGGCCACGGCTGCGCCGAAACGACGGGTGACCGAGTCGAGGCGGGCCAGGGTCGTCATGGGGTACCTCCGAGAAGTGATCGCAGGGTGTCGGTGTAGTCCTCGAACGCGCGGCGTCCGCGGCGGGTGAGAGCGACATAGGTCACGGGCGTGCGACCCTGGTGGGCCTTCTCGACGATGACGTACTCGGCATCTTCGAGCTTCCGCAAGTGAGTCGAGAGGTTTCCCGCCGTCATGTCGAGCAGCTCTTGCAGTCGCGGAAACGTGATGCGGTCGCCTTCGTCGAGGCTCGCGAGCGTCGCCGAGATGCGCAGGCGAGCGGCCGCGTGGATGACCGGGTCGAGCTCGGTCATCGCGCTGCCCGACGCAGCGAGACGCGCATGACGATCGCTGCGATGAGGAAGGCGCCGCCGCCGAGCACGGCCATCACGAGGTTGTTGGTCGGGGCCCCGAAGAAGGGAGCAGCGGTGCCCGCGACGATGATGACGGCACCGAGCACGAGCTGGTCGATCGATCGCCACAGCGCTGCGCCCATGAGGTACATGACCCCGGCCACCAGCGCGTAGATGGCCGGGAAGTACAGGCTCTGCAGCGTGGAGTCCATGCCGTTGAGTGCGAGCGCCACCCCGATGAGGTACGCGCCGAGGGAGACGATGGGCCACGCGATGCCGTAGACGGCTCCCGAGAAGTTCGAGGGGCCGCGCACACCGCGGTTGAGGCGCATGCCGATCACGGCGGAGATGACGATCGAACCGAGCAGCAGCACGCCGAAGATGATCGCGGCGAGACCCAGCGGGAGCCGGAACCATGGGTTGCCACCCTCGTATCCCGACCACAGCGCGAGGAAGCCGACCGACCACGCGACGCCCCACACGCCGAGAATCCACGGGATGCCGCTGAGCTGGTCGCGCTCGAGGGCGGACTGCTGGTCGCGAATGAGGGCGAGTGCCTCGTCGGGGCTCGGTGGCGCGTCGTCGAGGCCGGGGGTTGTGTGCTTCTCGGTCATGATTACTTTGTAATGCAAAGTACTCTTCGCGTCAAGAGAGTTTGTGGGCGGACGGATGGCAACGGACCGGCGGGCGGCGGGGC
>OFDN01000900.1_pt1 | contig 21897 bp, 17 predicted proteins | sample 1520971 | NCBI WGS metagenome assembly OFDN01 (sample SAMEA94257418, study PRJEB24077) | hot springs metagenome | biome: Aquatic biome; feature: Geographical feature; material: Water | place: India | collected 2012-06-12 | depth 5 m
CGATCTCGAAGCTCAGCAGCGTGCGCGTCGAGTTCTCGAAGAAGGCGTTGATGATGGTCAGACCGCCCAGCAGATCGGTGTGCTTCGCGCTCTGGCGGTTCAGCGCCACCCACTGCTCGGCCTGATCGAGCAGATAGAGGATCTCGTGCCGCGCGAGCTTGCCGATGCCGGTGAGATCGCGGTGCGGGAAAGCCAGCCTTCCGTGCGGAAAGCGGCCCTCGGGGGCGGGAGATGGCGTCGATGTCATTAAAGCCACGCCCTTAGTCGAGCCGCATCCGCCGCTCAACCCCGCGCCGTAAGCTTTCCGATAGAACTTGGGGGCCAAAGACCCTACATCGCATGCGCCAAGGCAAAAGGGACATCGGGATGAGCTTCGTGGGCAAGGTTTGGAAGATCCTCGTCGGGATCAAGGACGGGCTTGTCCTCCTGTTCATGCTGCTGTTCTTCGTCGCGCTGTTCGGCGTCCTCTCGGCCCGCCCCAACGCGGGACAGGTGCGCGACGGGGCGCTGCTGATCGATCTTGCGGGCATCATCGTCGAGGAGAAGAGCACGCTCGACCCCTTCGCCGCACTGCTCGCGCGCGAGGCCCCGCTCGATGAGACCCGCGCGCGCGACGTGGTGCGCGCTCTGGATGCCGCCACCACGGATGCGCGGATCAAGGCGGTGGTGCTCGACATGACCACCTTCCTCGGCGGCGGGCAGGTGCACCTCAAGGAGATCGCCGAGGCGATGGACCGGGTGCGCAAGGCCAAGAAGCCGGTGCTGACCTTCGCCATGGCCTATGCCGACGATCACATGCTGCTGGCCTCCCACGCGAGCGAGGTGTGGCTCGATCCGCAGGGCATGGCGGTGATCGCCGGACCGGGCGGCAGCAATCTCTATTACGCAGGCCTGCTCGAAAAGCTCAGCGTCAATGCGCGGGTCTACCGCGTCGGCGCGTTCAAGTCCGGGGTCGAACCCTATACCCGCTCCGGGATGTCGGAGGAGGCGCGCGCCAATATCGGCGGGCTCTACGGGGCGCTGTGGGAGGAATACAAGGCAAGCGTCACCCGCGCGCGGCCCAAGTTGCAGCTGGCGAAGATCACCGGCGATCCGGCGGCATGGATCGCCAGTTCGGGCGGGGACATGGCCAAGGCGGCGCAGGCTGCCGGGCTGGTCGACAAGCTCGGCGACCGCGTGGCCTTCGGCGCGCGGGTGGCCGAACTCGCGGGCAAGGACCCCTGGAGCGAGCGCCCCGGCACCTATGCATCGAGCGATCTTCCCGCCTATCTCGCGGACCTCGGCCAGATCAGGAAGGGCAAGGTGATCGGCGTGATCACGATCGCCGGCGAGATCGTCGACGGCGACGCGGGGCCGGGCACTGCGGGCGGCACGCGCATCGCCGAGCTGCTCGACGAGGCCTTGGACGACGATCTGGCCGCGCTGGTGGTGCGGGTGGATTCGCCGGGCGGCTCGGTCAGCGCCTCGGAGGAAATCCGCCGCGCGATCGCGCGCTTCCGCGACCTCAAGATCCCGGTCGCGGTGTCGATGGCCAATCTGGCCGCGAGCGGCGGCTACTGGGTCGCGACCCCGGGCGAACGCATCTTCGCCGAGCCCGAGACGATCACCGGATCGATCGGGGTCTATGCCGTGATCCCCACCTTCGAGAACGCCGCCGCGCGCCTCGGTGTCACGGCCGACGGCTATCGCACCACCGAGCTTTCGGGCCAGCCCGACATCATCGGCGGTTTCTCGCCGACGATGGACACGCTGCTCCAGACCTCGATCGGAGGAACCTATCAGGACTTCCTCAGGCTGGTCTCGGGCGCGCGCAAGCTGCCGGTCTCCCGCGTCGACCAGATCGCGCAAGGCCAGGTGTGGGACGGCGGCACGGCGCGCCAGCTCGGCCTCGTCGACGAATTCGGCGGGCTTGCCGAAGCGCTCGAATGGGCGGCGGCCAAGGCGGGCGCGAAGAAGGGCGAGTGGCACACGGTCTATCTCGGCGAGAAGGACGCGAATTACGATTCGCTGATCCGCCAGTTGGTCACCAGCGAAGCGGGCAAGGCGCGCTCGGCCCCGGCGGCCGACATTTTCGCGCTGACCGCGATGCGCTCGCAGGCGCTGGGCACGCGCATCGCCCGCGATGCCGAGCGGCTGCTGGGCACGCGCGGCGTGCAGGCCTATTGCCTCACCTGCCCCGCCCCGCTCGACGCCGGGGGTATCAAGCCCGTCGCAGCGACGCAGCGCCCGGAAGGGATGCTGGCGCTGCTCGCGTGGCTCGCGGGAAGCTAAATCGCACGAGGATCACCGCAGGTGCTTGCCAAGGGCGCCCGACCCGATTAATGGCGCGCCCCTGTCCGGGCCACAGGCCATGAGGACGGGCGCGTAGCTCAGCGGTAGAGCACACCCTTCACACGGGTGGGGTCACAGGTTCAATCCCTGTCGCGCCCACCATTTCTGCACAATCCGGTTTCTGCGGGAATGGCGCGGCACGCGCCGGGCGGTGATTTGCCGTCCCCCCTGATCCACCCTTGCATCCTTCGTCATTCGCCCCTCCCCGCTTGACCGCGTGCCGGTGTTCGCGGCAAGCCCGTCAACCTTGCTTCTTGCGGCCAAACGGGAACTGATGATGCGCGACACAATCCGGGGCTGGTGCCTCATGCTCCTCGTGATGTGTGGCTTCGCCGCGCCGGCCGCTGCGCAGTCCTATGCCGAGGGGCAGTTCGATCCCGCGATCCCGACGCTGATCGCGACCGTGGGCCATGCGCCGGGCGCGCGGATCACTTCGCCCGCCCAGGCCTATGCCTATCTGAAGGCCCTCGTCGCCGCCGCGCCCGACCGCACGCAGCTGGTGCAATATGCGACCAGCTGGGAGGGGCGGCCGCTCTACTACCTCGTGCTCTCGGCCCCCGCCAACATGGCGAAACTGGAGGCGATTCGCGCCGATATGGCGAACATCGCCGCCGGGCGCGCGGGCAACGGCACCGCGCTGCCGGTGACGTGGCTCGCCTATGGCGTCCACGGCAACGAGATCTCCTCGACCGACGCCGCGCTGATGACCGCCTATCACCTGCTCGCCGCCAAGGATGATCCGAAAGCGGCCAAGATCATGGGCAGCACCATCGTCGTCATCGACCCGATGCAGAACCCCGACGGGCGGGCGCGCTTCGTGAACAACTTCCTCGCCTCGACCGGTATTGCCCCCGATGCGGACCGGCAGGCCGCCGAGCACGACGAGCCTTGGCCCTCGGGCCGGGTGAACCACTACATGTTCGATCTGAACCGCGACTGGTTCACGCTCTCCCAGCCCGAGACGCGCGGCAAGGTCGCCGCGATCCGGGAATGGAACCCGGTGGTCGTGGTCGACCTCCACGAGATGGGCGGGGACGAGACCTACTTCTTCAGCCCCGCCGCCCAGCCCTTCAGCCCCAACCTCACCCCGGCGCAGATCCGCGCCTACGAGCTGATCGGCCGCTACAACGCCGCCGCCTTCGATGCGCGCGGCGAGCCGTACTTCACTAGAGAGGTATATGACCTGTTCTACCCCGGTTATGGCGACACTTGGAACGCGCATCAGGGGGCGATCGGCAGCACTTACGAACAGGGCTCGGCGCGCGGGCTCGTGTTCGCGCGGCGCGACGGGACCGAGCTGACCTATGCCGACGGCATCGCCAACCACTTCTCGGCAAGCCTCGCCACGGCGAGCGCGGTGGCGGACAATGCGCAGCGTTTCCTGTCCGATTTCGCCGCCTACCGCGCGGGCAATGCCAGCGGCGCGGCGGGCAGAGGCACCTATGTGATCGACCTCGGCAAGCGGCGCTGGAATGCGGAGCGGCTCGGGCGCCGCCTCGCCGCGCAGGGCATCACCGTGCTGCGCCGCGATGGCAGCGCGAGCGTTTGCGGCAAGTCCTATCCGGCCGGCTACCTCGCCGTGCCGCAGGCGCAGCCCGCCGCGCGGCTGATCCGCAGCCTGCTCGACCGCGACACGCCGCTCCCGCCAGATTTCCTCGCCGAGCAGGAACGCCGCCGCTCGGTCGATCTGCCGCACGAGCTCTATGATGTGACCGCATGGGCGGTGGGGCCGATGGCGGGCGTTGACGTGGCGCTGTGCAACGGCGTGGTCGGAGGCGACGCGCTGGCCCCTGACGCGCCGATTGCGCCCAAGGCCGAGGGCAGCGGCACCTTCGCCATCGCCGTGCCGTGGACCGACAGCGGGCAGGCGCGGCTTGTCACCCTTGCCTTGCGCGAAGGGATCGATGGACGCGTCACCGACAAGGCCTTCGCTGCGGGCGGCCGCCAGTTCCCGCGCGGCACCGTGGTCTTCCCCGCAGGCAGCAACACGCCTGAGATGATGGTGCGACTCACCGAGTTGGCGCAGGACATCGGGGCGCAGACCGTTTTCCTTGAAAGCGGGTGGGTCGACAGCGGCCCGAACCTCGGCAGCGAGCATTTCGTGCGCCTCACCCTGCCGCGCGTCGCGGTGGCGTGGGACGACGGGATCTCGCAGCTATCGGCAGGCGCGCTGCGCTACGTGCTCGAACAGCGGATCGGGCTGCCTGTCACCCCGATCCGCACCGCCCGCCTAGCGCGCGCCGACCTGTCCGATTACGACGTCGTGCTGGTGCCCGAGGGCGATCCTTCCGCCCAGCTCGGCGAGGGCGGGCAGCGCGCGCTGCGCAGCTTCGTGCAGCGCGGCGGGGTGCTGGTGGCGGTGGGCGACAGCCTCGAGACCTTCAGCAGCGGCGACAATCCGCTCCTTGCCGTGAAGCGCGAGGCCGCGCTGGGCCGCGATCCGGGCGAGGCCGGGGGCGACAAGGGCGACCTTGCCGAAGCGGTGGCGATCACCAGCGACGCCGAATACCGCGAGGCGATCAAGGACCCCGCCGCGCTCCCCGACACGCTGCCGGGCGCGCTGCTCAACGTGGTCGGCGAGCCCGACCACTTCCTCTCGGCCGGTTACGACGAGGGCGCGGTGGTGCTGGCGACGGGGACGCAGATCTTCACGCCCCTGGGGCGCGACAAGGGCGTCAATGCGGTGCGCTTCGCCGCGCCCGGCAACCTCATCGCCAGCGGCTATGTGTGGGACGAGAACCGTCGCCAGATGGCCTACAAGCCCTACCTGATGGCGCAGCCGACCGGGCGCGGGCTGGTGATCGGCTTCGCCCACGATCCCTCGACCCGCGGCTTCCTCGAAGGGCTCGACCTGATGATCGCCAACGCGGTGCTGGTCGCGCCCTCGCGGGTGCGCTGATCCGGGCGCGATAGTGTCCTAGCGGATTGACACGAGTTGTGTCATGCTGCCGGGCATGACGCTGTTCGATGCGCTCGTCGTGCTCCATGTCGCCACCGGCGCGGTGGGGCTGACGGCGTTCTGGGGGCCGATCGTCACGAGAAAGGGCGCGGCCAATCACCGCAAGTGGGGCCGCGCGGCGTGCTACGGCTTCCTCGGCGCGGGCGCGCTCGCCATCGCGATGGCCTTCCTGTCGCTTTACGGCCCCGAATACCGCCACCCCGAAATCACCGACCGCGTGCTGTTCGACGGGCTGTTCGGGTGGATGATGCTCTATCTCGGCGTGCTGACGATCGGCTTTGTCGATTACGGCCTCGCCGTTGTGAAGCATGCCCGCGACCGGAAGGCGCTGAGAAGCGCGCGCTATCAGGCAATGATCGCAGCGGTGGTGCTTACGGGGGCGTGGTGCGGCTTTTATGGCTTGCAGGTCGGCCATCCGCTGATGGTGCTGGTGGCCTTCATCGGGATCGTCGCGATGCTGATCCAGCAGCGCTACATCTGGCGCGGGACCGAGTTTCCGCGCGGCACCCATATCGGCGAGCACTTTCGCGCGCTGATCGGCATGGGCATCTCCGCCTACACCGCCTTCCTCTCGGTCGGCCTCATTCGCCTCGTTCCCGAGGAAGTTTTCAACCCCGCGATCTGGGCCGGGCCGAGCGTCATCGGGGTGAGCCTGATCCTCTGGTTCACCGTGAAGGGGAAGAAGGCCGCCGCCCGCAGGCCGGCCGCGCAGGCGTCAGGGACGAACCCACATCCGCAATAGGTTGGCGATGGTCTTGTCGAGCGTCAGCAGTTCGGCGGACTGGCTCGGCAGCTGCGCCCGCAGGGACGCGCGCAGGTTCTCCAGATCGAACAGCAGCTCGCGCTGGCTCGCATCGGCGATCAGGCTCTCGATCCACCCCACGCACACGATCCGCGTGCCGCGCGTCACGGGCCTGACCTCGTGAATCGAGCCCGAGGGGTAGAGCACCAGCTGCCCGGGCTCGCCCTTGACCGACTGGGTCATGCCCGCCGCATGGATCACCAGCTCGCCGCCATCATAGTCCCCGGGCGGGGTAAGGAAGAGCGTGAAGGACAGGTCGGTGCGCAGCCGCCGCTCGCCCGTTCCCATCAACGCATTGTCCACGTGCGCGCCGTAGCCCCCGCTCTCGCCGGTCCTGCTGATCAACAGGTGCGAGAAGCGCCGCGGCTGCGCTGCGGCGCGGATCACCGGATGCTCGGCGAGCAGCCGCGTGATCTCCTCGGTCAGCGAGCGTCCTGCGGTGGAGTCCATCGCCGCCTGCTCGTTGCGCTTGACCTCCCGCGCCACCGCACCCGCGGTCTCGCGCCCGTCGCGCCAGCTGAGCAGCGCGATCCGGTCATGAATGGCAGCGAGGCGGTCTGCCTCGGGGATGGCGTGGACAGCGAGGATCATCGCGGCACGTCTAGCGCCGCAGCAGGCCTTCCGCCAGCAAGCGATTGACCCCCGCGGCGACCTCGTCCGGCCCCAGACCCGGCGTGCTGCCCCACACCACGTAGCGCAGGCCGACGAAGACGTTCATTCCCATCAGCGCCCAGGCCTCGAGCTCGCCGAGGCCATCGCGGAATTCGCCCGAGGCCGTGCCGGCACGCAGGCGGTCGGCGATGCGCGCGGCGATGGTCTCGTAATGCTGGCGGTAGCTCGCCGGATCGACGAATTCGGCCTCGTCGATGATGCGGTAGATTTCCTTGTGCTCGGCGGCAAAGCGCAGGAACGCCGCCAGCGCCGCGCGTTCGATCTCGAGCGCGCCCATGCCTTCGCTCAGCGCCGAGCGCGCGCTGGTGCGCACCTTCTCGCTCATGTCGGCGACCAGCGCGCGGAACAGCGCGTCCTTGCTGTCGAAATAGGTGTAGAAGCTGCCGAGCGCCATCCCGGCCCGGCGCGTGATCGAGCTTACCGAAGCCTCGTGGAAGCCCTTCTCGCCGAATTCCTCGGCCGCCGCATCGAGCAGCTTGCGCAGCGTCCGCCGCCCGCGCTCGGTGCGCGGCGTCTTGGCGTCGACCGACGCTTCCTCGGCGAGCGTCGCCGCAGCTTCGCGAGTGTTGCCCATCTGCCTCTCCCTCGCCGCTTTCGGTAGGCCGCGCAAGGGGCCGCGACAAGTCTAAACTTGAAAGGTGGTTCAACTTTCAATAATGATGGCGCCATAAGAGGGCCAGGAGAGGAAACAACCCGATGAACACCAAGCTTTGCACCCGCGCGCTGCTGCTTGCCGGCGCCGCCGGACTTGCCACCTATGCCGCGCCCGCCATGGCGCAGGACAGCGCCGACGACGTCGTGGCTGCGGCAGAGGAAGCTGCCGCCGATGCGGCTGCCGAAGAAGAGGGCGTGATCTACGTCACCGCCCGCCGCCGCGAGGAAAAGCTGCTCGACGTTCCGCTGTCGGTCACCGCGATCTCGGGCGACACGCTTGCCAAGCAGGGGGTGCAGGATATCGTCGCGGTCGCCCAGCAGGTGCCCAACATCACGCTCGAGGTCAGCCGCGGCACCAACACCACGCTCACAGCCTTCATCCGCGGCGTCGGCCAGCAGGACCCGGTCGCCGGTTTCGAGGCGGGCGTCGGCCTCTATGTCGACGACGTCTACCTCAACCGCCCTCAGGCCGCCGTGCTCGACGTCTATGACGTCGAGCGCATCGAAGTGCTGCGCGGGCCGCAGGGCACGCTCTACGGGCGCAACACCATCGGCGGCGCGATCAAGTATGTCACCGCCGACCTGCCCGACGACCTCAGCGTCAAGGTCCGCGGCACCTATGGCTCCTACAACCAGGCCGACCTGATCGTCACCGCCTCGACCCCGATCGGCGACAGCCTCAAGATCGGTGCGAGCGGCGCGCGGCTTTCGCGCGGGGGCTTCGGCGACAACCTGACGCTCGGCACCGAGAACTACAACAAGGACGTCTGGGCCGCGCGGGCTACGGTCGAATTCGAGAGCGGCATCGTCAAGGCGCGGCTTTCGGGCGATTACGTCAAGGACAACTCCGAAGCCCGCCAGGGTCACCGCTTCATCCCCGGCCTCGTCAGCGGCGCGCCGGTGCTCGACGACGTGTTCGACACCCGCGCGGGGCTCAACATCGTCGAGCAGGAGGTCGAGGCCTATGGCGGTGCATTGAACATCGCGATCGAACTCAGCGACACGCTGACCTTCAAGTCGATCACCGGCTACCGCGAGGACGCCTCGACCACCCCGATCGATTTCGACAGCCTTCCCGCGGTCGATCTCGACGTGCCGGCGATCTACGAGAACGATCAGTTCAGCCAGGAACTCCAGCTGCTCTACGAAGGCGACAAGCTGTCGGGCGTGCTGGGCTTCTACTATCTCGACGCCAATGCCTTCACCGCCTTCGACGTGGCGCTGTTCACCACGGTGGCTGGCCTCACCGCGCAGACGCTGGGCGATGTCGACACCGAGACCTGGTCGGTGTTCGGCGACTTCACCTACGACCTCACCGACACGCTCAGCGTCTCGGTCGGGGGGCGCTACACCAACGACAGGCGCACCAGCCTGGTGCTGCGGCGGACCTTCCTCGGCGGGTTCTCCAACCTGTTCGGCGGCACCGGCGCGGTGATCGCCACGACCAGCAACTTCACCGGCAGCGAGACCTTCGAGGACTTCAACCCGCGCGGCTCGATCAGCTGGCAGCCGACGCCCGATCACAACCTCTATTTCACCTATTCGCAAGGCTTCAAGGGCGGCGGCTTCGACCCGCGCGGCCAGACCACCGCGTGCCGCAACGCCACCGGCGGCGCGTGCAATGCGGACGAGGTATTCGACTTCCTCGCCTTCGATCCGGAAACGGTCGACAGCTACGAGGTGGGCTGGAAGGCCTCGCTGCTCGACAATCGCCTCAACATCAGCCTGGCGGGCTTCCTCGGCCAGTACAAGGACGTGCAGATCCCCGGCTCGGTCGGCTTCGACGCCAATGGCGACGGGGTGAACGAGAGCTTCATCGGGATCACCTCGAACGCTGCCGATGCGGACGTCAACGGGATCGAGTTCGAGGGCAATGCGCTGGTCGGCAAGGACTTCGCGGGCGAGGGCAGCCGCCTCACGGTCAACTGGTCGCTCGGCATCATCGACGCCAAGTTCAACACCTTCATCGATGCCTTCGGCAATGACGTCGCCGACCAGCGGGTGTTCCAGAACACCCCCGACATCACCGCGCACATGGGCTTCGACCTGGGCCTGCCGCTCGCCGGCGGGATCGTCGACTTCATCGGCCTCGCCTCGCTGCGCTCGGACGCGAGCCAGTTCGAGGTGCCCAACCCCTTCCTCGACCAGGACGGCTTCGTGCTGGTCGATGCGAGCATCGTCTACACCTCGGACGACGGGCGCTATTCGCTCGGTGTCCACGGCAAGAACCTGTTCGACAAGGAATATATCGTCGCAGGCTACAACTTCGTGGCCGGAGGCGTGGGCGGTGCGCCGTTCATCCCGACCCTCGGGCGCGAAGGCACGCTGACCGGCTTCTACGGCGACCCGCGCCGGGTGTTCGTCACCGCGCAGGTCAACTTCTGACGTCGATCTCCCCGAGGGGCGGCGGCCTCTGACCATCCACCGCCGCCCCTTCTCCGGGGACCGTCAGTCGGGGGTCTGCACCGTCGACGGGCTCGGCGTCGGGGCAGGCAGCGCGGGGGAGAGCGTGCCGCTCAAGCGGTCGGCGCTGCCCTGCTGCGGCTGCTTGTCGTACCAGCGCTTGGCGAAATAGCCGCCCACGCCGAGCATCACCATCGTCGGCAGGCTCATGCGCGCAAGCACGAAGGGCACCGCCGCGCCCAGCGCCGCGCCGGTCGCGCCGCCCATGGCGGGCGAGTTCTTGGCAAGCTTGGCGCCGATCGCGGCGCCGATGATCTTCCTGAGCATGATGTGTTTCTCCTTGCCGTGACTTACCGGCGCGCGGCCGCACGGGTTCCCCGGCAGATCGCAGCCACAGTGCAGCCTGCCGAGCCGCCCCAACCCCCCTTTCCTTGGGGAGCCCGAGCGGGCATAGGCGCGCTCCATGCACGACATTCGCCTGATCCGAGAGAATCCCGAAGCATTCGACGCAGGGCTCGCCCGCCGCGGATTGCCCGCGCAGGCCGCTGACCTGATCGCCCTCGACGAGGCGCGCCGCGCCGCGGTGACGGAGGTGCAGGTCGCACAGAGCCGCCGCAACGAGGCGAGCAAGCTGATCGGCGCGGCAATGGCCAAGGGCGACAAGGACGGGGCCGAAGCAATCAAGGCCGAAGTCGCCGCGCTCAAGGACGCGATGCCCGCGATGGAAGCGCGCGCCGAGGAGCTGGCGGGCCAGTTGAAGGTCGCGCTCGAGATCATCCCCAACCTCCCCGGCGCCGATGTGCCCGACGGCGAGAGCGAGGAAGACAACCGGGTCGAAAGCGAATGGGGCGAGAAGCGCGCCTTCGACTTCGAGCCCCGCGAACACGCCGACATCGCCCCCGCGCTCGGCATGGATTTCGAGACCGGCGCAAGGCTCTCGGGCGCGCGCTTCACCTTCCTGCGGGGCGGCATGGCACGGCTGCACAGGGCGCTCGGCCAGTTCATGCTCGACGTGCAGACCGGCGAGCACGGCTATGCCGAGTGCAACCCGCCGGTGCTGGTGGGCGACGATGCCATGTATGGCACCGACAAGCTGCCCAAGTTCGCCGAGGACAGCTTCAACACCACCAACGGGCGCTGGCTCATCCCCACCAGCGAAGTCTCCCTCACCGCCAGCGTCATGGGCGAGCTGCTCGACGAGGCCGCCCTCCCCTTGCGCCTCACCGCGCTCACCCTGTGCTTCCGCTCCGAGGCCGGGGCGGCGGGGCGTGACACCCGCGGGTTCATCCGCCAGCACCAGTTCGAGAAATGCGAGCTGGTGAGCATCGTGAAGCCGGAAGACTCCGAAGCAGAACACCAGCGCATGACCCGCGCGGCGGAGACCATCCTCGAACGCCTCGCCCTCCCCTACCGCAAGCTGCTGCTGTGCACCGGCGACATGGGTTTTGGCGCACGGAAAACCTACGATCTGGAGGTCTGGCTCCCCGGCCAGGGCGCCTATCGCGAGATCAGCTCGTGCTCGAACACTGGCGACTTCCAGGCCCGCCGCATGAACACCCGCTACCGTGTAGCAGGCGAGAAACGCACCGAGTTCGTCCACACCCTCAACGGCTCCGGCCTCGCGGTCGGTCGCACGCTGGTGGCTGTGATCGAGAACTACCAGAACGGAGACGGCAGCGTCACCGTGCCCGACGCATTGCTGCCCTACATGGGCGGCATTACCCGATTGGAACCTGCCCAATAATGCGCATTCTCCTCACCAATGACGACGGCATCCACGCCCCCGGCCTCAAGGTGCTGGAGGAAATCGCGCGCCAGTTCTCGGATGACATCTGGATCTGCGCCCCATCGGAGGAGCAATCGGGCGCGGGCCACTCGCTGACCCTCACCCGCCCGGTCAGGCTCCAGAAGCACGGCGAGCGGCGCTTTGCCGTCACCGGCACCCCGACCGACAGCGTGATGATGGCACTGCGCACGGTCATGCCCGATGCGCCCGACATCATCCTCTCGGGCGTCAACCGCGGCGCGAACCTCGCCGACGACATCACCTATTCGGGCACGGTCTCGGCCGCGATCGAGGGCGCGCTCGCGGGCATCCGTGCCATCGCCTTCAGCCAGGTCTACGCCCGCGAAGGCATGGGCGACGAGGTTCCCTTCGGCGCGGCGCGCGAATGGGGGCCGAAGGTGCTCGCGAAGCTGATCGACGCGCCGATGGCCGAGCGCACGCTGATCAACGTCAACTTCCCCGCGCTTCCTCCCGAGGCCGTGAAGGGCATCCGCGTCGCGCGGCAGGGCTTCCACGACTATTCGCGCGGCACCATCGTCGAAGGCCGCGATCCGCGCGGCTACCGCTATTTCTGGTTCGGGCTCGACCAGATCGAACACACGCTGGACCACGGCACCGACCTCGAGGCGATCGAGGAAGGCTATGTCGCCGTCACCCCGCTCCAGCTCGATCTCACCCACTATTCGACCATCGGCATCCTCGCCGAACGGTTCGCGGACTGATGGCCGCGCGGCCCGAACCCTCGGCGAGCCGCAACCCGTTCAAGCGCAAGGCCCTGCTCGCCGACCAGTTCCGCCCGCTGCGGCGACAGGTCAAGCTGCCCGTGTGGGGCGATCTCGGCCTGCGCATGGGCGCCGCCTTCGGCCTGATCGGTCTGGTTATCGCGATCCACTGGTGGGACCGCGACGGGCTGGTCGACAATGTCGACGGGAGCATCAGCTTTCTCGACGTCGTCTATTTCACCATGATCAGCATCACCACCACCGGCTTCGGCGACATCGCCCCGGTCTCGGACCGCGCGCGGCTGATCGAGGCGGTGATCGTCACGCCCGTCCGCATCGCCGTGCTGTTCATCTTCGTGGGCGCGGCCTACGATTTCGTCATCAAGCGCAGCTGGGAGAAGTTTCGCATGGCTCGCATCCAGGAACAGCTGACGGGCCATGTCGTGGTCCTGGGCTACGGCGTCTCCGGCTCGCAGAGCGTGGGCGAACTGATCGAGCGGGGGGTCGATCCGCGCTGCATCGTGGTGATCGACCCGTCCGAAGATCGCCTCGCCGAGGCCGAAAAGCTCGGGGTCAACGTGATGGCCGCCGATGCCACCCGCGACGAGAACCTCAAAGCGGTGCGCATCGCCGAGGCGCAGAGCGTGCTGGTGAGCGCCGGGCGCGACGACACCTCGATCCTGATCGTGCTCACGGTGCGCCACCTTGCCCCCAAGGTCCCCATCAGCGTGGTGGTGCGCGCCGACGACAACGAGCTGCTGGCGCGGCAGGCAGGCGCGAACAATGTCATCAACCCGGTGCGCTTCACCGGGCTGCTGCTGGCCGGCAGCGTCAAGGGCGCGCACATCGCTGACTACCTCGCCGACCTCGCCAGCGTCGGCGGCCGGGTGCAGCTGGTCGAACGGGTGGTGAGCGCCGAGGAATGCGGCAAGTCCATCTCCGAGCTCAAAAGCGGCGGCAAGGGCCTGCGCGTTTACCGGGGCGGCCGCCCGATCGGCTTCTGGGAGGAGGAGTGCCAGATGCTCCAGCCGGGGGATGTGGTGGTCGAGATCGTGCCGACTGCGGCGCACGAGGCGGGATAGGCCTGCAAGCGAAGCCGTCGGGAAGCGGACAAAGCGGACAAAGCGGACACCCTGTCCGCATTGCGATATTGGAATATCTGTAGCATTTACATTACCTTGCGACCAGTTGCGCCGAGCGGACGGACAGGGGAACGGGGCCTTGTTTCACGCCCGGCATAGCGAAACGGCCTCGCAGGCCGGACATAACAATGGGAAAGAGCCGATCGGATTGTAGCGGCTCCCGGAGGTGTAGGAAAATGTCGGCTATCGGTGGCATTCTGCCGAAACCTGCCGTTCGGCAATCGACCCCATTAACGTCATTGGGCTTGCACTTCGGTCATGCTGAAAGCTGCCGCACGTAGTTACGATTCGTCGTCATGCCTGTGGCGCTACGGGGAGTGATCCCCTCAAAGGTGAGGAAAATCTGGTCTGGGCGCGAAACAAAGGGGAAAACTAGAGCTGCTGCAGGCGCCTTAGTCGGGGATTTGAGGGGCGCTGCAGCCGCTGGCGCATTAAGATCAAGGACATTAACAATTTTACCCCCACATGGTGACGCCGCAACACAAGGGTGAGAATGTGAATACCGAAGCTCAATTCAATTTTGCTGTGGCAGACGCAATCGACAGCGGAGACATTGAATTTGTGCGGCAGATCATCCGGAAACATCCTGAGCAAAGGGACGTATTTACCCCCTTTGCTGGGGGTACATGGCTGCATTATGCTGCGGGTGAGTCGGAACCCGAGATTGTACTTGAGTTGCTCAATCTCGGATTTCCGGTGAATGCCAAAGCCAAGCATGACGGGGAAGTCGCACTTGTCCGCGCAGCGAGTGCGGCCAGACCTCAGAATGTGAAGGTTCTGCTGAGTGCTGGTTCTGAGATCGATTCCTCTGCTTCAGTAAGGAACCCACTCTTTGCCGCGATAGTGGGCCGGTCTGCAGATTGCGTCACACTGATCTTGGATGCGGGAGTGGACGCGACTATTCGCTATAACACAGACACCATGAAGGACATGGACGCTCTAGCCTTTGCATTGATGCGCGGGGAGAGAGAATGCGCCGAGGTCATTGCAAGATGGATGGTGGGTGACGACGACGATGCCATGACTGAAGTGCTAGCTAAGGCTGACGAGATCGCAGATCGCAACGCCCACGCTTAGCCGCAAAGAGTGGAATTCCGGGATTCTCGGTGGAAATCGCAGGCCGCTTGAGATCACAACGTTTTACTCCGGCCGAACGGGGCTATTCCAACGAGAAATGCAGCGGCTGCTCCCAAAAGCCGCCGTTCGCTTTCCCACCCAATATCGGACATTCGGCTCCGCGACGTCCTTCTCCAAAAGCTGCCATGGTGCACGCCTGAAGCGTCCCGAAGGCGCCGGGCGATCGAGAAAGCGCTCGCCCTAAGACCGGAACCACACGAACACCGCCCCCATCGCCGCCATGCCGAACAGGAAATGCCCCGCGTCGATCAGGAACAGCGCCAGCGGCTTCCTGAGGTAAAGATAGTTGATCCCGATCGCCGGGATCATCACGCCCCCGGCAAAGCCCACCGCCATCATCATCACCACGAAGGGCTTGGGATCGGTGCGGGCGAGCAGGTGCCACAGCACCATCGCGATCAGCATCTCGAACAGGAAGGTCAGCGCGAAGATCAGCGCCATGTTTCCCTCGCGCAACTGGCTGTTTGTGAGCCCCGCCGCGCGCTGCCACGGCTTGCTGAGCAGAACGCCGTACCACAGCGCGCCCACCGCGAAAAATGCCGCAGCTCCCGCCAGCACCGGCCACAGGGCAAAGTCGGTCATGGGTGCGCTCTCCTTGTCTCGCGTGCCTCATGCTAGCCTAATGCGCCGGTCTCGTGTAGGGGCGCGCCGCAATGACCTCCGCTCCCCTCACAACACCCACCGTTCTGGCCGACCAGAAGCGCATCGGCATGGTCAGCCTCGGCTGCCCCAAGGCGCTCGTCGATTCCGAGCGCATCCTCACCCGGCTGCGGGCCGACGGCTATGCCTTCGCCGAGGACTACGCGGGGGCCGACGTGGTGCTGGTCAACACCTGCGGCTTCCTCGACAGCGCCAAGGAGGAGAGCCTTGCCGCGATCGGCGAGGCGATCGCCGAGAACGGCCGCGTCATCGTCACCGGCTGCATGGGCGAGGAGGCCGATGCGATCCGCGCGGTCCACCCGCAGGTGCTCGCGGTGACCGGGGCGCACCAGTACGAGCAGGTGGTGGAAGCCGTCCACCTTCACGCGCCGCCCTCGCAGGGCCCGTTCGTCGACCTCATCCCGCAGCCCGACATCAAGCTCACCCCGCGGCATTACTCTTACCTCAAGATTTCAGAGGGTTGCAACCATTCTTGCGCCTTCTGCATCATCCCTTCCCTGCGCGGCAAGCTCGCCAGCCGCCGCATCGACGCGGTGCTGCGCGAGGCCGAGATGCTGGTCGCGGCGGGCACCCGCGAGCTGCTCGTCATCAGCCAGGACACCAGCGCCTACGGGGTCGACATCCGCCACGAGAGCCGCGACTGGAAGGGCAGCCCCGTGCGCGCCCACATGACCGACATGGCCCGTGAGCTTGGCCAGCTGCGCACCCCCGAGGGCCAGACGCCGTGGGTCCGCCTCCACTACGTTTACCCCTATCCGCATGTCGACCAGGTCATCCCGCTGATGGCCGAGGGGCTGCTCACCCCCTATCTCGACATCCCGTTCCAGCACGCCTCGCCGAAGGTGCTGAAGCTCATGCGCCGCCCCGCCAACGAGGCCAAGGTGCTCGAGCGCCTCAAGTCGTGGCGCGCGATCTGCCCCGACATCGCGATCCGCAGCTCCTTCGTGGTCGGCTTCCCGGGCGAGACCGAGGACGACTTCCGCTACCTGCTCGACTGGCTCGAGGAAGCCCAGCTCGACCGGGTCGGCGCCTTCCGCTTCGAGCCCGTCGAGGGCGCGGCGGCCAATGCCCTGCCCGATCAGGTGCCGGAAGCGGTGAAGGAGGAACGCTACGCCCGGATCATGGAAGTGACCGAGCGCATCTCCGCCGCCAAGCTCGCGGGCAAGGTGGGCCGCACGCTCCCCGTCATCATCGACGAGGTCGGCGAGGCGGATGAGGACGGCGACATCGGCGCCACCGGCCGCTCGCAGGCCGACGCGCCCGAGATCGACGGCGCGGTCTACCTGCGCAACGTGCCCGCAACGCTCGCACCGGGCGATTTCGTCAGCGTGCGCATCGAGGACGCCGACGCCCACGACCTGTTCGGGGTGATCGCGTAGCCTTTGCGCAAAGCGGACAAAGCGGACACCCTGTCCGCTCTACGGACGCGCTTTATCCTGCCGATTCACAATAACTTGTCCGACCGTTACGCAAGCGGACGGACAGGGAAACAGGGCCTCTTTTTGCGCGCGCGGCGCACAGAAAAGGGGGGGTGAGGATCGACGATGGCAAAGAGCGACGCGCCACGATAGCGCGGCGTCGAACTGTAGGAAAATGGCGCGTGCCCCCGGCTACCTGACCGCGCCCTCCGTGCGCGCCACGCGCCGCAAGGCCGCCTGCGGGATGAAAGCCTCGGGCATGGGGCGCACATGCTTGGCGAGTTCGGCGGCGAGTTCGGGATAGTCGGCTAGCAGGTCGGGTGCCTCGGGCAGCAGCGTGGCGGTGTAGAACAGGTCGAGCTCGTCGGTCTGGAACGCGGCCAGCGCCTCGTTGCGCTCGTCCTCGTCGCGCAGCGCCCCGAGCAGCAGCGCTGCCGCCTCGTCGGCAAGCCCGTGGCACATCAGGCCCTGCACCGTCAGCCCCACCCCGTTCTTCCAGTTCTCGCGCAGGAAGGCCAGTTCGGGCGCGGCTTCCTTCGCGCGGCCCAGCCGCTCGAAGGCGCAGGCGCGGTCGCGGGCGATGATCAGCTTGGCATAGGTCGAACCCTGCATCTCGGCCACCCGCCGCGCCAGCTCGGTCGCCTTCAGCCCCTCGCGCCAGCGCCCCTGCCCGGTCAGCCGCGAGGCGCGGTTGATGACGAAGTTGACGACCCAGTCGTGCTCCGCGGGATCATACTTCGCCAGCTCGTCGAACACCGCATCGGCCTTCTTCGGCTGGCCGAGCGAATCATAGGCATAGGCCTCGATATTGAGCGCCCAGGCATCGCCCTCCTCGATCGCCGCACCTTTCGCCTTGCGCTCGCGCCAGCGCTGGGCGAGCGCGATCGCGTCTTCGAACTGGCCATTGTAGTGGAGTGCATGGGCCGCCGCCGAGAAGCGGTCGCGATCCTCGGGCGCATTGGTCAGCCGGGCGCGGCCGACGCGCACGTTCTCCTCGCCGACCAGCGACAGATTCTTCCCCGCGCGCGCCTCGATCTGCGGCCAGAAGGGCTCGTAGGTGCGGAAGGTCAGGAGGTCGATATAGCTTGCAGGGCCGGTGATCGAGACCAGCAGGCCCTCGACCACATCGGCCCGCCCGGCCTTCGCCGCCGCGCGCAGGGCAGCCATGGCAATCCCTTCATGCAGTTCGGTATCGAGGAAGGCGAACTTGCCGGTGGTCGCCCATTCGAGCGCGAGCGCGTCGAGATCGTCGAGACGCCCCGCATCGCGCGTGGCGCGGAACACGCTCCAATAGGTGTCGCGGTCAAGCTGCCCCAGCCCCACATCGGTGAGCCCGCGCAGCACTGCAATCATGCTGTCCGAATTCTCGAGCCGTTGCGCGAAGTAGATGGCAAGCCCCGTCGCCGGGTCGTCCGGGGTGAGCACGGCAATGTCGGCGGAGAGCTTCAGGCCATCTTCGAAGCGCTTCTGCTCGTCGGCGCAGAACGCCTCGGCGACCAGGCGCAGACGGCGCAGCGGCACGGGCGGCTCGGCGACGCGGCTCTCGAGCGCGGTGATCACCGGGACGCCGAATGTGCAGGGCTCGTCCGACCAGCGGTCATTATCCTTGCGGAACAGCGCCTGGAGCTCCGCGATGCTCATCGCGGAAAGATCGGGCAACGGCGCGGGCGCGGGTTCCTTCGCCGCAAGCGGCGCGGCAAGGACGGCTGCGGCGAGCGCGAGTGCGGCGCGCAAAGGCTGTGTCATGGTGCGATCCCCTTGTTCAGAGGGTCTTGTCCCGTGTTTCGCGGCGAAAGGGAAGAGGGGATGGGAGCGTTCTTCCAGCGCCGCGATGGCCACCCCCGTTAACCCCTCCCCCCCGCACGTCCCCGCGAGGGACGTTGCGTGGTTAATCGCTGGCAACTTACGCGGCCCAGCGGCATATTCGCTGACATGGTCCGGATTATCGCTTTCCTCATCGCGCTTGCCGCGCTGCAATTCGCCGCCCTGGCGCAATCGGCGGCAGACCGCACCGCCGAAGCCGCCGCCGAGGCCGCCGAGGCGGTCGCCGCGCGCGCCAGCCGCAGCTTCGAGCCGCTCGATCCCGACAGCCAGATGCCCGAGCCCGGCGAGCCTGCGGCGGCTCCGCCCCCTGCGCCTTCAGCCATCGCCGAGGCTGCGACCGCCGCCGAAAGCGACGCCGATGCCCTGCGCGGGCCGGCGGTGCGGATGATTTCCCTGCCGGTGGTGCAGGACGTCCCCGGCCCCGTCGCCGCCCCCGCCGCTCCCAAAGCCCCTTCCGGCGGCGGTTTCGTCATCAGGTCGATCCTCCCGATCGAGGGCACGATCCGCTACGGCGACTGGTTCTGGGACGAAAGCGCCGCGCCCACCTATGGCCCGCTGGTGATCACCGTCGATCTCGAGGCGCGCGTCATCAGCGCCTTCCGCGACGGGCACGAGATCGGCACCGCGGTGGTGCTGGTCGGCACGCAGGAGCATCCGACCCCGCTCGGCACCTTCCCCATCCTCACCAAGGAGCGCCACAACGTCTCCGAGAAATACAACAACGCGCCGATGCCCTGGACGCTGCGGCTGACGTGGGACGGGATCGCGATCCACGGCTCGCCGGTGCTCAACGGCTATGCCAGCCACGGCTGCATCGGCGTGCCCGACGATTTCGCGCGGCTGCTGTTCGCCGCGGCCAGGCGCGGCGACAAGGTGATCATCACCCGCGGGCGGATGGTGGGCGTGGGGGACAAGATTCTCTGATTTTCGGCCACCTGTCGGTGGCGCAGACCTCCCGCCCAGCGCGATCAATTCAAAGAACGCGCGGGCTCGGGCCGGAAGCGCCAGACGCGCATGGGCACGCCGACCTTCTCGACGCGTTCCACCCCCGGCACCGCCAGCACCCCGCCCAATGAGGCGTTCTCGCCCGCCCACAGCCGCTCCCACGCCCGAGCGGCCTCGGCGCGGGTGGCGTGGCCGCCGAGCTCGCGGATGATCCTGAGGATTGTCTCGATGGCGATCACGCGGGGCACGTTGGCGCAGTAGGAGAAGCCCGGGGCGCCGGCGTCGCTGTCTTCGCGCAGCACCATCTCGTGCCAGTCGAGCTCGGCATACCATTGGAGCGCCTGCCACCCTTCGGCGATATGCGCGGCGCTGGCGGCGATCTGCACGGGATCGAGCCAGTCGGCCTCGGCCAGCGCTGCGCGGATGCGGGCGCGGTCGAAGGCGGGGTTGGTGTTGGAGGGGTCCTCGGCAGGCACGATGCCCGCCGCCGCTACAATCGCCGCCAGCTCCGCCTTGCGCCAGCCGAGGAGCGGGCGCAGCAGGGTGACATCGGTGCCGTCGATCCACGAGTGGGGGCGCACCCCGGCAAGGCCCGCGAGCCCGCTCCCCCGGTTGAGGCGCATCAGCAGCGTCTCGGCCTGATCGTCGGCATGATGCGCGGTGGCGATCGCGCCGAGCCCCGCCTCCCCCGCCCAGCGCGCCAGCGCGGCGTAGCGGGCCGCGCGCGCCTCGGCGAGGAGGTTGCCGGGGGCGAGCTGCACCTTCAGCGCCGTGAAGGGAAGGCCCCGCTCGGCCGCGATGCGCCCCGCCAGCGCGACCTCGGAGGCGGCTTCGGGGCGCAAGTCATGATCGACGCTCGCCACCGCGATCAGCCCGGGTAGCGCCTCGGCGGCGAGCAGCAGCAACGCGAGGCTGTCCGGTCCGCCCGAGACGGCGAGGCCCAGCGCACGGCCCTGGCGCTCGTCCTCGGGCCACAGCGCCGCCAGATCGGCGGCGAAGCGCGCCGCCTGATCGCTCAGCTGCACTTCACCTTCGCGCGGGTGGTCTGGAATTCGGTCGCGAGGCGTCCGGCGGCGACCAGCGGATAGGTCTCGGAGAATTCGGCAAGCGCGATGCAGGCGCGCTTGGTGTCGCCCAGCGCCACCATCGAGGCGCCGAGATAGAGCAGGCTGTCGGGCGCACGCTCGCCGGCCTTGTTGGCCTGGTAGTTCTTGAGGAACCAGCGCGCCGCATCCTCGGGCATCCTGTCGTCGAGGAAGGCGCGGCCCAGGAGGTTGCGCCCGTAGCTGATCTTGGAGTGGGTCGGATACTGCTCGACATAGCGGGTCAGCTGCTGGCGCGCCTCGGGGTAGAACCCGGCGTTCCACAGGCGGAAGCCGTAGGAATATTCGTCATCCCCCGCGTCGGCCGTCTGCGGCTTGGTGATCGCCTGCACCGCGGCAAGGCGCGAGGCGCTCGGCGCGGCGACCGTGGCGGCGGTGGTGGTGGTCGCGGCGGGAGGGGTCTGGACCGGGGGACGGGTGGTGATGGCAGGCGGCGTGGCGGCCGGCTGGGCCCCGGCCTGCGTCAGCGTTGCGGCGGGCTGGATCGCGGGCGCGCCAGTGCCAGTGCCGGGCTCGGGCAGCGGCGCATTGGCCGCGGTCTCGAGCGCCGCCAGCCGCGTCTCGAGCTGGGCGAGCGCATTGGCCTGCTCCTCGCTGCGCGCGGTCAGACGCTGGAGCTGCGCTTCGAGCGAGTCGATCCGCACGAGGATGTCGGTCACCGCCCCCGGCGAGGGCGCGGCGGTGGTCGCGGGTGCCGTCGTGGTCGCGGGGCCCTGGGTGCCGGGCGCGATCTGCGGTTCGAAGAACTTCCCGTCCCCGCCGGGGAAGACCTTGCGCTGCAAGGCGCGGACCTCGGCCTCGATCTTGCGCAGCCGCGCCTCGGCAGCGGCGGGGGTCTCCTGCGCGGCGACAGGCAGCGCGATGGTCCCGAGGCTCGCCGCCGTGGCACCGATCAGCGCGGCACCGGCGAGGCGCATGGAAAGGATCTTGGCGGTGGTGGTCATGGCGCGTCAGGTTCCCTGGCTGTTTCTGCCCGTGGTGGCGGGCGACACATGAACGTTGTCCGAATCTAGCCGCGCGCCGCGGAGCAAGTCGACCCCGCGCGGCCCCCTAATCAACGGAAAAGGGTTAACGTCCGGCGGGATCGGGCGCTTCTGCGGCGGGAGCAGGGGCGCTGTCGGCCGGAGCCGCCGCGCCTTCGCTTGCTGGTTCCGCCGTGCTGCTCGCAGCAGAGGGCCGGGCCACGGGCCGACGCGCCGGGCGCGGTGCGCTTGCGGCCCCGGTTCCTGCGACAGTTGCTTGCGGGCTTGCCCCGGCCACCGGGATTGCCGCGCCGCGCGCCGCGAGTGCGGCGGCGGACACAGGAACGCCGGAGATCGTGACAGGCGTATCGGCGAGC
>OFDN01000901.1_pt1 | contig 21892 bp, 19 predicted proteins | sample 1520971 | NCBI WGS metagenome assembly OFDN01 (sample SAMEA94257418, study PRJEB24077) | hot springs metagenome | biome: Aquatic biome; feature: Geographical feature; material: Water | place: India | collected 2012-06-12 | depth 5 m
CGAGCCGGTGCGCGTCGACTTCGCCTCGATCAAGGAGGCGGCGAAGGCGCTGCGCGCCATCCAGCGGAACTGGGCCTTGTGGCCGCTGCGCCACCACCGCCGGGCGACGCTGATCCAGGAGAATCTCCCCCACGTCTCCGCCAAGCCGCTGGTCTTCCCCGCGGCCCCGCCGGCCGCCCCGCTGGGGTCCTGGGCGCTGCTGGACGAGCGCACGCTGGTGGCGTCGGCTCGCTGCTCCAGCCCCTTCCGCCACGGCGAGGCGGCCTTCGTGGAGGACCGCTCCACCCCGCCCAACCGCGCCTACCTGAAGCTGTGGGAGGCGCTGACCCTGTTCGGCGGCCCGTTGCCCGGCCCCGGCGACCGCTGCATCGACCTGGGCTCCAGCCCCGGCGGCTGGACCTGGGTGCTGCACGAGCTGGGCGCCTCGGTGCTGAGCATCGACAAGGCTCCGCTCGACCCTTCCGTCGCCGCGCTGCCGCGGGTGGAGCACCGCCAGGAGAGCGCCTTCGGCCTGCGCCCGCAGGACATCGGCCCGGTGGACTGGCTGACCTCGGACGTCATCTGCTACCCCGAGCGGCTGCTGCGGCTGGTGGATGCATGGCGCGGCAGCGGGCTGGTGAAGCGCATGGTCTGCACCATCAAGTTCCAGGGCGAAACCGACCACACCGCCGCCGCGACCCTGGCCGCCATCCCCGGCAGCCGCCTGATGCACCTGTTCCACAACAAGCACGAGCTGACCTGGATGTGGGCGGCGGCTTGATGCCAAACAGGGGTTTGTCCGGCGCCGTTGCGTCGCCGGCGCTGTGTTGGCGAAGCGGCCGATTTGCCAACATGGCACCACAGTGGTCGCGCTTGCGGAGTTCAGAGCCTCTCACGACAGCGTTCGGTGCCGACGGCTTCCAAAGCTATGCCGCGCAGTCATCGGCCACCGTTACCCCAGCGGCTCCAGCGGCACATCCCGCCGCCCCCTGACCGGGGCCCGCATCCCCTCCGGTGGGGCGGCCCAGCGGACGGCGTTCAGGATCACGCGCTGGACGTTGGCGTCGTGGTAGGTGGGGAAGGTCTCGTGTCCCGGCCGGAAGTAGAAGACGCGGCCCAGCCCGCGCCGCCAGCCGCAGCCGCTGCGGAACACCTCGCCGCCCTTGAACCATGAGATGAAGACGAGGTCGTCCGGCGGCGGCACGTCGAAGGGCTCGCCGTACATCTCCTCCCGCTCCAGCTCGAAGAAGTCGCTGATCCCGGCGGCAACGGGATGACCGGGGTCGACCACCCACAGCCGCTCCGTCTCCCCCGCCACGCGGTGCTTGAGGAAGCAGTCGGTGCCCATCAGCCGCATGAAGGGCTTGGCGATGTGGGCGGAGTGCAGGGCGACGAAGCCCATCCCCTCCTTCACCACGCGCATCTGGATGCGCTGCGCCAGATCGTCCGGCACCTCGGCGTGCGCCTTGTGGCCCCACCAGACCAGCACGTCGGTGGCGGCCAGCCGTTCGTCGGGCAGGCCGTGGCCGGGTTCGTCCAGGGTGGCGGTCGTCACCGCCAGCCCGGCGGCGCGCAAGGGAGTGGCGATGGCCTCGTGGATGCCCTGCGGATAGACCCGCATGACGGCCGGTTCGGTGCGGTCCTGGCGGTGTTCGCTCCAGACGACCACGCGCGGCGTTGCGGCTGGCTGGGTCATGGCGGTCTGCTCCCCGGTCAAGGCCGTCATCCTAACAGCGCACCGCCACGGCCCGGCACGGAAAGCTCCGACGCCTGTTTGCCATGGCCTGGACGCCCGCATCCCTGGCAAGAGGCAGACCGCCGTGACCCCCACCGCCGCCAGCACCACCGATCCGCCGGATGGCCGGGACGGCCCCGACGCGTCCATGTCCCGCCGCTACCCGCTCGGCGCCGAGATCAGGCCCGGCGGAGCGGCCCATGTGCGTGTCTGGGCGCCGAAATGCCGCCGGATGGACCTGCTGCTTGGGGCCGACGGTGTCCGCATCGTGCCGCTGGAGCGGGAGGCGGACGGCCATTTCTCCGCCCTGGTGCCGGACATGCCGGCGGGCACGCTCTACCGGTTCCGCCTGGACGGGGAGGGGACTCCGCTGCCCGATCCCGCCTCCCGCTTCCAGCCGGAGGGGCCGCACGGGCCGTCCTGCGTCGTGGACCCGGCCGCCTTCGCCTGGACCGACGATGGCTGGCGCGGACGGACGCTGGCGGAGGCGGTGATCTACGAGATGCACATCGGCACCTTCACGCCCGGGGGGACGTGGGAGGCGGCGATGCGCGAGCTGCCGGCGCTGGCCGACCTCGGCGTCACGGTGCTGGAGGTGATGCCGGTGGCGGAGTTCCCCGGCCGTTTTGGCTGGGGCTACGACGGCGTTAGCCTGTTTGCCCCGACCCGGCTGTACGGGGAGCCGGACGACTTCCGCCGCTTCGTGGACCGCGCCCACGCGCTGGGCATGGCCGTGATCCTGGACGTCGTCTACAACCATTTCGGCCCCGACGGGAACCACGCCGCCTGCTTCTCCGACACGTGGTTTTCCGACCGGTACGAGAACGAGTGGGGCGACCCCATCAATTTCGACGGACCCGGCAGCCGCCCGGTGCGCGCCTTCTTCGTCGCCAACGCCGCCTGCTGGATCGACGAGTATCATCTGGACGGGCTGCGGCTGGACGCCACCCAGCAGATTTTCGACGCCTCCCCCACCCACATCCTGGCCGAGATCGCCGCCGTCGTGCGTCGCGCCGCGGCCGGGCGCGCCACGCTTCTGGTTGGCGAGAACGAACGGCAGGACGTGGCGCTGCTGGCCCCGCCCGAGCGCGGCGGCTGCGGGCTCGATGCGCTGTGGAACGACGATCTCCACCACAGCGCCATGGTGGCGCTGACCGGCCGGAACGAGGCCTATTACAGCGACCACCGCGGTCAGCCGCAGGAGTTCGTGTCCGCCGCCAAGCGCGGCTTCCTGTTCCAGGGGCAGCGCTACGCGTGGCAGGGCCAACGCCGCGGCACCCCCACCGCGGGCGTGCCGGGGGCAGCCTTGGTCTCCTTCCTGCAGAACCACGATCAGATCGCCAACTCCGGCCGCGGGCTGCGCGTCCACGCCCTGACATCGCCCGGCCGTTTTCGGGCGATGACGGCGCTGACACTGCTGGGGCCGGGCACGCCGATGCTGTTCCAGGGGCAGGAGTTCGCCGCCTCCAGCCCCTTCCTGTACTTCGCCGACCACAAGCCGGAGCTGGCCGGTCCGGTCGCCATGGGGCGGGCGGAGTTTCTCAGCCAGTTCCCGACGCTCGCCACCCCCGCCATGCGCCGTCGGCTGGCCCCGCCGCAGGACGAGGAGAGTTTCCGCCGCTCCGTCCTCGACCATGGGGAGCGGACGCGCAACATCGCCGTGTGGACCATGCATCGCGACCTGCTGGCTCTGCGCCGCGACGATCCCGTCTTCCGCCCGGCGGCCGGCACCATCGACGGCGCGGTGCTGGCGGAGGAGGCCTTCGCGCTGCGCTGGTTCGGGGCCGACGGGGACGACCGGCTGCTGCTCGTCAACCTCGGCCGCGGCCTGAACCGCCCGTCGATCGCCGAGCCGCTGCTGGCCCCGCCGGCCGGCCGGGTCTGGTCGCTGCTGTGGTCCAGCGAGGATCCGGCCTATGGCGGCAGCGGCACCGCGGCGGTGGATCCGCCCGACGGATGGCACATTCCGGGCCATGCGGCTGTTGTCCTGTCATCCGCCACCGCACCCGACGCCGGAGCGCCAGACCCGAAACCGTCAGACGGGGACCGATGACCGACATTGCCCGCACCCTGGGGCCCGACTCGCTCGCCGCCTCTCCCAACGCCGCCGTGACCCGTGAATGGCTGGTGACCAACGGGCTGGGCGGCTACGCCTCGGCCACCGTCGCCGGAGCGCTCACCCGCCGCTACCACGGCCTGCTGGTGGCGGCGCTGCCCGCCCCGCTCGGCCGGGTGGTGATGCTCAGCCAGCTTGCCGACCATGTGGTGCTGCCCGACGGCACCGACTGCTCGCTGTGCGGCGACGAGGGGGAAGGCAGCGTTCCGGGCAGTGTCCAGGGCCTCGCCGAATTCCGCATGGAGATGGGCATGCCCGTCTGGCGGTTCGAGGTGAAGGGCGTGGTCATCGAGCGCACGGTCGTGATGCCCAACCGCCAGAACATCGTGCACGTCACCTACCGCGTGCGTCGGGCGCCGGGGCCGGTGCGGCTGACGCTGCGGCCGGGGCTGGCCTTCCGGCTGCTCGAATCGGCGGTGGCGTCGCCGCTCGCCCGCAACTACCGCCTGACCGCCTTCGGCTCCCGCTACGAGGTGTCGGCCGGGCGCGACCTGCCGGTGCTGCGCATGATGGTCGAGGGGGCCGATATGCCGCTGACGCTCGATGGCGGCAGCGGGCGCGAGATCGTCTATGGCGTGGAGGCGGAGCGCGGTTACGAATCGCGCGGCCATCTGTGGAGCCCCGGCTATTTCAGCGGCGAGCTGACGGAGGGCAGCCAGGTCACCTTCGTCGCCGCGGCGGAGCCGTGGCAGCGGATGGAGGCGCTGCCCCCCGCCGACGTGCTGGCCTTCGAGCGGGAGCGGCGGCGGCGCATCGTCCGTCTGGCCCATCCGTCGCTGCGCGAGGGGCCGATGGCGGAGTTGGTGCTGTCCGCCGACGGCTTCCTGTTCCTGCCGGTCAGCCGAGTCGCCGACATGATGCGCGCGCGGGCCGAGGGCGACGAGGTGCGCACGGTGATCGCCGGCTACCACTGGTTCACCGACTGGGGCCGCGACACCATGATCAGCCTGGAGGGGCTGACGCTGGTCACCGGCCGTCATGTGGAGGCGGGCTGGATCCTGCGCACCTTCGCCCACTACATCCGCGACGGGCTGCTGCCCAACATGTTCCCGGATGGCAAGGTCGAGGGGCTCTACCACACCGCCGACGCGACCCTGTGGTTCTTCCACGCGGTCGGACGCTACGTCGCCGCCACCGGCGACCGCCACACGCTGCGCATCCTGTTGCCGAAGCTTCTGGAGATCGTCAACCGCCACCGCCACGGCACCCGCTTCGGCATCGGCGTCGATCCGCAAGACGGGCTGCTGCGCCAGGGGGAACCCGGCTACCAGCTCACCTGGATGGACGCCAAGGTCGACGACTGGGTCGTCACCCCGCGGCGCGGCAAGGCGGTGGAGATCAACGCCCTCTGGTACAACGCGTTGAAGCTGCTGGCTGGCTGGCTGGCGGAGGAGGAGGGGGACGCCGCCGCCCGGCCGGTGGAGGAGATGGCGGCCTGGGCCTACGCGTCCTTCAACCGCCGCTTCTGGTGCGAGTCGGCGGGCCATCTGTTCGACGTGGTGGATGGCGAGCGGGGCGACGACGGCGCCTGCCGGCCGAACCAGATCCTCGCCGTATCGCTGGACCATCCGGTGCTGGAGCGCCGACGCTGGGAGGCGGTGGTGGACACCGTGCACGACCGGCTGCTGACGCCGGTCGGCCTGCGCTCGCTGGCGCCGGGACACCCGGACTACAAGACCAAGTATTTCGGCGACCTGCGGGCGCGCGACGCCGCCTACCACCAGGGCACGGTGTGGGGGTGGCTGATCGGGCCGATGGTGGACGCCTGGCTGAAGGTGCATCCGCACGACACGGCGGGTGCGCGCCGTCTGCTCGACGGCTTCCTTCCGCATCTGTCGGAGGCGGGAATCGGCACCATCAGCGAGATCTTCGACGCCGAACCGCCCTTCACACCCCGCGGCTGCGTCGCGCAGGCCTGGAGCGTGGCGGAGGTGCTGCGCGCCTGGGTGCGGACCGACACCGGCGCCGGGGGGGATCGGGAATAGGGACGCGCGGCCCGGATGGAGATGGGCCGCGCGTCTGAATGGCCTGGACTATGCGTCACGAAATATGCGGCACCGTACCAGAGGTTGCAGGTTCCCGGTGGGACAAGGTGACGGCGGACGCTGGATGTCACCACCCCCGCCGTCCCGCTTGGAACGGCTGCGGGTGGGTGGCGGCGGCGTGGGAACCTTGCCGATGGTGGCGCGTTATCAACCGACGTGGCGCTCCGCCACCTGTTGTGGCAGACGGGGAACGTCTTGCCGACCGTGGGCGGCGCTGTTGTCAACAGCGCGGATCAGCGTGCGGAATCGTGCCGCATCGGCCGACGACGGGATCGACGGTCTTAAGAACCGCTGCCGCACACGATGGAGTGCGCTGGAAAACCACTTTTTTATCAGTGGTTTGCCGGGGGTGGGCTGGGAAATCGGCGCGGTGCGGCGTGGCCCGTCGCTGCACGTCCATACAGACCCTGTCCCTCGATTCTCCACGGACTTATCCACAGGTTGGTTCCCGTACTGCGCGCTTTGGGTGTATCCCACCGGCCATGGTGCCTACCCGGTCGTGGGGCGGGGCGGCGAACGCAATACCCTGACTTGCCGGGAAGCCGGCGGGTGGAATCCCCGATATGATCGCTTGGTGGCCGGATGTTCCGCGTCACGGCGTTGCGACGCCTGCAATGAAGGGGTGCGATCATGCCCGCAGTCCTGCCGCTTTCCGGCACGCCGTCATGCTCCCGCACGGGCCGGCGGATTCTTCCGCATCCACGCTGCGTCCTGCCGGCCGCCGGCATTCTGCTGGTGGTGGCAATGGCAGGTCGCATCCTGGCCGACCTGCTCGGTCGCGCCGCTGCCGCCGATACCGCGGGTTTGCTCTCCATTGCGCTCGGGGTCGTGGCGGTGTGGGTGGTGCTTGCCCCCGTCGCCGTGCTGATGGTGGAGCGGGCCCGCGCCGCCTGGGCCGGAGGGCCGGAGTGATTTGATTGCGGCACCCCGTTGGAGGCGGTTATCCTTCTCTTGCGTTGGCCGTGCCCCGCTGGGGCGGCACCGGCCGCGCGCTGGGGGTCCGCGCCGTGGGCATGTTCGATTTCCTCAAGATCATCGTGTCGGACCGCAAGAAGCCGGTGGCCCGCAAGCCTCGCAAGCTGAAGACCCCGAACAACGTCGTCTCCTTCGACGGCAAGTCCTTCCCGATCCTGTCGGTGACGTCGAAAGGCTTCATGGCCGGAAATTTCGACGGCTCGCTGATCAAGGGGCAGGCGGCGCGCATCACGGTGAAGCTCGACGACAGCTTCGCCAAGCTCGATTTCCAATGCAGCATCAATGTGGTGGAGGCGCAGACGGGTGGCCGGCTGGTCGGCGAGTGGAATCTGATCACGCCGGAGCTGGAAAACACCCTGCGCAAATACACCCAGATGAAGAAAGCGTCGAAGTGACCACGAGCCGCCGACGCGGCCCCCCACTCAGTTCGACGCCTGCTGCCGGGTGTCGGACGCGTTGACGAGCATCGGCTCCGCCATCTGGTGCATACGCTTGATCCACTCGCTGAGCGTCACGAATTCGCAGCCCTTGCTGCGCATATCGGCGATCACCCGCGGCAGCGCGTTGGCGGTGGACGGGTAGGTCGAGTGCAAGAGGAGCACGCTGCCGGTGCCGGCCGCGGTCTTCACATGCTGCACGATCTTGTCGGGGTCGCGCACCTTCCAGTCGCGGGTATCGACGTTCCACAGGACGGTGTTCATCTTCTCCGCCCGTGCCTCGGCCATCAGGCTGTCGTTGTAGCGGCCATAGGGCGGACGGAACAGCACCGGGTTGGCGCCCATCTCGCGCAGCAGGCGGTTGGCCTCGGCGATCTCGTGGCGCTGCCCGGCGGGGGCCATGGCGCGCAGGTCAGAATGGGTCAGGCTGTGGTTGCCGATCTCGTGCCCGGCGGCGACGAAGTCGCGGATGATCTGCGGGTTCTGCAGCGCCACCTTGGCGACCGGGAAATAGGTCGCGCGGATTTTCTCCGCCTGCAGGATTTCCAGGATGCGCGGCGTGACGGTGCGGTGCGGCCCGTCGTCGAAGGTGAGTGCGCAAAGGTTCCAACCCTGGCGGGTCAGCAGGGCCGGGGTCAGGTCGAACTTGGTGTCGGGCAGCACGGCGCCCAGCCGGCCCTGCCGCCGGTTGCGCCGCTCGATCCCGGCCATCACCTTCGCGTCCTCCTCGCTGTAGGTGATCAGCCCGTCCTGCGCCCCGGGCAGGCCCGGAGAGGGGGCAACGGTGCTTGGTGCGGCGGCGAGGGGGGCGGCGGGGGCGGGAAGGGGAGCCGTCGCCGTCGGCCGTGGCGGAACAGCGGCCACGGCGAGCGATGCGGTGACGCTGATGGAGGTTGCGGGAACCGGCACAATCGCGGCGGCGACGGTGATCGGCGCGGCGGCGGGCGCCGTCTCGCTCAGGACCGCCGGGGCCACCCGGGGCGGCGGCTCGGGCTTGACCTCGGGAAGCGGTGCGAAGCGCTGGGTCGGGGCGGGTGCGGGCGGCGCGGGCTGCGCCGCGGCCGACTCGGACCGCGGTCCGGAGTCGATCACCAGACACCCATAGCCGGCACCCAGCATGCGTCGGCACAGCGCGACGGGATCGGCACCGGCGGACACGGTGGCGCGCAACGTCACCCCGCCGGCCGGCCGGCCGGCGTCGAAGGCCGACACGATCGGTTCAAGCCCGGCGGCGAGATCCGGCGATTTGCGTGCCAGCGACTGCCACGCCCACCAAGCTTCCCCCTCCCGCTGGAAAAGGCCGAGTTGCACCACCGCCGGCCCGGCGGCCAGGGCGGCGGGCGCCGGGACGAGCAGAGCGCAGATCAGCGCCAGCCGCGCCACCGGTCGCAGCCAAGTCGTCGAGCGGGCGGGATGGGCGGTCGGAAAGGCTTGTGCGAACAATGCGATCGGCCCCGTCGGTCGGCGCGTCCGTTGCGCCGGCGCGTCCGACCGCAGCATTAGCATTGCGAACGGGCTAACTCAAAGGACAACGCACGGTATCCATTTGGTCGGTCTTCTATTCCGCCGCTGTGTGTTCGGCGGGGCACGCGGCCAGGAACGGAGCGTAGCGCAGGTCGGCCTTCATGATGTGATCCTGCAACCAGTGACTGAGAAACTCCAAGACGTGATCGCCGAGTCCCCGTTCCGGCTCGGTCATCAGGCGGCGGCGGATGGTCATCACCTGTTCGGTGAGGAGACGGTGCATCAGCCGGTGCGCCTCGTTGTCGGGGAAGCCGGCGGCCGCCATCAGCGCCTCTTCCCGTTCGAAATGGAAGACGGTGTAGTCCACCAGCTCGTCGAGCACGGATTCCAGACTGATGCGATCGTGCCGGCTGTCGGCCCCCGCCAACTGGTTGATCAACTCGATCAGCGTCCGGTGGTCGTTGTCCAGCTCCTCCACCCCGACGCTCATGCCGTCGTGCCAGGTGATCAGGGTGAACGCGGCGCGCAGCCGCATCGCCTCCAGGAAGGCATCGACGATCGCGGGATCGAAGTCGCTGCCGCGTCGTTCGCCGATATAGGCCAGCGCCTCCTCGACCGACCAAGCCTCCTTGTAGACCCGGCGGTGGGTCAGGGCGTCGAACACGTCGGCCACCGACACGATGCGGGCGGCCAGCGGGATGTCCTCGCCCTTCGTTCCGCGGGGATAGCCGGTGCCGTCGTACTTCTCGTGGTGGGATCCGGCGATCGCCGCGGCCAAAGGCAGATGCCCGCCGGAGCCGGTGAGCCGGCTCGCCCGCTCCAGGACGGTGCGGCCGTGGTCGCAATGATGTTGCATGACCGCCCGTTCCTCCGGCGTCAGGCGGCCCGGCTTGTTCAGGATGCCGTCGGGGACCGCCACCTTGCCGACGTCGTGCAGCATGCTGGCGATGCGGAGATCCTCCCGGAAGCGGTCGGTTATCAGATGGCGGCAGGGTCCGGATTGCTGCAGCACGCGGGCGATGTCGTCGGCCAGACGCGAGACGCGCAGGATGTGCTGCGAGGCATAGGGATCCTTGTGCTCGGCCAGCATGGCGAGCGCCACGATCGAGGCCTTGTGCACGCGGCGGAAACGCAGCTCATGGCGCGCCCTCGTCCCGCCGGTGCGAAAGCAGGGCCGAACCTTGCGTCGCCCCATGCCGATGTCCGTAGAATCCGCCATGGTCGCTTCCTCGGCACATCGTTGCATCCGATCCTTGTTTCGGATCGTTCGACAACATCATGGTGCAACGGGGGAGGGGCAGGCAAGTGGAAAGCGAGTTCCCGGATAGTTGTTAGCCTATACCGTCTATCCCCCTGGTCACAGGCATCCGGTTACAGGCGGCGGAACATCGCGGGATCACCCAGCGCCGCCAGAGCGATGGTGATCCGCTCGCACGGGTCCTCCTCGAGCTGGAGACGCGCGTGCGGCGGCAGGCCCGCCCGGCTGTCGAGCTGGACCACCACGAACACCCGCGACACCTGCCCGGTGCGGCAGAAGCGGTCACCGATCGCCACGGGTCTGTGCCGCCATCCCATCCACTTGCCCCCGTTCGTCTCCTCCGACCCAGGCTATGTGGCGAAGCCCGCCGGCCGCGGCAAGCCACTCCGCCGGCGGCCCACCACGGGAACCAAGCCCGACGCGTCCGGGTTACGTCTTGGCGCGCCGAAGGCGCGTGATACGGATGGAGGATGCGAACAGCATGGCCGACGACCTTGAACGGCGCGTTGCCGAGCGGGCCTACCGGATCTGGGAACGCGAGGGACGGCCGGACGGCCGGTCCGCCGAACACTGGGATATGGCCCGCGAGGAGATCGCGATCGAGGACAACCAGCGCGACACGCTGCGGCCGAACCCCTCGCATGGCCCGGACGACACGGCGGAGCGCACGGAGCCGGTGGAACCCGCCCTCAGCGTCGAGGCGCTCGGCGATCTGCCGGGGCTGACCGACCAGGGCGAGGAGATGATCATCCCCGGCCGCGAAGGCCCAACCCCCCTTCCGGAGCCGCATCCGGCCGACGGCACCGCCGTCGCGGTGGCGGCGCCGGCAGCGGAGAAGCCGGCGCGCCGCCCCAAGCGCCGCAGCGCCGGCTGACCCCTTCCCGGCGGCATGGCCGGAACGGATGCCAGAACGGATAGAGGATCATGGACACCAATCTTGAAATCGCCTTCCACAACATGGACCCGCAGCCCGAGCTCGACGCCTACATCCGTGAGCGGGCGGAGAAGCTGGAAAAGCTGTTCGACCGCATGGTCGGCATGCGGGTGGCGGTGGAGAACCAGCACCGCCAGCACCGCACCGGCAACATCTACGATGTGCACATCGAGCTGATGGTGCCCGGCAACGACATCGTCGTCAGCCGCCAGCCGAAGAAGGCGAAGGAACGCTACGCCAACCCCTACGCCCGCACCTCGATCCGCGACGCGTTCGAGGCCGCGGAACGCCAGCTCAAGGAGTACAAGCAGAAGCTCCGCAACGACGTGAAGGTGCAGGACACGGAGCAGCCGGGCCGTGTCGCCCAGCTGAACCCCGCCGAGGATCACGGCTTCATCGTGACCGGCGGCGGCACGCAGCTCTATTTCCACCGCAACAGCTGCATCAACGTGTCGTTCGACGAGCTGGCGACGGGCGAACCGGTGAAATACATCGAGACGGCCGGCGATACCGGTCCGACCGCGTCGAAGGTCTGGCGGGTCGCCGGGGCCGACAACGAATTGAGCCGGGCGGGCTAGGCCGGAGCCCGGGAGCCGGCATGGGAAAGCCCCCATCGCCGGGGGCTTTCTCCGTTACGCCCGCGAGGCGTCGCCAGCCGGCCGGGTGGAAGCGGGTGGTGTCTCGTCCACCCGGTCATACACGTCGGGATGCAGCCGGATGGTGCCGGACCCGTCAATGGTCGCCATCCAGTAGGTGAAGCGCACCGGCAGCGGCTTCTCCAGCTTCACCCACTGCGGCTCGCCACGGGCCAGCATCCGCTCGATGCGGTCGGGGGTGAGGCCCTGTGGGGCCAGGAGCGTTTCCGCCATCAGCCGCGCGTCCTGCAGCCGCACGCAGCCGGAGCTGATGGTGCGCAGCTCGCGGTCGAACAGCTTCGGCTCGTTGGTGCCGTGCAGGTAGATGTTCTCGGGGTTGGTCAGGTTGAAGCGGAAGCGGCCGAGCGCGTTGTGGTCGCCCGGCTGCTGCACGATGCGGACCCGGCCCGGGGTCACCACGCTCCAATCGATGATCTCGGGCGCCACCACCTCGCCATCGAGATAGACCACGGCGTTGGAGATGCCCGGCGTGCCGCGGGAACGCAGCAGCGGCAGCTTGTCCTCCTTCAGCACGGTCGGCGGAACCGTCCAGGTGGGGTTGACGATCACGTGGGTGATGCGGTCGCGCAGCAGCGGCGTCTCGCGCGACGGGCGGCCGACCACCGCCCGCATGTCGAAGACCTGGGCGCTGTCGCGCACCAGAGTCACCGTCTGGCTGGGCAGGTTGACCAGCACGGCGTCGGGAAGCTGCTCGTCCCGGAACGCGCGCATGGACGCGGCGGTGCGCCGCATGATGCCGGCGGCCTCGGCGGGGGTGCGGTCGAGCGCCTGCTGGGTGCCGGTGCCGACCAGCCCGTCGGGGGTCATGCTGTTGGCCGTCTGGAAGCTGCGCACGGCGGTGTCGACCAGGTCGTCGAACGTCGCGCTGCGCTGTTCCGGCGTCAGATAGCCAAGCTCGATCAAGCGCTGGACCAGCCGCGTCGCGCGCTCGCCGGAGGCGCCCTTCTTCATGGTGCCGCCTGGACCGACGCGGGTGATCGCGACCGGGGCCAGCGCCTCCAACTCGGTGGCGCGCGCGTCCAGCCGGTCCGCCCAGGCGGTGAGCATGGCGGGATAGGCGGGGACCGGGGCCGGCGTCGCCGGCTCGACCAGAGCGGGAGCGGCGGGAACGGCGGTCAGCGGGGTCCCGGGCGTCTGGGCTTGGGCCGCGGCCGACAGCCCGGTGAAGGCAAGCGCCGCCAGCGTCAATACGGCAAGGGAGCGTGGGGTGGTGGCGCTGGTCGTCAGCATCGCGATGGCCTCGTTCGTCCCGTCTTGGGGTTCCGTCGTTCAACAGGCAATATAGGGCAGAAGGTACGGCTTGGCTGTGACGCAGGTCACCTAATCCCTTGTGCACCCCCGAAGATGGGGCGATTCGGCCTGGTTCCTTAAAACGGCGTAACCGTTTTGCCGCATGTCATGAAATTCGGGTTGCTCGTTCGTAACATTTCGCCTATACCGTCCCCTGTATCTGTCAAGCCACAGCTAACCAACAAATCACTGTCCAGGGATCATCCAGCAAACTTGAACGACAAACCGGGCCGGTATTTCCGCGCATCGGAAAGGAGTTTGTTGCGTCTGGGAGAAGAGAGGGGAGATAAGGGATGGACTTCGAGGGTACCGATTTCAAGGACTCGACTTTGAAGCGTCGCTCTTTCCTGAAACTTGCCCTTGGTGCCGTGGCCTGCGCGGCCGGAACTTCGGCACTGGTGATTCCCAATACGGCGGCAGCCTTCACCGCGGGCGGTTCGGTCCGGCGGCTGGCGCTGGTCAGCCGGAACACCCAGGAACGATTCGACGACGTCTATTGGTCCAACGGATCCTATGTTCCGGACGCGCTGCGCCGACTCGACGTGCTTCTGCGCGACCACAAGGCCAACCAGATCTGCAAGTTCGACCCGAATCTCTTCGACGTGCTCTGGCAGGTGCAGCAGCGCCTCGACACGTCGGAGCCGTTCGAGGTGGTCTGCGGCTACCGCTCGCGCCGCACCAACGCGCTGGCGCGGCGCCGCACCCGCGGCGTGGCGAAGGAGAGCTATCACATCCGCGGCATGGCCATCGACGTGCGCATGCACGAGCGCAGCGTCCGTGCCATCGCCGCCGAAGGCAAGGCGCTGGAGGCCGGCGGCGTCGGCGTCTACACCCGCAGCGGCTTCGTCCATCTCGACACCGGGCCGGTCCGCACCTGGTGAGGTCGTGTGGGCGCGGGCGCTGCCCGACCCCCTGAACGAAAAAGGCCGGTCCCTTGCGGGGACCGGCCTTTTTCGTTGTACCGGGTACGCGGCGGTCAGTCCGCCGCCTCCACCACCGTGCTCGACCCCGGACGGCCGAAGCGCATCTCCGGGAAGGCGTTGATCAGCGAGGTGATGAGCGCCGCCAGATAGGGCAGGGACTGCACCACCAGCAGACCCGACCACATGAAGGCGTCACGGTTCTCGTGTCCGAACACCAGCACGATCGCCAGAGCCGCCACCCACAGGCCGAGCATCAGCCCGATCTCTTCCCGCGCCATCAGCAGCGCCTGCATGAAGGCGGGCTGGTTCTCGCATTTGGGCGTGCGCACAAAGGGCCGGCCCGAGGTGAAGAGCCCCTGCCACACCGCGCGGCCCACCGTGTGGGTCAGCGCCATGCCGGCGACGGCGGCCCCCACCTTGTCCCAGAAGCCGCAGCGCACCCGCGCCTCGTACAGCCACAGGCTGGCCGCCACCTTGAAGGCGAAGACGCTGAGCGTCGGGATCATGAAGGCGTTGGGTGGGAACTCGAAATATTTGGGGAAGGCCAGCAGCCCGATCGACCACACCACCCCCGCCATGCCGAAGATCAGGTGCGCGGCGTCGGCGAACCAGGGCAGCCAGCCCGTGATGAAATGGTACTTCTGCCCGCCGGTCAGCTTCGTGGCGCCAGGCAGCAGCTCGCGCCAGTGCTTCTTCAGGATCTGCACCGCACCATAGGCCCAGCGGAAGCGCTGCGTCTTGTACGCGGCGAAGCTGTCGGGGACGAGCCCCTTGCCGTAGCTTTCGGGCATGTAGACCGCCTCGTAGCCGGCCTCGAACAGGCGCAGCCCCAGCTCGGCGTCCTCGGTGATGCACCACTCGCCCCAGTGGCCGACCGCGTCCATGGCCGACTTGCGGATGATGGTCATGGTGCCGTGCTGGATGATGGCGTTGCGCTCGTTGCGCTGGATCATGCCGATGTGGAAGAAGCCGGCATACTCCCAGTTGGTCATGCGCTGGAACAGGTCGCGGTTCCAGTCCCGGTAATCCTGCGGCGACTGCACGAACCCGACCTCCGGCCGGGCGAAATGCGGGATGGTCGCCTTCAGCCAGTCGGGGTGCACCTGATAGTCGCTGTCGATGACCGCCACGAACTCGGCGTCCGGGGCCGTCTGCTGCAGGCCGAAGTTCAGCGCACCCGCCTTGTAGCCCGGCCAGTTGTCGAGGTGGAAGAAGCGGAACTTCTTCCCCAACTGCCGGCAATACTGCTCGACCGGCCTCCACACCTCGGGGTCCTTGGTGTTGTTGTCGAGCAGCAGCACCTCGAAGTTCGGGTAGTCGAGCCGGGCCAGGGCGTCCAGCGTCTGGATCACCATGTGCGGCGGCTCGTTGTAGCAGGGCACGTGGATGGAGACCTTTGGCGCGGTCGGCTCGGGAGCGGCGGAGCAGGGGTGGAACTTGCGGCGGAAGCGCTCCTGCCAAACCACCTCGGTCAGCTCCAGCCCGTCGATCAGCATCACCGCCAGCAGCACGAGCTGGCAGAAGATCAGCACGCCCCAGGCGATCTCGGTGGACAGGGCCAGCCCCTGGTTGGCCGCCGCGGTGAAGGTGAAGACCAGCACCGACGCCACCGCCTGGATCATCGCGCCATAGAAGATCTTGCCGCCGATCCGCAGGTCGTTGCGGCGGCGCAGGAAGAACACCAGCGGCAGGAAGGCCATGGCGATGGAGACGCCGCACATCATCGGCCAGTTGCGGATCTCCAAAACCTCGCCGACCATCGGGAACTTCGGCGCGCGGTTGGCGTCCCACAGGCCCCAGGAGGTACCGGCGGAGCCCTCGATCTCGCGCTTCCAGGGCTGGTCGAACGCCTCCATGATGAAATAGTCGAGCTTGTTCTGGGCGGCGACGTTCAGGAAGTTGCGGATGAACTTCGCCTGGTTGACCTGCGTGGCCTCGGCGCCGCGGCGCCACGGGCCGTCGGCGGGCCAGCCGATCTCGGAGATGACGATGTGCTTGCCCGGGTATTTGGCGCGAAGCTCGTTGTAGCGGAACATCGCGTAATCGACCGCCTGGTCCACCGGCACCCCTTCCCAATAGGGCAGCAGGTGCACGGCCAGGAAGTCGGCGGCCTCCACCAGTTCCGGATGCTCCAGCCAGACGTGCCACGGCTCGGCGGTGGAGACGGGGACGTTGACCTTCTTCTTGATGCGGCGGATGTACTCGATCGCCTGCGGCACCGTGATGTCGGCGCGCAGGATCGCCTCGTTGCCGACCAGCACGCGGCGCACGTTGGAATTGGCACGGGTGACCTTGATCAGCCCGGCGATCTCCGGCTCGTCGATCTCGGGCTTGCCCTGCACCCAGGCGCCGACCGTCACCGGAATGCCGTAGCGGCGGGCGATGGGCACCGTGTGCTCCGAACCGTCGGTCGTGGAGTAGATGCGGATGCCTTTGACGTTGCCGTCGAGCACCGCGATATCCTTCTCGATGCTCTCCGGGCTGCCCTTGTCGCCGCGGGTCGGGCTCTTGTCCGGGTGGAAGGGGGTGTAACCGACACCGGCGACGGCGCCGGCCCAGGAGCGTTCGGCCACCGGGCGGTTCCACCACGCCCACAGACCGATGTTGCCCAGGATCACCAGGAGCAGAACCGCAATCGACGACTTGCGCATAGGAATCGCCATGCCCCGCACATGTTTCCCCGGGACAGGTTCGGACGCCCCGGACGCACACCCACGCCAACCGCGGAACCGGCGCAAGCGGAATTGCCGCCCCGACCGACCGCGGACCGAACCAGACACACACGCACTTGCAGGTTGATAAAGCCCGCCACGAAACCCGCCCGACGCCCAGGCCGGAGCCTGGCGCGGAACGACCTTCACGGCGCGTTCGGCCGGATGTCACGGACCGAACGACCCATTACAGATCGTGCCTTCATTTTATACAGTTTTTCTTGCGCTGCAACCGCTGCCTAAACGGGCGCCAACGCGCCGCATGCCGGCACGGCGCAGGGCCGTCATGCGCCCGCCGCGGCGCGCCGTTTCGCGCCCGCACACCGGCGCGCCGATAACGCAAACGTGATCCTCGCCGCGCGACTCGGGCACTGGCCCGCCTGTTTAGGTCATGGTCGGCGCACCGCCGACCGCCAAACAACGGGAGCACATCGCCATGGTCGACAAGGATCGCGTCAAGGGTGCCGCCAAGGACGTCGCCGGCACTGTGCAGAAGGAAGTCGGCAAGCTGACCGGCGACGACAGCATGGTCGCGAAAGGTCACGTCAACAAGGGCGAGGGCAAGCTCGACAAGGCCGCCGGCCACGTGAAGGAAGTCATCCGCGGGGACAAGTAGCATGACCACCCGCCCGGAAGAGGCCCCCTCGGACCAGGCGCGCCGCATCGAGGAGGAACTTCTCGACAAGACCGGCAAGGCCCACGGCAACCCCGACAAGCCCGCCCAGGAGAAGTTCGACGAGATGGGCGAGCGGGAGGAGATCAAGCGCAAGTCCGGGCGGGAGTGATCCCGCCGCCGGCTCCCGTCCGCCCGCTGCCGCGGGCGACCTCCCCCGCCCAGCGGGGGAGGGTCCGGGTGGGGGCAACCCCTGCCGACGCTTGGCCTTAGTACGCATACTCCGCGAACACCGGATCGACGCTGCCGCCCCACGGACCGTGGAACTTGGTCAGTAGCTCGTCCGCCGGCGTGCGGCCCGACTCGGCGATCGCCTGGAGCGTATCGAGGAAGTGGCTCTCGTCGTCGCCCCAATTGTCGTTGCGGGCGCGGGCCGTCAGCCCGGCACGCGCGATCTCCAGCACCTCGAGCGCCACATCCCGCACCGTGCCGTCGCGGAAGGGTGCGCGCAGCCCATGGCGCGGCACCTCGCGGCGCAGGCCGGCCCGCTCCTCGGTCGTCCAGCCCTTCACCAGATCCCAGGCGGCGTCCAGCGCCGCCCCGTCGTAGAGCAGCCCGACCCACAGCGCCGGCAGGGCGCACAGCCGCCGCCACGGGCCGCCGTCGGCACCGCGCATCTCCAGATACTTCTTCAGCCGCACCTCGGGGAACAGCGTGGTCAGATGGTCGCTCCAGTCGGTCATCAACGGCTGTTCGCCGGGCAGGGCCGGCAGCTTCCCGTTGAGGAAGTCGCGGAACGACTGGCCGGAAGCGTCGATGTATTTGCCGTCGCGGTAGACGAAATACATAGGCACATCGAGCGCATAGTCGGCGTAGCGCTCGAACCCGAAGCCGTCCTCGAACACAAAGGGCAGGTCGCCGGTGCGGTCGGGATCGGTGTCGGTCCAGATGTGGCTGCGGAAGGACTGGAAGCCGTTCGGCTTGCCCTCGGTGAAGGGTGAATTGGCGAACAGCGCCGTGGCGATCGGTTGCAGGGCGAGGCTGACCCGGAACTTCTTCACCATGTCCGCTTCGCTGGCGTAGTCCAGGTTGACCTGGACGGTGCAGGTGCGGGTCATCATATCGACGCCGAGCGTGCCGCGCTTGGGCATGTAGCTGCCCATGATCCTGTAGCGGCCCTTGGGCATCCAGGGGATCTCGTCGCGCCGCCATTTTGGCTGGAAGCCCAGCCCGATCATGCCGATGCCCAGCGCGTTCCCGATGTCCTTGGCCTGGCGCAGGTGGCGGTGCACCTCGGCGCAGGTCTGGTGCAGGGTTTCCACCGGCGCTCCGGACAGCTCGACCTGCCCGCCCGGCTCCAGCGTGATGTTCGCGAGGCCCTGGACCAGGGCGATGACGTTGTCGCCCTCGGACACCGGATCCCAGCCGTAGGCCCGGAAGCCCTCCAGCACGGCGCCGATGCCGTCGGCGCCTTCGTAGGGCAGAGGGCGCAGATCACTCACGCGGTAGGCGAACTTCTCGTGCTCGGTGCCGATGCGCCAGTCGGCCGACGGCTTGTTGCCGGACTCCAGATGGGCCGCGAGCTGGCGGGGGTCGGTGACGGGTTCGCCGCGCGTCTTGGGGGGTGCGGACATGGGCGCTCCGAATGGACAATCAGCGGATGGACGGCGGGCCGGGATCGGCCGCCGCGCGGTCGGGCGGTCGGGCATCCACCCCGCTTCCGGCCATCCAGTCCCCCACCAGGGCCTGCCAGCAGGCGAGTGCCGCGAAGGCCGCCGTGTCGGCCCGCAGCACGCGAGGGCCCAGGCCGACGGGGACAGCAAAGGGGCGATTGCGGATTTCGTCAAGCTCCGACTTGGCAAACCCGCCCTCCGGTCCGATCAGGAAGGCCGCCGGCCGGCCGGCGTGGGCCCGCACCGCCTCGGCGATGGGGGTGGCCCCGCCCGATTCGGCGCACAGGAACAGCACGCGTTCCTCCGGCCAGCCGGCCAACGCGCGTTCCAGCGGCACCGGTTCGACCAGCTCGGGCACGGTCAGCCGCTCGCACTGCTCCGCCGCCTCCACCGCGTTGGCGCGCAGCCGGTCCAGATTGACCCGATGGGGGTCGGTGTGGCGGGTGAAGACCGGCCAGAGGCGCGACACGCCCAGCTCGCTCGCCTTCTCCGCCACGCTGTCGATGCGCCCGCGCTTGATGGGCGCGAACAGCAGCCACAGGTCGGGGCCGTTCCGCTGCTCCCGCAGCCGTTCCTGTACGGCCAGCGAGCACCAGCCCTTGCCGAATCCGTCGATGCGGGTCAGCCACTCGCCGTCGCGCCCGTTGAACACCGCCACCGGGTCGCCGCGCTCCAGGCGCAGCACATGGCGCAGGTAGTGCGCGCGCTCATGATCGAGTCCGACGGTCAGCCCGTCGGCCAGCGCGCCGTCGACATGAAGCCGGGTCTTCGGCCGGTCCTGCATTCGGTGTTCCCCTTCCGATCCCGGTGAACGCGAACGGCCCCGGCGGTTTCCCGCCGGAGCCGTCGCAACGAACCGGTTCGCCCGAAACGGCGGATCAGCTGAGCGGCAGCGCCACGAAGCGCAGGTCGCCCTGGCGGTCGACCAGCAGCAGGATGGACTTCTTGCTCTGCTCGCGCGCCTTTTGGATCTTGGCGGTGACGTCGTTCGGCTGACGCACCTCCTCCTGGCCGACCTCGACGATCACGTCGCCGGGGCGCATGCCCTTCTCGGCGGCGGTGGAGCCACCCTGCACCTCGGTCACCAGCACGCCCTTCAGCTCGGGCTTCAGCTCGAACTGCTGGCGCGACTCCGGGGTGATGTTGGTCAGCTTCAGCCCCAGCGCCTCGGTGGATTTCGGCACCGCACCCTGCGGGCGCTGTGTCTCCTCCGGCGCGTTGGCAAGCAGGCCGGAGGCTTCCGCCGCCTCCAGCTCGCCGACCTTCACCTGCACGTTGACCGGCTTGCCCTTGCGCCACACCTCGACCGGGACGGCCTTCTCGATCGGCGTCTCGGCGACGACGCGCGGCAGGCGGCGCATCTCGTTGATGTCCTTGCCGTCGAACTTCACCACCACGTCGCCGGCCTGGATGCCGGCCTTGGCGGCTGGGCCGTTCGGGGTGACCGACGCGACCAGCGCGCCCTTGTGCTGCTGCAGGCCCAGGCTCTCCGCGATCTCCGGAGTCACCGCCTGGATGCGCACGCCGAGCCAGCCGCGCCGGGTCTTGCCGTATTCGCGGAGCTGCGCGACCACGGTCTTGGCGAGGTTGGAGGGGATGGCGAAGCCGATGCCGACCGAGCCGCCGGACGGCGAGAAGATCGCCGTGTTGATGCCGATGACCTCGCCGTTCAGGTTGAACATCGGGCCGCCGGAGTTGCCGCGGTTGATCGAGGCGTCGGTCTGGATGAAGTCGTCGTAGGGGCCGGCGTTGATGTCGCGCTGGCGGGCCGAAATGATGCCGGCCGTCACCGTGCCGCCGAGACCGAACGGGTTGCCGATCGCCAGCACCCAGTCGCCGACGCGCATGGCATCGCTGTCGCCGAACGGGACCGCGGACAGCGGGTGGCTGGTCTTGATCTTCAGCAGCGCCAGGTCGGTCTTGGGATCGCGGCCGACCAGCTCGGCCTTGATGTTGGTGTCGTCCTGCAGGATGACGGTGATCTCGTCGGCGTCCTGGATCACGTGGTTGTTGGTGACCACGTAGCCTTCCTTGGCGTCGATGATGAAGCCGGAGCCCAGCGAGGTGGCGCGCCGCTGCGGCTGGTCCTGCTGCGGCTGCTGCTGGCGGTCGAAGAAGTCGCGGAAGAACTCCTCGAAGGGCGAGCCCGGCGGGAACTGCGGGATCTCCGGGCGCTGGCCGGGGCCGCGCTGCGGCTGGGCCTGGCTGGTGGAGATGTTGACGACGGCGGGCAGAAGCTTCTCCGCCAGGTCGGCGAAGCTGGACGGGGCGCGGCCCTGGGCGAAGGCCGGGCCGGACACGGCAACCGCCAGGAGCAGCACCAGCGGGGCCAGGGCGGCCCTGAGGTCGAAACGGGCGCGCCGGTCGATCGGGACCGCAACGGCGAGCGAAGACACAAGGTGGCGAATCACGGAAGCTCTCTCCCTGCCAGACGTCCCGCCGCATTCCCTGCGGAACACGAGCGGCGGCGCACACCCGATACGGAAAGCGGATGTAGGCCGCGCCCGTCCCGCCTTCAAGCGAACGCCGTCGTCGGCCCCCGTTTCCGCATCAGCGATGCAGTGTGCGGCAGCGAGTATGGCTGGAAAATGGCGCTCCGGTCTACTGCCAGAACCGGAGATGGCGACGCGGTGCCGGCTGGTGGTTGACCGCGCCTAACCGCGCAGCAGCCACACCGCGCCGACGCCCAGCACCGCGGCGACCAGCCCGGCGGTGCGGAGCTGGCCGTCCGGGACGCTGAGCACCCGTTCGACCGCGCGCCGCATCGCTCCGGGGAAGAGCGCGTAGAGCGCCCCCTCGATCACCAGCACAAGCGCCAACGCGGTGAGGAAGTCGGTCATGGAAGCCGGGACGGGAGGGGGAGGGGCGAAACGGAACGGCCCCCGCCCCGGTGGTCGGGACGGGGGCCGTGGAGGGAGAACGCTACTGCTGCGCGGTGGCCGTCGGTGCCGGAGCGGCCGGAGCCGTGGCCATCGGCGCGGCGGGTGCCGCCGGCGGGGCCGCCGCCGTCGTCGTCACTACAGCCGGGACCGGCGGTGACGAGGGCCGCGAGCAGGAGCGACAGCCCAGTGCCGACGTGGCGG
>OFDN01000904.1_pt1 | contig 21883 bp, 19 predicted proteins | sample 1520971 | NCBI WGS metagenome assembly OFDN01 (sample SAMEA94257418, study PRJEB24077) | hot springs metagenome | biome: Aquatic biome; feature: Geographical feature; material: Water | place: India | collected 2012-06-12 | depth 5 m
AAGCAGGGTGATCCGCCGGGTCAGGGCGGCGGCGGGGGCCCGAACCGCTTTTCGAAGCGGGCGAGGTCGGCGGGGTCGAGCGCCACGTGCAGGTGCGCGCGGTCCTCGTCGTCGCGCCGGTCCAGCACCTCGCCCTTGTCGTACAGCCAAGCGAGGGCGGCACCGTCGGCGAGCCCGACGGAAAGGTCCACCACCCGCCGGCTGGCGTTCATCCGGCGGTCGAGCAGGGCGTCGAGCGCGTCGATGCCCTCCCCGGTCAGCGCCGACACGGCAACCTGCCGGTAGTCGCGCCGGCACTGCGCCAACACGGCGCCCCGCTCCTCGTCGGCGAGCTGATCGACCTTGTTCAGCACCTCCACGACCCGGTCGTCGGTGCTCGGGTCGATGTCCATCTCGCGCAGCACAGTCTCGACGTCCACGCGTTGGGCGTCGCTGTCGGGATGGGCGATGTCCCGGACGTGAAGGATGATGTCGGCCGAGTCGACCTCCTCCAGCGTCGCCCGGAAAGCAGCCACCAGGCCGTGGGGCAGATCGGAGATGAAGCCCACCGTGTCGGACAGGATGACCTTCCGCCCCGACGGCAGAGTCACCTGCCGCATGGTCGGGTCCAGCGTGGCGAACAGCAGGTCCTTGGCGAACACGTCGGCGTTGGCCAGCCGGTTGAACAGGGTGGACTTGCCGGCGTTGGTGTAGCCGACCAGCGCCACCACCGGATAGGGCACCTTCGCCCGCGCCTTGCGGTGCAGGCCGCGGGTGCGACGCACCTCCTCCAGCTCCTTCTTGATGCGTACGATGCGGTCGCCGATCAGGCGCCGGTCCATTTCGAGCTGCGACTCGCCGGGACCGCCCAGAAAACCGAAGCCGCCGCGCTGCCGCTCCAGGTGGGTCCAGGATCGGACGAGACGCGAGCGCTGGTAGGTGAGCGACGCCAGCTCGACCTGGAGCTGGCCCTCGCGCGTGCGGGCGCGGGCGCCGAAAATCTCCAGGATCAGGCCGGTGCGGTCGATCACCTTGGCCTTGAGGGCCTTTTCGAGGTTGCGCTGTTGCACGGGCGAGAGGGCGTGGTCGACGACGACCAGCCCGGCCTCAAGCTCCTCCACGGCGGCGCGCAGGCTCTCCACCGCACCGGAGCCGAGCAGGCTGGACGGTTGCGGGCGGGTGACACGGACGCATTCGGCGTGGACGATGTCGAGTTCGATGGCGCGCGCAAGGCCAACCGCCTCATCGAGTCGGGCAGCGGGCGCACGCAGATCCCCGTCCGCTTCGGTGCGGAGAACGGGGTGGACCACCACGGCCCGGCCGGAGCCATCACGCTCGGCCGGGGTGCCGTTGGCCATGATGTCAGTCGCTTTCACCTTCCTTGGGGGGCTCGAACAGTTGGATGGGATGGGCGGGCATGACGGTGGAAATCGCATGCTTATACACGAGCTGCGAATGGGCATCGCGCCGGAGCAGCACCGAGAAATTGTCAAACCAAGTGATGATCCCCTGCAGCTTCACGCCGTTCACCAGGAAGACGGTCACGGGAGTCTTGTTCTTGCGGACGTGGTTGAGGAAAACGTCCTGTACATTCTGACTCTTTTCGGACATTGGCTGCCCCCTTCTTGCATGTTCTTGGGGTCCCATCACAAGGACCCGCCCCCCGGCCGGTCGGACCGGGGAGACCGTTGCACCGCCTCGGCAATCGCCGAGACGGATATGGTGTCGCCACCCCCGCACACCAAGTCACGGAGTGCGTCGCAGGTGGCAAATCGATGGGTGGGGGGAAAAGTCATGAAACCTTCCCCGTCCGCCTCACCAACGAGCACGGGGAGGAGGCCTGCCCCGTGCGCGCATTCCATGTCGATGTCGGCGTCGCCGACGAACCACACGTCGGGTCCGGCCGGGATGCCCGCCGGTTCCAGCGCCATGAGGACCGGCGCGCCATGCGGCTTGTCGAACGCCGCGTCCTGGGCGCCGACCAGCCGGCCGAAATAGCGGGTCCAGCCCAGCGCGTCGGCCTCGGCGCGCAGGTAGCGGCCGTTCTTGTTGGACACCACCGCCTGGTAGACGCCGCGGCCATGCAGCGCCTCCAGAAGAGCCGCCGCCCCCGGCAGCGGATTCAGGTGCTCCAGATGATGCTGCTCGAAGTAGCGGTAGAAGGCATCGCGCGCGTCGGTCCAGCGGTCGCCGAAGATGCGCGGGAAACTGTCGCGCAGCGACTGCTTCACCCGCAACCGCGACTCCGCGACCGTCCACGGTTCCTTCCCGAAGGCGACGAGCGTGTGGTTGATGGCGGCGAGGATGGTGCCCCAGTTATCGACCAGCGTGTTGTCCCAGTCGTAGAGAACCGCTCTCGGCACCGCGAGGGCCGCGGTCATGCGGATTCCGCCGGGTCGGTCGCAGCCTCTTGCGGGCCTTGCTGGTCATCGCCGCGGCACGGGTGCCGGAAACGGCTGTCCCACGCGCGCGGCAGGTGGTCGTTCCGGTGCATGTGCCGTTCGTTCCGTTCGCAGGCTGAAATGTTACCCGCGAGTATCAGAAAAATTCAAGCCGGACCGCAAACATCTTCTCCACTTTCTTCACCTGCCCCACAGCCGCGAGGATGATCACCCGGTCCTTCGGTCGGATGATGGTCGAGGGGCGTGGGATGATCACCTCGTCCCCACGGACGATCGCCCCGACGATGACGCCCGACGGAAGCTTCACGTCCTTCAGGGGGGTGTTGACGACGGTGGAGGTTTCCAGCGCCTCCGCCTCGATGATCTCGGCGAATCCCTCGCGCAGGCTGTGGACCGAGCGGATCCGGCCGCGCCGCACATGCTGCAGGATGGTGGACACGGTGATCGCCCGCGGGCTGACGATGGCGTCGATGCCCAGCGGCGTCACCAGCGCCGAATAGGTGGTCTTGTTGATCAGCGTGATGGCGCGCTGGCAGCCGTAGCGCTTGGCGAGGAGCGAGGCGAGGATGTTGCCCTCGTCGTCGTTGGTCACCGCCACCACCGTCTCCGCGGAGCGGACGTTCGCCTCCTCCAGGATCTCGGGGTCGAGGCCGTCGCCGTGCAGCACCATGGTGCGCGACAGGCGCTGCGCCACATACTGCGCTCGGGTGCGGTTCACCTCGATGACGCGGGTGGAGACCTGGCCCTGCCTGGCCTCCAGCTCCTCCGCCAGACACAGGCCGATGTTGCCGCCGCCCAGGATGATGATGCGGCGCGCCTCCCCCTCCTCATGGCCGAAGGCCGCCATGGCGCGGGTCAGGTGCTTGGCGTCGCAGACGAAATACACCTCGTCCCCGACCAGCATCTGGTCGTTGCCGGAGGGGATGATCGGCTTGTCGTTGCGGATGATGGCCACGACCTCGATGTTGAGGTCGGGGAACAGGCCGGTGAGCTGGCGCAACGGCGTGTTCAGGATGGGGCAGGCCTCGGTGCACAGAACGCCGATGACCCGGACCTTGCCGTCGGACAGCGGGATCATGTCGAAGGCGCCCGGCACCTGGAGCCGGCGCGACACCGCCCGCGCCACCTCGATCTCCGGCGAGATGATCACGTCGATCGGCAGATGGTCGCGGTTGAACAGGTCGGACCAGATCGGCTTCAGGTAGGACTGGTTGCGGACACGCGCAATCTTGGTCGGCACGTTGAACAGCGAATGGGCCACCTGACAGGCGACCATGTTGACTTCGTCGGTCTGGGTGACCGCGATGATCATGTCGGACTCGGTCGCCCCGGCCGCCTCCAGCACATCGGGGTGCGAGGCGTAGCCGACCATGGCCTGGACGTCGAGGGTGTCGTGGATGCGCTGGATCAGCTCCGGCGCCTGATCGATCACCGTGACGTGGTTGCCCTCCGACGCGAGGTACTTCGCGATGTTCGAGCCGACCTGACCGGCACCGCAGATGATGACCTTCATGTTGTATCACGCTCACCGTGGATCGGGGAGAGAGACTAGCACTCCGTTGCGGCCGTTGACATCCGGCAATGTGGCGCCGCTCTTGCCGGCGTTCGCCGTTCGAACATGGACAGCCCGGGATTCACCCGTTGGAGTCGGTCGTCACATGCACCTTCTTGAATACGTCGGCGGCCTTCATCGGCGTCGTCTTGACCCGGCCGTCGCCCAGTATTTTAGGAATAACTTTACCATCCTTTCCAGTGGGCCGGGACGATGGTGACTCATCATCGAAGTCAGTGTCCTGTTTGCGGAGTTCTTCCTTCTTTCTCGCCAGGACGATGTCGGCCTTGTCCTTTGTCTGAAGCGACGGACCACCCGCCAGTCGAGAGACGATACCAAGGATCAGACCGTGGTCGCTCACCGGGTCACTTCCATTGAATCCCGGGTGCAGAGGCTCCTTTACCTTGACCCGAATGCCGGCCGCGCGGTGCACGCAAATCTTATCGAGCACCGATGTTGACCAATTCTCCGGATCGGATTTCCTGATACTCGTTCCATGCTTTTTCTTTTCCTTGGAGACAAGGTCGGTATAGGACTTGCCTGTTGAAAGGTCGGCAAATTGTCCAGTTTTTACCTTTGAAATACTTCCCCTATAGTTCAGGTCGCCGATAAGGATGGTAACTTTCGCAATCTTTGCTGCGCTGAGAATACATCCAATAATTGACACGTCGTCGTGGCCGAATTCACGATCCGTTTCATTTGGTCCAGGAGCGTGGATGCCTCCAATGCTGTAGACTTTTCCAGTGCCCATGCCAGGCAGGAAATCACACACGACGCCGTTACGAAACCATGAGGCATCATGTCTATGAAATTTGTTATGCTCAATCTTCCGCACGCCAGCCTTCTGATTGTAGATCATCTTCGAGAGGTTCCACAATGAAATATCTTTTTGGAGCTCGGCAACCCTGGTGGTCTTATTAAAGTATAGCATCAGTCGATTGTATTCTTCTTTTTTATTTTCGCCAAGCCACTTCATTGCCGTATTGGCTATTTCGTATTTCTGTTCTATGTCTCCCTTGCTTCCAGAGTCCAGGTCCACAAGGCTGCGCAACGACCTGCTGTTGCTCACTTTTTCTTTGTCGTCGAGAAACTTAAGCCCTGCCAACTCCTTGTCTTTTTCAATAGCCACCTTCACTGTGGATTGAACATCCAGTGTTCTAAAGCTGGCAGATCCACCATACCAAAATACAATTATACACTCCTGTGTATAGGAAGAACCAAGGCAGTTCACCGCTTTGTAATTTATCGTTATATCGCTCAGCCCATTGCTCTTGATCTCCGTTACGATCATCTTCGCCATGTCGATGGCGTCGTCCTCGCTTCCGTTTACCTCAAGTATGAATCCAACAAATGGCCTAATGCTCTTGTCGCTTTTCCGATTTTCATCGATGACTTTATAGATCAGTTTTCCAATGGCGACACGATCTTTGCTGCATTTGTTGTTCGTCAACACCTGTATGTTCCAGGAAAACACAAGAAAGGGAATCATGGGGTTCCACCTTCCATCAGGTCTGACATTTTTCTGGAACTGCGGTCGTCGACGGGACAATCCCCTCGACCAGCGCCAGCGCCGCCTTCGCCGACTCGTCCGGCAAGTCGAGGGCCTTCAGCCGCACGGCGATCCGTTGCGCAACCGCGGTGCCGTCGGGAAAGTCGCGATTGGTCCAGAAGCGCTTGGTCTTGTCCCAGTAGCCGCAGACGTCCAGGAACACCACGCCGTAATAGAAGGCGTCGGCGACGCTGCTGTAGGCGTCCGGATCAATGGCGAAGCTGCCGTCGGGCTGCAAGGAATCGGTCAGGCACCAATCGAGCAACTCGGCGATGGCGGCGGACGCCGCCGTGCGCTGGGTGTCAGTGGCTTGCGGCCAGCCATAGCCGAGGATCTTCACCACGTCGTAGTTGTTGTGGTTCAGGTAACGCCCGTTGGACTTCCAGCCATAAGGATAACCGCAATCCTTCATGCCCAGCAGCGTGTCGATGATGCGCGGCCACAGCTCGACCTTGCCCTTGCGGTAGGACACGGTGTGGAAGGTGAAGCTGAGGTCCGGGGCCTTCACCGTGCGGTGCCCGTCGCGGTACCAGGCTCCCCAGAATCCGGTCTCCGGATCCTGCCAGCCGTCCTGCCACGCGCGGTAAGAATCCACCATGGAGTCGGTGATGGTGAAGCCGCTGGTGTGCTGCTCGATGCAGGCGCGCAGGCCCTTCTTGAACAGCACCTCCGACAGGAAGGTGGTGAGCGAGCCGAAGGCGTCGCGGTTGTCCAGGCCGGTCGCGACGATGTCCGAACAGCGCAACGCGCCGAGGGTCGCCTGCATCCCCTCCACCGTGGCGACCGGAGCGAGGAAGGCCAGCGGGTAGGCGGCGTCCGCACCGGCGTCGGCCAGTTCGTTCAGCCCGTCGATGCTGGCGTCGAGCTTCAGGAACCACTCGGTGTAGGCCTGCCCCCACGCGCCGTCGGCGGGAGACTGTTGCACCGCGACCGCCTGGTCCGGCCGTTCGAAACTCTCCGACAGGCGTCCCAACTCGCGGTCGAGGCGGCCCCAGTCGGTGGTGTAGTGCAGCAGCCACTTGGCTTCGATGAAGATCTGATCGGTCCATTGCATGGGGTTGCCGGCGGTCTGCAACGCCATCAGCCGGTCTTCCGACGGCTTCAGAGCGTCGGTGAAGGCCGCGACCTGCCTGGGCCGGCTGTGCTCATGCCGGTCGAACTGATGCTCGACCAGCGCGGCCACATCCGACCGCCGGTCGATCCGCAAGCCGCGCCGGCGCGCCACCAAACCGCCGGCCCCTGCCGGATCATGCCCATGAACCCGTCGCAGACGCACCGCCGCCCCCTGCCCTCTATGATGGGGAGGGATGCTACACCTTTCGGATGATCCCGCACAGCGGGCAGGCGGTGACGAAATGTGTCAGTCCACGAAAGCTTTCCCCTTGTCGTTCCCGTGCACACCCAGCGACTTCAGCTTGCGGTGCAGGGCCGACCGTTCCATGCCCACGAAGGCCGCGGTGCGGGAGATGTTGCCGCCGAAGCGGGTGACCTGCGCCAGCAGATACTCGCGCTCGAACACCTCGCGCGCCTCGCGCAGCGGCAGCCCCATGATCTCGCCGCCCTTGTCCCACTTAAGCACGGTCGGGGTGATGGCGCCGATCTCCGGCGGCAGCATGTCGGCGCGGATCGGCTCCTTGGGATCGCCCTGCGCCATGATCAGCAGCCAGTCCACCACGTTGCGGAGCTGGCGGACGTTGCCCGGCCAGTCGTAGGCCTGGAGCGCGGCCATGGAATCCTCCCCGAACTCCCGCGTCGGCAGGCCGGCGGCGTCGGCGGAGCGCTGCATGAAGTGGCGCGCCAGCAGCGGGATGTCCTCCCGCCGCTCGCCCAGCGACGGCACGCGGATCGGCACCACGGCGAGCCGGTAGTAGAGATCCTGGCGGAAGCGCCCGGCCTCGATCTCGGCCTGGAGGTCGCGGTTGGAGGTGGCGAGCACCCGCACATCGACCTCGACCCGATGGCCGCCGCCGACCCGCTCGAACACCTGCTCCTGGAGAGCGCGGACGATCTTGCCCTGGGTCTCCAGCGGCATGTCGGCCACCTCGTCCAGCAGCAGCGTGCCGCCGTGCGCCTGCTCGAAGGTGCCGATCTTGCGGCCCTGCCCGTCCACCCCGGCCTCGGTGCCGAACAGCTCCATCTCCAGACGGTCCGGCCGCATGGTGGCGCAGTTCAGACCGACAAAGGGGCCGGTGGCGCGGCGCGAGCGCTGGTGGATCAGACGGGCCACCACCTCCTTGCCGGAGCCGGCCGGGCCGGTGATCAGCACGCGGCTGCCGGTGGGCGCCACCCGCTCGATCGCCTGCCGCACCTGGTTGACGCTGCCGGAGCGGCCGACCAGTTCCACGTCACCGCCGGCGCGCAGCTTCAGCTCCTCGTTCTCGCGGCGGAGACGGGCGGCCTCGATGGCGCGCTCGACCATCAGGATCAGGCGGTCGGTCTTGAACGGCTTCTCGATGAAGTCGTAGGCCCCCTGCTTGATCGCCGACACCGCCGTCTCGATGGTGCCGTGGCCGGAGATCATGATGACCGGCAGGTTGGGGTGGTCGCGCTTCAGCCCCTCCAGGATCTGGAGCCCGTCGAGCTTGGAGCCCTGGAGCCAGATGTCGAGGATGACGAGGCTTGGTCGCCGCGCCCCCACCTGGGCGAAGGCCTGGGTGCTGTCCGCCGCCTCCCGGGTCTTCATGCCTTCGTCGTTCAGGATGCCCGCGATGAGCATCCGGATGTCCGCTTCGTCATCGACGATCAGAATGTCATGCGCCATGCGCCACGTGCCTCTGAGAAGCGCCGGCATCCGCCGGCCTGTCGTCGGGGGCGGCATCCGCCTCGCCGCCCGCCGACCGGGTTTGCGGAATCACCAGTCCGACGCGCGCCCCGCCGCCTTCGCGGTCCTCCAGGGTCAGCTCGCCGCCATGGTCCTCCATGATCTTCTTGACGATGGCGAGGCCCAGCCCGGTGCCTTTCGCCCGCGTCGTCACATAGGGCTCGGTCAGCCGGTGCCGCTCGTCGGACGGCAGGCCCTTGCCGTTGTCCTCCACCACCAGCGCCACCGTGTCGGCGCCGAGATCGACGCGCACCGACACATGCCCGGGCGGCAGCTCCCCGGCACCCTCCTCCGGCGGCGGGCGCCCTTCGATGGCATCGACCGCGTTCTGTAGGAGGTTTGTCAGAGCCTGGGAAATCTGGCGGCTGTCGCAGGGCACGGTGAGCGGCCCCGACGGCAGCGCCATCTCGAACTTTACCTTGCCGGCGTGAGCGCTCGACTGCAGGAACACCGCCTGGCGGACGAGATCGTTGATGTTGACCGGCTTCATCACCGGCTGCGGCATACGGGCGAAAGCCGAGAACTCGTCCACCATGCGCCGGATGTCGTCCACCTGGCGGACGATGGTGTCCGTGCACATGGTGAACACCTCGGTGTCGCCGGTGATCTCCTTCAGGTATTTGCGGCGCAGCCGCTCGGCGGAGAGCTGGATGGGGGTCAGCGGGTTCTTGATCTCGTGCGCGATGCGGCGGGCAACGTCGGCCCAGGCCGCCTTGCGCTGGGCGGAGACCAGCTCGGTGATGTCGTCGAAGGTAACGACATGGCCGCGCACCTCCTTCCCCGCCCCTTCCGCCGCAATGCGGACGAGAAGGGTCAGCGGCGCACGGCCGGTGCGGCGGATCTGGATCTGGTCCTGGACGATGCGGCCGGGGCGCTTCGGTCCGTTCTCCAGCAGCTCCGCCATCTCCGGCGACAGATCCGCCAGCTTGTGGCCGATCATCCGCTCGGGATCGTCGATGCCGAGCAGCCGGGCCGCCGACAGGTTGGGCAGGTTGACCACCCCGTCCATGTCGAGCCCGATCACGCCCGCCGACACCCCGAACAGCACCGTCTCGGTGAAGCGGCGGCGCTCGTCGAGCTGCTGGTTGGCCTGGAGCAGCTCGCGGCGCTGCGTCTCGATCTCGGTCGTCATACGGTTGAAGGCGCGCGAGAGCAGGCCGAGCTCGTCCTCGCCCGGCGGCTCGTTCACGCGCACGGTCAGGTCGCCGGCGCGCACCCGCTCGGCGGCGCCGATCAGCGCGCTGATGGGACGCGCGAGCTGGGTGGCGAAGTTCAGCCCCGCCCAGACGGCCGCCAGCAGCAGCAGCAGCGCCACCACCACGAAGACCAGGGTGAAGGTGATCTGCAGGCTGCCACGCTCGCCCTCCATCTCGGCGTATTCGCGCACGGCGCCCTGGGCCGACTGCATGTGGTTGAGAACCCGCGGCTCCACCAGCCGGCCGACATAGAGGTAGGTGTCGACGAAGCGGTCGAGACGGACCAGCGCCCGCACCCGGTCGTCGTTCTCCGCCACGATCATCGCCACATCGCCGCGGCGGGCCTGATCGATCGACGCCTCAGGGATGGGATCGAACTCCAGCGCGAAAGAGAAACCGGAACGGGCGAGGATGCGGCCGGTGGTGCCGTTGAAGACGATCGCCTCCGACAGCGCGCGCAGCAGGGCCTGGGTGTTGACGATCTGCTCGAAACGGCCGGGATCGCCCGACGCCCGCACCGCCTCCTGGTTCAGGTCGTTCGCCATCGCCAGTGCGTCGGCGCGGATGTTCTGCTGGTGCTCGTGCAGATAGGCTGTGGCGACGGCCAGCGACTCGTTCACCGCCGTGCGCACCCGGTCGCTGAACCAGGACTGCACGCCGACATAGAAGAAGATCGCCGAGAAGACGGCCATGATGATGGCCGGGGCCACCGCCAGCACGCTGAAGACCAGCACCAGCCGGACATGCAGGCGCGACCCCGCGGCCCCGCGCCGCCGCCCCATCCAGATCTTGACGATCCGACGCAGGATCAGCACCGCCAGCACCGAGAGCAGCGCCAGATCGAGGGTGAGCAGCAGCGTGATGGTGGCCGGGTCCGCCTGCCCGAAGGGCGGGCTTTCCGTCAGCGCCGCGTAGGTGGCGAGGCCGGCGACGATGGCGGCGAGGCTGGCCGCCACCGCCAGCCGCTTGGCCAGACCGACGCGCGCCGCCCATTGCAGCGCTTGCCGCCACCGGGAAGGGGCTGTGTCGTTGGACGGGATCGACATGGGTTCCGGCCGCGTTGGATGTTGCCGGAAAGATACACCGCTGTTGCCCCGTCGCCAAGCCTCATCCGCAAACCGACACGGAATTGAGCATTTTGCCCAATTCCTACCCCATTCACCTCGCTGGCCGTTGCGGCAAATATACCACGAACCTGTTTGTGCTCACTTCAATCCACGCACCACCTGGATGTCCAGCTCGCGGATTTTCTTGCGGAGCGTGTTGCGGTTGAGGCCAAGAAGCTGCGCCGCCTTGATCTGATTGCCGCGTGTCGCGGAAAGGCTGAGCGTGATCAGCGGCCGTTCAACCTCGCGCAGGATCCGGTCATACAGCCCGTTCGACGGCATGCCGTCCTTGTGGGCGGCGAAATAGTCCTTCAGATGCCGCTCGACCGCCGATCCCAGCCCCTCGCTGTGCACTTCCTCCACCTGGGGCGAGCTGGGGGCCGCGTCGGCCAGCTCCACCTCGATGACGTCGAGGCCGATGACCTCCTGCGCGTAGAGGGCGGCGAGGCGGCGGACGAGGTTTTCCAGCTCGCGGACGTTGCCGGGCCAGCGGTAGCGCTTCAGCCGCTCCATCGCCGGCTGGTCGATGCTCTTGATCGGCAGACCCTGCGACGCCGCCTGGTTCAGGAAGTGACGGACCAGCAGCGCCACGTCCTCCGTGCGCTCGCGCAGCGGCGGCAGCCGGATCGGCACGACGTTCAGGCGGTAGAACAGATCCTCGCGGAACAGCCCCTGGCGGATCAGGGTGCGCAGGTCGCGGTGGGTGGCCGCGACGATCCGCACGTCCGTCTTGATCGGCGTACGCCCGCCGACCGTCGTGTACTCGCCTTCCTGGAGCACGCGGAGCAGACGAGTCTGTGCCTCCAGCGGCATGTCGCCGATCTCGTCCAGGAACAGGGTGCCGCCCTGCGCCTGCTCGAAGCGGCCGGTCGAGCGGTTGGTGGCGCCGGTGAAGGCGCCCTTCTCGTGCCCGAACAGTTCCGACTCGATCAGCTCGCGCGGGATCGCCGCCATGTTGATGGCGACGAAGGGGCCGTTTCGGCGCTTGCCATAGTCGTGGAGCGCGCGAGCCACCAGCTCCTTGCCGGTGCCGGACTCGCCGGTGATCATCACCGTCAGGTCGGTGCCCATCAGGCGGGCGAGGACGCGGTAGATCTCCTGCATCGCCGGCGAGCGGCCGATCAGGGGCAGTTGCTCGTCCCCCGCCTCCCCGTCCGCCGGCAGCGGCACCGGCGGCTGGTTCGCGTTCAGCGCGCGCTCGACCACCGACACCAGCTCCTTCAGGTCGAAGGGCTTGGGCAGATACTCGAAGGCGCCGCGCTCGGCCGCCTTCACCGCGGTGATCAGGGTGTTCTGCGCGCTCATCACCACGATGCGCAGGTCGGGGCGGATCTTCTTGATGCGGGGGATCAGGTCCAGCCCGTTCTCGTCCGGCATCACCACGTCGGTAATGACCAAGTCCCCCTGCCCGTCCGACACCCAGCGCCAGAGGGTGGCGGCGTTGCCGGTCGTGCGCACTTCGTGACCAAGCCGGGCCAGCGCCTGCGTAAGAACTGTGCGAATGGCGCGATCGTCATCAGCGACCAGGATGGTGGCGGCCGACATCAGCGTTTGCCCCGCGGCATGGAAACGGGGGCCTGATCCATGGAAACCTGAGCTTCGTCGTACATGGGCAGCGACACCTTGAACACTGTCCGGCGTGGCTGCGTGTCGAATTCGATGACACCGCCATGATCGCCGATGAGCTTCGCCACCAATGCAAGTCCAAGGCCAGTTCCGTTCACCTTGGTGGTGATGAACGGATCGAAGAGGTTGGAGCGCAAATCCTCCGGTATGCCCTCCCCGTTGTCCTGCACCGACACCAGCAGCGGCAGGTGCAGCCGCGTCTCGCCGCCGGGCACCGCCATGCGCACACCGTGCTGGTAGGCGGTGGACAGCACGATCTCGCCGCCCTGCTCGGCCACCGCCTCCGACGCGTTCTTGACCAGGTTCAGGAAGACCTGGATGAGCTGGTCGCGGTTGCCGTAGACCGGCGGCAGCGACGGGTCGTAACGCTCCACGAAGCGGATGTTCCGGGCGAAGCCGGACTGCGCCACCTTGCGCACATGCTCCAGCACGGTGTGGATGTTGACCGCGCTCCGCTCCAGCGGCCGCTTGTCGGAGAACACCTCCATGCGGTTGACCAGCGCCACGATGCGGTCGGCCTCGTCACAGATCAGGCGGGTCAGCACCCGGTCCTGCTCGCTGACATTCTCCTCCAGAAGCTGGGCCGCACCCCGGATGCCCGACAGCGGGTTCTTCACCTCGTGCGCCAGCATCGCCGCCATGGCGGTCACCGAGCGGGCGGCGTGCCGGTGGGTCAGGGAGTTGTCGATCTTTCGGGCGATGGAGCGCTCGTGGATGCTGATCACCACACGGTCCGCCGGCACTCCCATGCTGGCGACGCGCACCGACACATGGTGAGGTCCGATGCGCGGCGTGTCGATCACCACCCCGTCCTGGGACACGCTGCGGCGGTGGCGCTGCACCTGATCGATCAGGCCGAGGACCGGGCTGTCCGGCGGCAGCAGGTCGGCCATCGGCGTGCCTTCCAGCGCGCTGGACGACATGTCGAAGAATTCCTGCGCCTCGTTGTTCACGAAGCAGATGTCGCCCTGGGCATCGACCACGATGACCGGATCGGTCAGGGCGTTGAGCACCGCGGACGGGTCGATTCCATGGCTGGACCGACCTGCGCTGCGCGACGGGCGTCTCGGCATGGGAGCGGCAGCGGAGGTTCGGGCCATCAGGCAGCCATCCTTTCGATCGCCGGTGCGTAGAAATCACGGATGCGGGCGCGCACGGCCTCGGGATCGGCCATGGTGTTGACGTCCTGCCGGAAGCCGGCGGAGTCGGTCAGCCCTTTGGAGTACCACGAAATGTGCTTCCGGGCGACGCGCAAACCCGGCTCGCGTCCGTAATGCAGCAGCATCGCCTCGTAGTGGTCGAGCAGGGTGCGGAGCTGCTCGTCCAGCGGAGGGTCCGGCAGACGCTCGCCCGTCGCGATGTAGTGGCCGACCTGGGCCAGGAACCAGGGCCGGCCGCAGGCGCCCCGCCCGATCATCACGCCGTTGGCACCGGACTCCGCCAGAGCGCGATCAACGTCGTCGAAGCTTTCGATGTCTCCGTTGACCACGACGGGTAGGGAGACGGCCTCCTTCACCCGGCGCACGAAGGACCAGTCGGCGTGGCCGCCGTAGAAATCCATGCGGGTGCGCCCGTGCACCGTGACCATGCGGATGCCGCATTCTTCGGCAATCCGCGCCAGCCGCGGCGCGTTGCGGCTGGATGCGTCCCAACCCGTGCGCATCTTCAACGTGACCGGGATGGACACGGCCTTCACCGTCGCCTCCAGGATGCGCGCGGCGTGCGCCTCGTCGCGCATCAGGGCGGAGCCGGCGTGGCCGTTCACCACCTTCTTGACCGGACAGCCGAAGTTGATGTCGATCAGGGCGGCGCCGCGCGCCTCGTTGATCCGGGCCGCCTCGGCCATCACCGCCGGCTCGCAGCCGGCCAGCTGGACGGCCATCGGAAATTCCTCCGGCACCGTCTCGACCATGCGCAGGGTGGCGCGGTTCTCGCGCACCATGGCGTTGCTGGCGACCATCTCCGACACCACCAGCCCGGCGCCGGACGCCTTCACCAGCCGCCGGAACGGCAGGTCGGTCACCCCCGACATCGGCGCCAGGATCACCGGTGCGGTCAGCGCGATATCACCGATCCGAATGCCCATAAGCCCCCAAACCTGCCCACTGGTTAGGCATGGCACCTTTATGCCACGATTTTGGGCAGGTTAGCACGCCAAAACAGCATGCTGCAAGTGCGAACGATCGCTTTCCTATGGTTGCAGAACCCTGCCTGCTCAAGAACTCAGCAGCACGTCGCTGACGAACTTGACCCCCGGGTACGCCAGGGTGAGCAAAAGATAGGCAATCAGCACCACACGCGCGGCCGCCCGCCCACGGATGCCGGTGCGGGCGTGCGCCAGAAGCAAGCCGCCGATGACCAGGAAGGTGGCGATGGAAAACAGCGTCTTGTGATCGAAGCGTATCAGCGTTCCATACTCGTAATGCAGCACCGCCATGCCGGTGACGAGGCCGAGGCCCAGCACCGTCTCCGACGCCGCCAGCAGCCCGACCTGGAGCTGATCGCTTTCCGACACCGACGGCAGGAAGCGGGTGAGCGCCGTGGGACGCTTGGCCTTCAGCGCGCGTTCCTGGAGAAAGGCCGCCAGCGACGCCACCGCCGCCAGCGTCAGCAACGCGTAGGTCACCACGGACACCGCGATGTGCACGGTGATCCACACGCCGGGCCCGCCGCGCAGCAACGGCTCCGGCGTGCCCTGCACCAGGGTGGCGAAGGCGCCGACGGCCAGCAGGTAGGGAAGCAGCAGCGGTGCCAGCCGCCACGCCGGCCGCACGCAGACGCAGAGAACGGTGAACAGCACCATGCTGGCGGCTATGGTCACCCACAGGGTGGTGGACAGTCCCGTATGCCAGGCGCCGCCGATCTGCACGAAGGACCAGGCGAGCGGCCCGGTGACCGCAAGCGCCATCGCCCCCCAGAAGGCGGCCGAGCGCCCCTGCGGCCCCAGCCCCCCGACGCGGCGGTAGGGGTACAGGGACCCGGGCACCAGCGCCAGCAGCGCCGTCAGACTGAAGACGAGATTGTACGACATCGACGGCGCCCCGATCGCCCTTCGCTTCCAAAACGTCCGGCCCATGCTGCGGCCTTGGCGGGAACCGACGGACAGGCTAGGCTCCGGGCCGATTCCGTCAAGCCTGCAATTGATCCCGGACCACCGAACATGCAGTCCTGCGTCGCGCTGATCGTCGCGGCCGGCACCGGCCAGCGCTTCGGCGCCGAACGTCCCAAGCAATATCTGCCGCTCGCCGGACGCACGGTGCTGCGCCACACGGTCGAGGCCTTCCTCGCCCACCCGCGGGTCACCGCGGTTCATGTGGTGATCGGCCCCGGCTTCCGCGACCTGTACGACGAGGCGGTGGCCGGGCTGGGGCTGCCCGAGCCTGTGGCGGGCGGCGCCACGCGCCAGGACTCGGTGCGGAACGGGCTGGAGGCTCTGGCCGCCGCCGGTGCGCCCGGCCTCGTCCTGATCCACGACGCCGCCCGCCCGCTGGTGGATGCGGAGACCATCGGCGCCGTCATCGACGCGCTCGCCACGCAGGAGGGCGCGCTGGCGGCGGTGCCGGTGGCCGACACGCTGAAGCGGGCCGACGGGGCCGTCGTCGGCGACACGGTGGACCGCACCGGCCTGTGGCGGGCCCTGACCCCGCAGGGCTTCCGCTTTCCCGCCATCCTGGCGGCCCACCGCGATGCGGCGGGTCTCGCGCTGACCGACGACGCGGCGGTGGCCGAGCGCGCCGGCATGCCGGTGGCGCTCGTCCGTTCCAAGGAGGAGAATTTCAAGGTGACCACCCCCGACGATCTGGAGCGCGCCGAACGGCTGCTCGCCGCCCGCCCCTTCGCCGGACTGGACGACGTGCGCACCGGCACCGGGTTCGACGTCCACCGCTTCGCCGAGGGCGACCATGTCTGGCTGTGCGGCGTGGCGGTGCCCCACACCCACCGGCTGGACGGTCATTCCGACGCCGACGTGGCGCTGCACGCGCTCACCGACGCCATCCTCGGCGCCTTGGCGGACGGCGACATCGGCAGCCATTTCCCGCCCTCCGACCCGCAGTGGAAGGGCGCCGACAGCGCGCTGTTCCTGCGCCACGCGGTGGAGCTGGTGCGCAAGCGCGGCGGGCGCATCGCGCATGTCGACGTGACCGTCATCTGCGAGCGCCCCAAGGTGGGGCCGCACCGCCCGGCCATGGTGGCGCGGCTGGCGGAGCTGCTGGGGATCGCGCCGGACCGCGTGAGCGTCAAGGCGACGACGACCGAGAAGCTGGGCTTCACCGGCCGCGGCGAAGGCATCGCGGCGCAGGCCGTGGCAACCGTCCGCCTGCCGGCCTAGATTGATACGGTCACGCTGCGAGGGACCGACCATGTTTTCCGATGAGCTGCGCCAGACCGCCGCCGCCCTGCTGGCGGAGTACGAGTTCGCCGGTTACACCATCGCCACGGCGGAATCCTGCACGGGCGGGCTGATCGCGGCCCTGCTGACGGACATACCCGGCTCGTCGAAGGTGGTCGACCGCGGCTTCGTCACCTACTCCAACGCCGCCAAGTCGGACATGCTGGGCATCCCACCCAGCCTGATCCACACCCACGGCGCGGTGAGCGCGGAGGTGGCGGCGGCGATGGCAGTGGGTGCGCTGTCCAAATCCCGCGCCGACGTGACGGTGGCCGTCACCGGCATCGCCGGCCCCGGAGGAGCGACGGAGACGAAGCCGGTGGGCCGAGTCTACATCGCCACCGCCGTGCGGCGCGGCGTGGTGAAGCACAAGGAATACACCTTCCACGGCGATCGCACCGCGGTGCGCCTCGCCACATTGGTGGAAGCCTTGGCCCACCTCAAATCGTCACGGCCGCAGGCGAACCTGCGCTGACCATCAGGCCGGGCGCGCCGCACCCGCGGCCGCCGGCGGTCCATAGAGCTGGTGGGCGCGCGTCTCGAAGGCCTGCACCATCCGGCGGACAGCCTCGTTGAACAGCAGGCCCATGATCTTCTGCAGCATCTTGGAGCGGAATTCGAAATCCACGTAAAAGTCGATCAGGCAGCCATCCGGCTTCCGCTCGAAGATCCAGTGGTTGTTCAGATACTGGAATGGCCCGTCGGTGTACTGCACGTCGATCCGGCACTTGGCCTCGTCCAGCTCGACGCGCGAGGTGAAGCGTTCGCGGACCATCTTGAAGCCGATCACCAGGTCGGCCCACATCACATTTCCTTCGTGGCGGCGGATGCGGGCGGCGAGACACCAGGGCAGGAACTCCGGGTAGCGTTCGACATCCGCGACCAACGCGTACATCTGCTCGGGCGTGTAGGGCAGAACCTTGCGTTCCGCATGCGTGGGCATTCCCCGTCTCTCCCCGCCCCGTTCAGGCGACCGCCGCGGCGGCCAGCTTCGCTTCCCGCGCCTCCCGCAGGCGCGCGAAGTCCGACCCCGCATGGTAGGAGGAGCGGGTCAGCGGCGACGCCGACACCATCAGGAATCCCTTGGCCCGCGCCAACCGCGCGTAGCCATCGAACTCCTCCGGCGTCACGAACCGGTCGACCGCCACATGCTTGGGAGTCGGCTGGAGATACTGGCCGATGGTCAGGAAATCCACGTCGGCCGCCCGAAGGTCGTCCATCACCTGCGCCACCTCCTCCTTCGTCTCGCCGAGACCGACCATGATCCCCGACTTGGTGAACAGGGACGGATCGATCTCCTTCACCGTAGCCAACAGGTGAAGCGACGTGAAGTAACGCGCGCCCGGACGGATCGTCGGATAGAGCCGCGGCACGGTTTCCAGATTGTGGTTGAACACGTCCGGCCGCGCCTTCGCCACCGTCTCGATGGCGCCCGCCTTGCGCATGAAGTCCGGCGTCAGGATTTCGATGGTCGTGCCCGGGGCGGAGGCGCGGATGGCCCCGATGGTGCGCGCGAAATGCTCCGCCCCGCCGTCATCCAGGTCGTCGCGGTCCACCGAGGTGATGACGACGTGGGTCAGGTTCAACTGCCCGACCGCTTCCGCCACCTTCTCCGGCTCATGCGGGTCCAGCAGGTCCGGCCGCCCGGTCCCGACGTTGCAGAAGGCGCAGCCGCGGGTGCAGACCGACCCGAGGATCATGAAGGTGGCGTGGCGGTGCTTCCAGCATTCCCCGATGTTCGGGCAGGCCGCCTCCTCGCACACGGTGTTCAGCTTCAGCCCCCGCATCAGCTCGCGGGTCTCGTGATACTCCTGGCTCACCGGCGCCTTGACCCGGATCCAGGCCGGTTTGCGCTGCACCGGGTTGTCGGGGCGGTGCGCCTTTTCCGGGTGGCGGAGCTTCTCGGTCGGGGGGGCGGCGGTCATGGCGTGATGCTCTCCAATGGGCCCCGCGCGGACGCGGAACCGGTGCAAGGCCGGAACAGGGTCATCCCCGAAGCTCCGGCGGAAACAGGTCGGGCGGGAACGCCGGATCGAGCGCGTCGTCCAGCGTGAAGGTGGGGATGGGCGGAAAGCGCGCAATGGGAACGTCGGCTTCCACAGCGGCCGTCTTCACCGCACGGTTCCACGCGTCGTTGAAAATGTCGCGTGCGAAGGGGCGCAGGCTCGGACTGTCACCGACCTCTTCCACCAGCTTGTCCCGCTGTTCGAGGACGGTGAGCATCCACCCGCGCCCGCACCGTTCGCGAAGCTCCGGGCAGTGTTGCCATTTCAGGATATGGATGAGCAGGACGCGCAGCCGGCTGCGGATCTCCGACTTCTGACCGCGCCCCATGCTCTCGATCTCCTCGGCGACATTCTCCCAGTCGATGGGCGCGTTGTTCCGGTCGGCACCGGCGCGACGCAGTTCCTCGGCCTGAGCTTGCGTCCAGGCGAAGAAGTCCTCCTCGTAGGCGACGGGCGAGCGATCCATGGTCACACCGTCTCCGGTGGGAACAAATCGTCGGGAAAATGATGGTCGAGCGCCTGATCCAAGGTGAAGACCGGTTCGGACGGGAAGAGGGAGACGGCAACCTCCGCCTCCAGGGCCGCGTCCTCGACAGCCTCCCGCCAGCAACCGGCGAACTCGGCCAGAGCGAAGGACCGCAGGCTGGGGCTGTCCTTGATCTCGCGGGCGAGCTGGCGCCGCTGCTCCCGCACCGTGAGGCGCCACCCACGCCCGCAACGGTCCCGCAACTCCAGGCAGTGCTGCCATTTCAGGATATGCACGAGCAGGACGCGCAGCCGGTTTCCGATCTCCGACTTCTGGCCACGCCCCATGCTCTCGATCTCCTCGGCGACATTCTCCCAGTCGATGGGGGCGTTGTCGCGTTCGGCACCGGCACGACGCAACTCCTGCGCCTGGGCTTGCGTCCAGGCGTAGAAGTCCTCGTCATAGGCGGCACTCGTTCGGTCCATCGACCCGAAACCGGAAAACGTCGCGCGGAGCGGCACTCTAGCTAGAAGTGGATCGCCCGGCCATAGGCATCAAGAACGGACTCGTGCATCATCTCCGACAGGGTGGGATGCGGGAAGACCGTGTGCATGAGGTCGGCCTCGGTGGTCTCCAGCGTCTTGCCGATGGTGTAGCCCTGGATCAGCTCGGTCACCTCGGCCCCCACCATGTGGGCGCCCAGAAGCTCGCCGGTCTTGGCGTCGAACACCGTCTTCACCATGCCGTCCGGCTCGCCCAGCGCGATGGCCTTGCCGTTGCCGATGAAGGGGAAGCGGCCGACCTTCACCGTGTAGCCGGCAGCCTTGGCCTTCGCCTCGGTCAGGCCGACCGACGCGATCTGCGGGTGCGAGTAGGTGCAGCCGGGGATGTTGCGGACGTCCAGCGGGTGCGGGTGCTGGCCGGCGATGTGCTCGACGCAGATGACGCCCTCATGGCTGGCCTTGTGCGCCAGCCACGGCGCGCCGGTCACGTCGCCGATGGCGTAGACGCCGGGCTCGTCCGTCTCGCACCATTGGTTGGTGACGATGTGGCCGCGGTCGAGCTTCACCTTGGTGTTCTCCAGGCCAAGGTTCTCGGTGTTGGGGCTGATGCCGACGGCCAGGATCACGCGGTCGACCGTGATGTCCTCGGTCTTGCCGCCCGCCTCGATGGCGACGGTCACGCTGTCCGCACCCTTGCGCAGGTTGCCGGCCTTGGCGCCGGTGATCACACGCATGCCCTGCTTCTCGAACTGCTTGCGGGCAAAGGCGCTGATCTCCTCGTCCTCGGCGGGCAGGATGCGGTCGATCACCTCGACCACCGTCACCTTGCTGCCCAGCTCGTTGTAGAAGCTGGCGAACTCGATGCCGATGGCGCCGGAGCCGATGACCAGCAGCGACTTCGGCAGGGTGTTGGGGGTCATCGCCTTGCGGTAGGTCCAGACGAGCTTGCCGTCGTCCTCCAGCCCGGGCAGGTTGCGGGCGCGCGCACCGGTGGCGATGATGATGTTCTTGGCGCCAAAGGTGCCGACGGGCGCCCCACCCTTGGTCACGGCCACCTGCCCTTTGCCGGCCAGCTTGGCCTCGCCGTCGATGACGGTGACCTTGTTCTTCTTCAGGAGGTGCTTGACGCCGCCGTTGAGCTGCCCGGCCACCTTGCGCGAGCGCTGGACGATCTTGTCGAGATCGACCGAGATGCCCTGCGCCGCCAGCCCGAAATCGGCCGCGTGCTTCATCGTGCGCAGCGCCTCGGCCGAGCGCAGCAGAGCCTTGGTCGGGATGCAGCCCCAGTTCAGGCAGATGCCGCCGAGGGTTTCCCGTTCCACCACCGCGGTGCGCAGACCAAGCTGCGCCGCCCGGATCGCCGCCACATAGCCGCCCGGGCCGCTGCCGATGACGATCAGGTCGAAATTCATGTCGGCCAAGGTGTTCCTCCTGATTTTTAAACCGTTTATGCAGGGTCTTGGGAACGCCGGCCTTCCCCGTCCCCCGGGGAAGGCCGGCGGCCGACACTCACAGCAACATGCTCAGCGGATCCTCGACCAGCGCCTTGAAGGCGGCCAGGAACTCGGCACCTACGGCGCCGTCCACCACGCGGTGGTCGACCGACAGGGTGCAGCTCATGACCGTGGCGATGGCGAGCGCGCCGTCCTTCACCACCGGGCGCTGCTCGCCGGCACCGACGGCCAGGATGCAGCCCTGCGGCGGGTTGATGATGGCGGCGAAATCCCGCACCCCGAACATGCCGAGGTTGGAGATGGAGAAGGTGCCGCCCTGGAACTCCTCGGGCTTCAGCTTGCCGTCACGCGCCCGCTTGGCGAGGTCCTTCATCTCGCTGGAGATCTGGGCGAGGCCCTTGGTCTCCGCGGCCTTGATGATCGGGGTGATCAGGCCGTTGGGCGTCGCCACCGCCACCGACACGTCGGCGTGGTGGTACTGGAGGATCGCCTCGTCGGTGTAGGCGGCGTTGGCCGCCGGCACCTTCCTCAGCGCCAGCGCCACCGCGCGGATCACGAAGTCGTTCACCGACAGCTTGTAACTGTCGGAACGGCCATTGAGATCCGCCCGGATCTTGAGAAGCTGGTCGAGCTGGCAATCGACCGTCAGGTAGAAGTGCGGGACCGTCTGCTTGGCCTCCGACAGGCGCCGCGCGATGGTCTTGCGCATGCCGCTGTTGGGCACCGCGGTGTAGGCCATGCCCAGCTTGTCGGAGAAGTCCTTGGCGTCCACGCCGGCCGGCTTCGCCGCGGCCGGTGCCGGGGCCGCCGCCGGTGCCGCGGCGGGAGCGGTC
>OFDN01000906.1_pt1 | contig 21818 bp, 19 predicted proteins | sample 1520971 | NCBI WGS metagenome assembly OFDN01 (sample SAMEA94257418, study PRJEB24077) | hot springs metagenome | biome: Aquatic biome; feature: Geographical feature; material: Water | place: India | collected 2012-06-12 | depth 5 m
AGCGGCCGTCGGAGGGCGCCAGCCACTCCTTCTCGGCGCCCCAGTAGATGTCCTTCTCCGGGTGCCAGATATCCTCGCGGCCGAAGCCGAAGCCGAAGGTCTTCAGTCCCATCGACTCATAGGCGATGTTGCCGGCGAGGATCAGCAGGTCGGCCCAGCTGACCTGGTTGCCGTACTTCTTCTTGATCGGCCAGAGCAGGCGGCGGGCCTTGTCGAGATTGGCGTTGTCCGGCCAGGAGTTGAGCGGCGCGAAGCGCTGGTTGCCGGTGCCGCCGCCGCCGCGGCCATCGGCGAGGCGATAGGAGCCGGCCGCGTGCCAGGCCATGCGGATGAAGAGCCCGCCATAATGCCCCCAATCGGCCGGCCACCAGTCCTGGCTGTCGGTCATCAGCGCGTTCAGGTCGCGCTTCAGCCCGGCGACGTCGAGCGTCTTCAAGGCCTCGCGATAGTCGAAGCCCTTCAGCGGGTTGGTCTTGCTGTCATGCTGATGCAGGATGTCGAGATTGAGCGCGTTCGGCCACCATTGCGGGCTCATGCCCTCGGCCTTGGTGACGGCGCCGTGCATCACCGGGCACTGGCCCTCGGGTCGCTGGTTCAAGCCATCCATGATTTCATCCCCGCTCATGTCGCCGCTACAGGTCGGCGCGGCCGGACGACGTCGCCCCGGCCAGACCCTCGGTCGCCGGTGTTTATCACAGCTATCGATAAAAATAATTTTGAATTTATAATAGTTCCGATAAGCTGCCCTTATGCTAGGCATCTCGATGAAACATCTGCGCTATTTCGATGCGCTCGCGCTTCAGCGGCATTTCGGACGGGCGGCGGAACTCTGCGCGATCTCCCAACCCGCCTTGTCGCTGCAGATCAAGGATCTCGAGGCGATTCTGGGGGCGAAGCTGGTGGAGCGCAGCGCCAGGCAGATCGAGCTGACGGCCTTGGGGGTGGCGTTCGCCGCGCGGTCGCGCGACATCCTGCATGCGGTCGACGAGTTGGCCGATCTGGCGAGAGCGTCGCGCGGCCCCTTGGCGGGGCGGCTGCGCATCGGCGTGATCCCGACGGTCGCGCCCTATCTGCTGCCGCGACTGATCAAGGATCTGGTCGGCCGGTATCCCGGCGTCGAACTGCATCCGCGCGAGGCGCTGACCCGCATCCTGCTGAGTGATCTCACCGGTGGGCGGCTCGACGCGGCCATCGTCGCGCTGCCGCTTTCCGAGCCGTCTTTGACTGCCTTTACGCTCTTCAACGAGCAATTCGTGCTGGTGCGCCCGCGCGCCGATGCGGGCAAGCCGGCGCCGAGCCCGAGCATGCTGCGGGAGATGCGGCTGCTGCTGCTCGAGGAGGGCCATTGCTTCCGCGACCAGGCGCTCGAGCTCTGCGCCATGTCGCCGCTGGCGCCGCGCGCGCTGATGGAAGGCAGCTCGCTGTCGACGCTGGTGCAGATGGTCGGGGCCGGGATGGGCGTGACCCTGATCCCGGAGGTGGCGATGCCGGTCGAGACCCGCGGCGCCGCCGTCTGCGTCACCCGCCTCGATGCGCCGCAGCCGACCCGGACGATCGGCATGGTCTGGCGAAAGACCAATCCGCTGGCAGGGCAATTGGTCGATATCGCCGAACTCGTCCGTCGCGCCGGTCTTCTGGCGCTGGAGGAGGCGAGCTGCGCGCTCGAGACCAGCCCCGCCCCGGATTGAGAGCTTACGTCATGCGCCGGGACACAGGCGAGCGCGAGGGTTCATCCCGATGTCGGGCGTCGATCCCGTCCGTAGGGGGTGCGGTCGAACGAGATACGGCGTCCGCTGCCGCGATCACACGGCCGGCCGCTTTTTCTGCAGACCCGCGCGGCGGCAATGGGCCACCAGATCGCCATGCTGATTATAGGCCCGGTGCAGGAAGGTCACGATGCCCGCATCCGGGCGCGAGCGACTGTCGCGCAACTCCACCACCTCCGACTCGACGCGGATCGTATCGCCGTGGAAGAGCGGCTTGGGAAACCGCACCTCGTCCCAGCCGAGATTGGCGATTGCCGTCCCCAGCGTGGTGTCGCCGACCGAGATTCCGACCATCAGTCCCAGGGTGAAAGCACTGTTGACGATGCGCTGGCCGAACTCGGTCTGCGTGCGGCAATACTCCTCGTCCAGATGCAGATAAGCCGGATTATGGGTCAGCGCGCTGAACCAGACATTGTCGGCCTCGGTGATGGTGCGCCTGATCTCGTGGCGAAAGATCTGTCCGATCGACAGTTCCTCGAAATGCAGACCGGCCATGGCGCGTCCTCGCTTTTTCGAAGGTGGGGGATCGAAGCTCAGGCGCCCGTGAAGCGCGGCGGCCGCTTCTGCAAAAAGGCGTCCGAGCCCTCGCGGACGTCTTCGCTGGTCTGGAGCAGGCGCAGCATCAGCTGTTCGAGCCGCAATCCGGTCGCCAGATCGACGTCGCGACTGCGCAGCGCCAGTTCCTTCGCGGCCTGGACCGCGAGAGGGGCGTTGGCGCAGATGCGGGCGGCGTAATCGCGCGCGACCGGCATGACCTCTTCGGCCGCGACGACGCGATTGACCAGCCCCCAGCGCTCGGCGACGTCGGCGCCGACGGCGTCGCCGGTCAGCAAGAGCTCCATCGCGAGCGCATGCGGCAATTGCTGGGTCAGACGCTGCGTCCCGCCATTGGCCGGGAACAGCCCGCGCTTGACCTCGGTCAGGCCGAAGCGGGCATGGCGGGCGGCGATGCGGATATCGGTCGCCAGCATCAAGGTCATGCCGCCGCCGAGGCAATCGCCATTGATCGCCGCAATCACCGGCTTCCAGAGTTCGAGGCCGCGATTGAGCAACTGGCCCTGCTGGGTCAGCATGACCTCGGCGAGAGGGGGCGCGTGCGCCGTGAAGCTCTTGATGTCGGCGCCGGCGGTGAAGGCCTTGTCTCCAGCGCCGGTGACGATCGCGGCGCGGATGCCGGGGTTGTCGCGAACCTCGATCCAGGCCTGCGACAGAGCCTTGTAATGCGCGGCGTCCATGGCGTTGCGGCGTTCGGGCCGGTTGATCGTGATGATCGCCAGCGCCTCATCCACAATCAGATCGATCGACATCGGCGCGCTCCCGGTCCCCGCAACGGCTCAGGCGACTGCGCGAGCATCGCGCAACGCTGCGATATCGGCCGGTGAGAAGCCGATCTCGCCCAGCACGGCGTCGGTATGGGCGCCGAGATCGGGCGGCGGCAGGCCGGGCTTGGCCGGCTCGCCGTCGAAGCGCACCGGCTGGCCGACGCCCTTCAGGCTGCCGCCCGTCGGATGCTCATACTCCAGCACGATGCCGCTCGCGGCGGTGTGGGGGTGTGCGAGCAACTGCGCCAGCGAGTGGATCGGCGAGCAGGGGATGCCGGCGCGCGACAGAGTCTCATGCCAATGGGCGACCGTATCGGCAGCCAGCGCGGTCTGGACATGGCCGAGCGTGGCGGCGCGGTTGCGGACACGGTCGGCGTTGCTCCGGAAGTCGGGATCGTCGACGATCGCCTCCAGCCCGGCAGCCGCGCAGAATTTGCGCCAGAGATTGTCATTGGCGACGCCGATCATGATCGGCCCGTCCTCAGCTTCGAAGGCCTGGTAGGGGCACAGCGATTCATGGCTGGAGCCGCATTTGGCCGGCTGCACGCCCTTTTCCCAATAGGTCTGCAGATTGTAGCCCAGCAGCCCCATCGCCGTGTCGTAGAGCGAGACATTCACAGTGCCGGCCTCGCCGGTTACCTGGCGCTGGTAAAGCAGTGCGAGAATGCCGCTGAGCGCATGCGTGCCGGTCATCTGGTCGATCGGCGAGATCGGGCTGCGGATATGCCCGCCTGCCGCGTCGCCGGTCAGCGCCATCACGCCGCAGAACGCCTGCAGAATGACGTCGTAGCCCGGCGCGTCGCGCATCGGGCCGGTCCGTCCGAAGCCGGATATGCTGCAATAGATCAGCCGCGGATTGATCCGGCGCAGGGTCTGCGCGTCGATGCCGAGCCGCTCGACCACGCCTGTGCCATAGCTCTCGATCGCGATGTCGGCGCTGGCGGCGAGCCGGTGCACGACCTCGCGGCCGGCCTGCGTCTTCAGGTCGACGGCGATGCTGCGCTTGTTGCGGTTGGCGCTGAGAAAGACCGCGCCCAGGCCGGGGGCGCGAAAGGGCGGCCAGCCGCGCGTCTCGTCGCCGCCGAGCGGCTCGACCTTGATCACCTCGGCGCCCATCTCGCCGAGATACTGGCAGCAGAGCGGTCCGGCGAGAACCTTAGTCAGGTCGAGAACCTTGATCCCTTGCAATGGCTTAGGCACGATCGATCTCCTGCGCCGCGATGCGGCGCGTCATGGTCGCGACAGGACAGGCCGAAACGCCGGTCAGCGGCCTCACTTCTTCTCGATCTTGGCGATCTCGACGAGATCGACCCAGCGCCTGGCGTCCTCTTCGACATAGGCGGCGAGTTCGGGAGGCGTCGTCGACAGGATCTCGGAGCCGATCCTGTCGACGAAGGCGATCATCTCCGGCTCGCGCAGCAGCGTGTTCAGGGCCGTGTTGAGGCGCTGCACGACGGCTGGAGGCGTGCCGGCCGGCGCGAAAGCCGCGACCCAGGCGACGATGTTGAAATCGGGCACGCCGAGTTCGATCACGGTCGGGATCGTCGGCAGGGTCGGGATGCGCTTGGGCCCGGTCACGGCGAGAACCTTGAACTTCTTCTCCTGCAGCATGCCGAGCGCGCTGGCGGGATCCGGGAAGAAGACGTCGATGCGCCCGCCGATCAGATCGGTCAGCGCCTGCGGCGAGCCGCGATAGGGCACGTGCACCATGTCGAAGCCGAGCCGCGCCTTGAGCAGTTCGCCCGAAGCCCGGCTGCCGGTGTTGCCGCTGCCATAGGTCAGCGCCGGGCTCGCCGCCTTGGCCGCCTTGACGAAGCCGGCGAAGTCGTCGGCCGGAAAATCGAGCCGCGTCGCCACCATGAAGGGGATGCGGATGATGCCGCCGATCGGGGCGAAATCCTTCTTGGGATCGTAGGGCAGTTGCCGGTAGATCGCCGGGTTGGCCGAATGGGTCGTGTTGGTGGTGACGAGCAGGGTGTAGCCGTCAGGCGGCGCGCCGGCGACCGTCCGGGCAGCCAGGATGCCGTCCGCGCCGGCCTTGTTCTCGATGACGAAATTCTGGCCGAGCTGCTTTTGCAGCCCTTCGCCGACCTTCCGCGCGACCGCATCGGTGGCGCTGCCGGCCGGGAAAGGCACGACGATCGTCACGGGAGACTGCGGATAGGGTCCGGCCTGGGCGAAGGCGGCGGTCGAGGCGGCGGCCATGGCGGCCACGGCGCAGAGCCGCCTGGCGATCTCGATGATCATGCTGTCTCACTCCCGCGTGTTGTCGTTTTCGCTCTGGGCGGCTGTCAGCTTGCGGCGCGCAGGTCGTCGACCGCGTCCGCGCCCGGCGCGCCCGTCAGCCGGAAGCCGCGATAGCCATCGGCCGCGACCTCCTGGCAGATCTGACGATAGGCCCCGACCCCGCCGATATAGGGCATGAAGACCCGTGTCTTTCCCGGGATATTGGCGCCCATGTACCAGGAGTTCGCCTGCGGATAGAGCGTGCGGTGGGCGACCTCGTTGACATGGGCGACCCATGCGTCCTGCGCGTCCGGCTCGGGCTCGATCGTGCCGACCGCGCTCGCGCGCAGATGGGCGAGGCAATCGGCGATCCAGTCAACATGCTGCTCGATGGAGACGATGACGTTGCTCAGCACCGAGGGGCTGCCCGGCCCGGTGATGGTGAACAGATTGGGAAAGCCCGCGCTCATCACCCCCAGATAGGTCCGCGGTCCGGCCGCCCAGGCCTGCCGCAGCGCCACGCCATCGCGGCCGCGAATGTCGATGGCCGAGAGCGCGCCCGTCATCGCGTCGAAACCGGTGGCGAAAACGATGGCGTCGCAGGCGTAGTCCTCGCCGCCGACGCGCAGGCCGCCCGTGGTCAGCGTTTCGATCGGCGCCTTGCGGACATCGACCAGGGTGACGTTGTCGCGGTTGAACGTCTCGTAATAGTCGGTGTCGACGCAGATCCGCTTGGCGCCGAGCGGGTGGTCATGCGGCAGCAACGCCTGCGCCAGCTCGGGATCGGTCACGGTCTGGCGGATTTTGGCGCGGACGAAGTCGGCGGCGGTGTCGTTGGCTTTGCTGTCGACCAGGATGTCGTTGAAGGCGTGCATGAAATTGGCGCCGCCCTTCTGCCAGCGACGCTCGTATTCGCTGAAACGCGCCTCCGCATCGACCTGGAGAGCGCCCTTGTCGCTGAATTCATAGATCGTGCCCGAGCGGGTCTCGGCGCGGGCGCGCTGGCGCAAGGCGGCGTAATCGCGCTTCCATGACTGCTCGTGTTCCGCAGTCATGGCCCAGTTGCGCGCCGGCACGCTGAAATTGGGCGTGCGCTGGAAGATGGTGAGGTGGCGGGCCTGCGCCGCGATCGGCGGGATGGACTGGATCGCCGAGGAGCCCGTCCCGACGACGGCGACGTCCATCCCGCTGAAATCGACGCCCTCATGCGGCCATTGCCCGGTATGCAGGATCCTGCCGCGATAATCGCCCATGCCGGGGAAATCGGGCAGGCGCGCCGCCGACAGGCAGCCCGTCGCCATGATGCAGAAGCGCGCGACGATCGCCGCGCCGTGCTGCGTCTGCAGTGTCCAGCGCGTACTGACCTCGTCGAAGCGCGCCGAGGCGATGCGCGTGTCCAGCGCGATGTCGCGGCGCAGGTCGAAGCGGTCGGCGACATGGTTGATGTAGCGCAGGATTTCGGGCTGAGCCGCGAAGCGCTCGCTCCAACGCCACTCCTGCTGCAGGTCCTCGTCGAAGGAATAGGAATACTGCATGCTTTCGACATCGCAGCGGGCGCCGGGATAGCGGTTCCAGTACCAGGTGCCGCCGACATCCGAGGCCGCCTCGAAGACGCGCGCCCGGAAACCGAGTTTGCGAAGCCGGTACAGCATGTACAGCCCGGCAAAACCCGCCCCGACAATGGCGACGTCGAGCTGCTGCGTGTCGCCGGCGCGCGGCGCTGCGGCGTCGTTGGGGTCGGTCATGGGCCGCTTCTCCCTGGCCATGCGACGCCTGCCGCGTCGTCGTTGCCCGCAGGCTAGCGCAAAACACGAAATGGTCAAACCATTTGACGATTAGCTTTGCGGCGCGCTAACCCTCTGCACCTGCGGGTTCCTGCGACTGAATGGGAGATCGAGATCATGAAGCTGCGTTCCCTGCTCTTCGTCCCCGCCGACAGCGAGCGGAAATTCGCCAAGGCCCAGGCGAGCGGCGCCGACGGCCTGATCCTCGATCTCGAGGATGCGGTCGCGCCGCCGCGCAAGGCCGAGGCGCGCGCCCTGGTGCAGGGCATGCTGGCGACGGGCGGAGAGCGGCCGTGGAGCTTCTGGGTTCGCGTCAACGCGCTCGACACCGGGCTGACGCTCGACGATCTCTCGGCCGTGGTTCGGCCGGGCCTCGACGGCATCATGGTGCCGAAAGCCAATGGCGCGGCCGATATCGTCCGGATCGGCCATTATCTCGACGCGCTCGAAACCCGCAGCGGCATGGCGCGCGGCGCCGTCAAGATCATCGTCGTCGCCACCGAAACAGCCACGGCGATGTTCAATCTCGGCAGCTACGCACCGGCGCATGAGCGGCTGGCGGGGCTGACCTGGGGGGCGGAAGATCTCGGCGCGGTCGTCGGCTCCAGCATCAACAAACAACCCGATGGCGACTGGACCCAGCCCTACCGCGTGGTGCGTTCGCTGTGCCTGTTTGCGGCCGCCGCCGCCGAGGTCGCCAGGATCGACACGCTCTATGCCGACTTCCGCGACCCGGAAGGACTCGAGGCGAGCTGCCTCGCCTCGCAGCGCGACGGCTTCACCGGCCGGATCGCGATCCATCCCGACCAGGTCGAGACGATCAATCGCTGCTTCTCGCCCTCCGCCGACGATCTGGCCCAGGCGAAGCGCATCGTCGCGGCCTTCGACGCCGATCCCGGCATCGGCACGATCGGGATCGACGGCAAGATGTACGACATCCCCCATCTCAAGCTGGCCCGCCGCATCGTGGCGGCGGCGGAGGGGTAAGCCTGCGTTACTCAAGCGGCAGTTCGGTATCCTCGCGCGCCTTCGACATGGCGCGCGTCGCCTGGACGTGGCGTTGCATGCGACGGAAGGCGGCGGCGCCATCGCCGGCCTCGATCGCCGCGATGATCTTCTCATGCGCCCTGACGACCTCGCCGCGCAAAGTCGGCGTGTCGTATTCCTCGATCACCGTGGACACCATCACGCCGTATGAGATCGAATAGAGGAAGGCTGCGAGCAGATCGTTGCGGCTCGCAGCCGCGACGGCGTTGTGCCATTCGATGTTGATGGCGGCGAATTGCTGGCGGTCGCCGAGCGCATGCGCCATCTCGTCGTTGAGCTCACGCAGGCGCGCGACATCGGCGTCGCTGCGCCGCTCCGCCGCCAATTGCGCCAGCGACGGCTCCAGCGTCTCGCGGGTTTCCTGCAGCGCACGCAGGGACAGCCTGCGCCCGCGCACGAACTGGGTGATGAAATGCGCCATCACCTCGTTGCCCGGCCGGCTGACGATATTGCCGCCGAGGCGCCCGAGCCGCGTCTTCACCAGCCCCTCGACTTCCAGTTTACGCAGCGCCTCGCGCACCGAGCCGCGGCTGAGGCCGGTCTGGGTCACCAGTTCCCGCTCGGTCGGCAGGCGCGAGCCTTCGACCATCGCGCCGTCGAGGATGGTCTGGCGCAATCGGTCGGCAAGGACTTCATAGGATTTCTGGACCGAAATCCGTCCCAGCACCGGCTCCGGGGCGCTCTCGGGCTTTGTCATCGACATCCTCGTTCGGTTTCTCGCCCAGGGCGGCTATGCCAGAACTGCTATAATGCCCCAATGGTAAGAGCAAATCCTACCAATCAGGATCGGCATCCGCTCCCACCATGTCCCGCGTGTGTTCGCCGAGATGGGGCGGCGCGCGGCGCGTGACATGGCGCCAATCGCTCCAATCCCCCGCCGGCCGCAACAGTCGCAGCGTCTCTCCGTCGGGCTCGGCGTGGCGTTGGAAGAAGCCGGTCGCGTTCAGGTGCGGATCGTCGAGCAGTTCGTCCAGCGTCCGCATCGCGACCACGGTCAGGCCGGCCGCGCGCAGCAGCTTGAGCCAATGCTCGGTCGCCTGCTCGCGCGTCACCGCGGCGATCAGCGCAAACAGCTCATCGCTATGGCGCGTCCTCGCCGCCATGTCGCTGAGCCGCGCATCCGCCGCCAGGTCGCCGTCGCGGCCGATGGCCTTGAGGAAGGCGCGCCACTGTGCGTCCGTATAGATCATGCAGCAGATGTGGCCGTCCAGCGTCGGAAACGGACCGCGATCGCGCACCATCAGGCGCGGATAGCCCATCGGCCCGCGCGCCGGGACGAAGCTTTTTCCGAAGAGATGGTCGCCGAACAACAGGCCCGCCAGCGTCTCGAACATGGGCACGCCGAGCTCGCAGCCGCGCCCCGTCCGCTCGCGGCGGAACAGCGCGGCGCTGATCAGGCCAAAGGCGTAAAGCCCGACTGTCCGGTCGGCGAGGTTGGCCGGCACATAGCGCGGGCGCCCGTCCGTGCTGCGTCCCATCAGATCCGCGAGCCCGGAGATCGCCTGGATGAGGTCGTCGAAGGCGCCGTCCTCGGCATAGGGACCGCCCTGGCCGAAGCCGAACAGCCCGGCATAGATCAGCCTGGGGTTGAGCGGCGCCAGCACCGCGTAATCCAGCCCGAGCCGCGCCATCGCCTGCGGGCGCATCGAATGCACCAGAATATCGGCTTTGCCGGCAAGTCGCAGCAAGGCGTCGCGATCCGCAGCCTGCTTCAGATCGAGCACCACGCTGCGTTTGTTGCGGTTGAGGTGGAGGAACAAGGGTCCGCGATCGGCTCCCGGCGGCGCCCCGACCTTGCGCAGCACATCGCCCTCGGGCGGCTCGATCTTGACGACGTCGGCGCCGAGATCGGCCAGGAGCTGCGTCGCCAACGGACCCATGACGATCGCCGTGAGATCGAGCACGCGCACGCCGGCCAGCGGCGCACGATCGGCTTGCGCGGCCTCGCTCACGAGACGACGCGGACGAGCTGCTTGCCGAAGTTGCGGCCCGCCATCATCCGCAGAAACGCCTCGGGAACGCGCTCGAACCCGTCGAGAATATCCTCGCGGGTCTGGAGCCTGCCTTCGCGACGCCACAGGCTCAGGCGCGCCGCCGCCTCGTCGCGGCGATGCCACCAGTCGAAGACGACGAGCCCCTGGATCATCGCCCGCGTCACCACCAGCCGCGACGAGGCGCGCAGTCCGATGTCCTCCTGCTCGAAATCATTGGCCAGCGCGATGCGCCCGCAGATCACGACACGCGCCGCCACGGCGAGATTGCGCAGCACGGCGTCATGAATCGGCCCGCCGGTGTTGTCGAAGAAGACGTTGACGCCGTTGGGCGCCAACGCCGCGATGGCGCCCGTCATGTCGTTGGTGGTCTTGTAGTTGATCGTCGCGTCGAAGCCGACCGAGCGGCACCATTCCAGCTTGTCGTCCGAGCCGGCGATGCCGATGACGCGAGCCCCGCACAGCTTGCCGATCTGCCCGACGATCTGGCCGACTGCGCCCGACGCCGCCGAGACGATCATGGTGTCGCCGGGTTTCGGCCGGCCGATCTCGAGCGTGCCGATATAGGCGGTCAGCCCGGGCATGCCGAGCCAGGACAGGGTGGCCTGCGGCGGCGCCTGATCGGGATCGACCTTGTTGACCCGGGCCGCGCCGGGCAGATCCGGGGTGAGCACCGCATATTCCTGCCAGCCCACGCCCATCGCCTCGGCGATGTCGCCGGGCTTCCAGTCCGGATGGTTCGAGGCCACGACCTCGCCGACGCCCCCGCCCTGCATCACCTCGCCGACGCCGACGCCCTTGGCGTAGTTGGCGGCCGGGCTGATCCGGCCGCGCATATAGGGGTCGAGCGAAAGCCATTGCGTCCTGATCAGGATCTGGCCTGGACCAGGCTGGGGCATCTCGGCCTCGTGCAGGCTCCAGGTGTCAAGCTGGGCTGCTCCTTGCGGATGCGCGGCGAGGCGCCATTGGCGGTTGATCATGCGGGCTCCTGGTCACGGGCGACCGCCAAGACTTGGCACGCGATCCGTCGATGAGAAAGGGCGAAGGCGTCTTGCCTTCGCAGTATCCGGACCGGCCGCGCGGCCGTGTCCGGAACGGCGGCCCCGTCTTGCCGCGATGCGGGGAGGCTCAGCCCTTGACGAGCGGACACGCCGCCGGGTCGGCCTTCTGGAAGGCCTGCTCGCCGGGAATGGTGGAGAGCTGCTCGTAGAGATCCCATTCGCCCTTGGAGGCGGCCGGAGCCTTGACCCTGAAGACATACATGTCGCGAACGACGCGGCCATCCTCGCGGATCGCGCCGTTCCTGGTCATGAAGTCGTTGATCGGGGTTTCCTTCATCTTGGCCGCGACCTTCGCCGTGTCGTCGGCACCCACCGCCTGCACCGCCTTGAGATAATGCATCACGGCGCCATAGGCGCTCCCCTGAACCATGTTCGGCATCTTCTTGAAACGCTCGAAATAGCGCTTGGCGAAGGCGCGGGTCTCGTCGGTCTGGTCCCAGTAGAACGGGGCGGTCACGAGCAGGCCCTGCGCCGACGCCAGGCCGATGCCCTTGACGTCGTGCAGCGTCAGGCTGAGCGCGGCCAGCTTCTGCTTGGGGCGGATGCCGAATTCATCGGCCTGCTTGACGATGTTGGCGACGTGGGCCGTCGTCGTCGCCAGGGCGATCACGCTGGCGCCGGAGCCTTGCGCCTTCAGCAGGTCCGACGCGAAATCCGTGGTGTCGAAGGGATGGCGCGTCGAGCCGACGACCTTGCCGCCGGCGCCTTCGATGATCGCCGCGGTGTCGCGCTGGACATTGTGGCCATAGGCATAGTCCACCGTCATGAAATACCAGTTCTTCTCGCCGGCATCGTTGTAGAACTTCGTCACCCCCAGCGCCTGGCTGTAGTTGTTGTAGGTCCAGTGGATGCCATAGGGGCTGCAGGCCTTGCCCGTGAGGTCGCTGGATGCCGAGCTCAGGTAGATCGCCATCTTGTTCTTGTCGCGGGTCAGCTGCTGGACGCCGAGCGCAACCGAGGTGATGCCGACATCGAAGATCGCGCTGACACCCTCGTCATACCATTTCCGGGCGGCCGCGATGCCGACATCGGGTTTGTTGAGATGGTCGGCCTCCAGCACCTGGATCGGTCGCCCGAGAACCTTGCCGCCGAAATCCTCGACCGCGAGCTTCATCGCGGTGACGGTGCCCGGCCCCGACAGATCGACGACGACGCCGGACATGTCGCTGAGCGCGCCGATCTTGAACGGCTCCTGCGCCAGCGCAGGCGTGAGGCCGGCCAGGGACAGCAGGGCAATCGCCGGCAGCAGCGGCCGAACGCGGTGCGGCGCGGCGGATTCCTGGTGTGAGCTCGTGGTCGTCATCGCGTTTCGCTCCCGTTGACATGGTGGTTTTCGCCGCGAGAGCCGGCATGCCGGGCCCGGGGAACCTGCTTCTTGCCACAGTGGTAGCATGGCGGATTAAATGGTCAAACCATTTGACGATTGACGGTCCGGCGTTTACGCCTGACCTCAATTGGCAGGCGATCGCTGCGGTGCGCGCAGACAAGATCGCCACCGGGAGGAACTGCGATGCGTCCGATGATGCGGTGCTACCAGCTGACCGGCTTCGGCCAAGGTCTTTCGGCCAATGAGCAGCCGCGGCCCGTGCCCACCGGCACGGAGGTTCTCGTCAAGGTCGCTGGCGCCGGCGTCTGCCATAGCGACGTGCATCTCTGGGAGGGCCATTACGATCTCGGCGCCGACCGCAAGCTTTCCTTCGCCGATCGGCTCAAGCTGCCATTGACGCTCGGCCATGAATCGGCCGGCGAGGTCGTGGCGCTCGGTCCCGAGGCCAGCGGCGTTGCTCAGGGCGCGGCCTGCATCGTCTGTTCCTGGATCGGTTGCCGCGAATGCGCCGCCTGCGAGGCCGGCGACGAACATCTGTGCACGGCGCCGCGCTTCCTCGGCGTCAATCGCGACGGCGGCTATGCCGACTACGTTCTGGCGCCGCATCCCCGCTATATCGTCGAGATCGGCGATCTCGATCCGGTCGCCGCAGCGCCGCTGGTCTGCTCCGGTCTGACGACCTACAGCGCTTTGAAGAAATTCGGTCCTCTGCTCGCACGCCAGTCGATCGCGATCATCGGCGCCGGCGGGCTGGGCCTGATCGCGCTCGGCGTGCTGAAGATGCTGGGCGGCAAGGGCGCCGTCGTGGTCGAGATCGATCCGCGCAAGCGGGAGGCGGCGATGGCCGCCGGCGCGCTTGCGGCCATCGATCCCAAAGCCCAGGACGCCGCAGCCCAGCTGCGCCAGGCGCTCGGCGGCAGCGTCCTCGGCGTGCTCGATCTCGTCGGCAGCGGCGAGACTGCGACGCTCGCCGTCGAGACGCTCGACAAGGGCGGGCGACTGGTCATCGTCGGTCTGTTCGGCGGCGCCATGACGCTTGCCGTGCCCCTCGTCCCGATGAAGGCGCTGACGATCCAGGGCAGCTATATCGGCAGCCCGGCCGAATTGCGCGAGCTCGTCGACCTCGTGCGCAAGCACGGCATGCCGGCGACCCCGATCGATCGGCGTCCGCTCTCCGATGCTGCGAGCGCGCTCGACGATCTGCGCCTCGGCAAGGTCGTCGGCCGCGTCGTGCTCGTCCCCTGAAGGAGCGACCATGCCGCTGCACCCCTTCATCGAGACCATGCTGAAGCAACTCGCAGCGGCTGGGCGCCCCGCGGTTTCGGCCGGGACGCCCGAGCAGGGTCGCGTCCTCGTCGCCGCCTCCCGCGCAGCCTTGGGGGAAGGCCCCGAAATCGGCTCGGTCACGCGCCTGCAAGTCCCGACGCGGAGCGGCGCGATCGATGCCTTGCTGCTGAAACCCGAGGGCGAAGCGGCAGGGTTGATCGTCTATCTGCACGGCGGCGGCTGGGTCCTCGGTTCGCCGCATGAATTCGAGCCGCTGGCTCGGCTGATCGTCGCGCGCAGCGGCTGCGCCGTGCTGCTGCCCGATTACCGCCTGGCGCCGGAATATCCGTTCCCGGCCGGGCTCGAAGACAGCGAGGACGCGGTTCTCTTTGCCGCCGACCATGCCGAGGCGCTGTGCGGCCGCCGCGTGGCGCTCGCCATTGCGGGCGACAGCGCCGGCGCAAACCTCGCCACCGTCGCGGCGCGCCGGCTGAAGGGGCGGGTCGACCTCGCCATTCAGGGGCTGTTCTATCCCGTCGCCGATGCCGATTTCGAGCGTCCGAGCTATCACGCGCACAGTGCCGGCATGCCGCTCAGCCGTGCCGACATGCTCTGGTTCTTCGGTCATTATGCGCCGAGCGCGCGCCAGACCGATCCCGATATCGCGCCGCTGCGCGCCGATCTCGCCGGACTGCCGCCAGCCATGGTCATCACCGCCGAATACGACGTGCTGCGCGACGAGGGCGAGGCTTACGCCCGCGCGCTCGAACAGGCGGGCGTGCCCGTCCAGCTGCGCCGGGCCGCCAGCCTGACGCATGGCTTCGCGCGGCTGCACAACCATGTCGACCTCGCCGAGGAGGCGGTCAACGCCATGGCGCGCGCGATCGGCCAGGCCTGCCGCGAGGCGATGCGGGCCTGAGTCCTGAAACCCTGTGACGCGGCGTTCGTCGGCTTCGAGGCGACGCGGCCAACATGACCGCTTTGCGATCGAGAGGAGCCTGTTCCGGCATGATCGAGCTCAACGACGACCAGAGGGCGCTCTGCGACGGAGTCGCCGCAGTCTGCAAGCGCTTCGGCGACGAATACTGGTCGCAATGCGAGCGCGAGGCCCGCTTTCCGCGGGAGTTTCACCAGGCCATGGCGAGCGATGGCTGGCTCGGCGTCACCATGCCGGAGGAATTTGGCGGGGCGGGCCTGGGCGTCACCGAGGCCGCTCTGGTGATGCATACCGTCGCCGGCGGCGGCGGGGCGATGGCCGCGGCGTCGTCGATCCACATCAACATGTTCGGCCCGCACCCGATCGTGGTCCACGGCACGCCCGATCAGAAGCAACGCTGGCTGCCGCGGCTGGTCTCGGGAGAGGATCAGGTCTGCTTCGGCGTGACCGAACCCAATGCCGGTCTCGACACGACCAGCATCACCACTTTCGCCAGGAAGGTCGAAGGCGGCTACCGCGTCTCCGGCCGCAAGATCTGGACCTCGACCGCGCAGGTCGCCAACAAGATCCTGTTGCTGACGCGCACCACCGCCAAGAGCGAGGGGAGGCGGCCCGTCGATGGCATGACGGTGTTCTACACCGATCTCGACCGCACGAAATTCGAAGTGAAGAGCATCGAGAAGCACGGCCGGGCCGCTGTGGATTCGAACATGGTCTTCATCGACGACGTCTTCATCCCCGAAGGAGACCGCATCGGCGAGGAGGGCAAAGGTTTCTCCTACATGCTCGACAGCCTGAACCCGGAGCGCATCCTCGTTGCGGTGGAGGCGATCGCGATCGGCCAGGACGCGCTCGCCCGCGCCGCCCGCTATGCGCGCGAGCGCACGGTCTTCGGCCGGCCGATCGGCCAGAACCAGGGGATCCAGCATCCGCTGGCCGAGCGCTGGCTGGCGCTGGAGGCCGCCTGGCTGATGACGATGAAGGCCGCGGCGCTGTACGACGCCGGCAAGCCCTGTGGCGCCGAGGCGAACGGCGCCAAATTTCTCGGGGCGCGCGCCGGTTACGAGGCCTGCCTGCAGGCGGTTCTGACCCATGGCGGCATGGGTTACGCCAAGGAATACCAGGTCGAGCGGCTGTTGCGCGAAGTTCTCGTCACCCGCATCGCCCCGGTGAGCGAGCAATTGATCCTGTCGTTCATCGCCGAAAAAGTGCTGGGGCAGCCGAAGTCTTACTGAGCAGGCTCCCGGCGGCGATGGTCGATCCGGGAAGCAATCCAGCGCCGTCGACATGGCGAGCCCTGGCAATCCAGCTCCGCATGCATCGCCGCTGGAGAATTTCATCAGCGCCGCCGCTCGGTCTCGATCAAGTACTCGATATGCCTGCGCCCCGAGGCGCCTTCTCGGATTGAAACCGCGACGCCGAAGATGCGCTGGATCGCTTCTGCGGTCAGCACCTCCTTCGGGGTTCCGGCCGCTTGCAGACGCCCCTCATGCAGGAGAGCGATCTCGTCGCAGAACATCGCCGCCAGATTGAGATCGTGCAGCGCCATGATGCAGGTGACGCCCAGGCGGCGAATGAGGTTCAGGATCGAGAGCTGGTGCTGGATGTCAAGATGGTTGGTCGGCTCGTCTAGGATAAGCTCGCTCGGCTCCTGGGCGAGCGCACGGGCGATGTGGACCCGCTGGCGCTCGCCGCCCGAGAGCGTGTGCCAGGGTTGCTCATGGCGATCCGTCAGCCCGACCCGCTCCAGCGCCTTGTCGACGGCTGCCTCGTCGGCGTCGTTCCACGACGCCAGCGCGGCGCGATGCGGCGTGCGGCCGAGGCGCACCACGTCGCAGACGGAGAGCTGGATCTCGGTGGTCGCCTGCTGCTCCACGAAGGCCAGGCGACGGGCGAGATCGCGCCGCGGCACGCCCGCAATGTCGCGCCCATCCAGCGTGACGACGCCGCTTGCGACATTGCGCAGCCGGCAGAGCAGCCGCAGCAGGCTCGACTTGCCCGAGCCGTTCGGCCCGATCAGACCGAGCACCCGGCCAGGCGCCGCCTGCAGGGTCACCCCGTCGACGATCATCCGGCCGGCTGCGCCCCAGCGAACATCACGGGCCGCGAGGGTCATGCCGTCCGCCTCGCTCGGTAAAGGATGAGCGCAAAGACCGGAGCGCCGAACAGGGCGGTGACGACGCCGATCGGCAGGATCTGCTGCGGGATCAGAACGCGCGACAGGATGTCGGCGAGGATCATGAAGATGGCGCCGACGACGAGGCAGGCCGGAAGGAGCCGGGCATGTCCGGAGCCGACGAGAAAGCGGGCGGCATGGGGGATGATCAGTCCGACGAAGCCGACCGTGCCGACGATCGAGACCATCACCGCCGTCATGACGGCCGTGGTGGCAAAGAGGACGACCTTGACCCGCGTCACGGCGACGCCGAGCGAGGCCGCGGCATCGACGCCGAAGGCGAAGGCGTCGAGGGCTTTGGCATGGACCATGCAAACGCCAAAGCCGACGAAGGCGACGGGCGCCGCCAGCCACAGGTCCGGCCAGCGCACGCCGCCGAAATTGCCGAGCAGCCAGAACATCACGCCGCGCGCCTGCTCGGCACTCGCTAGCGTCGTCACGATCGTTGCGGTCGCTGCGTTGAAGACCTGCGACGTGGCGACGCCCGCGAGAATGACGCGGTCGCTTGCGCCGCCCGCTCCCGAGGCGAGCAGCGCCACGATGACGAGCGCGGCGCAGGAGCCGATGAAAGCGCCTGCCGAGACCGAGAGCGCGGTCCCACCAATGCTGACGCCGAGGATCAAGACGGCGACGGCGCCGGTCGAGGCGCCGGCGGAGATGCCGAGGATATAGGGCTCCGCCAGCGGATTGCGCAGCAGCGCCTGCAGGATCGCGCCCGATAGGGCCAGCGCGCCGCCGCACAGCCCGGCCATGAGCGCACGGCTGAGGCGATAGTCGAAAATGACGCCCTGCTGGATCGCGCTGACCTGAAACTTGAGATCGAACACCCCGTTGCCGAGCGCCTTGAGCGCAGTGTCGAGCGGGATGCTCATTTCTCCGATCGTGACGGCCATGGCGACCGAGAAGGTCAACGCCAGCAGCGCGGCGAGAGCGAGGCCGATCCGCGCCGGCCAGTTGGGCGCGTGGACCGCGTGGCTCAAGGCGCGAGTCCGAATTCGGCGATCGCCTTGGCGATCGCCTCGATCCCGTCGACGGTATCCAGCCCTGGCCGGGTCGCGCCCACATCCATGACCACGATGCGGTTGTTCCTGACCGCATCGAGCTTGCTGGCGACGGGATCGGTCTTCAGGAAATCGAGCTTCTTGCCGATGTCGTCGGCAGGGAAGCGGCGGCGGTCCATTTTCACCGCGACGATGACCGCGGGGTTGGCGACGGCGATGCTCTCCCATCCGACCAGTGGCCATTCCTCAGTGGTGGAGATGATGTTGCGGGCGCCCAGCTTCGACAGGATATAGGCTGGCACGCCGGTTCTGCCGGCCATGAAAGCGTCGCCCTTGATGTCCCTGCTGGAGAACCAGACCACCATGGAGACGTCCCGAGCCTCGAGGCCGGCCACAGCCTGGACCGCCTTGGCTTCACGGGCTTTGAGCGCGGCAACCAGAGCCTCGGCCCGCTCGGAGACATCGAAGATCTGCCCGAACTCGCGAATGTTGCGGTAGACCAGTTCCATCGTGAACATTTGGGTGCGCACGCCGTCGCCCGCGCCGGAATTGTCCTTGCCGACGCAGTCGGCCGGCGCGACGTAGGTGGGCACCTTGACCTTGGCGAATTGGTCGCGCTTGGCGACGATGCCGTTGGGCCCGACATGCCATTCGAACATGGCGGTGACGAGATCGGGCTCCTGCGCCAGAACCGACTCGAAGCTCGGATCATTGTCGGCCAGGCGCTTCACCTTGGCGTCGACGGCCCGAAAGGGTTCGGCTACCGGCGAGAACCAGACCGCCGTGCCGACGACGCGCTCGCCGAGACCGAGCGCGTAGAGGATTTCGGTTTGCGTCTGGCCGATGGCGACGACGCGCTTGGGCGGCGCAGGGAACGTGACGCGCTCGCGGCAGTTCTCCAGCGTCAGAGGATATTGCGTCGCAGCGGCGACAGCCGTAGCGGCGATCACGGCGCCGCAAACAGCCATGACGCTGCTTCGAACCAGGCGGACCGCTCGGCCCGCAAATGTCGGGCGTTCCGCGCCGCGGCGGATGATCATCTTCGGCAACATTGGTTTCATCGCTCCCCGAGATGACGAACAGGGAGCCGCGCACAGGCGTGGATAGATGGCGAGCCGGTTGGCCGCCACCGAAACACACCTCCGGAACACCCCGTCCGAAAGACGTCTTCGACGACCGGGGCAGGTCTCCTGGCTCGCGGGTCGGTGCGGTACCGTCCGGCCTTCCCAGCGCCAGCAGCGCCAGTGGACGATGGACGGCAAGCTCGCCGCTTACAGTTGCGGGGGCAGCTTCGGCTTCGGCGCAGACAGCCTCACCGAATTCCCTCTTAGCTCCGGAGCAATCCGGAGAACCTCGATCAGCGTCACTCTATAAGCCAGTGGTTCACCGTCAAGCGTCGACCAAGGGGGGCATGCGCGATGGACCACGACGAAGAGCCAATGTCCCACGCCCACCCCGAGCGCCAGGGCGGACCTGTTCGATCCGATCGAGAGGTTCTGCATTGCCATCGCAGGCACGCGATCATGGGCTGTCTCAGCCCGACCGCCTTCGACAGAACGCGGATCAGCTCAACCGAGCGTCCACAGAACCGCAGCAGGCCGATCGCCTGGGGCGTCGGCCGAAGCAGCGGCAACGCGCGTGCCGGCGCCGGCCGGCAAGGACGGCCGCACCATGTGCAGGAGTTTGCTAATCTGTGCGAAAATGGCGCGCCCGAAAGGATTCGAACCTCTGACCCTCAGATTCGTAGTCTGATGCTCTATCCAGCTGAGCTACGGGCGCGTATCGCGGGGGGCAGCGCAGGGCGTGCCGAAGCGATGGCGCGGAGATAGCCGCTCTCGGCGGGCTTGGCAACCCTGAAATGACGCCGGCTCGCAAGCTTTCGCTCGCGAGCCGGATATCGACGCCTGAAAACCATCGGCCAGGGCGGGCATATCTGCCCGCAACCGGCCGTCGGCGCTAGAAATTCACCTTGTCGGCGCCCTTCAGCTGCAGCGCGGCGCGCGCGTCGGCAGGGGTGGCGACCTCCAGCCCCAGCCCTTCGATGATCTGGCGCGCGGCGCGGACCTGGTCGGCGTTGGATTTGGCGAACTGGCCCGGCCCGAGCCAGAGCGAATCCTCGAGGCCGACGCGCAGATTGCCGCCCATCGACACCGCCATCGCGGCGATTGGCAGCTGATGACGGCCTGCGCCCAGCACCGACCATTCGTATTGGTCGCCGAAGAGCCTGTCGGCGGTGCGCTTCATGTGGATGACGTCCTCGGGATGGGGACCGATGCCGCCGAGAATGCCGAACACCGACTGGACGAAGAAGGGCGGCTTCACCAGCCCGCGATCGACGAAATGCGCCAGCGTGTAGAGATGGCCGATATCGTAGCATTCGATCTCGAAGCGGGTGTTGTTCTCGGCGCAGGTGGTGAGGATGTTCTCGATGTCCTGAAAAGTGTTCTTGAAGATCCGGTCCTTCGAGCCCTCGAGATAAGGCAGCTCCCAATCATGCTTGAACTCTTTGAAGCGGTTCAGCATCGGGTAGAGCCCGAAATTCATCGAGCCCATGTTGAGCGAGGCGACCTCGGGCTTGAAATAGGCGCAGGGCTGCAGCCGCTCCTCGACGCCCATGGTCGGGGCGCCGCCGGTGGTGATGTTGATGACGCAGTCGCTGCGCTGCTTGATCACCTTCAGGAAGGGCTCGAAGGCCTGCGGCGACTGGTCGGGCCGGCCGGTGACCGGGTCGCGCGCATGGACATGCACGAGCGCCGCGCCCGCCTCCGCCGCGCCGACGGCGGCGTCGATGATCTCGTCGGCGGTCACCGGCAGATAGGGCGACATGGAGGGTGTGTGGATCGCGCCCGTCACCGCGCAGGTGATGATGACTTTGCGGTTCTTGGCCATGGTCGGTCTTCCCTTCAGTTCGAATCGGTTGCGGTCGCTTCAGCCCTTATCTGAGAAGCGGATCGTCGGTCCGCGTCTCGAAGCATGAGGGCTGAGAATAGTAGAATGGTCATTCCGGCTTGCTTTTCGAGGCGCGCTTGTGCGCCTGCAGCGCGGCCAGGCGCGTGTCGCGCCAGTCGCTCAGGCGCTTCACCCGCTCGGGCGATTGCGCGCCGCGCCACTCGCTCATTACCGTCTCGACCGTCGCAGTGTCGAACGGATTGCCCAGCCCTTCGGAGGACTTCACCATCCGATCGAGCGAGGCGGAATAGCGCGCGCAATAGTCGGGGATGCCGCCGGGCGCGTTGAGCTCGATCGTCTCGAACGGCCCCATGAAGGACCAGCGCAGACCGAGGCCGTCGCGGATCGTCTTGTCGACATCCTCGGCGCTGGCGACGCCTTCGCCGACCAGCCGGAAGGCCTCGGCCAGCAGCACCGCCTGCAGCCGGTTGAGGACGAAGCCCGGCTTCTCCTTGCGCAGGACGATCGGCACCTGGCCGGCCTGCTCGTAGATCGCCTTGGCGCGGGCGACGACGTGCGGGTCCGTCCAGGGGGCGGGCGCCAGTTCGACGATGGGCACGAGATGGGGCGGGTTGACCGGGTGCGCGACGAGGCAGCGTGCCCGCCCCGCCAGAATCTCGCTGAACACCGAGGCCATGATGAAGGAGGTCGAGGACGCCAGGATGGTCGAGGGCGGACAGAGCGCATCCATCTCGGCGAAGAGCTGCTGCTTGGCCGCGACGGTTTCCGGCCCGTTCTCCTGCACGAGGTCGGCGCCGGTCAGCACATCGGCGAGGTCGCGGGCGACGCGGATGCGGGCCAGCGAGCCCTTGGGATCCTCGACCAGCCCATGGCCTGCGAGTTCCTCGAGATTGGTCCCGATATGGGCCCGCGCCGCCTCCGCCGCGCCGGGCGCGACGTCATGCAGCGCGACGGAACAGCCATGGCTGGCGAAGACGGTGGCCCAGGCGCGGCCGATCAGGCCT
>OFDN01000909.1_pt1 | contig 21721 bp, 17 predicted proteins | sample 1520971 | NCBI WGS metagenome assembly OFDN01 (sample SAMEA94257418, study PRJEB24077) | hot springs metagenome | biome: Aquatic biome; feature: Geographical feature; material: Water | place: India | collected 2012-06-12 | depth 5 m
CGAAGTGGCACCGGCGCCTCGCCGGTGTGGGTTCACCGGGCGCCCTCGCCCGGTGAACGGCAGGCGCGGGCGCCTGCCGGACAGGTGACAGCCGAGGCGGCTGTCCCACTATGGGGGCAGTGTCCAGATGCGCTCGCCCCGCGGAATCCGGTCCAATTGCGCTTGCCGGCATGCGAGCGAGGGCGCTACGAAGCCGTCACCAAATCCTGCTCCGGTTGTTCTCACAACCTGCGGTCAAGCAACCCGCCATCCCCACATGCATCGTTTTGTCCTTCTTCTGCTGGGTCTAGCCACGCTGTCCAGCCTCCCATTGCAGGCGCTCACCTTCCGGGAGTCCCAGCTCGAACTCGTGATGCATCCGGGCATCGCTCACACCCGGATGACCATGCCCGTGTTCCACCAGGGCGTCCCGTTTGCCGGCAATCTGTCGGCGCAGGCCGACGTGCCCTGGGTGACCCCGGCCTGGGATCCGGTGGCCCACGAAATCGTGCTGACGTTTTCCGCCACCAACTTGCTGAAGACGGAGACCGCAACCATTCGGGCCGTGATTCCCGGACAGACCAATGAGTTTTTCGTCCACGCCAACCTCGCGGTGCCCCAGGTCGTCCGGATGATTGCCGACCCCCAGCGGCCGCGCATCTACGCCCTGCACCAGGCGGGAGTGGGGCGCGGGTCGCTGATCGTCTTGGATGCGGAAACGGGACAGCCTTCCGAAAGCCGGACCCTGGGCCTTCGGCCCACCGATCTCGTGGCGAACAGCACCGCGGGTGAACTGCTGATCCTGCACTCGGTGGACCGCAACGTCGTCGTGCTCGGACTCGGTGACCTGCTGCCCCGGCTTACTCTCCCGCTGCCGGAATTTCAGAACTGGGGTGCGGACAGCACGGAAGCCAATCTGGGAATCGGTCCCGGCAACGTGCTGTATTATACGGATGGCAGTTGGGCCCCGGTGCTTTACGTATGGAACCGGGTGACCGGACAGATTCTGCAACGGGTCAACATTGATTCAAACGGCTTTGGCGGCTTTGCCGTGAGTCCCGATCTCAAGTCGCTGATCGGCTGGGCACAATACGGCTGGTCAGCCGGGTGGGGCGGCTCCTACCTCGCCCGGCATGACATCGCGGCGGACGGCACCCTGACCTGGAGGCAGGGCACCGGCTCACAGTGGCCCACCGAGATTGTGCGGGATCCGTTCGACGCCCCGGTGCTGTTTGACCCGACCGGCTCACGGGTGTTTGTGAAACAACTTGCGGTGGATGCGGGCAATGTCACCCAGACCATCCGCGCGTTTCCTTCGACCGTGTATGCCATTTCGCCGGGCGGTGAATTCGTCTGCACGGCCAACGCCCTGATCCACACGGTGACCGGCGCCCAGTTGCTCTCCACCGGACCGATGGTGCAACCGGTGATCACCCCGGACTATTTCCGGCTGGTCTATTTCAACGCCGCCAACCGCTCGTTTGCCGCCGTGAACCTCATCACCGAACTGGGACCGACAGTGCTGGGGCTTGAACGTGAACCCGCGGATGGCGCTGTGGTCGTGCCCCCGGCACGGCTGAAGTGGATTCCGGTGCTGGGAGCCTCCGGATACCGGGTTTACTGGGGCACGGACCGGGAAAGTGTCCGGCTCGCCGGAACCGGTTCACCGGAATTCCGGGGTGAAACCCCTACATTCCAGTGGACCGCCGATCTGCCGAGTGAGTTGGGACGCACCTATCACTGGCGGGTTGACTCGCTGGTAAATGGCACCGCCGTGACCGGCCCGGTTCTGTCGTTCACAGTTTTGGACCTGCAGATTTCAGCGTCCCGACTGCAGGGCTCCACCCTCGCCGGCCTGCGGACGGAAGTCGCCGCCTTTGACGTCTCCAGCCCGCGCTCCAACGTGGAATGGCAGGTCAGCTCCCCGGACCCGTGGATTTCGTTCTCCGCCACCTCAGGGACGGTGCCGGGCCGCATCGGGGTAATCGTGGACGCGTCCCAGCTGGCGGTGGGCGTGCATGTTGGCACTGTCCTGGTGGGGACCTCGCCAGAGACCACGGTGTCCCTGCCGTTGCAGGTCCGGGTGGATCCCCTGTTTGTGACGGTGCTCCAGAGCGACCCGGATTCGGTGTTCGCCTACGCGATTTCGGAGGACACCCAGACAACCCCGTCGAAAGCCCAACTGCTGGAGATCAACACCGCCACGGAACAGATCGTCCGGCGGGTCGAGGTCGGATCATCGGCCACGGACCTCGCCCTGCACCGGGCAGAAGGCCGCATCTACGTCACCAACTGGCGCCTCGGCGCCCTGCTGGCGGTCAACCGGGAGACCTTTCAAATTGAGCAGACCTACGCGTTTTCACCCTTTGGCGGGGTCGGCACCAGCGAGGGCGACGCCTATCGGATCGCGGCCGGCGGAGCCGGCCGGATCGTCGTGGAGGAGGCGGACCAATGGGTGGACATCTCGCTTTTTGACACCCGGAACGGGGTGGTGCTGCAACGGGCTTTTGTGCGTGAGGGCGGTGGCAAATTTGACCCTGCCGGACGCTATTACTACCACGGCGAAAACAATTCCTCGGGAGCCACGATCCAGCGCTATGACACTGCCGGGAACGGCTTTTCCCTCCTGGCCTCCGTGCGGGTGGAGAGCGCCGACTACTATGGTTCGCGGGTGGTCACCGTGTCGGACGACGGCAGCCGGGTCTTTTGGAACGGCTCGGCGTTCGACGCGACGCTGAAGGAACTGTGGAGCTTCGGTGAACACGTTTACGCCTGCACTCCCGACGGTCGCCTTGCCTTCGCGCGGGACAAAATCCTCGACATCAGCCGCCGTGCCCAGGTGCTGCAGATGCCGGTGAGCACCACCGTCTCCGCCTATAACGGCAGCAGCCAGAAACTGATCGTGCAACAGGGCGGCACCCTCCGTTTTTATCCGCTGGATCCCGCCGCCGTCTCGCTGCCGGCCCCGGAACTGTCCGTCGCCGAGACACAGGCCGACCGGGTCGCACTGCGTTGGGTGGACCGATCCCTGGAGATGTCGTTCATCGTGCAGATGCGACAGACCGGCAGTCCGGTCTGGAGCGACCTGCCAGCCCAGGTCGCCAATGCAACCCAATACACGGTAACCGGCCTGCAGCCCGAGTCGGCCTATGAATTCCGAATCCGGGCCGTGGCCGGAACCCTGAGTTCCCCTTGGAGCGAGGTGGCCGGCATCGCCACGCCCGGATTTCCGCCCACCGCCCCCGTGTGGAGCGAGACCGCTGCGACCTTCCGCGGCATCCGGCTGGGCTGGAGCAATCCTGAACGGGAAACCGGTCTGCTGCTGGAACGCCGGACCAATTCCGCTGCGTGGGTGGCGGTGACGTTGCCTGCGGACACCACCTCGTATTTCGACACCAACGTGGTCTCCGGAGGCTCCTACCAATACCGGATCTCGGCCACCAACCGGTGGGCGGCCACCACGCCGGCAGCGACTGAACTGCTGTTGGTCCCGTTTCCAACCCCACCCGCCCAGCCAAGGCTGCTGTCCCTGCAGATGCTTGCGGAAGCCAAGGTGCGGGTCCTCTGGGAGCCGACCCTCGAAACGGACCGCTACGAGGTGGAGCGGCGCGACCCAGGCATGGCTGACTGGAAGGTCGTCGGCCTGGCCACCAATGCTGTCTCACAGTGGCTGGATTCCGTCTCCGGACTGGGCCAAGTGTATGCCTACCGCGTGGTGGCAGTGAATGCCTACGGCCGGTCCACGCCCTCAATGCCGCTCCAGATCGTCACCGAGCGGCTGACCCAACTGCTCAGCGACACGTTTGAGGACGGACTTTCGCGCGTAATGTGGGAATCCGTGACCGGCGCCCAACTGAAGTCGGGCTCCGCGGATTTCCCCAACGGCAGGGCCCTGTGGTTCGGCCTCGGCGAAAGCCGCATGGCCAACGCAGCCGCGGTCCCGGTCCGCAACGGAACCTCCTTGGAGTTCTCCCTCCGCACCGCGTCGCCGGGTGACACCAATGCGCTTTGGGAGCTTCCGGAGCCCGGAGAGGGACTGGCTGTGGAGTATTCGCTTAACGGCACAGCCTGGTTTTCTGCCGCCTTGATCGACCTGCCATCCCTGAATTCCCCGGGCACCTGGCTTCGGCACTCCGTTGCCCTGCCCCCTCAGGCCACCGGCAACTCAACCCGGGTTCGGCTCCGCCAGTTGGCGCACTCCGGAGCTGCCCAGGATACCTGGGCCATTGATGACATTGCCCTCGTGGGACCGATCTCCACGACACCAGTCCCGCCGAGTTGGGTGATGGCCAGTGCGGTTTCTGCCACCGAAATCGCCCTGGTCTGGGAGCGGGTGCCACAGGCGACGGCCTATCGGGTCGAGCGTTTTGCGGGCAAGTCCGGCTGGACCCACCTCGCCCTCGTCCCAGCACGGGAACCTTGGTTCACGGACGAACAGGCCGTGCCGGGGGGCACCTATCGTTATCAGGTCCGGGCTCTGCTTGGCACGGAAGAATCGGTTTCCTCGCGGACCGTGCTCGGCCAAGCCATTTCGCAGGCGGCCGAATGGAGTCTTCAGGAAACCGGCGTGGCCATCGCCGAGCCGGCTTCGCTGCCGGAGTCCCAGTTGATCCGCTATGCCTTCAACCTCGGCTGGGACACGCCCCTCGGGCCCAACCTCCCCGGCCTTCCTCAGATCACCGTGAACCCGGTCAGTGGCCGGGCCAGTTTTCAGTTCGTGCGCCGGAAGGCAGCGATGAATCCCGGCGTGGAATACTGGCCGGAGGCATCCGCAGACCTCGTGAACTGGGTTCCCTTCGATGGAGATCGTTCCGTGGAGTCACTCAATGCCCTTTGGGAATCGGTCCAGTGTGCGGCGGACCCAAATTCGGCGCCGAGGCAGTTTTTCCGGATCCGCGTTATGCCGAAGCCCATGCCGTGAACGAGCCGTCTGCTTTCCGCCATGTGACCATCGCCAGCGTGCAAAAGGAATGCGCTCACGTTTGGCTGACGGCAAACTGGACGAAATCAACGGCTTTGTGGGGCAAACCCAGAAAACCAGGAGCGCCCTGTCCAACTCAGCCGCCGTGACCTCCATGTAGGGCACGGCGACGGCGGTGGCGCGGTGCCACCCACGGAAAACGGCCCCAACCCAAGAGGAAATCGCACAGCCACTGGCATGACGGCAAAGCTGGCATGAGCGGGTGCGGAGCATCCTGAGCCCCAAGGCTCACCCAGAGTTGCCGGAATTCTCCGCCTCACGCTTTTCGCTCAGCAGGACTTATCTTGGCAGCCCGCGTCTTTCACGATGAAGCCGCCGGGGCGGTTTCCTTGGCGAGCACCCAGGCCTTCATGACCACGCCCAGCGCCAGACCCGCGCCGAAGACGGTCCAGAACAGCAACGGGCCGGGCAGCGCCAGCCCGGGTGTGATGTTCATGCCGAACACACTGGTGACGGCGGTCAGCGGCAGGGTGAGCGCGGCGACCACATTCAGCCGGTGGCTCGCCCGGAGCGCCTCGCGGCCGAGGCGGGCCTGTTCCTCGCCATCGCGGGCAGTGCGGTAGTTCAGAGCGTTGCGGGCATCTTCAAGCAGCAGGTCGAGGTTGCGCTCCAGCTCATAGGCCTGGTCCCGCAGTTCGACCAGCAACGCCTCACCCTTGAAGGCCTCGCGGGCGGCCTGCAGTGCGGCGTGCTGGTTGCGCGCCGACCGCACCAGCGGCGTGAGCGTTTCGATCAGGCTGAACAGGGCGGTCGTGGTGTCCGCCGCCTCGTAATCCGCGGCCAGCTTGGCCTCGAGCTCGGCGTAGCCTTGCAGATGCCGCTTCAGGCCGCCGGCTCCGGGACCGCCGCGGCTGAACTGCCAGTCTCCGCCCGGCGGACGCCAGAACAGCACGCCGTCCCGGCGGGAATCATCGGGGCCGGGCGGGCGGTGGAGCACCAGCAGCAGGTGGCCGTCCTCGATGATGGCCCGCTGGCGGCCGTAGGTGGACTGGCCCAGACGGGCGCGGATGGCTTCGGGCAGGTTCCAGGTCGGAGGAATGATCATGTTGTTCGTCTCCTTGCTTTCGGGTTCTGCCGGCACGCTGCCCAGACCGGCTCGGCAAACAACACTGGAATGTGGCCGGCAGGTTCCAGTGTCGGCCGACGGCATGCCCGGCAGGCTGGAACAATCCCGCTCCGGCGAACCGGCTCAGAAATTCGGCCGCGGCCGGACGAACTTCCACACCGGGTTCATCCGGTCCACCTGGGCCTGGGTGCGGTCGTCGCCGAACTGCCGCCAGTAGCGTTCCGCAGACGGGTTCAGATACGGCCCCAGGGCGTTTTCGTTGGCCACGGTCGCGGGCCGGACCTCGTCCCACCACGCGTCAAACGCGGCCCGCAGCCGGCCGGCGACCAGCGGCAGTTCCGCAGCCAGGTCGTGACGCTCGCCGGGGTCGAGCTGGAGGTCGTAAAGCTCGGTGCCGTTGACGAGTTTGTAGCGGGCGTCCCGGATGGCGCAGGAACGATACTTCGCCGCGGCGGCTTCGCCGGTCTCCCAGCGGCCCTGATGGGTCACCAGCAGGCGATCCGGCCAGGCAGCCGCGGGATTCTCCAGCAGCGGCAACAGGCTGCGGCCCTCAACCTGCCGGGCGAGGGGGCGCAGATCGGCCCCGGCGAGTCCCGCCAGCGTGGCAAAGACGTCGAGGTGGGCGGTCAGTGCGGCGCAGTCGGTGCCGGCCGGGATCCGGCCGGGCCAACGCCAGAACGAGGGCACCCGCGTGCCGCCCTCGTAGGGGGTGCCCTTCATGCCGCGCATGCCGGCGTTGAAGACTTCGCCGACCGAATGGCCATTGTCGGTGAGGAAGATGACGAGCGTGTTGGTCGCGAGCTGCCATTCCTCCAGCCGGGCCAGCAGGCGGCCGAGGGCGGCGTCAAAATGGGCGATCATCGCGTAGTAGTTCACGGCGTAGGCGGGCAGACCACGGTCCCGATAGGGTGCGACCCATTCCTCACCGGGACTCACGAAGGGATCATGCGGCGCGTTGGGCGTGATGTAGGCGAAGAACGGCTGGCCGGCCTGCTGACGCCCGCCGATCCAGCGCGCAGCCTGTTCGAGGAAGACGTCGGTGCAGTAGCCCTTCGTGCGCTCGAACCGGCCGTTATGCCACACGGCCGGATCGTGGTAGCCGTTGCCCGGCGCGTCGCCGCAACTGCCCGGATACGACTGGCCGATGCCTCCACCCCCATGGATGAACACCTCGTCAAAGCCGCGGCGGTCGGGCAGATAGGCGTCTTCGTCGCCCAGGTGCCATTTGCCGAAGATGCCCGTGGCGTAACCGGCACGGCGCAGCACTTCGGCAATCGTGACGGCGTCGGGCGCCAGCCGCTCGCGCTCGAAAATGGTATGGGTCACGCCGTTGCGGAATTCATGCCGGCCGGTGAGCAGCGCGGACCGGGTCGGGGCGCACGTGGGACTGACGTGGAACTGGGTGAAGCGCAGGCTCTGGGCATGCAACCGGTCAAGCGTGGGCGTCTTCAGGAGGGGATTGCCGTGGCAGCCGAGCTCGCCGTAGCCCTGATCGTCCGTCATCACGAGCAGGATGTTCGGCCGCGTGTTCGCCAGCGGGGCGGCGGCGCCCGCCCTCAGCACGGCCAGCCAAAGGACTCCAAGGACGATTCGGGAAATCCAGCGGGCGGAGAACATGGCTCGACGCTAGCCCGGGGGACCGACCCGGTGAAGCCCGCGACCAGGGAATTCAAGGAACGCCGCCCCGCACCCGAGGGCTTCAGAAGTGCCAGGCGAGCGTCACCAGGTGCGAGTTCAGGCCCGGATTGTGCTCGGAGATCGAGGCGTTGGACATGTGCTGGATCCGGTAGCCCAGTTCGTAGCGGCGGGCGATCGTCCACACGAGCCCGACATGGCTGGTGAACTGGAACGCACAGCCGAGATTGCGTTCGCCCAGGGTGTTGCGCGACAGCAGCGTCGGCGCCGAGCCGAACACGACGGAGACCGGCCCCTGATCCGTCGAAAGCCGGAACGAGGGGCCCAGCGAACCCATCACGGCATCGTGATGATCATCCCCGATCCAGCCCAGGCCACCCGAGGCGTAGGTCTGGAAAAGGAAGCCATAGCCGAGGTCACAGTCCCAGGGGAGTGCCCAATCCGCGAACACCTCCGCGTGGCGGACCGGCTGGTTTTCCGAAATGCCGAGCCGGGTGCCCGCTTCGGCCAGGCGGAAGATGTGTCGGTTCAACGGTTCTTCGGCACTCAGCGAAGCGGTCGGGAAAATCGTCAGGCTGGCGACTGCAATGAACAGGAGCCGGCCCCGCAGCGGGACAGGAATCATACAAAGACCCACCTACTTTGGCAGGCCAACGGGCTTTGTCAAAGCACCGGCGGGATTTTCTCCGGGATCGGAACATGGCCCGGCGAATCAGCGGCGCCGCCAGTGGCGCCACGCTCCGAATCCGGCCAACCCGGCCGCCACAAACCCGACGGACTCGGCGGGTTCGGGCACGGCGGTGATCCCCTGAATCCAGCCCGCGTAGCTCGACACGCGGGTGGAGTAAAAGCTCGCCGGGAGGTCGCCCGTCCCATCGGTCAGGAGCGCGTAGCCCGAGCCGGTGTCGTAGTAGAGACCGCCGGCGTCGAAGATGGCCGCCCGAAAGGTAGTTCCGTCCGCCGCAGTGCGGAACTCGGCTTCGACCGCGTAATTGATGCCGGCGAGCTTCCAGATGCCGCCGTCCTGGATGAAAACACCACCTCCGGAATCCCCGGTCGCGAGCGTAGCCTCGTTGGGGCCACCGGAAAAATTGAAGCTCGCCCGGAGATATTCCGCGCCGCCGATGGTCGGTGTGGCGGCCACCTGGTTCTCACCCCAGCGCAATGTTCCGCCGCCCGTGTTGCCCCATTGCCAGCCGCGCAACTCCGTGGGCGACGCCCCAGCCACGGTGACTTCGGCACCCCGGACGGCGCTGCGCCCAAAGACCACCAGCCCTTTGCCCATCTCATCGGTGGCGGTGTAGAGCGGGGCGTAATCGGGAAAAGTCCCGGCGACCTGCCAGAGGGTCAGGTCGGCCGTGGGGTGGTCGAACTTGGCGGTCGTGGCGTAAGCGGTGCCCTGGAAGGTGAAGCTGCCGCCCACGGTGCCGCCGCCGTGTTTGGCGGTCAGGAAGTAACCCGGGGCCACGGGCGTGCCGAGCAATCCGCCCCAATTGCCCTGATACTGCCAGCCGCTGCCGGCCAGGTCCCCGGTCGGGGCGGTGGCATTGAAGGCCGGATCACCGGACTGGATGAACACCAGGGCCCGCGCCGGCGCGAGGGTCGCCAGCGCGAAGGAAAGGAGTAACCCAAGCCGGGGCGGCGTGGTCATTGGGCTCAGCGGAGACATCATGGTCCGGGCATAGCCAAGCGAAGGAACGCTGGCAATGCCGACGGGCGGAGATGGACCGAAACAGAGCCCCGACCCGCCCGCTGTTGCGTCCGCGAGTCGGACCCGATACAACCTCGCAACGCTAGTGTTCTGGTAACCGTCCCACCGTGCCCGCATACCCACCCAACACCCCGCCGCCGAAACGCGGACGCGTCAGCGCCGGACTGCTGATGTTCCGCCGTCGCAGCGGGGTTCTGGAGGTGTTCATCGCGCATCCGGGCGGCCCTTGGTTTCCGCACCGCGACTTCGACGTGTGGACGATTCCCAAGGGCGAAATCGAACCCAACGAGGAGCCTCTGGCCGCGGCCGTCCGGGAGTTCCGCGAGGAAGTCGGGCTTGAATCCCAGCCGCCGTATTTCGAATTGGGCTCGATCAAACAGCGTGGCGGAAAAACCGTCCACGCCTGGGGTTTTGAGGGTGATTGGGACGAAAGCTGCCCCATCCGCAGCAATCTCATGAAGGTGGAATGGCCGCCCGGTTCCGGTCAGATCACCACCTGGCCGGAGGTGGACAAGGCGGGATTCTTCACGATCGCCGCCGCCCGCGAGAAGATGAAGCTGGCCCAACATCCCCTGTTGGACCGCCTGATCACGGCGCTGGCCCAGGACGGCGCCGCCCGGCGGGACGCCGTCCAAAATCACGACCCGGCCCCGACGCGCACCGTGGCGGCAGCCTGAACCGCCCGGGTCGGTCAGTCCTTGGTCCAGAAATCCACGACGAACACGTCGCCCAGCAGCGGCCCGACCAGTTTGCCGAATTCCTTGTGATCCGGATGGACCAAGTAGGCGTCGCGGTCGGCCTCACTGCCAAAGGTCAGGACCCATGCGTGGGTGCAACCCTTGTTGAGCCCTTCCGGACTGTTGTTGAGCCCCCAGACGAGCTTTTTGATCTGCGGCACCTTCGACTTCAGCGCCCGGAAGGCGTCCTCAACCTTCTTGATGTCCTCCTTGGTCGCCGAGTCCTTGAACTTGAACGAGACGACGTGCAGGAGCTGGGACTTGGCCGGGCGGGCGGCCTCGGATTTCTTGGTTTCGGACTTGTCGGCCTTTTTCTTGGCGGCTTCGGCGGCGGTGGCGGTCATGGTGGTGAGGAGCAGGGCGGCAACGGTGCTGGTGCGGACGAGGTGAAGGAGCTTCATGTGACGTGGCGGGCGCAGCCTAGAAATGGTCGGCCACGGCGCAAGCGTGCGACGGACAATTTTCGCCGCGGCTTCAACCGGGAATCGCCAGCCACGCAAGGAGCACCGCAATCGTCATGCCGGCATTGAGCAGCACGGGCAGCAAACGTCCGGGTGAGACGGGCTGTTTCACGCCGGAACGCGGCCGCGAAAAGCACGCGACCCATCCGACGACCGCGCCGGTCACGGTGAACGCGACCACCAGCAGCAGACGGTCGGCTTCCAGCCGGGCGACGGATCCCTCGGCCGCCCGCCATTGCCACGCGGCGAGGCCAATCCCCAGGGCCGTGGCCAGCCATGTCAGCAGGCCCAGCGCCAGTTTGTCCCGTCGCTCGGGATTCATGGCCGGCGCCGGTCAGGCCAGCGGCGCGCGTTCGCGGTGCCAGCCGGTGCTCTGCTCGTAGGCGTGGGCGACCCGGAACATGGTCTCCTCACCGAATGGTTTGCCCAGCACCTGCAGGCCGATGGGCAGCTTGGGCGACTTCGTGAAGCCGCACGGCACGCTGATGCCGCAGATGCCGGCCAGGTTGCACGAGATCGTGAAGATGTCGCTGAGATACATCTGCAGCGGGTCGCCCGATTTCTCGCCGACCTTGAAAGCCGCGGTGGGCGCAGTCGGGGAGACGATGGCGTCCACCTGCTCAAAGGCTTTCAGGAAGTCGTTGCGGATGAGCGTGCGGACCTTTTGGGCGCGCAGGTAGAACGCATCGTAGTATCCGGAGCTCAGCACGTAGGTGCCCAGGATGACGCGGCGTTTGACCTCCGCCCCGAAGCCGGCTCCCCGGGTCCGCGAGTTCAGCTCCGCCGGATCGCGGCCGTCCACCCGGGCGCAGTAGCGGATGCCGTCAAAGCGCGCGAGGTTTGCCGACGCTTCGGCCGGCGCGATTATGTAGTAGGTCGCGGCCGCGTAGTCGCTGTGCGGCAGGGACACCTCGACGATCTCCGCGCCGAGCGCCTCGAGCTGCTTCACCGCCGCCTTCACCGCGGCATCCACCTCCGGATCAAGACCGCCGATGTTAAATTCCTTCACGATGCCAAGACGCAGGCCGCGCAGGTCGCCCGTCAGCGATCTCGCGTAGTCCGGCACCGCCTGGGGCACGCTGGTGGAGTCACGTCGGTCATGACCGGCGATGGCCTGGAGGATGGTCGCGGAATCGCGGACGTCCTTCGTGAACGGCCCGATCTGGTCCAGCGAGCTGGCGAACGCGACGAGGCCGTAACGCGACACGAGGCCGTAGGTCGGCTTCACGCCCACGATGCCGCACAGCGACGCCGGCTGGCGGATGGAGCCGCCCGTGTCGGACCCGATGCTGGCGAAGCACTCGCTCGCAGCCACGCTGGCCGCGCAGCCGCCGGAGGATCCGCCCGGAATGCGGGAGGTGTCCCACGGATTCAGCGTGGTCCAGTAGGCCGAATTCTCGGTCGAGCTGCCCATCGCGAACTCGTCCATGTTCAGGCGGCCGAACACGACCGCGCCCGCGGCCTTCAGCCGTTCGACCACGGTGGCATCGTAGGGCGAGATGAAGTTGCCGAGGATTTTCGACGAGCAGTTCAGCGGCTGGCCGCGGTGGCAGAGCACGTCCTTGAGGGCGATGGGCACGCCCAGCAGCGGCTTCTCGGCGTGCGTGATCCCGGCCGCCAGGTCGCGGTCCGCGGCGTCGGCCTGCGCCCGGGCATCGGCCGCGTCGTGGCTGAGAAAGGCCTTCACCTGGCCGTCCACCTCGGCGAGATGATCGAGGCACGCCTGCAGGGCGTCGCGGGCGGAACATTCGCGGCGGGCCAGGCGGCCGGTGAGTTCGGAGATGGTAAGCTGACGGAGCATCGGACCGGCGCAGTTGAACCAAAAACGGGTTCCGGCGCGAAGGATTTTGCAGGCGACTTGGGTGGTCCTGCGGGCCGGGAGTTCACAGCTGCAATCCCCGATCATGGGCAAACGGCCACTTGACTTCCCGCCGGACCTTTTTACCAACGCCGCAACGACGCCCCTCAGATTCAGATCAATCCCCAGAACTGTCCAACCTATGACCAAGCGCGATTTGGTGGTGGAGATAGCGAAGGATACCGGGCTCACCCAGGAGCAGGTCCTCGATGTCGTCCAGCGAACCCTTGATCGTATCTCCGATGCCCTGACCCAGGGCAAGACCATCGAACTGCGGAATTTCGGTGTGTTTGAGGTGAAAATCCGCAAGGCCCGCATCGGCCGGAATCCCAACTCTCCGGAACAGGATGTGCCCATCCCGCCCCGTGCCGTGGTGAAGTTCAAGCCGGGCAAGGAAATGCGCGAGGCCGTGCTGAAGCTGACGCCGGGGGCCTGAGCCAACGGAGGTGCGGCTTCGGTTCATCCGCCTTCGCCCATTGGATGCGCGGCCCCGCCGCTGGCCCCAATCCGCTGAGCGGCCAGCCGGAGTTCCATGTGGCCTTCGGTGCCTGCCTGTCTCGCCGCACTGCGGTTCGAGCCGCAAACCGGATCGTCCGCCTTCCCGACCATTCCGACCGCAAGGGCCCGGAAAACTCATGGACGGGCCTCGGTGTCTTGCGCGAGTTTCCAACGGCTCTAACATAACGGAGCTTTTCTGTCCGATTTGATCATGAACCAGCCGCAAAAGGTTTACTATTTCGACAACAACGCCACGACCCGTGTCGCGCCGGAAGTCGTGGACGCCATGATCCCGTTCCTGCGTGAACTGTGGGGCAATCCTTCGAGCGCCTACGCCTTCGGCGCCCAGGTCCATGGCCATGTCGAAAAGGCCCGCGAACAGGTCGCGGCGCTCGTCCATGCCGATCCCAAGGAAGTCATTTTCACAAGCTGCGGCACCGAAGCGAACAACTCCGCGATCCACAGCGCGCTCGTCACCACGGGCAAACGCCATGTGGTCACCACGGCGGTCGAGCACAGTGCCAACATGAACTTCGGCGACTACCTCCAGCGCCGTGGCTTCGAGGTCACGTATCTGCCGGTCGAAAGCGACGGCTCGCTGGACCTGCACCTGCTGGAGAAATCCATCCGGCCCGACACCGCCATCGTGTCCGTGATGTATGCCAACAACGAGACCGGCGTGGTGTTCCCCATCGAGGAAGTGGCCGCCATCTGCCGCAGCAAGGACACGCTCTGCCATACCGACGCCGTGCAGGTCCCGGGCAAGCTCAAGATCGACGTGAAGCAGCTTGGCGTGGATTTCCTGTCACTGTCCGCCCACAAGCTCCATGCGCCGAAGGGCGTCGGCATGCTCTACGTGAAGCGCCGCACGAAATACACGCCCTACGTCATCGGCGGCCACCAGGAGAAGGGCCGTCGCGGCGGCACCGAGAGCGTCGCCAACATCGTCGCCTTCGGCCGGGCGGCGGAGCTCGCGCTGGCGACGTTGGACGACGAGAACACGCGCGTGCGCGCCCTGCGCGACCGCCTCGAGAACTTCATCCTCGCAAACATCCCCAACACGGTCCGCAACGGCGCCAAGGAACCGCGTCTGCCCAACACCGCGAACATCGCCTTCGATTTCGTCGAGGCCGAGGCCGTCCTCCTGTTGCTCGACCAGATCGGCGTGTGCGCCAGCTCCGGTAGCGCCTGCACCACCGGCTCGCTCGACCCGTCCCACGTCCTCACGGCGATGGGCGTGAAGCCGATGCGCGCACGGGGTTCGGTCCGGTTCAGCCTCGGCATCTACAACACCGAGGCGGAAGTGGATTACCTCATCCAGCACCTGCCGCCGATCATCCAGAAGCTGCGCGACATCTCCCCGCTCAATCCCGCACACGAGGACAACCACGCCTACGACGTGGCCGGCGCCCGCGCCAAGCACGAGCAGGAAGTGGCCGTGGCCAAAGCCGAGTAACCCGGCCCAAAGTCGGCGGCACCTTACGGCCGCGTGTGGTGGCGGATGTCCACGGCATCCATGCCGGCGGCGCGGATCGCCTGCATGCCGAGGTCGGTGTCCTCAAAGGCCCGGCAGAGATGCGGCGCCACGCCCAGGCGACGGGCCGCTTCAAGAAAGATGTCGGGCGCGGGCTTCTGGTTCACCACGTCCTCGTTGGTCACGATTGCGCCGAACCACGACACGATGCCCAGGTGGGTGAGCACCTTGGTGATCGCGTGCTTCGAGCCGCCGCTGGCGACGCCCATCGGCAGTTTGCCGTGATGTTCCCGGGCGATCGCCACCACCTCCTCCACCGGACCGATGTGCTCGAACAGCTTGAAGTAAGCTTCCTCCTTCTCCCGGGCGAACTGCAGCGGATCAATGTCCGTGCGCCCCTGTTCCCGGGCCAGCATCCGCACGATGTCGCGGGTCGGCACGCCGCCGAGCGCGTAGAAGCGGTCTTCCGGGAAGTGGACGCCGTGGCGGCCGGTGACCTCCTGCCACGCGCGCCAATGGATGGGCATGGTGTCGGCCAGGGTGCCGTCGCAGTCGAAGATCAGGGCGTGGGGAACAAAGTCGGAGCGCACGCGGCGGAGCTTCGGCGAGGCCGGGCGGACGGGCCAGCACTTTGGCGCAGTAATCATCGCCCAGCATGAGCGCGGACGGGCATTGGGGTTCGCAAGGCGTGCCACAGTCTGCCATGCTGGAGTCATGAAGCGGCGTTTGTGCGGGCTGATGGCGGCCGGGTGGTTGGGAGTGCAATCGGTTCTGGCGGCGGCCAGTTACGTCTGGATCGAGGGCGAGTCCGCCGGCGGCGAGAAGAGCGACAAGCTCTCCGGCGGCGCGATGGCGTGGCTGGGGCCGGGTACAAAGTTCGAGCGCGCGCTCACGGTTCCTGCCGACGGCACGTTCCAGTTCTGGGCCCGCAGCTTCTGGGCGCCGCAGTCGTTCCGCTGGCGCCTCGGCGACGGGCCGTGGCATGACGTCGCCGCCAACCATGGTTACGACGACCTCGTGGATCTCGGCCCGGGCCGGAAGGTTGGCTGGTTCAATGCGGGCGAAGTCCAACTGAAAGCCGGTCCGACCACGCTGGAATTCGAGGTCACAGATCCGAAGACCACGACCGCCTACGATTGCTTTGTGCTCGCCCGAGGAGCCTTCGTCCCGCGCGGCAAGCTGCGGCCGGATGAACGGACGCCGGTGAACGAACCCGGCTGGTTTGCCTTCGAGCCGGAGCCCGACTCGTTCACTCCCACGCCGCTGGACCTGCGATCACTCAACGAATCGTTTGCCGGCGAAGGCGGCTTCATCGCGACTCGCGGCGAGGAGTTCATCCACGCCCACACCGGCAAGCCGGTCCGCTTCTGGGCGGTGAACACCGGCCCGGACATGGCGCGGCGTTCGCGGGCGGAAGTGGACCTGTTCGCGCGCTCTTTGGCCAAACGCGGTGTCAATCTGGTGCGCCTCCACGGACCGGTTTACGCCGGGTCGGGCGCCCACCTCGGCGCGGTGGACACCGAGCAGATCGCCCGACTGCACTACCTCGTCGCCGCGCTCAAGCGCGAGGGCATCTACACCTGCCTGAGCATCTACTTTCCGCTCTGGGTGCGGCTCGGGGCCGAGAACACCGACTTCCCCGGTTACGCGGGCGGCAAGCACCCGTTCGCCCTGCTCTACTTCAACGAGAAGTTTCAGGCACTCTACCGATCCTGGTGGGACGCCCTGCTCACACCGGTCAACCCGCACACCGGGCTCGCGCTGAAGGACGACCCGGCCGTGGCGATGGCGGAGTTGGTCAATGAGGACTCGCTGTTCTTTTGGACCTTCAATCCCGACGCCGCGCCCGACAAAACCAACCTGCCGGAACCCCAGCGGGCGCTGCTGGAAACGAAGTTCGCCACCTGGCTGCGGGCGAAGTATCCCGGGAAGTCGCTCGACGAGATCCGGGCCGGGCCGTGGCAAGGGCTCGGCGTGCCGCACGATGCGTTCGCCGCGGGCCGGGTCGGGTTCCGGCCGCTGTGGGCGATGTTCAACGAACGCACACCGCGCGACCGCGATACGGCGCAGTTCCTGGCGGAACTTCAGGCGACCTTTTACCGCGAGCATCACGCGTATCTGAAACGGAAGCTCGGCTTCAAAGGCCTGGTGCAGGCCTCCAACTGGACCACCGCCAGCGCACAGTATTTCGGCCCGCTGGAGCAGTGGTCGAACGCGGTCACCGACTACCTCGACCAGCACGGCTACTACGAGGGCAGCCACACCGGCGACGCCGCGAGCTACGCCCTCCAGGCCGGCCAGAAATACGACGACCGCTCGGCGCTGCGCTTCCGGTCCGCGGACGGCAAGAAGGACGACTTCAGCAATCCCCTTTTCGATCCCGGTTACGCCGGCAAGCCGTCCGTCATCAGCGAGGTGAACTTCCCGCCGCCGAACCGCCTGCGGGCGGACTTCCCCGTGCTGGCCGCCGCCTACGGTGCCCTGCAGGGCACGGATGCCGTCATGCACTTCGCGGCCAACGCGACGACGTGGGAAAGCCGGCCCAGCAAGTTCAGTCTGCAGACGCCCGCGGTGCTCGGCCAGTTCCCGGCCACCGCGCTGATCTATCGGCTCGGCCTCGTGCGCACGGCGCCCAAAGTCACGGACCTGCAGGTGACGCCCGCGGATCTGTTCGCGCTCAAGGGCGCCCCAGTGCCCGCGACGCAGAACTTCGACGCGCTGCGCGCCGCCGACGTGCCGCCGGGCGCCACCCTGACCAATATCGCCGCGCTTGATTCGCTCGCGTTCCTCGTCGGCCGCGTGAGCCTCGACTTCGTCACCAATGCTCCCGCGCGCTCGCAGGTCACGGACCTCACGCCCTTCGTGGATCGCGCGGCCAAAGTCGCCCGCAGCCAGACGGGCGAACTCGAGTGGAACTGGGACAAAGGCTTCGTGAAAGTGGCCACCCCGGCCGCACAGGGCGTGACCGGCTTTCTCAGCGCCGCGGGCCGCGTGGACCTGCCCGACCTCACGGTCGAATCGCCACTGGAATACGGCTCGCTCCTGGTGGTCGCGCTCGACGGCCAGCCGCTCGCGCAGTCGGCCCGGGTGCTCGTGCAGGTGATGAGCGAGGAAAAGCCCTTCGGTTGGCAGACAGATACCCCCGGCGGCATCCGCACGATCCAGAACGCCGGCCAGGCGCCCATCCTTGTGCGGGAGTTCGCCGGCACCGTGACGTTCAAACGTCCCGCGGCGGAAACCCGCCTTACGCCGCTCGATGCGAACGGCCTCGCCACCGCCGAACCAACTCCGTTCACCGGCGAACTGCGCCTGCGGCCCGACACGTTCTACTATCTGCTGACACGTCTGGATCGGTGAGGTTGAGGAGGACCGCCCACCCGGTGTCCGCCTTTTTGGTGCGCGACTTGGCGAGTCCCGTTCGCCAACGACTCAGGCGGACTCAATCGTCCCGTCTCTCACGTTCGCCAATTCCCCGTCTGGATCAGATGATGCCTCGGTCAGCTGGAATGGACTCTTGACGCCCCTCGACGCGCCGCATTAACAAACCAACAAGGAGTTATCACCTATGAAACGGTTCCAGCGATCCCTTAGCTTGGCCGCCATTGCCGCCGCATTGATCACTCCGACCTTTGCCGGCGTAACCATCACCGATTCGCAGTTGCTGGTCACCACACCTGGGGCCGGTTCTCTTACCTCCCAGTTTTCGCCGACGGCGGGTCTCAGCAGCGGCGTGCTGACCGGCACCATGGGCGGCTTGTTGACCTACCTCCCCAACCTCGACGGGCACGGCGTTGCCACGCCCGCGGTGAGCAGCGAATTGTATATCAGCCTCGCAGTGGACGCGGTCCCAACTTGGATCGGCAATCCCACCTTTTCGTGGAATTACGTCCACCAGCACTCCGCTGAACAACCTCCGACCCTTTCATTCGGATCAAGCGTGGACGCAATCGCCGAGTTGTGGCGCTTTGCTGACGCCAACGGCAATCTGAAATACGACTTGGACGAATTCACAATCGCCGGAGACATGATCGGCTTCACCTACGTCACGTCCCACTTCACTGGCCCTGGTTCGGCTGGTTTTTCCGGCACGCTGCCGCCCAATCCGGCCACCGCCTACGGCAATGGAATCAATGAACTTCTCCTGGGACCTGGCGAAACCTGGGTGCTGGTGTTGAGAACGGACTTGGCCACGGAAATATCCGATGGGACCGGGGTCGAGCTGCAAGTGGATGCCACCCCGGGCCAGGGTTTGGCCCCATTCACTTGGACCTTCAACGTGGAGGAATCGCAGGTGCCCGAAACTTCCACATGTGTGGCCGCCGTCGGCCTGCTGGGGTTGACGTTGGTCGGCTGGATTCGGCGCCGTTAAGCGGGATCCAGCGGCGACTGCCTCCCCATTCAGCGTTTCAGCACACTTGTCCGCTCCTTCACCCAGTTCCAGTCGGTCAGCACGGTAATCGGGAAAACACCGCCGGCACCGCCCTTCACGTTGGGACGGAGCGTGGCCGATTCGCCGGTGGTCACGACCCAGCGGTGAGTCTCCACATGGCCGTCCACAAAGGTGAAGTTGGCCGAACCGCCGTGGAAACCCGCCGGGATGTTGCCCCACTTGGGCGCCTCCTCGAGGCGGTTCATGAAGAAGCCGTCGTTGATCGTGTCCGGGTGCTCGTCGAGGTGGACGAAGGTGTTCGCCGGCGCCGTCACGTCCGCCTCCTTGAGGAACTGCACGTAGGACGGGTTGAACTTGTTGGTCAGCTCGCCCGGATCGCCGACCAGCGAGTTCATCGCGTAGCTGCGCGTGCGCGGCCCCACGAGCGACCGGGATTGGTCCGACGGACACTTGAACACCGCCACCGAACGGCCGAGGTAGGTGCCCAGCAGCGCGTCCGTGAGGTAAATCCGGTTGGTGTTCTCCTCCGAATCCTCCCAGTTGAGCACGTTGTTGACCCAGTTGTGGCGGCGGGAACGCGTCTCGCCGACGCCGTGGTTGTTCACATAGCGGTCCGCGTGGTCGTCGGAGTAAAGCTGCCCGCCGAGCTGGAGCTGCCGGAGGTTCGACAGGCACGCGGAGGCCTGGGCCCGCGCCTTCGCCTTGCTCAGGGCCGGCAACAGCATGCCCGCGAGAATCGCGATGATGGCGATGACGACCAGCAGTTCAATCAGCGTGAAGGCGGCCCGGCGCATGGCGACCACCTTTGTCGCGAAGGCGCGCGGACACACCAAGAAAATGGGCGGATGCGCCCGCGGGGCATCGGTGCCCCACACCCACAAAAGAAAAAGGCCGCCGGAGGTCCGGCGGCCCTGGTAAGGGGTGTCGGTGTCAGTTGACGTCCGAGGTGCGGTAGAGCACCCAGCGGATGTCTTCCTTGTCCTTGGGCGTGTTCAGCGCCGGACCGGAGAAGCCGCTGCCATCGGCCTTCACCTTCACCTGGCCGGTCTTGCCGAGCCACTTGCGGATCTCCGAATGCCCGTCGGCGAACGAGAAGCCCGCCGCGCCGCTGTGGTAGGACGCCACCAGGTCGCCCCACGAACCGGGCAAAGCGGCCGTGTTGTCCCTCGCGGGATCGTAACCGTTGGGGTTGTTGAGATAGTAGCCGTCGTTGATGGAGTCCGGGTGCTCGTCCAGCATGACGAAGAGTTCCGAGGGCCGCCTGATGCCGCCTTCCTTGAGGAACTGCCGGAACCCGACGTAGCGGTTGCGTCCGGTCGTTTCCGGGGCGCCGGCCACGACGGGATCGGAGTATTGGCCAAAGCAGGCGTTCATCGCGAGACTGCGCGCGCGCTTGGTGAAGCCACGGGCCCGTTGCGCCCTGCTCAGATAACGGTCGGCCGGACAGAGGTAGGCACCGATGGCGTTGCCGACGTAAGGCGCGAACGGCCCCCGGCTGAGGTAGGTCAGGTTGGTGACACTCTCCTCGGTGCCGAACGTCATCACGTTGTTCACCCAGTTGCGGTAGGTCCGGGCGGAGATCGTCGCGGTGGTGGTGTCGATGCCGAAGTTGTTGACCAGTTCATCCCGGTTGTCGCCGGTGTAGGATTTCCACGCGAGCATGAGCTGGCGCGTGTTGTTCATGCACTGGATGCCCTGGGCCTTGGTTTTCGCCTTGGACAGCGCCGGCAGCAGCATGCCCGCAAGGATCGCGATGATCGCGATCACGACGAGCAGTTCGATCAGGGTGAACCCTTTCCGGATTCCCCGTGGATTGGAGGTTGAATGCATAGGATGGGTGAACAGGGAGACTGGCTGACCGGGGGAGCGCCGGTCCGAAAACCGGCGGGTCAGTAGTTGTATTGCCGGGTGCCGTTGAGCAGCACGTAACCGGTCCGCTCGCGATACCAGTTGAAGTCCGTCCGGCCGGCCGCATCGAAGTTGATGGTCGTCGGGTAGGCATACCGGATCTGGGTATATTTGGAGGCACGGCTAAGCCATTTGCGGATCTCCGAATGGCCGTCGGCGAACGAGAACCCGCAGGCGCCGTTGTGGTAGGCGGCCGGGATGTCCTGCCAGGCGCCCGCGTCGGGATTGTTGATGAAGTAGCCGTCATTGATCGAGTCCGGGTGCTCGTCGAGGAACAGCCAGGTTTTCCCCGGGGCCGGCACGGTGCTTTGCTTCAGAAACTGGATGCGGTCCTGAAATCCCCAGTTGCGTCCCTGGGCGGTCGGATCGTTGCCGATGCTGAAGCGGCCGAAGAAGGAGTTCATCGCGAGACTCCGATTGCGGCGGGCCCAACCGGCGCGCTTTTGCGCCGGCGACGTGTAGATGTCGGCGGGGCACTTATAAACGCCGATGGTTCCCCCGGTATACTTGCCGAGCACCCCATTCTGAACCCACAGAATGTTGGTGATGCTGCGCTCCCCCGTGCCCGAGCCGGCCCCCCAGGACATCACGTTGTTCACCCAGTTGTCGAATACCCGCTGGTCAATCGCCTGGATCGTCTCCGACACGCCGTAGTTGTTGGCCACGCGGTCGTTGAAGTCCGTGGAATACAGATGCCAGCCCAAGGTGAGCTGCTTGGTGTTGCTCAGGCAGGCGATGCCCTGGGCCTTGGTCTTCGCCTTGGACAGCGCGGGCAGGAGCATGCCGGCCAAAATGGCGATGATCGCGATCACGACGAGCAGCTCGATCAGGGTGAAGCCCGACCGGGAACGAGGGCGCATGGGGGAAACTTGCATGAGGTGTATGATTTTCACCGCACAGATGGCCGGCCGTGAAGAATTTGGCAAGCGTGAGTTCCGCAGAGGTCACGGGGGCGCATCTGGACACTGCCCCCTTAGTAGGCCGGGCCGCTGGCCCGGCAGGTAGTTCGGGCTGCCAGCCCGA
>OFDN01000910.1_pt1 | contig 21717 bp, 20 predicted proteins | sample 1520971 | NCBI WGS metagenome assembly OFDN01 (sample SAMEA94257418, study PRJEB24077) | hot springs metagenome | biome: Aquatic biome; feature: Geographical feature; material: Water | place: India | collected 2012-06-12 | depth 5 m
GCTGGACGCCGCCGCCTGGCAGGCGCGCGTGGAGGAGCTGGCGGCGCAGGGGCAGCGGGTGCTGGCGGTCGCCGCCCGGCCCGCCGCGCCGGACCACCGCGAGCTGCGCTTCGGCGACGTGGAGGGCGGTCTGGTCCTGCTCGGGTTGCTGGGCATGATCGACCCGCCGCGCGCGGAGGCGGTGGAGGCGGTGCGCGACTGCCGCGCGGCCGGCATCCGCGTCAAGATGATCACCGGCGACCACGCGGTGACCGCCCGTGCCATCGCCGCCCAGCTCGGGCTGGAGAACGCCGTGTCGGCGCTGACCGGGCCGGAGATCGAGGCGCTGAGCGATGCGGAGCTGGCCCGCTTGGCCCCGGACGTGGACGTCTTCGCCCGCGCCAGCCCGGAGCACAAGCTGCGGCTGGTGCAGGCGCTCCAGGCGCGTGGCTTCACCGTCGCGATGACCGGCGACGGGGTGAACGACGCGCCGGCGCTCAAGCGCGCCGACGTCGGCGTCGCCATGGGGAAGAAGGGCACCGAGGCGGCCAAGGAGGTGGCCGAGATGGTGCTGGCCGACGACAACTTCGCCTCCATCGCGCGGGCCGTACACGAGGGGCGGACGGTCTACGACAACCTGAAGAAGGCCATCGTCTTCCTGCTGCCGATCAACGGGGGCGAGTCGATGAGCGTCGTCATCGCCATCCTGGCCGGGCTGACGCTGCCGATCACGCCCTTGCAGATCCTGTGGGTGAACATGGTCAGCTCCATCGGGCTGGCGCTGGCGCTCGCCTTCGAGGCGCCGGAGCGCGACGTGATGGCGCGGCCGCCGCGCCCGGCCGGCGAGGCGCTGCTGTCGCGCTTCCTGGTCTGGCGGATCGCCTTCGTCTCGCTGCTGATGACCGCGGGCATCTTCGGCATGTTCGAATGGGCGCTGTGGCACGGCGCCGACGAGGCGACGGCGCGCACCGTGGCGGTGAACACGCTGGTGGTGATGGAGGTGTTCTACCTGTTCAGCGTGCGCTACCTGCGCGCGCCGTCGCTGACCGTCCAGGGCATGCTGGGGACGCGGCCGGTGCTGGTGGCGGTGGCGACGGTGACGACGCTGCAACTGATCTTCACCTACGCGCCTTTCATGGAGGCGCTGTTCGCCACCCGGCCGCTGACCGTTGCGCAGGGACTGCCCGTGCTGGCGACCGGCGTCCTGCTGTTCGCGGTGCTGGAGGTCGAGAAGGCGATCCGGCGCCGGCTGGCGGCCCGGCCGGTCTGAGGAGGACATGCCGATGGAGTTACTGCACCAGTCGATCTTCTACGAAATGGCGGCGCTGCTGGCGCTGGCGTCCCTGGTGGGCGTCCTGGGGCTGCTGCTGCGCCAGCCGCTGATCGTCAGCTTCATCGCGGTTGGCCTGATCGCCGGGCCGGACGTGCTGGGGCTGGTTCAGTCCACCGAGCACATCGAGCTGCTGGCCGAGATCGGCATCGCCGTCCTGCTGTTCCTGGTCGGCCTGAAGCTGGACGTGACGCTCGTGCGCACGCTGGGCGCGGTGGCGCTGGCGACCGGGCTGGGGCAGGTCGCCTTCACCTCGATCTTCGGCTTCCTCATCTGCCTGGCGCTGGGGCTCGACGCCGTCACCAGCGCCTATGTGGCGGTGGCGCTGACCTTCTCCAGCACGATCATCATCGTCAAGCTGCTGTCGGACAAGCGCGAGATCGACTCCCTGCACGGGCGCATCGCGCTGGGCTTCCTGATCGTGCAGGACATCGCCGTGGTGCTGGCAATGGTGGTCCTGTCGGCCTACGGCGTGGGCGCGGGGGAGAGCCGGTCGGGCCTCGGCATCGCCGGGGTGGTGGGCAGCGGCGTGCTGCTGCTGGCGGCGGTCGGGTTGTTCATCCGCTACGGGGCGGAGCGGCTGCTCGCCCGCATCGCCACCATGCCGGAGCTGATGGTGACCTTCGCCATCGCCTGGGCGGTGCTGTTGGCGGCGGTGAGCGACTGGCTGGGCTTCGGCAAGGAGCTGGGCGGCCTGCTGGGCGGCGTGTCGCTCGCCTCCACCAGCTTCCGCGAGGCCATCGCCTCGCGGCTGGCGAGCCTGCGCGATTTCCTGCTGCTGTTCTTTTTCATCGGCCTCGGCGCCCGGCTCGACCTGGGGAGCCTCGGCGAGCAGCTCGGCGCGTCCTTCGTGCTGGCGCTCTTCGTGCTGATCGGCAACCCGCTGATCGTGCTCGCCATCATGGGCTACATGGGCTACCGCAAGCGCACCGGCTTCATGGCCGGGCTGACGGTAGCGCAGATCAGCGAGTTCTCGCTGATCTTCATGGCCATGGGGCTGTCGCTGGGCCATGTGCGGCCGGACGCCATGGGGCTGGTGACGCTGGTCGGGCTGGTGACGATCACGCTGTCCACCTACATGATCGTCTATTCGCAGCCGATCTACGCCTTGGTCGAGCGCCTGCTCACCCCGTTCGAGCGCGCGGTGCCGCACCGTGAGCAGGCCGACGACGCCGCCGATCCCGGCGGCCGCTACGATGTCGTCCTGTTCGGTCTCGGCCGCTACGGGCGGGAGATCGCCAAGGGGCTGAACGCGCAGGGGATGAAGGTGCTCGGCGTCGATTTCGATCCCGAGGCCATGGCGCTGTGGCGCAAGCGCGGGCTCCCCGGCCTGTATGGAGATGCCGGCGATCCCGATTTCCTGGATTCTCTGCCGCTGCGCCACAGCCGCTGGGTGGTGGTGGCCATCCCCGCCCATCCCCAGACGCTGACCCACCACGATTCCCGCCTGTCCCTGCCGCGCACCCTGCGGGACGCCGGCTTCACGGGCCGCATCGCGCTGACGGGCAGCGACACGCTCGACGCCCGGCGCCTGCTCCAGGCCGGGGCCGACGTCGTCCTCAACCCCTTCAAGGACGCGGCGTCGCGTGCCGTCGAGCGCATCATCGACGCTCCCGACCAGCCCGACACCATCACCCCGACGCGGGAGAGGCGCCGGTCCCACGTGCCGTCGTGAGGTGAACCATGAACCGTATGCTCGTCGCCTCCGACCTGTCCCGGCGCAGCGACCGTGCCGTCCGGCAGGCCCTGCACCTGTCCCGGCGCCTAAAGGCTCCGCTGACCGTCCTTCATGTGGTGGACGACGAACTGCCGGCGCCGGTCTTCGAGTCCGAGTGCGAGCAGGCCATGGCGAGCCTGCGCGGAAACGTCGAGCAATGGGGCGGTGACGACACCGCGGACGTCGAGGTCCGCGTCGTCGGGGGATTGGATTTCCAGGCCATCGTCGAGGCGGCGGACGCCGCGGATGCCGCGCTGATCGTCCTCGGCGCGCACCGGCGCAACATCCTGAAGGACGTCTTCACCGGCACCACCGTCGAGCGGGTCATCCGCACCACCACGCGGCCGGTGCTGGTGGTCAAGCGGCCGGAGCCCGGCGATTACGTCTGCACCCTGGCGGCGGTGGACCTTGTCACCGAGACCACTGGGGTCTTGCGGCTGGCCCGGCGCCTCTCGGGCGGCAACACCCTGTATCTTGCGCACACGCTGACCGACGTCGTCGTCGGACAGATGACGGTGGCGGACGCCCCGCACGCGGCCATTGAGGAATACCGCCGAACGATGGCGGCGCAGTGCCGGGGCTTCCTGGCCGACGTCGCGGCGGACGCCGGCCTTGGCGGCGGGGACTGGCTGCCCGTCGTCGACTGGGGGAGCGCTGCGGAACGGACGCTGGCAGCGGTGCAGACCTTCGGTGCGGACCTGTGCGTGGTCGGCACCCGGACGCACGCCAGGGGATCGGCCGCGCGTTTCCTTCTGGGCAGCGTCGCCGAGGAACTGCTGCGCGACCTGCCCTGCGACGTCCTCGCGGTGCCGCTGCCCGGCCACACCGAACGTCCGGGGGCCGCCGACCTGACGACGCCCGGCTGAGGGGACCGCAGGGCGATCGTCTGGTGCTGGTCGGAGCAGCGGTTGCGATCGGGAAGACCTTCCATGTACCGGGCTGCAGGCCGACCTGCCGGTGGTGCCGGGCTGTCCCCGCTCGTCATGCTTGGCCAACGGGATCGCGAATCTTCCCGCCCTTATGCTCGACCGCCCCACCCCGGCTGCCTGCGTCCCGGCGTGATCGGGCAAAGTCCATCTCAGAAGATGAGGGAGAACAGGCCGATCACGACCAACAGGCCGATGAGGAAGATGATACCGACGGTGCCGCCGATGAACTTGAGCATAAAGATCTCCTTTTCGACCGTCGTGTCGCGGCAGGCAGCATCGAGCCACGGTTCCACCGGCCTTTCCAATGCCAACTCGTCCTGGACGATGCGGTTCCGCTCCGGGGGACATCGCGGCCGGAGAGGAGCGACCGGTTGTCACGCGACATACAGAAACTGCACCGAGACGATGACGAGACCCCGCAGGATCATTGTGCAGATCAAGCTGTCGAAGAGCTTGAAAACCAGGGTGGTGCAGTGGTCGAACAACCTCATCCTCTCACTCCGTAGTCCTCGTTCCGAAATCGGATTCATGACCGTCACCCGGGGGGCGCACGGCCTGGGACTGACCCGCTACACTTTCCCGACATCTGTGTCGGGTCGGCCGGTTCTCGCGGGCCGCGCCGCAATCGGCCAACCGGTTTACGACGTCGAGCGGGTTCAGCGCCGGGTTCCGGGCAGCCATACTTGTAGCCTGTCGTTCGACCACAAGCCTCGCGACATGGGGCTTCGCGGAGCCGTCCTGGAAGGCCCGCATGAAGCGCCGGTCGATCCAGTCCTTCCACTGCCACACCCAGCCTCCTTCGGCCGATCCCCCCGCGGGAGGCGACGGCGCGGCCGTCGCCTGTGCTGATGAGGGCGAGGACGCGCGTCTGCGGCCGGAACTGGCGCAGCGGGCGGCCGGTCAGGGCGCGGCGCGGGTTGGCCGCCAGCGCCGGCCCCGAAATCATGCGGGTCGTTGACGGAGCGCAGGGTCGCCTCGACGGCAATGAAGCCGCGGGGATCGAGAATCCAGACGGGAGACCCGCAGCCAGCGCGCGGCGCCGGCCTGCACCGCCCCGAGCGTCGCTCAGCCGGTGTTGCATGGCCAGCGTCAGCCGCAAGCCGGCTAGGGGCGCCATGGCGAAGCGCTTCGACACTGGACATGGGCGTGCCCGATGCCGACCAACACCAGCTCCTTCGACACCATTCCGGATCGCATCGGGCCTTCGGAACCCTGGTCGCTTCATGGTTGCGGCCGGTCGATCCCGCCCCATCCCCGCCCTTCCAGTATGCTCATGGCGCGGTCAATGGGAATGCGAGCGAGACCGGCGTCGCGGTCCGCCCAGCTGTAGCCGTCGGACGGCATGCCGGGCCGATCCTGCCCGGCTCCCCCGGCCGCTGGCTCCGCCCGCCGGGGAAGTGATGGCGGGGACACCGCCGCATGGCGGCGGCCGAAGCGATAGAGGAAAGCGGCGATGTCGCGCGCCTCCTCCCGGCTTACGCCCAGGTTCGGCATGGCGGTGCCGGGGGCGTGGGCGGGCGGATCGACGATCCAGGCGACGAGGTTCTGCGGCCAGTTCGGCAGCACCCCGCCGATGTAGCCCCGCGCTGCGAAGTCGCGCAGCGGCGGCCCCACCCGGCCGGAGGCGCCCATGCCAGGGATCTCGTGACAGGCCACGCAGCCATAGCGGACCACATGCTCCCGGCCGCGATCCGCGTCCCCGCCGGGAATGGACAGGTGCGGCGCCTCGGCCTCCCCGCAGGCGGCGAGCGGCAGCAGCAACAGCAGCACGGCACGCGCGGTCAGACGCATGGCGGCCTCATCAGGGTAGGCAGCCCGACGATCAGGGTGGAAAAGATGAACAGCACGCTCTGCGCGACCGTCGCCTGGGACAGGAAACGGCGGCGGCGGATCGCCGTCGCGGTGGGGTCGGCCGTCGCCTCCGGCATGGCCCGCCACTCGGCGGCCCCGATCAGGCCGATGACCAGCACCGTGCCCGCCGTCACCGCCACGACGACGGCCGTGACCAGCCCGACCCCCATCACCGCCGTCCCGGCCCAGTCCCACAGGCAGGCGAGCGACACGAAGACGTAGACGAACAGGAAATGCGCGCTCCACAGCACCGCGGGAGCGACGAACAGGAAGGCGGCGAGGCGGGACGACGACATGCGGACACCCCTTCCCGTCAAAGTCCGAGCGGCAGCAGATGGATGAGCGCGAAGCCCGCGCACCACAGGCCCGTCGTGTAGTGCCAGAAGCGTGCGGCGATCCGCAGCGACAGGTGGCGCCCGGGCGCCAGGAAGCCCCGCCACGCGGCCACCGCCGCCAGACCGGCGATCACCACGCCCGCCACGGTGTGAAGCATCTGGTAACCGAGAAGCGTCCAGGACACCGCCGCCAGCGCGTGCTCCCCCGCCGGGATGCCGATCCCGGCCGAAGTCGCCAGGGCGTGGACCAGCGCGGCGATTCCGAGCCCGGCGGCGGCGGGCAGCGCCAGCGCCGCGAGCCACGTCGAGCCGGCGCGCATGCGGGCCTCCGCCACGGCCAGCACGACGCTGCCCGCCAGGACCAGCCCGGTTCCGACCATCCCCGGCCACAGGTCCGGTGCCGGCGTGCGGTCGCCTGGCCAGTCCGGTGTGTAGCTCCACAGGAACAGGGTGCTGAAGGCCAGCGAGGCGTAGAGCGCGGCGTCCGCCGCCAGGGTGATGGCCAGCGCCGTGGCCGCCGGCGACCGGTGGTGGCCGTAGGCGTTCGGCAGATCGCTGCCGGGGGCCGCCGTCACCGTGCGCCACCGCTCGCCCGGATCGGTCGGCCACATCCACACCAGGAACGCACCGACGCTCAGCACCGCGCCCAGGGCCGAGAGGGCGTAGAGCTTCAGCAGGAAGCCGACGAAGAACACCCCGACGCAGAGCGCCGCCACCAGCGGCAGGTAGGTCGGGCCGGGGAGGTCGATCACCTGCTCCGGCCGGGCGTCCGCCGCGCTGGTGACGAGCAGGAGCTGCCGCCCGCCCAGGTTGTCCGGCAGGAACCCCGCACCCCGCTCCACGGCCCTTCCCAGGTCGGGCTGGTCCCACAGCGGGTCGCGGCTGGACACCAGCGGGATGCTGCGGAAATTGTAGGAGGGCGTCGGGACGTTCAGCCATTCCAGGGTTCCGGCCCCCCATGGGTTGTCCCCGGCGGGCGGGCCGCGCCGCGCCGTGCGAACGACGTTGACCATGGTTATGAGCACGCCGACGGCGAACAGGAAGGCCCCCGCCGTCGACAGCAGGTTCCCCCATTCCAGCCGCAGGCCCGGCAGATAGGTGTAGACCCGCCGCGACATGCCGATCAGCCCGACCCAGTGCAGCGGGAAGAAGGTCAGGTGGAAGCCGGCAAACATCGTCCAAAAGCTCCACCGCCCCAGCCGCTCCGACGGCCTGCGCCCGAGCGCCAACGGCATCCAGTAGTGGATGCCCGCGAACAGCGGGAACACCGCCCCGTCGATCATCACGTAATGGAAATGCGCGACGACGAAATAGGTGTCGTGCACCTGCAGGTCGAAGGGAACGATGGCGACCATCACGCCCGTGAAGCCGCCGATGACGAAGGTGACGATGGTGCCGATGGCGAACAGCAGCGGCGTGTCGAAGCGCGGCCGTCCGTGCCACAGGGTGGCGATCCAGGCGAACACCTGGATGCCGCTGGGGATCGCCACCAGCGTGCTGGCGGCGGAGAAGAAGGCCAGCGACATCTGCGGGATGCCGACCGCGAACATGTGGTGCACCCGCAGCCCGAAGCTGAGGAAGCCCATGCCCACCGCCGCCAGCACCAGCCAGCGGTAGCCGACGATGGGGTGCCGGGCGAAGGTCGGCACCACCATCGACATGATGCCCGCGGCCGGCAGGAAGATGATGTAGACCTCGGGATGGCCGAACAGCCAGAACAGGTGCTGCCACAGCAGCGGGTGGCCGCCGCGGTCGGCGTCGAAGAAGGGCAGGCCGAAGGCGCGCTCCAGCTCCAGCAGGATGCTGCCCATGATCAGCGGCGGAAAGCCGAAGACGATCATGAAGGCGGTGATCAGGATGTACGACGCGAACAGCGGCATGCGGTCGATGGACATGCCCGGCGCGCGGGTCTTCAGGATCGCGACGATCAGCTCGATGGAGGCGGTGATGGCGGAGATCTCCATGAAGGTGATCCCCAGCAGCCAGAAATCGATGTTCATTCCCGGCGAGAACACCGCCGAGCTGAGCGGCGGGTAGATGAACCAGCCGCTGTCGGGCGCCAGCCCGATGGGCAGGCTCGACAGCAGCAGCAGCCCGCCCAGCAGATAGCACCAGTAGCCGAAGGCGCTGAGCCGCGGGAAGGGCAGGTCGCGCGTGCCCAGCATCGGCGGCAGCAGATAGACAGCGACCCCTTCCAGGATCGGCACGGCGAACAGGAACATCATCATGGTGCCGTGCATCGTGAAGATCTGGTTGTACGCCTCCGGCGACAGCAGATCGTTCTGCGGCACCACGAGCTGGGCCCGGATCAGCAGCCCCAGCACGCCCGCGATCAGGAAATAGATGAAGCCGGTGATGACGAAGCGGCGGCCGACATAGGTCTGGTTCACCGCCGAGATGGCGCGCCAGCCGGTCGGCGACCGCCACGCCGCGTCCAGCGCGTCGCGATCCCGGGTCCGGTCGTCCGGTGTTGCGGCCGGCCCGTGGCCGTGATGGACGGCGTCGGTCATTTCAACCCGTACAGATAGCGGGAGAGCGCCCGCAGGCCCTCCCCGTCGAAGCCGTTGAAGCTGGGCATCAGGTTGCCGGGCTTGATGGTCTGGGCGCCCGTGATCCAGCCACCCATGGCGCCCTCGCTGTTGGGCAGCATGCCGGCGGCCAGCGTCAGCCGCCCGCCGACATGTGTCAGGTCCGGCCCGCCCCGGCCGTCCGCCGGCGTGCCGCGGATGGTGTGGCAGGATGCGCAGTCACCGCGCAGGAACAGGGCCAGTGCCTCCTCCTCCGCCGCGTCGCGGGGCGGGGCGGGCAGCGCCTCCCGGTCGAGCCACGCGGCGAAATCGCCGGGCTCCATCACCACCGCCATGAAGGCCATGTGCGCGTGCTGCGCCCCGCAGAACTCGTAGCACTGCCCGCGGAACGTGCCGGTGCGCTCGGCCGTGATCTCCATGTGGTTCACCTGTCCGGGGATCATGTCGATCTTGCCGGCCAGGTTGGGCAGCCAGAAGCTGTGGATCACGTCGGCGGTGGTCAGCCGGATCCGCACCGGCCGGCCGACGGGAAGGCGGATCTCGTTGGCGGTGACGACCGGTTCGGCGATGCCGGGGCCGCGGTAGTGGACCTCCCACCAGAACTGGTGGCCGACCACCTCGATGGTCAGGCGATCCGGCCGTTCCGACACCAGCGGCCACTGGATGGTGAAGCTGGCGACCAGGAAGACCGGCACGACCAGCACCGGCAGCGCCACGCCCCCGGCGGCGATCAGCCGGGTGCCGCGCAGCGGCAACCGTTCCAGCCAGACACGCGGCGCGAAGAGGGCGGCCGCCAGCGCGGCCATGACCAGCACGAAGGACCCGGACAGCACCCAGACCATCAGCCACCAGAGGGCCGCCACCTCCCGCGCGTTAACGCCCGCGGGGGCCAGCGCGGACTGCATTGTGTCGCAGCCGGCCAGGGCCAGCGCACCCAGCAGCGGCGCCGTCCGGCGGCCATGGGATCCGCGCTCATGACGCCCCCCGCGCCTTCGGATCGGGAAGATCCGGGTTGGGGTTGTCGATCCGGGTGAGGTAGGTGGTGCGCGGCCGGGTGTTGAGGTCGGCGAGCAGGCCATAATTGCGCGGCGAGCGCTTGCGCGCCGCCACCGCGCCGTCGGGCGCGTTCACGTCGCCGAAGGTGATGGCGCGGGTCGGACAGGCCTGCTGGCAGGCGGTCAGAACCTCGCCGTCGGCGATGGGGCGGCCCTCACCCTTGGCCGTGAGGCGGGCGGCGCTGATGCGCTGGACGCAGTAGGTGCATTTCTCCATCACCCCGCGGGCACGCACCGTGACATTCGGGTTGTAGGTCTCGGCCGGCACGCCGTCCTCGTCGGCGTAGGAGAACCAGTTGAACCGGCGAACCGTGTAGGGGCAGTTGTTCGAGCAGTAGCGGGTGCCGATGCAGCGGTTGTAGACCATCACGTTCAGCCCCTCGGAGTCGTGCACGGTGGCGTTCACCGGGCAGACGACCTCGCAGGGGGCCTTCTCGCAATGCATGCACAGCATGGGCTGGAAATGGACGGCCGGGCTGTCCGGCGGCCCCTCGAAGTAGCGGTCGATGCGCAGCCAGTGCATCTCACGCCCGATGGCGACCTCCTCCTGCCCCACCACGGGGACGTTATTCTCCGCCTGGCAGGCGACGACGCAGGCGTTGCAGCCGAGGCAGGCGTTGAGGTCGATCACCATGCCCCAGGCATGCCCGTCGTAGGCGTATTCCGGATAAAAGGAGGGGCGGGCGTCGTCGTTCCCCGGCGGCTGCGCCGCGTCCCGGTCGCGCTGGAAAGCGGCGAAGGTGGCGGTTCGCACCACCGCGCGTTCGGCCATCCGGTCGTGGTCCTGAGTGGTGACCGGCGGCTGCCGCACCCCGGTCGGCCGCAGGGTGGCCCCGGCGGCGAACCAGGGCGCCCCGCCCGTGCGCAACGCGTAGGCGTTGAAGCCCACGCCGGTGCCGACGAAGCCGGATCGCCAGCGGCCGTACTGAATGGATCCTTGACCACCGAGGCGGCCGGGGGACGAGCGGTTCACGGAGGCTCTGGCGGAGGTAACGAAACGACCGTTTGCATGACAGCCTTTTTCATGTTCCCTAGAATATGATATTATATGGAACATGGTCAGAGCCGTAATCGACACCAACATCCTGATCAAGGCTCGCCGTAGCCGGAGCGGCGCGTCGAACGCCTTGCTCCGGGCAGTCGATGAGGGGGCCTTTCGGATGCTGGTGAGCGTCCCGTTGTTTCTGGAGTACGAAGCCGTGCTGACCAGGCCGGAGCATCTCCTGGCCTCCGGCCTGACGGAACGGCAAGCCCTGGGTTTTCTCGACTATTTGACGGGGCTGGTCGAGCCGGTGAGGCTTCACTATCTGTGGCGGCCGCAGCTCAGTGACGTGGCCGACGAGATGGTGTTGGAGACGGCGATCAACGGCAGAGCCGATTGCATCGTCACGTTCAACACCCGTCATTTTGGAGCCGCGGTCCGCTTCGGAATCGAGGCGATCTGGCCGGATGAGGCAATGAGGAGGTTGCGATGAGCAAGGCCAATTACTCGCTGAGGCTTCAGCCGTCTCTGAAGGCGGCGGCCGAACGGATGGCGGTCGCCGAGGGAACCAGCCTCAACCAGTTCATCAACGTGGCGGTGGCGGAAAAGCTTTCGGCCCTGGAGACGGAAGAGTTCTTCCGGTCGCGGGCGGCCAAGGGCAGCCGCGAGGCATTCACGAGCTTCCTGGATGGCGCCGGTGATGAACCGCCCGGCGAGGGCGATACCCTGCCTGACGGGCGAGACACGTCTCATACCAACGGCGCGTGAAGGATTCCATGAAGGCTGGGGCGGTTCAGGTTTCCCTGAAATGGTCCCCGTTTCCCGGACAGCTTGGCTGCTGGAGTAAGAGCGCCCCTGGATCGTGCCCCGCGGGGCTGGAATTGGGTTCATCCCTGCGTGGGCAACCGTGACGGCCGTGCTCGGCACCTCCGCCTCCAGGGTTCATCCCTGCGTGGGCAGGGGCAACAGCCCGGCGGCATTGATCGTGCCGTCCCCCTTGGGTTCATCCCTGCGTGGGCAGGGGCAACGCGGCCAGAGCGCCCTCAGTGGCCTGGCTGAGGGGTTCATCCCTGCGTGGGCAGGGGCAACGGAATCAGAAGCTTGCCGGTCTGCGACGCGGAGGGTTCATCCCTGCGTGGGCAGGGGCAACCCGGGCGGTCGAGGCAACCGGATCGGATGGAGGGGTTCATCCCTGCGTGGGCAGGGGCAACAGACGGCTCCAGCAGCGCGGCGAACTCGGCCTGGGTTCATCCCTGCGTGGGCAGGGGCAACCCCCTCGCCCCCGACCCCATCACTGCCGGGCTGGGTTCATCCCTGCGTGGGCAGGGGCAACAGCCGAGCGTGAACCTTCACGGTGCCCTCCGTGGGTTCATCCCTGCGTGGGCAGGGGCAACGAAGCATCTCCTCCTCTTGCCGATCCTCCGCGGGGTTCATCCCTGCGTGGGCAGGGGCAACCGTGCTTGCAACCTGTTGATCCCCCGGTGCTTTCCGTGTCAAGTCTTTCCGGTTGCTGGTCGGGTGTTGTGCGGCGCAGAGCATAGTGGCCGTCCATATCGATGATCTCGCGTTTTGGGGCGCCGAGGGAAGACAAGGCGATGCCCATCGGCAGGGATTTGTCGGGGTGTATCATCAGGACCATGCCGCGGGGGTCGGCGGCGTGCCAGTCGGACAGGATGGACCAGATGCGGTCACGGGCGCCGCGGTCGATGTCGCGCGACACATAGACCCCCGGATGCGGGTTCAGCATGATGGAGCGCAGGAAGCCGTGGAAACGGTCGGCGGTTCCGGTCACGCACAGCATGATCATGCCAGCAGCGTCCTTATGTCGTCGATGACCGTGTCGATGAAGCCGTGCGCCTTGAAATGGGCGGAGCAGGCCTGACGCACCTTGCGGTCCAGCGAGGTGTCGGGGCGTTTGCCGTGGTCCTTGGCGCAGCGGAAGGCGACGGGCACCGTCACCCGCGTGCGGTAGAGGTCGCAGACGTCCAGGATCCACGCCTTGGCGCTGTCCTCGTGGATGAAGCCGAGCTGCGGGATGGTGCCGGTGGCGTGCACGGCGATGGACACCGCCGCTTCCACCGCGGTCACCGCGTGGTTGATCGCCATGTTCGGCACGTCCGTGCCGTCGGGCTTGCCGCGGTCGTAGCGCCGCCCCTGCCAGGGAATGCCGATCTGCTGCGCCAGCAGGGCATAGGCGGCCTTGATCCGCGCCGCCTCCATCCCGCGCAGCGCCTCGACCGTGGAGACGCGCGGCCGTTCGCCGAAGCGCATCTCGTACATCCGGAGCGCCACCGTCATCCGGCCCTGCTGGGTGCTCCAGTAGGTCGCCTGTGCCCGGCCGTTCTCGCTGTCGCGGTCGAAGATCGGCGGTGCGGTGTAGAGCCGCGTGCCGTCGGTGCCGACCGCGACGATGGCGGTGCCGTGGGCGCTCAGATGCCGGATGGCGTCGTGGGTGATGCTGGTGCCGGGGCCGAGCAGCACGGCGTTCAGCGTCTGGTACGGCACCTCCACCGCCTCGCCCTTGTCCTCGTACAAAAGGACGAGGCTGCCGTTGTCAATAGACAGCCGGGCCATCTCCACATAGAGCAGCCCGTTGCGCGATTTCTGCGGAATGCGGGCCTCGTCGATGCCCAACCGTCCCTTCAGCATGCGCCGCCTCCCCCTCCGCTCCCCGCGATGGGCGGGGGCTGCGGGCGGGGCCGTCGCATGGCCCCGCCCGTACCGTGATTCACGATGTCCAACATCCCGGACCATCTCGGCCCGAAACCCCGCGGCAGGCGGGGGCAATGGCTCTGGCGCTCCGGGCCGAATTCGTGCCCAGGTCCATCCCCGCGGCACGCGGGGGCAGCGTCACGCGGCCGAATCGCGGGCCACATGCAGCAGCCCATACCCGAACCCCTTCGCCCGGCCAAGCCCCCGGTGCAGGCAGCCGGTGAAAGCGTCGGTGTCGGTCACCGTCAGCCAGCCCGCCATCGCCAGTGCGCCGAAGGTCAGCGGCCGGGCGGAGCCGGGCTTGCGGACGCTCTGCGGCTGGTAGGATTGGACGATCACCTCCTCCTCCGCCACGTCGAAGCCGTTCCGCTCGCCCTGCCGGGCCAGCCATTCATAGCCGGCGAGCGGCGCCAGATCGGCGAAGCTGATGCGCTGCCGGCGCTCCTCGGGCTGGATCGCCCACCATGCCGCCACAACCACATCCTGCGGCTTGCCGCGTCCGCGCGGCTGCCCGCCCGCCGCCTCGCGGCGCGCGCTGGTGGCGACGGCGCGCAAGCGGAACAGCAACCGGTCGCCCGCCGACAGGACCGGCGTGAAGGGCTGCGGCTCGACCCTCCAGTGATCGCCCGCCGCCTCCGGCGGAATGGCGGAGCGGACGATGGCGGTGAAGGGATCGCGCTCCACCACATGGTAGAGGAAGGGGCGGGCGTGGTCGTCGTCATCACCACTGTTGCGGGGCTGGCCGGGGAACAGGGTCCAGATGAGCTGGTGTTCGGCGTACAGGCGGTCCTCCCGCGCCAGACGGCGGCGGAGCGCTGCGGCGCCGGCGGGGGTCAGGGTCACGCGGCTCTGGTGCATGGCGGCGTCTCCTACAGGGTGGTCTGGCATTCGGTGCGCGGGCTGAACAACCGCACCAGCGTGCCGTCGGGATGTTCGACGAAGGCCGGCACGTCCTGGCGGCGGACGCGCCGCCGCGGCTCCGGTGCGCCCGGATAGCCCTCGTCCCAGGCGAGCGGCACCGATCCCTCCGGCGCCTTCTCCTCCGGCCCATCCGCTGGCCGGCCGAGCAGCGGTTTCAGCAGGGCGGCCAGCGTCCGGTCCCGCGTCCAGCGCGGGGGGTGGGCGGCCAGCGCGTCGGCCAGCGTGTCCGCCTCCACCACCGCCGGATCGGGCGGCAGACCCAGCGGGAAGCAGCGGCGGCCGATGTGCAGGGCGTAGACCGGCTGCCGCAGCCCGGCGCACAGCCGGTCGAGCAGCCCGTCCCCGTCCGGCTCCGCGCCGGCGGTGGTGGTGACGGCCACCGTCCAGAGCCCGTCGGCGAAATACTCGCGGCGCGACAGCAGGTACCCCGCCGACCCCCGCCGCTCGGCCGCCCGCACCTCCTCCAGCCGGGTCCAGCGCTCGCGCTGGGGGGAGGGGGGCAGCCCCTTGCTGACGATCTGGAAATCGGGGGCCGGCTGCGGGCGGGGCGCCCGGTCGGTGCGCCACGCCAGAGCCAGCCGGGCGGCCAGTTCGGGAAGCTCGCGCCGCTGCGCCCCGATCGCCGCCCCCAGAAGCCCGGTCAGGGCGGAGCGGGTGGGCGTCGTCTCGGTCGGCTTGATCGCGGTGGTGGCGGAGGACTGGCTGGCCGACCCCCACGACCCCAGCGGCGCGTAGACGGTGAAGACCAGATGGCGCATGGCCGCCGCCCTCACGCCGCTGCCGGCGCGCGCGCCAGCACGAAGGCCCGCAGATCCTCCAGCCGCCGCACTTCCGACGCCCGCTCGGGCAGCACCCAGGATGGCGGATGGCCGTTGAACAGGCAGGTCTCGGCGGTCTGGCCATAGGCGTCCATGACCCGCTCGTGATAGCCGGCGAGCCGGTCCAGGCTGGCGGTCACCGGGTCGCGCAACGCGGCCTCCTTCGCCGAGCCCGGCTTCACCGGGTCGAGGAAGGCCGCCATGTGGTTGAAGGTCGGCCCGTCGCCCGCCGACACCAGCACGCAGGACGCGGCACCGTCCGACGCGAAGGCGTTCCGCTTGCCGCCCGGCTGGGCATAGACCAGCCCGTCCAGGAACAGGCCCAGCGACTGCCGGGTGCGCGCGGGGTCCTTGCCCAAGGTCTCGTGCAGGTGGGCGAGGTCGAGCACCGCGTGCTGGTAATAGACCCCGGCGCCGAAGAAGGCGTAGCTGGTGATCGCCGCCCCCGTGCCCTTCAGCACGTTCAGCTCCTCGCCGGCCGAGAAGTAATCGCCCTCGATCGCGAAGGTGTGGGTGGTGATGGCGTGCGAGACGGCACACGCAGCCTCCACATTGAACTCCGGCCGCGCCGCGACCATGCGGCCGAACAGGGCGGTGTCGATGTCGGCGTAGTCGCGGCCGAGCAGCCCGTCGCGGCCCAGCGCCTGCACCCAGCCGCGCAGTTCGGTCGGAAGCTCCGCCGGCCGTTCGCCCTGCAACGCCGCCAGCCGGCCCAAGCCCTCGCGCAGCGCCGCCATCTCGCGGGTGCTGACCACGAGCCCCTGCTCGGTGCCGAGGCCCTTGCGCAGCAGCGCGTGACGGGCCGCGGCCTCCTCCTCGCCGAACTCGGCCATGCGGGCGGTGATCAGCTTCTTCTCGGTCAGCTTCTTGATGCGGTCGGCCGCCGCCTTGTCGTCAGGCACATCGCCGCCGCCGCCCAGCGCGTGGTTGACCGCCAGCGCCGCCAGCACGGCCAGCGTCTCCTCCACCCCGGCCGCGGACAGCGTGTCGAACGCCTCGATGGCCGCCTCGCGGGTGCGCACGGCGCGCTGGCCGTCGGGGAAATGGCTGTAGCGGATGGCGCGCTTCTTGGCCTGGCTGGAGATGCGGCCGCGCGTGTGGCCGCCATACTCGGCCGTCTTCGGGCGGCCATCCTCGTCGCGGTTCACGTTGTGCAGGGCGGAGGCCCACAGCAGATGGAATTGCAGCTTCATCGTCGGGTCTTTCGGTCGATGGGCGTTGCGTCGCGTGGTCAGGCGGTCGCCGTGTCCGGCACGGCGTCGAGGTAATCGAGGAAGATCCGGCGGCGCACGCGCGCCCGCCGGTCGGGGTGGCTCCAATCCATCACCAGATCGGCCAGTTCGGGCAGGGGGGCGGTCTGGTCCAGGATCGACAGGCAGGACCGCAGCAGCCGGACCATCTGCGGCGTGTCGGCGGCCCCGAGCAGAAGCCGCACGCGCGCTTCGTGCACCGGCTTGGCCCCCGCCCGCGCGGGCATGGCGAGCCAGCGGCCCGGCGACAGGTCCCTTACGCCGTCGGTGTCGGCGGCCAGCAAGGCGACGAAGGCCAGCCGCTCCGCGATCGTGTCCTTGCCGACGGACGTGAAGCCCGCGTCGAGCAGCGAGCGGCGTAGAGCCGCAAAGCGCCGGACCTCGGCCGCGTCGTCGAGGCTAGTGGCGCGGCGCAGGGCGGCGCGGTCGCCCTTGTGGATGTGCAACGTGGCGTGCCAGTCCAGCAGGATGCGGCCGGCTTCGCCCCAGCTGCCGTCGTCGTTGCGGTCGGCGAAACGCAGCGTCTTCGATGTCGGCCCTTTGTCGCTCATGGGGCGGTTCCTTTCGTACGCTTGGCCGCCTTGCGCGGGCGGGTGGTCTGATCAGGCTGGGGGTAGAGCGCGCGACGCAGCTTGCCGCGGATCTCGCCGAGCCGTTTGTCGTGGGCGGTGACGCCGGTGACCGGGAAGGCGTCGTCGAACATGGCGAGGGCCAAGCGGCGCGCCTTGCCGGCGATGGCTTCGGTGACGTCCAGCGGGGTCTGCGGGTTGGCGTCCGACGGCGCCAGGACGGTGGCTAGCCGCCCGACCGCGTCGATCACCTCCGGCTCCAGCCGCGCCATCAGGCTGTCGGCCAGATCCCCGGCGACGGACGCCTTGCGGTCGGCATTGCCAAGCTGCACGGCCATCGCCGCATGGCGCCGCAAAGTGCCGGCCACCGCGGCGATGCCGTCCACCATTGTCGTGGCGCGGGTTGCGAGATCCTTGGCAGCGTCGGCGGAGGGCAGCGCGTAGAGCGGCAGCGAGCGTTCGGAGAAGCCGCCGACCGCGTTGCCGTAGGAAAATTGCGCCAGCACCGTCACCCCGAACGGCAGATCGCCGCCCAGCGCAGTGGCCTCCCCCGTGCCGACCGGGGAGATCCTCTGCAAATCCTCGAACAACCTGTGGAAATTGCGCACCACCAGCGGGGCCTGCCGCAAGACGCGTTTGCCTTTGAATTCCCCCTGGGGCGGCGATGGGTCCGCTCCCAGCGCCATGGCGAGCCAGTCGTCGAAGCGCAGCGGTCCTCCGGCTTGCGGGAAGCCATGCTCCTCCGGCTGGTCGGCGCTGTACACGGTTTGGCGGGCGACGGCGGGGTGGAACCAGCCGTCCTTCGGGTAGCGCAGCCCCTGCGGCCAGCGCTGGTAGGTGGACACCACCAAGCCGGGCTGGCCCGTCAGCGAACACACGCCCTCATGGGGCGGGTCCAGAAGATAGCGGCGCGGCATCGGGATCGCCGCCGGGTGCCGGTCCATGAGGCCCAGTTCGAGGATGGTGTCCGGCACCTCCTTCCCGGCGGCACGAAGCGCAGCACGTTTGTTGTCGGAAATACGGTCGAGCGCCAGCCCGCGCACGCGCCCGTCCAGCCAGGGGAACACCGTCGCGTTGCAGGGCGCGAGCCAGGGACCCCGGGCCAACTCCGTTGTGTCGGTCGGCGCCACATTGGCCCAGGTCCGCCGCCACAGCGTGTCGCCGGTGACGGCGTATTTCGGCGCATTGGCGGAATGCGGAAGCGACAGATAGCCGCCGCCCGCCGACGGAAACAGCACCTGATGGGCGTAGAGGATCGGGGGCAGCAGCCACAAGCCGATGGCACGCACGGAGTCGCGCTTGGCGAAGAAATCCTCGCCCTTGTCGATGGCGTTGCGGGTGGGGGTGTCGGGTAGCAGGCTGGCGATGGGTTGCGGGTCCGGCTCCCACCCCGCGGTCGGGCGGACCTGGAACAGCGGGGTGTCGGTGCCGGTCAGCCAGAGCGCCGGGCGGATGCGTTCCAGCCAGCCGCGGAACTCCGCCGGTGTCGGCGGGGCGAACAGCCGTTCGGCCGCCTCCTCGGGGTTGCGCGGCGGTGCCGCGATCTGGAGCAGCGCCGTCAGGAAGAAGGCGAAGCCGTGCACCGCGTAGGGGTGGCCGCCAGCGACTCCGACCACCGGGTTGTCGCCGTCATGCCCGTCCAGCAGGCTCTCGATGGGCCCTTCGGAGAGGGAGCCATCCCGGAGGATGTACAGGAACGCAAGATCGAGCCAATTGACGGGATGTTCCATCGATGGAACCCCTAAAGGTTGATTTGTTTCATGATCGTTGCACGTTGTCTGCCGATGTGGCAAGCTACATTTTGTTAAGGAGAGACCGATTTCCCTATATGTGGTGCTCTGCTATGCCGCTTGCCTTTCGCTACGCCGCCAAGCGGCACCCCACCAGCGGGACGCTCCACCTCCTGCCCTTCCATCTGCTGGATGTGGCCGCGGTGCTGGCGGCGGCGTTCGACGGGTATCCGGCCTTGCTGGAGCGGCTGGCCGGGCGGCTCGGGCTGCCGGTCGACGACACCCGCGCGCTGCTGGTCTCGCTTCTGGCGCTGCACGATGTCGGCAAGGTCGGCAGCTTTCAGCGCAGGCTGTTCCCCGACGCCGCGAGCGGCGTATCGCCGCTGGGGCTGTCACTGTCGGGATACGCGGTTTATGAGCGGGAGAAGCACGGCCACGACCTTCTGGGGCAGGCGCTGCTGCGCGGCGTGGCGAAGGAGCGGCCGGAGCTGTTCCCGGCGGGGCAGGTGGAACTGTGGCCGCGCGGACCGCTCCCGTCGAAGGCCCTGAACCGTCTGTTCGCCCTGACCACCGGCCACCATGGCAGACTGCCACGGGCGGCCGAGGAGACGAGCTCCCATCCCGGTCACGAGCGGGCGGAGGACCGGGCGGCGCTGGCGGACTGGATCGGCTATGTCGTCACCGCCCGGCATCTGTCCTGGCCGGCGGTGCTGCCGACCCTGGAGCGGCTGGCCCCGGCAAGCTACGGGCTGGCCGGGCTGTTCACGCTGTGCGACTGGCTCGGCTCCAACGAGCGGTTCCCCCACCGGGACGAGCCGATGGACCTGGACCTCTACTGGACCGAGCACGCTCTGCCGACGGCGGAAAAGCTACTGGCGGAGCTTCGGCCGGCCGGGCTGGTTCCGGTGGCGCGGCCGGCGGCGAAGCCCTTCGCCGTGCTGATGGCCCACCTCGACCCGGACGGCCCGGTGCACCCCAAGCCGATGCAGGAGGCGTGCGAGGCGCTGTTCGCCGGGGACGCGCCGGTCGGCCCGACGCTGACGTTCATCGAGGACGGCCCCGGCACCGGCAAGACCGAGGCGGGGGATCTGGTCGTGCACCGGATCATCGCCCGTGGCGACGCCGACGGCGTGTACTACGGCCTGCCCACTATGGCCACCGCCGACAGCGCCTTCGCCCGCAAGGAGCCGGTGGAGCGCCAGCTTCTGGAGGGTGAGGTGTCCGTCGTGCTGCGGCACGGCCGCGCTCATCTGAACCCACGCTTCGACGCGGACGGCGCGCTCGCGTGGTTCGCGTCGGGCAAGCGCGCGCTGCTGGCGGACATCGGCGTCGGTACGGTGGACACGGTGCTGGCTGGCGTGCTGCGCGCGCGGCACAACACGATTCGGCTCTGGGGCCTGGACCGCAAGGTGCTGCTGGTGGACGAGGTGCACGCCTGCGACGCCTACATGCTGGTCCTGTTGTGCACGCTGCTGCGCTGGCACGCCGCCAACGGCGGATCGGCGGTGCTGATGTCGGCGACCTTGCCGGGCGTGGTTCGCGGCCGTCTGGTCGAGGCCTTCGGCACGGGAGCGGGGTGGAATGATGTGGCGGAGCGCGTCGCCGCGGTCGATACCGCCACCTACCCGCTGCTGACCCTGCACAGCGGCGGGCGCCCGCCCGTGCAGCTCCCGGTGAAGGCGTCGGGCGGTCCCTCCGCGGCGCCGGTGCGGCTCAGCCCGGTGCACGATGCGCAGGAGGTGGCCGGGCAGCTTGCCGCCTGGGCGGCGGCGGGGCGCTGCGCGGTCTGGTACCGCAACACGGTGGACGACGCGCAGGAGGCCTATGACCGTGTCGCCCCCTTGCTGGAACGCGACGGTGGCCTGCTGCCCATCCTGTTGCACGCCCGCTTCGCCTACGCCGACCGCCTCGCCATCGAAGCGCGGCTGGAGGCGGCGTTCGGCAATCACGGCAACCCGGCGCTGCGCCGTGGGCAGGTGGTCATCGCCACACAGGCCGGCGAGCAGAGCCTCGATCTCGATTTCGACGAGATGGTGGTCGATCTGGCGCCCATCGACAGCGTGCTCCAGCGGCTCGGCCGGCGGCGCCGTCATCGGCGCGATGCCTGGGGCCGGTTGACCGGCGGAGGGGATGGTCGTCCGTCCGGCCCGGTGCTGCTGCTGATGCCGCGTGGCGAGCCGGTTGCGGCCGACTGGTACGCGCGCATGTTCCGCGGAGCCGCCTACGTCTATCCCGACCATGCGCGGCTGTGGGTGACGGCCGCGCTTCTGCTGGATCCGGACCGCTGGCTCGGCCCGCGGGTGCCCGCCGGCCACATCATCCCCGACCGTGACGCCCGGCGGGCGGTGGAACTGGTCTACCAGAGGGGCGATAAGCTGTTGTCTCCGGCGCCGGAGCGGCCACCGGTGCCGAAGGCGCTGCACGCTTCGCACCTGGAGGCCGGCGGCGCAGGGCTGATGCAGGAGGAGATGAGCCGCCTCAACGCCTTAACCTTTTCCACCGGCCTGCCCGACGACTGGGGCAACGGCGACGAGGGATTGGGCGGTGACGACCCGCCGGCCACGCGGCTCGGCGAGAGCGAGACGCGCGTGCTGCTGGTCGAGGACGACGCCGGACTGCGCTTTCTGCACGATGGTGACGATCCCATAGAGCTGTCGTCCGTCCGCCTGCGCGTGGCGCCCAACGCCCTCCCGGCCGACGAGGCCATCATGCAGACGTGGTGCAACAGCCTGAGCCGGGATGATCACCGACTCGTCCGCCGCCTTAAGCAACGAAAATACCTTCTATTGCGGAAGACGGATGTTGGCCCTCCGGACGTCGTAGCGAGTCTTCCGAAGGGGCGGGAAACCGCCCAGTCGGAATATCTGTATGACAGAACACGAGGGTTTCGGCGACGCGCTAATATGGAGAAACGAGAGGACTAATTTTCCGTAATTCATATTACATGATTTTCCGATGTAGGCGCAAAGTTAGAATGTCGCGGTCTGGCAAAGCAGAAATGTCAGCCTTTG
>OFDN01000916.1_pt1 | contig 21589 bp, 22 predicted proteins | sample 1520971 | NCBI WGS metagenome assembly OFDN01 (sample SAMEA94257418, study PRJEB24077) | hot springs metagenome | biome: Aquatic biome; feature: Geographical feature; material: Water | place: India | collected 2012-06-12 | depth 5 m
ACCTGCTGGTGGTCGGCAAGCGCGAGGCCGAGGAAGGCACCGTCGCGGTCCGCACCCTGGGGGCGGAGCACCAGAAGGTCATGCCGCTCGCCGAGGCGATCGCGATGCTGCGCACCGAGGGCACGCCGCCCGATCTCGCCTCGGGTTGAGCGATGACCCGCGTCGTCGGCAACTACCTCTCGCCCTATGTGCGCAAGGTGCTGGTCGCGCTCGAGATGAAGGGCGTGGCCTACACCATCGATCCGATCACGCCCTTCTTCGGCAACGAAGACTTCGCGAAGGTCAGCCCGCTGCGCCGCATCCCCGTCCTGATCGACGATGCGGTGACGCTGTGCGATTCCTCGGTGATCTGCGAATATCTCGAGGAGCGCTATCCCGCCCCCGCGCTGCTCCCCGCAAGCCCGGCCGAGCGCGCGCGGGCGCGCTGGCTGGAGGAATATGCCGACAGCCGGATGGGCGACGTGTTCATCTGGCGCATCTTCAACCAGTTCGTGATCCGCCGCGCGGTGTGGGGCGAGAAGCCCGACATGGCGGTGGTCGAGAAGGCACTGGGCGAGGAACTGCCCGAGATCTGCACCTATCTCGAAGAGCAGGCCCCGGGCGACGGCTTCCTGTTCGGCGCGGACCCCGGCCTTGCCGACATCGCCATCGCGGCAATGTTCCGCAACCTCGGCTTCGCGCGCCAGCGCATCGATGCGGAGCGCTTCCCGGTGTTGACCGCATGGATCGCGCGGGTCCACGCCCTGCCCGCCTTCACGAAGCTCGCGCAGTTCGAGAACCTCGTGATGCAGACCCCGCCCGCCCAGCAGCGCGCCGCGCTGGCCGAGGCGGGCGCGCCGCTTTCGGAGACGAGCTTCGCCGCCGACGCCCCGCGCCGCGGCGTGATGCCGCTCGGCTGACACGGCACCCCGCCATGCCGACGATGATCACGCTCTCGCCGCTGCTCAACCTGAGCGCCGGGCAATAGTGGAAGTCTTCGGGGGCTTCACCGCGGCGCAGATCGCCGTCGCCGTTGCTGCGGCATTGGGGTCTGCCTTCGTGCGCGGGCTGACGGGGTTCGGCATGGCGATCCTGCTGGTGCCGGTGCTGGCGCTCGCCCTGCCCCCGGTCGAGGCGGTGGTGCTGACCAACGCGCTCGCGCTGATGATCGGCGCGACCGAGATCCGCTCCCTCGTGCGCGATTCCGAGCGGAGCGCCTGGGTGATCGGGGCACTGGTGGTGGTGACGACGCCGTTCGGCCTCTACGCCCTGTCGCTGACCGGCAAGGATGTCGCCCGGCTGGTGATCGCCCTGATCGCGCTCAGCGCCTTTGTCGCGATCCTTATGCCCCGACGCGGGGACGCAGCGCCAGGGCGCGGCGTGACCGGCATGGTGGGCGTGCTGAGCGGGCTGATGACAGGCTACGCGGGCATGCCCGGGCCGCCGGTGGTGCCCTACTACGCCGGACGTGACCTGCCGCGCCCGGTCGCCAAGGCCTCGATGCAGCTGATCTTCACCATCGCGGCGACCACCGGGCTGGCGAGCGCGACATGGCTCGGCATCCTGCGGATGGAGCTGCTGCTGTTCGCGCTGTTGATCCTGCCGGTGATCATCCTCGGCAACCGGCTGGGGGCGCGGGTGTCGGGGACGATCGGCGATTCCGTGTGGCGCGCGAGCGTCGGTGTGGTGCTCGGCGGAGCGGCGGTGGCCGCCCTCGCCCGGCTATTCTAGGCCACCCACTTCGCCGCGAACACCTGGCCGCCGCCCGGCTTGCGCAACACCAGTGCATAGCGGTCCGCGCCCGGCACCTTGAGCTGGCTCGCCGTCAGCGTCACGCTTGCCTTGCCGCCGGCCCAGTCGCCGACCTTGCGCTCGGAGCGCAGCACGTTGGAGTAGGTGACCTTGCGCCCGCCATTCTCACCGCTGCCGATGCTGACCGCGACCTTGCTGGTGACGCCGACCAGCACCAGCTCGGCCTTGCCCGCGCCGGTGCCCGAAAGGCTCACCGCATAACCGCCGCCAGCGGCCGGCGCGACCCGGATCGCGGCGTCGCTCTTGGTGCCGTACTGCTTGACGCTCGGGGCGACTTCGGAGCCGTGCGAGCCGACGAAGCCGTAGCTGCCATTCACCACCAGCTGCGGGGTGTAGACCCCGTTGCGGCCCGCAAGGCCCCGGCGCGCGTAATCCTGCTGGAGCGCGGTGTTGCTCTCCTGCGCCAGCGTGTCCTTCCACCCGAGCCGGTCCCAATAGGTGACAGGCCGGGCGATCACGACCAGATCGGGGTTGGCGGCGAGCTTCTCGGCCAGCGCATCGGCTGGCGGGCAGGAGGAACAGCCCTGGCTGGTGAACAGCTCGAGCAGCACCGGCTCGCCCGCAACGGCGACGGCAGGGCCGGGGCCCGACTTGGGCGCGGCCGAAGGTGCGCCTTGCGACAGGCCGAAGCTGGCAGCTCCGAGCACGGCAAGCACGCCGAGCGTGGCGAAAAGGGGACGGTTGAAGGTCATGGGTTCATCCTCGCACAAATGTGTCAGGGATGCTTTCGCGTTTTACCGGCTTCCGGTTACGCGCCCGGTTCAGGCCGCGTCAAAAGGGAAGCGCGCGCCCTGCCAGGATCAGCGACAGCGCGCAGCCGATCACGATCAGCTGCCGCGCGAACTCGACCGCCTCGAGGCGGCCGGCAACGGCAAGCGGCAGGGCGAGAGCGCGGGACATCTCCCGCACTCTCGCCGCAAATCCCTAACGAAGCGTTAACTCGCGCCTCTCAGGCCGGCATCTGCTGGCTGGCGCAGTGGAACCCGCCGCCGCCGGCGAGCACCGCGTCTCCCGGAAGCCCGATCGTGTCGCGGTCGGGAAACAGCGCGGCAATCGCGGCGACGCCCTCGGCGTCGTGGGGCGAGCCGAAGGTCGGCACCACCACGAGGTGCGAGGTGATCGCGAAATTGACGTAGCTCGCCGGTTCGATCCGCCCGTCGCGCTCGATCAGCCCGGGAGAGGGGATTCGCACCACGTCCACTCCGAAAGCCGCCGCCCGCGCCGCCGCGTCGGCGTAGATCGCGGCGTTGGGATCGTCCTTGCCGGTCGCCTCGGGGACGACAAGGCGGTTCGGGGCGACGAAGCGCGCGAGATTGTCGACATGCCCGTCGGTGTGGTCGTTGACGAGACCCTCACCGAGCCACAGCACGCGGGTGAAGCCGAGATGGGCGGCAAGCTCGGCTTCGATTGCGGCGCGGCCGAGATGCGGGTTGCGGTTGGGGTTGAGGAGGCATTGCTCGGTGGTCGCGACCAGCCCGGTGCCGTCGCCATCGACCGCCCCGCCCTCGAGGATCATCGCCGAGGCGGTGACCGCCAACCCGGCATCGCGCGCCAGTTCCGCACCGATCTCCATGTCGCCCGGCATCAGGTATTTGCCGCCCCAGCCGTTGAAGCCGAACCGCCGCGCGGTGCGCGAGCCGTCCGCCTCGCGCACCACCAGCGGGCCGGTGTCGCGCAGCCACACGTCGCCATAGACGCGGCGTTCGAGGGTCACTTTACCGCTGACCAACGCGCGGGCGCGGGCCTCGTTGGCTGCGTCGCGGACCAGAAGCCGCACCTGCTGGCCGCTCTCCGCCACCGCAGAAGCGAAGTCCGCCATCTGCTCCTGCGCGGGTTCGAGCCAGCCGGGCCACTCCTCGGCGAGATGCGGGAAGCCGATCCACAGCCAGTCCTGCGGGGCCCATTCGGGTGGCATCAGCGCGGTCATCGCCGTCAGCAGCCCTTCTCGGAAGCCTTGCAGCTTTCGTCCCGGATCGCGCGGAATTCGTCGCCGTCGTTCCAGTTCGGCCAGCTGGTGCTCGTCGCCATCATCCGGCCGAGGCGGTAGTAGAGTTGCAGGTCGGCCATCACGCCCGACCAGTCCCAGCTCTCGTTGAACTCGTCCTTGGGACCGTGATAGCGGTTCTCGGTGTAATCGGCGGCGACCCTGGCCCCGGCCTCGCGCCCGCCCTTCACCAGATCCTCGCCGCCCTCCATGTAGATCATCGGCACGCCGCGCTTGGCGAAGGCGAAGTGGTCGGAGCGGTAGTAGTAGCCCGCCTCGGGCTTGGCGTCGGGCGTGGCGATGCGGCCATCGGCCTTCAGCGCGGTCGCGAGGAAGGTGTCGAGCTGCGACTTGCCGAGGCCGACCACGGTCACGTCCTTCGCGGGGCCGGCGATCTGGAAGGCGTCCATGTTGACGCCGCCCACCGTCTGCGCGAGCGGGAAGACCGGGTTCTGCGCGTAATAGGTCGCCCCGAGCAGCCCCGATTCCTCCGCCGTCACCGCCAGGAACACGAGGCTGCGGCGCGGCGCGCCCGCCTTGGCGTGGGCCTCGGCCAGCGCGACCAGCGCGGCGGTGCCGGTGGCATTGTCGACCGCGCCGTTGCAGATGTCGTCGCCGTCTGGCGCGGGGGTGCAGCGCCCGAGGTGATCCCAATGCGCGGTGTGGAGGACGTATTCCTCGGGCGCCTCGGTGCCCGGAAGAATGCCGATCACATTGTGCGACAGGAAGCTGCGCACATCGTTCCTGAAGCTGGTCGAGAGCTTCATCCCGAGCGGCACGGGCTTGAACCCCTTGGCCTGCGCCGCCCTGGTCAGCGCATCGAGATCCTGCCCTGCGGCCTTGAGCATGGCGCGCGCGGCAGCCTCGGTGACCCAGCCGTTCATCTGCGTGAGCGGCTCGGCATCCGCTCCGCGCTGGGCATAGGCCTGCGGGCCGCTCCACGAGGACTGCACCACGTTCCAGCCATAGGCGGCAGGCGCGGTCTGGTGGACGATCAGCGCAGCCACCGCACCCTGACGCGCGGCCTCTTCATACTTGTAGGTCCAGCGGCCGTAATAGGTCATCGCCTTGCCATTGAACGGCCCTTCGAGGCCCGCGGTCTGCCAGTCCGGGTCGTTGACGAGGATCACCACCGTCTTGCCCTTCACGTCGAGGCCCGCGTAGTCGTTCCAGCCCTTCTCGGGGGCGTTGATGCCATAGCCGACGAAGACAAGCTCGCTAGCGTCGATCTTCGTTTCGGCCTCCTCGCGATAGGTCGCGCCGACCCAGTCCTTGCCGTACTGGAAGCTGAGCGGCGCACCGTCCCCGTTCTTGAGCCCGGTGATGGCAAGCGGCGCGAAATCCTTGCCGGTGATCTCGACCAGCGGGACCTCCTGCACCCACGAGCCCTTGTTGCCTGGCTGCAATCCGGCCGCCTTGAAGCGCTCGGTGAGGAAGGCGATGGTCTTTTCCTCGCCCGCCGAGCCCGGCGCGCGGCCCTCGAAGGCGTCGCTCGACAGGGTGCGGGTGACATCCTTCATCGTGCCTGCGGCGATCTGACCGGGCGCGACCTCGGGAAGGTCGAGCGCGGCGCTGGCACCGCCGGGGGCAGGCATTCCCTCGCAGGCCGATAGCGCGAGCGCTGCCAAGGCAAGCGCGGCGAGGGCTGGGTGGCGGATGGTCATGACAAGCTCTCCCGAAATGCGCGTCCCCCTTCGCAGAGGCGTGAGAGCTGCGCAAGCACACCCCTTGCAGGCTGGTCGCAGCAGGGCCAGAGAGGCGCGCGATGGGAGAGAACATCACCCCCGATTGGGCAGGCGCGCTGCAGCGCGCCCGCGCCCACGCGCCGTTCCTGGTGCGGGCGCTCGACCGCCAGCCGGAGCTGACCGCGCTGCTCGAGCGCGGAGATGGCGCGGGCGCACTGGTTTGGGCAAAGGCGCAAGGCGCGCATCCCGACACCGAGGTGGCGCTGCGCCGCGAACGTCTCGCGCTCGCCGCCGCGCTGGCGGTGGGCGACCTCGCAGGCGCCTTCTCGCTGACGCAGGTGGTGGCCGAACTCACCGCCTTCGCCGACCGCGCGCTCGACCGCGCGATCCGCACCGCCATCGCCGAGCGCTGCGACATCGACGCCGCCGACGGCTTCATCGCCCTCGCGCTCGGCAAGCAGGGGGCGGGCGAGCTCAACTATTCCTCCGACATCGACCCGATCCTGCTGTTCGACCGCGAGCGCCTGCCGCGGCGGGCGTCCGACGATCCGGGCGAGGCGGCGCAGCGTTACGCCCGCCGCGTGGTGGCGCTGCTGTCGGCCAACACGGCGGACGGCTATGCGCTCAGGGTCGACCTGCGGCTGCGCCCGGCGAGCGAGGTCAGCCCGCTGGCCGTGCCGGTGGGTTCGGCGCTCACCCACTACCAGGGGCAGGCGCTGGCGTGGGAGCGCGCCGCCTTCACCCGCGCGCGCGCGGCGGCGGGCGACGTGGCGGCGGGAGAGGATTTCCTCGCGGCGATCCTCTCCTTCGTGTGGCGCAGCCAGCTCGATTTCGGCGCGATCGAGGAGATCCGCGCGCTCACCCTGCGCATCCGCGACAGCGGCAAGGGCCCGCCCGCCCCCGGACCCGGCTTCGACGTCAAGCGCGGGCGCGGCGGGATCCGCGAGATCGAGTTCTACGCCCAGACCCACCAGCTGATCCACGGCGGGCGCGATGCCTCGCTGCGGGTCAGGGGCACGCGCGCAGGCCTCGATGCGCTGGCGGCCGCGGGGTGGATCACGGCGGAGAACGCGCAGGTGCTCGGCGCGGCCTATGACCGCCTGCGTGCGGTCGAGCACCGGTTGCAGATGGTCCACGACCTCCAGACCCACGCGCTGCCCGAAGGCGCGGCACTCGACAATGTCGCGCGGCTCGACGGCCTGGCGGACGGCGCGGCGCTGGTCGCCGAGCTGACCGAACTGACCGGCGCGACCGCGCGCATCTACGAGGAACTGATCGGCCGCGCCGAGCCTGCCCCGGCCGCCGCCGTCATGCCGGTGAGCGCGCTGGCGGCGAGCCTTGCGCAGTGGGGCTTGCCCGATCCGCGCATCCTCGCCGAGCGGATCGAGGCCTGGCGCGACGGGCGCTTCGCCGCGATCCGCTCTCCGCAGGCGGTGGAGGCCTGGGACCGGCTCGCCCCGGCGCTGCTCGAGGCGATCGCGCAAAGCGACGACCCGATGCGCGCGATCACCCGGTGGGAGCGGATCATCGAGAGCGTGCCCTCGGCGATCACCACCTTCCGCCTGCTCGACGCGCGCCCCGATCTGACCAGCCGCCTGGTCGCCGCGCTCACCCTCGCGCCTGTCCTGTCGGACGAATTGGCGCGCAAGCCCGAGCTGCTCGACACGCTGATCGACAAGGACGCGCTCGACCTGCCCGGCGAAACGCCCGCGATCGTGGCGCGGATGCGGGGCGCGGCGGTGCGCGAGGACTACGAGGCGCTGCTCGATGCGATCCGGATCGTGACGGGCGAGATCCGCTTCGCGCTCGGCATCCAGCTGATCGAGGGGCTGGCCGACCCGCTCGCCATCGCCCGCGCGCTCTCGCGCACCGCCGAGGCGGCGCTGCAACTGGCGACCGAGGCGACGGCGGAAGAATTTTCCGCCAAGCACGGGCGCATCGCGGGGAGCGAGCTCTTGATCCTCGGCCTCGGAAGGCTCGGCGGGGGCGCGCTGACCCATGCGAGCGATCTCGACATCGTCTACCTGTTCACCGGCGATTTCGCCGCGCAGTCCGACGGCGCGCGGCCCCTGGGCGCGACGACGTACTACAACCGTCTCGCCAGCCGGGTCAGCGCCGCGCTGTCGGTGCCGACCGCGCAGGGCGCGCTCTACGAGGTCGACACAAGGCTGAGGCCGCAGGGCAACCAGGGGCCGCTGGCGGTGAGCTGCGAGGCTTTCGGCAAGTACCAGCGCGAGGCGGCGTGGACGTGGGAGCACATGGCGCTCGCCCGGGCGCGGGTGCTCTACGGCTCGCCGCGCGCGCGGGCGCAGCTCGAGGCGGTGCTCGCCGAGGTGCTGGGCGCCCCGCGCAACCGCGCGGCGCTGCGCGAGGCGGTGCTGGGGATGCGCGCCGAGATGGCAAAGCACAAGCGCCCCACCGGCCCGGTCGATGCGAAGCTCGCACGCGGGGGCCTCGTCGATATCGAGTTTCTGGTGCACTACCTCCAGCTGAAGGGCGAGACGGCAGACGGGCGCCCGCTGGCGCAGGCCGCGCCGGACGCGCTTTCCCCCGATCTCGAGGTGGCGCTCGCAGGGCTGGAAGCTGCGGGGCTGGTGCCTGCCGACCTTGCGCAGCCCCACGCGCTGATGAGCCGGATGCTGGTCGCCGGACGCCTGCTCGCCCCCGATGGCCGCGAGCCCCCGCCGTCAGGCGCGCGGGCGCTGGCGCGGGCCTGCGGGTTCGATTCCTATGCCGCGCTCGAGGAGGCCTTCGCGCTCGCGCGTCTCAGGGTGGCCGAAGTGTGGAAACAAATCCTCGGGACAGACATTCTCGAAACCGAACAGGAGACCCCGTCATGACCACCTTCCCCGGCGTCGGCGACGCCATCCCCGATATCGCCATGGAAACCCCCGAGGGCGGCAGCGTGAAGCCGTCCGACTTCGCCGGCTCCAAGCTGGTGATCTTCTTCTATCCCAAGGACGACACCCCGGGCTGCACCACCGAGAACAAGGATTTCTCCGCGCTGAAGGCGGAGTTCGAGGCCGCGGGCACCAAGCTGCTCGGCGTTTCCAAGGATCCGGCCAAGAAGCACGCCAGGTTCATCGCCAAGCACGGCCTCACTGCCCCGCTCGCGACCGACGCGGAAGAGGGCGGGTTGTCGGACGCGCTCGGCGTGTGGGCGGAAAAGCAGATGTACGGCAAGACCTACATGGGCATGGTCCGCGCGACCTATCTGGTCGGGCCGGACGGCAAGATCGCGCGCATCTGGGACAAGGTGAAGGTCGCGGGCCACGCCGAGGACGTGCTGGCAGCGGCCAAGGCTCTCTGATTCGCCCGTGACCACCCTCGCCCGCGCCATCCGCGCCGCGCTGCTCACCCCCGAGCCGCGGGCCAAGTGCTTCGCCACCCGTCAGGTCGCGCGCGACTGGCGGGCTGGCAAGTTGGCGTGGGAGTTCGACGTGGCCATGCCCGACCAGCCGGCCTGGCCCGATGCGCCCGAACTGCTCCCGCCCGGCCGGATGCCCAAGCGTCGCAAGGCGGGCAGCGAGCGCGGGCGAATCGCGCTGTGGCATTCGCTGGCGCATATCGAATTCGTCGCGATCGACCTCGCGCTCGACATGGCGGGGCGGTTCGGGGCGGAGATGGGCGAGGCGTTCGTCAGCGACTTCCTCGATGTCGCCGCCGACGAGGCGATGCACTTCGCGCTGCTTTCGCGAAAGCTTGCGCAGCTAGGCAGCCACTACGGTGCCCTGCCCGCCCATGCCGGGCTGTGGGAGGCCGCCCACGCCACCCGCCACGATGTCGCCGCGCGGCTTGCGGTGGTGCCGATGGTGCTCGAGGCGCGCGGGCTCGACGTGACCCCCGCCACGCGCGAAAGGGTGCAGGCGGCGGGGGACGAGAGCGGCGCGAGAATCCTCACAAGGATACTTGACGACGAGATCCGCCATGTCGCGGCGGGCACCAAGCACTTTCTGCAATGTGCCGAAACGGCGCAGATCGAACCCGAATCCTACTGGCAAGACCTCGTAAAACGGCATTTCCGAGGACAGGTTAAGGCGCCGTTCAACGACTCGGCGCGTCTTGCTGCCGGTTTGTCGCGCGGATTTTACGCAACGATTGCCTATTAACGATCCACCCGGATAACCCTGCTTCAGCGAAAGGCGCGCAGCAGACGTGCCGGAACATTCCTACGGCACCGGCACCAGGCCGGGTCGCAATCGGGACCGGGTCAGTTATATGAATTTTGCCTTCCGCGGAGCGCTGAAGCTGGTTGGGACAACCGCCTGCGCCGTTGTGGTTTCTGCCGCGTCGCCGGCACTGGCCAACACCAATTCGGCCGCATCGACGACGACCACCTCCACCGCCACCGCAGATGTCCTCCAGCCGCTGCGCGAGCAGGGCGAGATCGCCGATAACGGCGATGCCCGCTTCAAGTCGCTGTTCAGCAGCATCACCGCGATCGAGCGCACCGCTCCCACCGTCGGCACCGTCGGATCGCCCGCCGCCTATTCCTCGCCCGTCCCGATCCGCGGCATCTCGGTGCCTTCGCGCATGCCGCTCGAAGGCGCGGCGCTGACCAGCGGCTTCGGGATGCGCACCCACCCGGTGCTCGGCGGCCGCCGCCAGCATGCCGGGATCGATCTCGCCGCGCCGACCGGCACCCCGGTCTATGCCACCGCCGACGGTATCGTCAGCCGCGCCGACTGGTATTCGAGCTACGGCCTGTACATCAGCGTCGAGCACGGCGCCGCAATGCAGACCCGCTACGCCCACCTCTCGCGCCTCGCGGTCGCGGAAGGGGACAGCGTCAAGAAGGGCGACCTCATCGGCTATGTCGGTTCGACCGGCCGTTCGACCGGCCCGCACCTCCATTATGAAGTTCGCGTGGAGGGTCTTGCAGTCAATCCGATTCCGTATATGGTGGAGAGCGAAGCACAGCTGGCCTATGCCCGCGATGCGCGCCTCGACGGAGCGGGCGGCGAATATCCGCCCCACCGGAAGGCACCAGAGGATTGCCCGTGAAACGGGCCGGACATTGGAGAGGGTGTCCGAACATGGGCGGCGGGTTATCCCGCCGCCTTTTTTTGTCTTTGGCTTTCGCCTTTGGGCCACCCCGCCACCGCCCGCCGAGGGGTGACGCGCCTTTTGGGTAGCACTTCGAATACTCTTTTCCCTTGCGAGCGTTCCCGCGCCCGCTAGATTTTCTCCCCGAGAGAATATGTCGGCAGGCCCCGCGCGGGCACCGCCGCTGGGAGAGAGAACAGATGTCGATGCACCCGATCGCGCACGCCGCGGCCCGGCCCGATCATCCGGCGGTCATCATGACCGGCTCGGGCGAAGCGATCACCTATGGCGAAATGGAGGCCGAATCGAACAGCTTCGCCCGCCTGCTGCGCGCCCACGGGATCGGAGCGGGCGATGCCTTCGCGGTGCTGCTCGAGAACCGTATCGAATACTTCACCCTGATCTGGGGCTCGCAGCGGGCGGGCACGATGCTGGTGCCAATCTCCTCGCGCCTGACCGCGCCCGAGGCCGCCTACATCATCCGCGACGCCGAGGCCAAGCTGCTGATCACGAGCGGCTATTTCGCCGCAATGCTCGGCGATATCCGCAAGGAATGCCCCGGCCTCACGGTGCTGGTGATGGACAGCGCGGACGGCGAGGACTTCGCCGCCGCCCTCGCCGCCGAGGCGCCCACGCCGATCCCCGACCAGAGCGCCGGCATGGTGATGCTCTATTCGAGCGGCACCACCGGCCGGCCCAAGGGCATCCGCCCCGCCCCGCCCGCCGATCCCGACCCGCAGGCCGCGGTGCCGCTCGTCGGCCTTGCGGTGATGGGCGCCGGAATGCCGACCGACGGGTCGATGATCTACCTCTCCCCGGCCCCGCTCTACCACGCCGCGCCGATCGGCTGGTGCTCGGTGGTGCACCGGCTCGGCGGCACGGTGGTGATGATGGAGCGCTTCGACCCCGAAGAGGCGCTCGCGGCGATCGAGAAATACAAGGTGACCGATAGCCAGTGGGTGCCGACCCACTTCGTGCGCTTCCTCAAGCTCGATCCCGCAGTGCGCACCCGCTACGACCTCTCCAGCCACCAGCGCGCGCTCCACGCCGCCGCGCCCTGCCCGGTGCCGATCAAGCAGGAGATGATCGCCTGGTGGGGCCCGATCGTGAACGAATACTACGCCGGCAGCGAAGGCATCGGCATGACCCTGATCCGCTCGGCCGACTGGCTCTCCCATCCGGGCAGCGTCGGCAAGGCGATCTACGGCACGCTCCACATCTGCGGGCCGGACGGCGCGGAAGTCGCGGCGGGCGAGGACGGCCTCATCTATTTCGAGAACGCGCTGCTCCCGACCTATCACAACGACCCCGCCAAGACCGCCGAGGCGATGCATCCCAAGGGCTGGATGACGCTCGGCGACATCGGCCATCTGGATGGCGACGACTTCCTCTATCTCACCGACCGCAAGAGCCACATGATCATCAGCGGGGGCGTCAACATCTACCCGCAGGAGATCGAGAACCTGCTGGTCACCCACGCAAAGGTGATGGACGCGGCGGTGATCGGCGCGCCCTGCCCCGACCTCGGCGAGAAGGTGGTGGCGGTGGTCCAGCCGCGCGACATGGCGGATGCCGGCCCCGCGCTGGAGGCGGAGCTGCGCGAATTCCTCGCGCCCTCGCTCTCCAAGATCAAGATGCCCAAGCTGTTCGACTTCCGCCCCGAACTCCCGCGCGAGGCCAACGGCAAGCTCTACAAGCGCGAGCTGCGGGACGAGTATGCCGCAAAGGCGAAAGAGGCGGCGGAGTGAGCGGGGAGGCGATACTTCCGGGCGACATCGCGAGGCGGGTGATCGATCCCCACGCCTATGCCGAATGGGACGGGTTGCTCGACACCTTCGATGCCATCCGCGCGAGCACACCGGTCGCCCGCGTCCAGCCCGACACGCCGGGTCTGTTCGACCCGTTCTGGCTCGTCACCCGCTATGACGACGTGATGCGCATATCCAAGGACAACGCCGCCTTCCTCAACAACCCGCGCCCGGTGGTGTTCAGCTTCAACCAGGCGATCGCATTCAGCCGCGCCGCGACGGGATCGAACATGCTGGTCGATTCGCTGGTGGTGTTCGATGCGCCGATCCACCCCAAGTATCGCAAGCTGACCCAGGAATGGTTCATGCCGCGCAACCTCGCGCAGCTGGAAGGCGAGCTGCGGACGCTGGCCGCCCGGACGGTCGACCGGATGCTGGAACAGGGCAGCGAGGTCGACTTCGTGAAGGAAGTGTCCGGCCCGTATCCCTTGCGGGTGGTGATGCAGATCCTCGGCGTGCCGCCGGAGGACGAGTTCCGGATGCAGATGCTCACCCAGCAGCTGTTCGGCGGGCAGGACAAGGACCTCTCGGGCTCCGGCATGGACAAGATGACCCCCGAGCAGGTGGTGCAGATCGTCGCGGGCGCGGTGAAGACCTTCGAGGATTACTTCGCGCAGCTCGCCGAGGATCGCCGCCGCAATCCCACCGACGACGTCGCCAGCGTCATCGCCAATGCCACGGTGGACGGCCAGCCGCTCCCCCCGCGCGACATGGCGGGCTATTACATCATCGTCGCCACCGCCGGGCATGACACCACCAGCGCCAGCACGGCGGGCGCGATGCAGGCCCTCGCCCGCGATCCCGAACAATATGCCCGCGTGCGCGCCGACCGCTCGTTGCTCCCCGGCATCGTCGAGGAGGCGATCCGCTGGACCTCCCCCGTCCAGCACTTCATGCGCACCGCTGCGGAGGATTGCGAGATCGGCGGGCAGCAGGTCAAGGCGGGCGACTGGCTGATGATCAACTATGTCGCGGCCAACCACGACCCCGCGCAGTTCCCGGATCCGCGCCGCTTCGACGCCGCCCGCTCGCCCAACCGCCACCTCGCTTTCGGCGCGGGGGCGCACCAGTGCCTGGGCCTCCACCTCGCCAGGCTGGAGATGAAGATCCTGTTCGAGGCGATCCTCGACCGGGTCGCCGCCGTGGAACCGGCGGGCGAGGCGCAGCGCGCCAGCAGCACCTTCGTCGGCGGATTGAAGACCCTCCCGCTGCGGGTGACGCGGGCCTAACTCACCGAAGGCGGGGTCGGGGTTAGCGGGGCGAGCGGCGGCTGCCAGTCCTCCCCGCGCGCGCGCAGCTCGGCCGTGCCCCACTCGGCGACCGGCATCAGCACATTGACCAGCGCGCACCCTTTGGGCGTCGCGACATAGAGCACGAACCTTGCATCCTGGCCCGCCACGGTGCCGACCAGCCCGTCGCGCTGCATCGCCTTCAGCTGGGTCGAGAGCACCTGCTGGCTCACCGCCCCCAACTCGCGGCGCAGCGCGGCAAAGGCGAAAGGGCGCAACGAGAGCAGATAGAGCGCACGCGCCTTCCACTTGCCCCCAACCAGCGCGACGACATGCTCGACCGGGCAGGCGTCCATCGGCGGGCGCTTGGGCTCATAGCTCCGGGGCATGGTCAGAACTTTCTGTATCTTGCTTCAAAGATGGCTTCAGGGAGATTTTGTGTCCCGCAAGCCGTGCGCAGCACGCTATCCTGAAACGAGGGCTATGGACATTATCGAATCTGATGCGGTGGTCGAATCCGAGCTGGCGCGGCTCGCCCCTCGCATCGGCGCGGATCTGCCGGGCTATCGCAACCACATCTACCGCGTGCTGACCTATGCGATGCACTTCATGGGCGGCGAGATGCGCTGGCGGCGGCCCTTCGGCTTTGCGCTTGCCTATCATGACGCGGGTATGTGGACCCATCGCGAGCTCGCCTATCTCGAGCCCTCGGCGGATCTGGCGGAGGCGGCGCGACGCGAGCACGCGCCCGATCTCGATCCCGCGCTGATCTGCGACCTGATCGTCTGGCACCACAAGGCCACGCCCTTCCGGGGGCCGAATGCCGAGGCGGTCAACGCCCTGCGCAAGGCCGACTGGGTCGATGCCAGCCAGGGCATGCTCAGGAAGGGGCTGACCCGGGCCCAGATCGCCGCCGCCACCGCCGCGCTCCCCACGCACGGCTTTGCCGACACGCTGATGCGGCTCGCGGGCGATCTCAACAGGGGCAATCGCATGGGGGGTTTGTTGCGAGTGCTACATAGGGTATACAGGCTTTGAACTGACGCATTGGACAAGGGGGAAGTGCGGTCATGTCGATCCTCGAGCATTGGGCTGTGACCGGCGGGCCGGGGCGCACGCAGGAGCAACTGGGGGACGAGATCGTCTTCGTCAGGCACCGCCACACCGGGCTTGCGCTGATGGTCGCCGTGCCCGATCACGATGGCGGGCCGCAGATCGTGACACTGCAGGATCCCGCCCGCGATGTGGTGATCGTCACCCGCGGGAGCATGTTCCCGATGAAGGTGACGCTCGATGGGCAGGCCGTCGAGTGCGGCCCCCATTCGAGCGACCGCGTGACCTTCATCCGTGCCGGCACGCGGATGGTGCTCGAATACACGCGCGATTGCTCGATGCTCTGCGTGCTGATCGTGCCCGCCGGACGGCTGGCGGCGATGCGCGCGGAAGGCGCCCCGCTGCCGGGATCGTTCGGCCTGCGCGACGATCCCGCGCTCGGCGAATTGGCGCACGCCGTCGGTCGCCTGGTGCTGCGTCAGAGCGAGGCCGACAATGCCCTGATCGAACAGGCCACCGCCCGGCTCGCGGCGGGCTTCCACGACGGCGCCCCGGATGACCACGGGCAGCCGGACTTGCGCATCGCGCTGCCCCCGCACAAGCTGCGCCGCGTGCTCGCCCATATCGACGCGAACTTGGACCGCCCGATCACCCTGCGCGAGCTGGCCGAGCTCGCGCACCTCTCACCCTACCACTTCGCGCGGGTGTTCAAGCACGCCACCGGCCGCGCGCCCTATGACCACGTGCGCTGGCGGCGGATCACCCGCAGCACCGCGCTGGTCGCGCGCTCGGAGCTCAAGATCGCGGAGATCTCCGCCTCGACCGGCTTTGCCAGCGCCGCCCATTTCAGCAACGCCTTCCAGCGCGCCGCGGGCATCCCCCCGCTGCAGTTCCGCCGCGTGGTGCGCCCGCGGCTGCTGAGCGGGCGCAGCTTCGGCTCCCGACAGGGGCATTGACGCGGCCGCGTGCCGATTTTTCGCCGATTTTCCTGTTACAGCGCGGCAGCTTGTCCTAGATTTCCCGCATGGGATACGGTCTTCGCCTTGCCATGCGGGGGTGCGCGGCATGAGCCTGCTCGCGGCGCACAACCTGCCTTTCGTCCTCGCGCTCGCCGCGCTGGCGCTGATCGCGCTCGTGCAGGTCACGGGCCTCGCCGACGTGCTCGAGGGTGATGCCGATGCAGGCGGCGGGCTCGAGCTGGGCGGCTTCGGCGATGCGCTGACCGCGCTGCTCGGGCTCGGTCGGGTGCCGCTGCTGATCTGGCTGGCGAGCCTGCTGCTGGTGTTCGGTAGCATCGGCCTCATCGGTCAGGCGTGGATCGCGGACCTGCTGGGCGCGCCGCTCTCCGCCGGGTGGGCGGTGCTGGCGACGGGCGCTGCCGCGCTGCCGCTCAACAGCCTCGCGATGCGCCCGCTCGCCGCGGTGATGCCAAAGGACGAGACCACCGCGATCACGCTCGACGAGCTGGTGCGGCGCGATGCCGAAATCCAGATCGGCACCGCCCGCGCCGGCTCGCCCGCCCGCGCCAGAGTGATCGACCGCCACGGGCAGGCGCACAACGTCATGGTCGAACCCCATGACGCTTCAATCGAATTGCAGGCGGGCGACACCGTCCTGCTGGTCCGCCGCGAGGGCGAGACCTTCTTTGCCGTTCAATATGAAAGCCCGCTGCTCGGGCTGGGAAGCTGAGGGGAACGCCAATGTCTCTGACCACCACCACCGCGGGCGAGGTCGCCACCACCGGCGATCTGGCGGCCTCCACCGGGGGACTCATCACCTACGGCGTCGTCGGGGTCAGCGCCCTCGTCTTCGTCGTGGTGTTCTTTGCCTTCCTCGTTCGGCTCTACCGCCGCGCGACCAAGGAGACCGCTTTCGTGCGCACGGGCCTTGGCGGCGAGAAGGTGGTGATGAACGGGGGCGCGCTGGTCTTCCCGGTGTTCCACGAGGCGATGCCGGTCAACATGAACACGCTGGTGCTGCCGGTGGTGCGGCGCGACAACGAGGCGCTGATCACGCTCGACCGGCTGCGGATCGACGTGAAGGCGGAATTCTACGTCCGCGTCCGCCCCGATGCGCAGGCCATCGCCATGGCCGCGCAGACATTGGGCCAGCGCACAATGCAGCCCGACCTGCTGAAGGATCTGGTCGAAGGCAAGTTCGTCGACGCACTGCGCTCGGTCGCGGCGGGGATGACCATGAACGAGCTTCACGAACAGCGCGCCGATTTCGTGCAGAAGGTGCAGCAGGTCTCGTCCAACGACCTCGCGATGAACGGTCTCGAGCTTGAATCGGTCTCGCTCACCGGGCTCGACCAGACCAGCATCGAGCACTTCAACGCCAACAACGCCTTTGACGCCGAAGGCCTCACCAAGCTCACCGAGCAGATCGAGGCGAGGAAGAAGCTGCGCAACGACATCGAGCAGGACACCCGCGTCCAGATCGAGACCAAGAACCTCGAAGCCAGCAAGAAGAGCTTCGAGATCAGCCGCGAGCAGGAATATGCGCGGCTCGAGCAGGAGCGCGAGGTCGAGGTGCGGCGCGCCGCGCAGGCGGCGGAAATCGCCCGCGAGCAGGCCGAGCGCAACCGCGAGGCCGAGGCCGCGCGGATCGAGGCCAAGAAGCAGGTCGATGCCCAGCAGATCGAGGCCGATCGCCTGGTCGAGGAAGCGCGCATCGTCCAGCAGCGCGCGCTCGAGATCGCGCGGCAGGAACAGCAGATCGCGGTGCAGAACAAGAGCCGCGAGGAAAGCCAGGCCAAGGCCGAGGCCGATGATGCCCGCGCCAAGGCGGTCGAGGCCGAGGAACGCGTCGCCACCGCGCGCGAGCGCGAGATCGCCGAGCGCCAGAAGACCATCGAGCTGATCGAAGCCGCCAAGCAGGCCGAGCGCGACGCCATCGGCGTGAAGGTCCAGGCCGAGGCTGAAAAGGACGCCGCCACCAACCGCGCCGAGGCGCTGAAGCTCGAAGCACAGGGCGAGGCCGAGGCCGAGAAGCTGCGCGCCGAGGCTGCGGCGGTGCGCTTCGAGGTCGAGGCCGCGGGCCAGCGCGCGATCAACGAGGCGGCGAACATCCTCTCGAGCGACCAGATCAGCCTCCAGACCAAGCTCGCGCTGCTCAAGGTGCTGCCCGAGGTCATCCGCGAGAGCGCCAAGCCGATGGAGGCGATCGATTCGATCAAGATCGTGCAGGTCGACGGGCTCACCAATGGCGGGCGCGCGGCCAATGATGGCGTTGGCGGCGGTGCGGGCGGCGGTTCCGGCTCGGGCAACCTTGCCAGCGACGCGGTGGCCGCGGCGCTCGCCTACCGCGCGCAGGCGCCGGTGCTCGACGGGCTGATGAAGGAGCTGGGGCTCGACGGCTCCTCGCTCTCCGGGCTGGTCAAGGGCGCGGCGGAAGCGGAGGCGGAAACGCCCGCGCCTGCCAAGTCCGCCCCGCGCAGGGCGATCGCCCGCGACAATGACGCGGATGATGCACCGACCGGCGAGGCGGCGGAATAGCTGGACGCGAGAGGGGCGGCGGCGCTGCCCCTCGCGCGTTACTTCAGCAGATCGAGCGCGATCGCCCGCACCTCGGCGCCCATGTCCGGGCGGGAGAGCGCGATCGCCAGCGTCGCCTGGACGAAGCCGACCTTGCTCCCGCAGTCATAGCGCGCGCCGTCGAAGGTGACGGCGTGGAACGGCTGGGTGCCGATCATCTTCGCCATCGCGTCGGTCAGCTGGATCTCGCCGCCGGCACCCTTGCCCTGGTTCTCGAGCACGCGCATCACCTCGGGCTGCAGGATGTAGCGGCCCGAGACGATCTTGTTGGAAGGTGCTTCAGCCTGCTTGGGCTTCTCGACGAGGCCCTTGACCTCGGTCAGCGCGCCGTGGCTCGCGCCCGGATCGATCACGCCGTAGCTGGAGACCTGCTCCATCGGCACTTCCAGCACCGAGATGAGGTTGCCGCCGACCTGCTCGTAGGCCTCCACCATCTGCTTCATGCAGCCGGTGCCGCCCTCCTTCGCCACCATCAGCTCGTCGGGGAGGAAGATCGCGAAGGGCTCGTCGCCGACGATCGCGCGCGCGCACCAGATCGCATGGCCGAGGCCGAGCGGCACCTGCTGGCGCACCGCGATCACGTCGCCCGGGGTGGCGCGGGTCGGCTCGAGGATGGCGAGGTCCTTGCCGCGCTCGGTCATGGTCTGCTCGAGCTCGAAGGCGATGTCGAAATGCTCGACGATCCCGGTCTTGCCGCGCCCGGTGACGAGGATCAGCTGCTCGATCCCCGCCTCGCGCGCCTCGTCGACCGCGTACTGGATCAGCGGGCGGTCCACCACCGGCAGCAGTTCCTTGGGGACGACCTTGGTCGCCGGCAGGAAGCGGGTGCCGAGACCGGCGACGGGGAAAACGGCTTTGCGGATCGGCTTGGGAGACATTGACGGCTCTCGCGTTGGGGACAGGGTGAGTGGCCCGTCCGCTGCCCCCGTGCCTTGCGCCATAACCAAGGTCAATGATTGATCGGATTCGTCATACCTGCGCCGCGCGGGCGAGTTGCACGAAACGCCCTTTTCGCTAAGGCGGAATCCATGGACAAGCTGATCATCAAGGGCGGCAACCGCCTCAAGGGCACGATCCCCATTTCCGGCGCGAAGAATGCGGCGTTGACGCTCATTCCGTGCGCGCTTCTCACAGAGGAGCCGCTGACGCTGCGCAACCTGCCGCGGCTCGCCGATATCGACGGGTTCCAGCACCTGATGAACCAGTTCGGCGTCACCACGGTGATCCAGGGCACGCGGCCCGAGGATTTCGGCCGGGTGATGAGCATGGAGGCGACCCGCATCACCTCCAACGTCGCGCCCTATGATCTGGTGCGCAAGATGCGCGCCTCGATCCTCGTGCTCGGCCCGATGCTGGCCCGCAGCGGCGAGGCGACGGTCTCGATGCCGGGCGGCTGCGCAATCGGCAACCGCCCGATCGACCTGCACTTGAAGGCGCTCGAGGCCTTCGGCGCGAAGATCGAGCTCGCGGCGGGCTATGTGAAGGCCTATCAGCCCGATGGCGGGATGCCGGGAGGCGATTTCGACTTCCCGGTGGTCAGCGTCGGCGCGACCGAGAACGCGCTGATGGCCGCCGTCCTCGCCAACGGCACCAGCCGCCTGTTCAACGCCGCGCGCGAGCCCGAGATCGTCGACCTGTGCAACATGCTGGTGGCGATGGGCGCGGAGATCGAGGGGATCGGCACCTCCAACCTCACGATCCACGGCGTCAAGCGCCTCCACGGCGCGACCTACCGTGTCATGCCCGACCGGATCGAGGCGGGCTCCTATGCCTGCGCCGCGGCGATCACCGGCGGGGAAGTGCGGCTCGAAGGCGCCAGGGCCGATGACATGATGGCGACGATTCACGCCCTCCAGGCAATCGGCATCCATGTCGACTGGGACGCGAAGAGCGTGACCGTCGCGGCGAACGGCGCGTTGAAGCCGGTCGATCTCACCACCGCGCCCTATCCGGGCCTCGCCACCGACATGCAGGCGCAGCTGATGGCGCTGCTCGCCAAGGCCGAAGGTACCAGCGTGCTCAAGGAGACGATCTTCGAGAACCGCTTCATGCACGTGCCCGAGCTGGCGCGCATGGGGGCCCATATCGCGACCGAGGGCCGCACCGCGATCGTCAAGGGTGTCGAGCGCCTGACCGGCGCGGAAGTGATGGCGACCGACCTGCGCGCCTCGATGAGCCTCGTGATCGCCGGCCTCGCGGCCGAGGGCGAGACCACGGTGCGGCGCCTCTACCACCTCGACCGCGGCTACGAGCGGCTCGAGGAGAAGCTCCAGCTGGTGGGTGCGGATATCGAGCGGGTGGACGACTAGGCGAAGGCCAAATGGGCAAGCGCAGCGGCGTCATTGATCACGAGGAAGGCCTCGCTAAGTTGAGCCTCGCCGAACTCGACGCGGAGATTGCGCGCTGCGAAATGATGCGGAAGATCGCGACCACGGCAAGAGGCCGCAAGTCGCTCGAGAGCCGCATCCACTGGCTCGAGCGCTTTCGGGCGCGCCATTGGGAAGACTGACCGAAAATCAGCCGTTCACCACCAGCCACACCCGGATCGCGCTCGCCAGCCCCGGGGGCGTGGGCGATTTGATCCGCTCGGCATCGATGCGGGCGACCAGCGCGGCAACCGCCAGCCCTTCGCGCGCGGCGGCGGCTTTCAGCATGTCCCAGAACAGCGGCTCGAGGCTGATCGAGGTCTGGTGGCCCGCGATGCTCAGCGAGCGCTTGACCGGCGGGTGATAGGGGGAGGGCGTCTCCATCCCTCTCAACTATTAGGCCGCTTCGAAGTCGTCCACATATTCGGGGAGGAACACCGGCTCGCGTTCCGACCAGCCCGGCGCGGTGGCGGCGGCTTCGCTCAGGCTCTGGAGCAGCAGCTTCCGGCGCTCGGGGCGGATCGAGGGCAGCGCGCTCGCGGCGCAGAAGGCGGCCGGGAGGTAGGGCCGCACGCTCGCACCCAGCAGGCGTTCGTAGAGGAAGCGGAAGGCCGAGAAGCTCGCCAGCCGCTCCTGCTCCAGATCGAAGGCGGCAAGGCGCACCAGCTTGCCGAGGAAGCGCTCGACCTCGTAGGGCGTGCCGTCCTGCGGGATCAGGCCGCGCAGCGACTTCAGGTCCTGATAGGCGACATATTGCCGGCGGATCGCGACATTCTCGGCCTCGGAACGGCCCCAGCGCCGGAAGGCGTCGGTGCGGGCGAGGCCGATGTCGAGGCTGCGCTTGATGTAGCGCTGCTCGGCAGGGGCGAACCCGGCGAATTCCCGCATCTCGGCAATCGGCATCATCATCGCACGTCTCCTTCGGACGAGGAGAACGTCGCTGAAGATGGTTAATTAAGTGTTAGGTAGAAGGAACAAATCGGCCCGCCAACGGACGGGCCGCAAGCGCGAACGCGCGCCCGGAGGGGTGGCCCGCAGGGCCGGGCCCCCGGAGGAAAGCCAAGCGCGCGGACGCGCGCGCCGGCGCTTGA